>Ga0126378_10002384_pt1 | contig 13914 bp, 12 predicted proteins | sample PanSoiMetPlot_23_FD_92587 | JGI IMG/M metagenome (GOLD analysis project Ga0126378, IMG submission 92587) | Tropical forest soil microbial communities from Panama - MetaG Plot_23 | ecosystem: Environmental > Terrestrial > Soil > Tropical forest > Bulk soil | place: Panama | collected 2016-02-17 | reverse complement strand
CCGTAATTTGGGTTACCATCGGTGTAAGCGACATCCCAGAGAAGATGTCCGGAGCGGGCGTCCAAACAAAGCAGGTGCGCGTTGTCGGTTTCCATATAGATGCGTGAGCGCCAGACGCCCACGCCGCGATTGTGATGTTGCGAGGCGTCGTCGATGAGTCCCTCGGTGACGGGACGGGAGTAATGCCAGAGTGGCCGTCCCGTTTGCGCGTCGACGGCGAATGCGTCGTTTGCCGCGGTGACGAACATGATTCCGTCCACCACAACAGGAGTAACTTCGAGGTTGCCGGAGTTCGATGCGTGAAAGACCCACTGGGCGCGAAGCTGCGCGACGTTATCGGCACGGATTTCGCGAAGAGCGCTGTAGCGGCGGCCCGTGTAATCCCCGTTGTAAGACAGCCAGTTTGCCGCACTGGGCCTTGACAGTAATTGGGCTGGGCGCACGTCAATGCTCGTGGCCAGGGAAGGCATCCGCGCGTCCTGGGAGGACCACGGCATCGGCTCCAAAACAAGCAGCGCAAGTAAAAGGAGAATGCTCACCATCGAGCCCTGGCGGGAGTTTTGTCTGCTCAGCGACGATCGGAAGTGCGTCACAATGAAGGCCGCTCCAAAGAATGAACTCATATACTACAAGTCGGCGGCGGGAGGCCAGAATTTTTCACAGACGTCCAAATTTGGCCACTGCTTCTTCAATCGATTTAAGCTTCTCAATGTAGGCATACATCGAGTGCTCCTTGAAGTCCATTTCCTGCGCTAGTTTTAGCGTCTGCGGAGCGATGCCCTTGGGTACAACCACTACGCCATCGGGATCGGCGGTGATGATATCTCCCGGGCTTACGGGTACGCCGTCGCAAGTCACGGGGATATTCGAGCCGGCAAATCGGTAGTGGCTGACGGAGGTGGAAGGAACGACGCCAAGCGCGTAAACCGGGAAGCCAATCTTTTGCAGATAAGCAGTGTCTCGGACTCCGCCGTCGATCACTGCCCCCGAGAAATTCCTCGCGGCCATCGCGGTTCCCATCAATCCGCCCATTCCAGCGATGTCATTTCCGTCTTCCACGACCATGACATAGACCGAATTGGGGCCGCCGGTGTCAATGGCCCGGAGCATCCCTTTCAGGGCGTCGGGATCGTGATTTGCTTCTTTTTTCAGCGAAACAGTGAGTGCATAACCGGCGAAACGCGTCGGAAATAGCGGGCGCATGCGATGCGTCATGTACATCTTTTTGCCCGCAATCTGCTCAAGAGCATCAGAAACGGAAGCCACCTCCACATGGCGAAAACCATCGAGGAGAGATGCCTCGTCTTTTGATTGCGCACTGGGTAGTTCTTGTTTTGCCGGAATCTTCGCAGCCTGTGCTAGAACCAACAGGCCAAGAGTGACTGCTAGGCCGAAGAACCAAGCAAGGTTGCGACGAGAAAACAGAAGACTCAACATAGACCCTCCTTGCACTTAGGACGCGCGCACTTTAGCATCTTTGGAAGCAGGGGGTGAAGTCTTTTGCCTGCTTTCTGTAAGAATCGTCCTCGCAAATCGCATTGATTTAAGATCGGTCATGCCTAAGGAACGAACAAAGCAGTCTGTCTCAGCGAAAGCCTTGTTGACGGCGGTATTTTGCGTTCTTGCGATCGCTGCAGTTCCACTTGGCGCGCAGAACAGGCCACGTACGACTGCGTCCAAAACGAACGCTGCGGGTCTCGGGGAAGCCAAGACGGCCTTTAACACCGCATGCGCGTCGTGCCATGGACTAGACGCACGTGGCGGCGAACGCGGACCGGACCTGGTGTCCCGCCCCGAAGTCGTGCGCAAGACAGATGCGGAACTCCTCAAGATCCTGATCGACGGGAAAACCGCCGCAGGCATGCCATCGTTTGCCTCTTTCGCACCCGCCAGACTCTCGGGACTCGTTGGCTATCTGCGAACGCTGCAAGGCCGCAGCAAAATGCTACCTCTCCCGGGAGATCCCGCTCGGGGAAAGGCTCTGTTCTTTGGTAAAGCGAAGTGCGCGGAGTGTCACATGATCGGCGGCCAGGGCGGTTTTTTTGGTCAAGACCTCACTTCCTACGCAACGAGGATGAGTGCCGATGACATTCGTTCCGTGGTCGTCACTCCCAACAAAGATCTCGATCCCCGACACGGGTTGGTTACCGTCATTCTTGCCGACTCGACTACGCTTTCCGGCATGGCACGTAACGAAGACAATTTTTCACTGCAACTGCAGACTCCTGATGGCGTGTTCCATCTCCTAAATAGGTCAGATATCAAGGACCTGACCTATACCGGACGGTCCCCAATGCCTTCAGACTATGGCGCCATTCTGTCGCCTGTGGAACTCAACGACTTGGTGAGTTATTTGCTCGACACATCGCGGCCAGTGAGTGGTCAAAAGGCGCAGAGCAATCGCGAAGAGCGGGACGAAGAGTAGCAATCAAAGCAGGGGGATTAAGGGCTAATGCAATGCGAATTTTCGGCGGTTCTGCTGTTTTCCATCCTTTCCCTGGCCGCGCTCGGTGCCGGGCCGCAAAAGCCCAAGCGCGAATTTCAACTGCAAGCGAATTCCGATGACTTTTGGACGCTCTTTGACCGGGAATCGAAGTTATCGACGGTCGCGTCCGGCTTTGGTTTTACCGAAGGCCCAGTGTGGGATCCTGCGGGCTTCGTCATTGTCAGCGACGAGGTCACTAATAAAATTCTTCGCGTTCACATGGATGGAAAGAAAGAGGAGCTCGTTTCTCTCGGCGATCCCGACGGCAACACCTACGATCGTCAACAACGGCTCATCGATTGCGCCAGCGTTCTGCGCGCCATCGTTCGAGTTGACCATCAAGGGGGATACGAAGTTCTCGCGGGTCGTTTTGAAGATAAACGATTCAACAGTCCTAATGACGTCGTGACGGGTCCCGACGGCGCGATTTATTTCACCGATCCGACACTCGACCTTCCCGAGGGACAGAAGCAGGAGCTGCCGTTCCAGGGCGTCTATCGCCTCGATCCTTCAGGAAAGGTAACGCTGCTGACGAGGGAATTGTCACAACCGAATGGCCTGGCATTTTCTCCGGATGGCAAGCGCTTCTACGTGGATGACAGCGATGGCAGAAACATTCGGGTCTTTGATTTCACGTCCGAACACACCTTGGCAAACGACCGAATTTTTGCGCAGGAGCCGGGCGGAAAAGGCGACGGCGTGCCGGACGGCATGAAGGTTGACCAGGCGGGGAATATCTATGTCACTGGGCCGAAGGGAATCTGGGTTTGGAACCCCGAGGGGCGACACTTGGGCACCATCGTTTTTCCGGAACAACCTGCGAATCTGGCTTGGGGAGATCCAGGGTACTCGACGCTGTACGTCACCGCGACGACCTCGGTCTATCGGTTGCAAACGAAGTCGCACGGCTTCGTGCCGTATTTGTCCAAATAATTCGTGCTCTTTCGCGCTCCAAAATCTACCTACCACAAGCGTCGCCCGGGTATTTACAGGCGCCCGCAGAACGGTCCATCCGCTGCCAATCACTCAAAAATCGACCGCCCGCGTTCTCTCGCTTCCGATTGTATCCTGAGCTGACGAACCACGAGGTCGAGCGCGTTAGGGATGAGATTTTGAGCTGGAGCCCTATTCACAGGGACTCAGTGAGCACGGGGCTGAGAACTGTATCTACGTGGATGGTGAGAAGAGTAATCGGGAGTTCGCGTCAATTTGTGATAGGCGACGTGTACAAACTCATTCGGGATTTTTGGGCATCGGGACAAAGGCCCGTACTGCAAGAATATGAGCCTTCGCACCTGGCGCTTTCTGGTTGTAGAACCCGACCGTGCAATTGGGGCGGAAATAATAGGCGTCTCCCGATTTGGCAGGATGCAAACCCTCAACTCCGTCCAACCCCCCGCCCGCGGCTATTTGTCCGTTTCCATCCAGCACAAGATAAATCTCTTCTGCCAATTCGTGATGATGCGGAGAATTCGTCCCGCCCGGTGCGAAGTCCATCAGGAAAAAGTCAGCGACGGTATAGGCCGCGTTGATCCGGTCGCGTACGCCCGTGTGCGGTCCGACGAGAAGCCTATACAGGACGGACTGCGGATGACCCTCCACTGTCTGTTCCTTCAGTTCGCTAAGATTAGCCACTACTAACTTCGCTGGTTGCGAAAACGAGGCTTCGGGAGAAACTCTGACGGTGATTACGACAAGCTGGAGCTTCTGACTGGACGGATTCGAAACGCCGTGTCGAACAGTCGGAGGCGCATATGTGAAATCATCTTGGACCAAGGGATGCGATTGTTCGCCGTAACGCAAGACTCCACTGCCGTTGCTGACGAAATAGAGTTCTTCTTGACGGGGATACTCGACTGTCTGGCAAGTGCCATGCGCCTCGACCGTCAGTTCTCCGAAGCGCGCTACGCTCAGCGGCACGCGGGCCTCAACGTCCCCCTCACCAAAGATCGGAGTGTAATGGCAGGAGTCACTCGTCAGGTCATTATGACGCTCGCGGATGGCAGACACGTCTCGATACAACCAAGTAGGCTCAACTTTCCGCTCCTGAGCCGATAGTGCCGCCCCAATTGCCGAAAGCACCACTAGGAACGTTCGCATTTGCGAGTCCTCCGCTCAATTCGTAACCGGTCCCAATCCGTGCGAACTATACCAAACGGTGCGCCAGATTGCGTTCCGCTGCGGTTTCTTGCCTGACAGGCACGGGTCAGTTGGTCCATGCACCCAAATGGACGCTCGTTACGTGATGAATCACGCGCTTACCGAAGAGGGATTGGTGTGGCTTAGTCTTCTCGGGACGCACGGCATCCAGGAGCCGAAAGATCGCTGTGTTGCCGCCGATGCTAAGGGCAAGAGTGAGGACGACGACACGAGTGAAGCTGCAGGGTTCCCGGAAATCGTCTGAGATTCTGCATTTCACCTCAGCTGAGTGCCGTGTCGAAACTCGCAAGGTGCGGATATCACCTCGCGACCAGTTGCTGGCCGCCATCGATGTCGTACGTCGCGCCTGTTAGCGCCGTGTTGCTCATGAGGTGAACGGCGAGGGCGGCGACGTCGGCCGGTCCGACGACCCGCCGGATTGGCAGCATCGCGCGAAGCTCATCGCGACGCCTGTCGAGGTCCTCTCCGAGGAGCGATGCCGACAGCGGCGTGTCCACGAACCCAGCAGCGATCAGGTTGACGCGGACCGGTGCCAGTTCGAGCGCGAGGTTTGCGACCAGCGCCGGCATCGCCGCGGTAACCGCCGAAACGATTCCGAGGACCGCGCTCGGCCGGCGGCCGCCGGTGCCGCCCATGAACAGCAGGGTGCCGCCGGGCCTCACCTTGCGGGACGCGCATTGGGCGACGTGGATCGCCAGTAGCATGTGCTCGGTGAGGCCGCGGCGCGCCTCCTCGGGCCCCATTTCGAGTAAGGGCCCGTAGCGCGGCCCGCCGGCCGTGACCATCACATGGTCGATCGCTGTTGGCAGCTCCTCGAAGAACGTCTCGAGAGAGGCCGCGTCGTTGGCGTCGAAGGCCGCGGTGCGCTCAGCCCCGAGCTCCTGCGCTGCGCGCTTGAGGCGTTCGGGATTGCGGCCGGTGAGGATTACATCGGCACCCTCAGCCCGTGCCCGTCGAGCTGTCTCGAAACCTATGCCTGCGCTGCCGCCGATCACGACGACAGTCTGTCCGACGAGTTCCGGTTCGCGCCGGCTGGAACTAGAAGTAGTTGCGGTCATGATTCCTCCGATGGGTGGTGTCGGCGACCGATCACCGCGTTGCCGCCAGATCTTGCGCTTTGCATCTTCTCCGATACCGGCCGGGAAACGAGCGGAATCGAAGTAGTGAAAGTCGCGGATCCAGATGTTGCGATACCCGAGGTACCCCCCCAAGCTAGTTGGCCTGCGGGGGCTCCTGGTAGGACTGGAACGGGAATGACCCGGGGATGGCGCGATGGCCGTCCAGGCAGAATCGCACAACGGCGGCGCCTAGATTACAAACGCCACAGTCACCTTCGACCCCAGTTACTCATTTCAAGTTCACCCGCGGCTAAGGACGGATAAAGGGGACCGCAAGTAGCATCTGGTGGAATCAGCTTTTTCGCAACCCGTAATCGCTAATCAGACCCATTCTTCGGCGCCCGCAAGCTCACCGGGAATTAGTCTTGTTGACAGTCAAGGCCGCATTGCTCCGCGCTCGCCTGGCCCAAGAAGCAGGTGAGCATCGTCGAAATCCTTCGAGACGGCGTGGACCGCATGACGACGCAACAAGCTCGCGGCCTAACGGCCTCGCGACCTGCCTATGGCTAATCTCTTGGAGCCTCTGCTGATGATGGCCAATCTTTTTGATTACCGCGGTCGTCGATTACAAGCGACTTCGAGCCCGGGGGCAGGACCTGTAACGACTTCAAGAACTCGATCAGATCGTTTTGTAGATCTGCTGGCAGAGCCTCGAAAGCTTTGCGTTGCGGAAGAGCCTCGCCGTTGTGCGCTTCGACCGCCTCTCTCGCTGTGGTGAATTTGCCGTGATGCATGAACGCACCACCCTGGTTGTAGAAGCCCCAGAGTTTCCGGGTAATGAACTTGCAATTGCCAGCGAAGAAGCCAGGCGAACCGGTTGGCTGGTTTTGGTCCAGAGGTTCGCACTCGGGATCGGCATTGGGATCGCTGGTCGCGCTGATATCGTGGAGCTTAAGGTCGGTATAAGCTGGCACCATCATGATGCCGTTGGCGTCCGGATGGAGGCGCGGCTGCGGTAGTTGGTTGCTAGTGAGATCCAACGTCAATGGCGGAGCGGTCAACGGATAGTCCTCCGGTCCAACGCGCAAGTTCCCTGGCGGGTTGTATGGATTCGGTTCGGAGTAGATCCATCCGCTGCGGTCTAGGGGCAAAGCGTCGACGTGACACGAGTTACAGCGCAGAGCGTGGAAGAGGCGCTCGCCATTGAAGATCGCTCGCTCGACAGACGGATTGTTTGGAATCACGCGCCCCGGAACGGCCATCGTTGCCTGGAACAAGCAAATTGCGGTGACGTCCGCAGTGGTCAATTCATTCGTGAAGCCATCGCCGTCGGGATCGATTCCGAGTCCAAAGCGTTCTTCGGATTGCATGCCGTGGTGGTGGTTCATGGCGTTGTTGGTGAACTGACGGATGGAAACGACGGCGCCAGCCTGATGATAGGGCAAGATGATTAGGCTGGGGGGAGTTGTGCCGCTGGTTTTCACACTCGGGGCGGGCAATCCAACGACTTTGGATGTGTCCCAAGTGCCGTCGCCGTTGTGTGTGAGGAGTCCGAAGGAAACACCCTTGGTGGTGAGCTGGCGGCTCGAGCCAGGGAGCACAGCAGCAGCAATCGCCTGCAAATCTGCGGTCATTTGGCGTGCCACCATTTCGAGAAAACCGGAACCGTTCATGCCTATGGTCTTGCGATCATTGGTAGCGTTTTCCATGGTGACAAGCTTTCCGGACTCATCCACCGCGCCACGCAATGTAATTCCGTCGTTGTGATCAAACGTAAGGCGGTCAAAACGCTGGGCCAAGACAAAGACTTCCGTAACGCGGTCGCCTCCGCCGCCAGCGACCGGTGCATTGTGGCAACCGGAACAGGCGTTAGCTTCGGGAGAGGAAATTCGATCGAAGTTACGAGGAAACAGTAAGGGCGAGGTCGCGTCAGAAACGGGGGCGCCGGTGCCTTTTGACAGAGGCCGGCCAGCCCCTTCCTGAACGGTAAATTTCGCCGTGAAAAGCTGGGAACCATATTGGATAAGCTGCGGGATGGAGAGATGGAACTCGTCGCCGTCCTGCAGGTGTACGGGTATCGCCACTTCTCGTCCAATTTGTGAAGGGGGGGCTTGTCCAAAGGCGGCAATCACAATCGCGAACGGAGATAAGGCAACCAGCCTTCGGCAAATGTGTCGAAGAGTGTTGCTCATCAAACCCTCCTTTATCGTTCTTGGCCTCTGGACGAGACACGTGTTCACACACTGACCGGGGGAAGGCTTCTTCGCTCGACGCGAAAGCCACTTCTCCGTGCGAACCCGCCCGAGAGACTAAGAGAAGAAGACGCCGTTGCGTTCGCTACCAAACTGAGCAAAGTTGACGATCGTCGATGCCGGGTCGGACACAAATTGAAAACCGTGCCCGGTGCTCAGAGGCGTAGTGGCAGTTACGGCGATGGTCACCTGGGAGACCTGGAAAAAGTCTCCAGCAAACTGGCTCACCGGATCGCTGAAGCCGAGCATGCTGCGCGTCACTTTGCTCCACTCGATGTCCACGGAATCGATCATCGCGGCCGCGAATCCCATTGGTCGAGCGATATTGAGGCTGTTGGGAACTGTGAACGCATCAAACACCGAGCAAATGTTCCTCGCGGAGAATCTGGCCGTTCCACGGGCCAGATCCACCTTGGCGGCGCCAACCGGCACAGGAGTCACCCAAAAAACGAAGCTTTGAGAGATTCCTGCGTCCCATGAATGGGGGCCAAGTGGGCTGTTTGGCAAACCCAACGGGTTTGTTAGAAGGCTGTCAAGTCATATGAACGTGAGCGTGCCCTTGTGCTGGAGCCCGTCGACGCCGATGAACACGCCAGAAAAGAATCGCCAGTCGGTGTGGAACCCATAAGGAGCACTCTCGCCGGTGTCGAGTTTTGTTCCCATCCCTTTGAAGAATAGATCAGCCTGGCCAATAACCCCCTCAAAGTCGGTAATCTCGTTCGGGTCATGCCCAGTGTTAGGAGAAGAAACGTAGGAGCTGTCCACCGGCCCGGGGAAAAAGTGGTGTTGTCCGGGGGGAGTGGATATGTGAGGGATTGGCCGCGGGAGATCGGGGCACGTTTCGTGCTCGTCCTCTTCAGCAAATGTTGGGGGCGCTAGGCGCGAGCCGAGCAAGAGTCCCGCACCCACGGTTGCACCCGCCGCTCGACGAATGAGATTGCGCCGGCTTACCCGCTGGCCCTGAAGCGCTCTCCTGGAAGTTGAGTCCTTTTCGTTCATTGTAGTACTCCTTGATCTTTTCGGCAGCGCGCACAAAAGGACTGTGCTCACTGACGAGCGCTGACTTCTGAAAATACGTGTCTTGAAGCCATAAACAACAACGAGAGGGAACCTGGGGACGGTCGCGAATTCTGCGCCGGTGTGCTCGGGCATGTCAGGCCGCAGATCAAAGTCACTTCCCGCCTGAGTTGTGGGTAAAGCGCTTGCCCGACTGCCTTCATCGCCAACAGGAGCATGAGTAGGGCTGCAGTCCATAGAGAAGCCCGCCGCAAGATCTTTTTCATAAGTTCGCCCTCTCTTGGCCAGATAAGGTCGCGTCCAGCAAATCCAGCGAGCCGCAGGAAACGGGCCGGGGACCAGCCCAATCTTACTGGAACGTAACCTTCTGAACGTTGTTGCAACCGCCCACGCCACAACCGAAGTTGAAGCTGCCTGTTTGCTGATTGATGCTGCCAGGAATAGGCGGCCCATGGTGTCGAATGATGACTGTGACGGTATCAGTGCGGGAATGATCAAAGACTCCGTCGCCGCTGCTAAGAACGACGGATCCATCGGCCGGAGGAATGGGCCCAGTTGAGAGATGTCCCGCAAAGTTTGCTGCGCCGTCGCCTCCGGCGAGTCCGCCTGCTGCGTTCAGGATTAGCGACTCATCAGGAATGACCCACCAAACGCTATAGGCATCGCCCGGCACGAGTCCCGTAGTGCTGATAACACAGGTGACTCCGTTATTGTTTCGCACGAGGTGGGCCGAGCCTACAACCGCCCCATTGGAGATCAACTTTACTGCCGCGAAGTCCTGATCTGCGGCATTTGGACTCTGTGCGCCCAACGAAATCGCAGCTGCAGACAGCAGAACAACCCCTACCACTCCCAATGATGGCCTTTTCATAGCAATCCTCCGTTTTAGATAGTGCGCCTCTCGGCCAATTTGTTGCGAAGTTAGGCAGGATTTCATGAAGTCGCAACAGACAAGGGCGGGCAGAGGCAAAATGTCCGTGTTTGCCCGGTCCGGCAGGAGCGCGGGCGGCAGGGTTGGACATGTTAGGCGGTTGAGTCTACAATCAGCACAAATATCGTCCCCGGGAAAAGTGTCTGTCTTCGTATGGCCACGAGCGAGCCCCAGCCCCTGAGCAACTTCCCTGAACGTTCGGGCGAACGCCTGGATTCCTGGAAGGAAATTGCCGCTTACTTGAGGCGTGACGAGCGCACCGTTCGCCGTTGGGAAGCAGAAGGTCTCCCGGTTCACCGGAAAGTCCATAAAAAACAGGCGTCCGTGTATGCCTACACAGGGGAAATTGACAGCTGGTGGAATGGCGGACGACAGGATATGGATGAGACCCGCGAACCGGATTCGCGCAAGCTCCTCAACCTGCCCGGTGCGCGAGACAGACTGGCGACACACCGTTATCGGGCGATACTGTGGTTAGCGGTTCTCCTGGCAGCCGCAATCTCTGGAATTGTCGTTGCCACCGTCGCGAGACTAAGTTCCGGTCCTGGCAGTCAAATCCATTCGCTCGTGGTGTTGCCATTTGAAAACCTTTCAGGCGATCCCGCGCAAGACTACCTCGCCGACGGGATGAGCGACGAATTGATAACCGACTTGGCTGGCTTCAAGGGATTGCGGGTGATCTCCCGTACTTCAGCTCTGGCTTACCGCGGCACCGGCAAGCCGCTCGCAACGATTGCCAGGGAGCTCAACGTCGATGGAGTACTCGAAGGGTCGCTAAGCCTTTCGGGAAACCGAGTGAGGGTGCGTGCGCAGCTGATTGAGGCAAAGACCGATCAGCATCGCTGGGCGCAGACCTATGAAAGCGAGATAACTGACATTGTCGAGTTGCAAAGCAGCATCGCAAAACAAGTTGCAGAACAGGTGTCCCTGCACGTGTCGGCGTCGGAGGCGCGCGGCGCGCTTAAGCTACGGCCGCGAAATGCCGAGGCCTATGAGGACTACTTGAAGGGATGGTACTTTTTCGATAAGCGCACTCCTGGGGCCGCGGCGCTGAGTGTCAGCTATTTCCGCAAATCCATCGGGCAGGATCCAAAATTTCCTCTCGCCTACGCAGGACTGGCTGAGGCATTGCAGACACTTACGGCCATGGATGTTGCTCCTATGAGGCAAACGCAAGCCGAATGTTCTGAGGCCCTTCGGCACGCACTCGAATTGGACCCAGAGCTCGGGGAGGCGCACGCGGCACTTGGCCTCTTCGAAGCGCAATGGAACTGGAATTGGGCCGAAGCGGAGCGGCAAATGAAGATGGCTCTGCAGTTCAGTCCGGGGAGCGCAATTGTACACAATCGTTATGCCGTGTATTTGCAGGCTGTCGGTCGCGTCGACGAGGGAGTGGCAGAGGCCAAGCGCGCGCGCGAGCTTGATCCGCTTTCCTTTTTTATGAACCGAGAGTTAGGTAGGGCGTTGTATCTAGCGCGTAAGTATGACGAAGCGATCGAGCAATTGGACCGCGCAGCCGAATTAGATCCGCATGCTAGCGTAGTCAATAACTGGCTGAGCTGGATTGCCGAGAAAAGGGGCGATCAAGCTCGCGCCATGCAACTCGCGCTTCTCAATGCGTCTCTCGACGGCTGGGATGCAGAGGGTATTTCCTTGCTTCGAAAAGCATATGAGGACCGAGATTGGAAACGCTTTTACGAAACAGATCTTCGGCGATTGGCCGCGAACAAAGATCAGCCTTCGGCGCCGTACTTTATCGCCGTAGATGAACTTCGGCTCGGCAATAAAGAAGCTGCTTTCAACTGGTTGGGGAACTCCCTGGAGGGCAAGACCGTCTGGGTGATGTGGATAAGAGTCGATCCTCTGCTTGATGATCTTCACTCTGATCCGCGCTTCAATCAGCTGCTTCGAAAAATGAGGCTGCCTGCCTGAGCTCGATTCCCCGGGATCTGGTTGTGCTCCGCAATTTCTCCCGTCGAGTACTAGGTCTGACAGAATTTCCAGAATTAGTTCAAGAATAAGCGAATTGGACGCGGCGTTTCGGCTCGCGTGAGAACCTGAGCCGCAATTTCTTCCGCAAACTTGCTTGGCGTTTTACGATAAACCGGAACATGAGAGTTTGGCTCCGGCAGGAGTGTCAATTTCAGAACACCCAAGGGAAAGAAGCCTGAATCCGCCTTTCTTGAAAGCCGGTCGAAAAAGTAAGCTCAATTAGACGTGAACATCGAAGAACATCTGCGGCTGACCGAGAGCGCGCTCAAGAATTGGCTGATCGCGCAATGTCAGGATTCGCTGACGGTCGGCGCAATGTGGTACATCGGGTTGCGCATCTTGGGCGTGCCGCTGGCGCCGCTCTGGGCCGGACTTGCGGCGGCGTTGCAGTTCGTGCCGCATTTGGGGCCGGCACTGGGTATGGTGGCGCCGACGATTACGGCGGCGATCCATTGGGGTGACTGGCAGCATCCGCTGTATGTGTTGATGCTATATGCCGGGATCGTGGTGGCGGATACGCTGGCGCTGCAGCCGTACATCATGAAGCGGACGGCCAAAGTACCGATCTGGGCTTCGATTTTGGCGCCGATCGTGCTGGCATTTGTGATTCCATTTTGGGGCGTGTTTCTGGCCCCGCCACTACTGGCAGTGGTTTACGCGTACAAGCGTCACGTGGAGCAAGGGAGAAAAAGTAGCTAGGAGAAAAGCCGACGAAGCGGCGCGCGAAAAATCCGCGGCTTCCTCTTGGAACGATCTCAACCAACGGACGTCCAGTGGCGCTCGTGGCGCCGGCAACGAATACTGTATCTCCTCGCTTGCTGCTCGATCTAACGAAGACATTGCCGCACCTACCCTAGTCAGCGTCAGGCCTGTTGGGCGAAACTGCCTGGAGTGTTCCCGGTGGCCCGCCACTGAGCCAGGCGCTCCTTCCGCGGTTCGGCCAGTGCGGGCCGCACACCTGCGCTGTGCAATTCCGTGTCATAAACCGGCGTGCCCGGCTGCTGTCGCCAGGAATCGTCCAACCCCCGTCGTCGACTCCGTCAAATCCGAGTTCGTTAACCAACTGCAGCACCACTTGCTTCGCCCTGGCGTCATCGCCCGCAACGGGAAGAGCGAGGCGTCCGGGACCTGGCGGGCGGCCTAATTCGAGCAGGTGTTTCTAATTCATAGTATTTAAAGCTTTGAGAACCGAACGTCCAAGCTGAGTCGCAACCCGACGGGTAGAGCGCAGCCGGGCGACTGGTCGTAGATGGAGGCTTTCTGAGAATCGAGTTCTTGGAGGCCCAAACGCGAGGTGTAGAAGCCGCGGATGGTTTCCTCCTTGAGAAAGTTGAACAGGCGCGTGCCAGCATGAGTCGCAGACCTGTCGGGTCGAGCGTCGCTGATCGCCTCAACGAGCTCGGCTTGGCCGCCGGCGTCAACATCGAGGAAACCTTTTGCGAAGCGGCGATGCGATTCTTCACCGAGCCAAGCGAACCCCTCGCGGCACACCCGCTCGGGCTCGAACGACTCGAGATAACCTACGGGCTCCTCGCTACCGAAAAAGGCGACAGCAAGCGCCCGCTGGTCCGGCGGCAGGTTGCGCGCCAGTTTCCGCGTGCCCGGTGCGCTGGCTACGATCAAGTCGATCCATTCCGCGACTCCATCGTAGATGCTGGCTGGCGTGCCGAGAGTCGGCTTGTCTGATGCGTTCTTCAAGTCTTCGCCGAGGATAATTTCGACGAGCCGCCGCACAACCCCAAGTTCCTCCTGCGTGAACGCTTCCGGAACGAACTCTCCCACGGGCGGCCGGACGTATTCGGTTTCGGCGCCTGGGGGAATTGTCAAAAAAGGACCATGGCTATCGAGAGCGTGGCTCAGATGATCCAAGGAGGGCCGATAGAGCCCGGGCGGCAGTGGCTCACTCGCTGCGTGCTTATTCCGTTGGACTTGTTCCGCAACACCTCGAAAGCCGGAAAGGGCCACGGTGCTACCCAAGCACAGCAGCCACTCGCGGCGGGAAAGGGCGCCCCCTGGCTT
>Ga0126378_10002383_pt1 | contig 13922 bp, 9 predicted proteins | sample PanSoiMetPlot_23_FD_92587 | JGI IMG/M metagenome (GOLD analysis project Ga0126378, IMG submission 92587) | Tropical forest soil microbial communities from Panama - MetaG Plot_23 | ecosystem: Environmental > Terrestrial > Soil > Tropical forest > Bulk soil | place: Panama | collected 2016-02-17 | reverse complement strand
CGCCAGGAGCCCGGTGACTCCTCCAGCCGGCACGGCGGGGACATCCAGTTGAGCGGCTTGTAAGAGCCCCCGTAACTTGTGCGAGTACCAAACTGCCCATCCGAGTGTATGAGCACCGATCCGTCAGCCTTGACGATGAGCAGCCGCAGCGCGCTTGGCAGGTGCGCGGTGAGCCGGCCCACGTAGTCCACGCTGCACCGGGCGATGACAAGCCGCACGACGGTGAGCTTACTGGGGCGCCGGGCGCGGCCGGTCCTACTCCGGCGCCGCGTCGACCCGGAAGACCCCGACTCCGAACGGCTCGAGTCTGACCGCTCCGCCGGCCGCGAGCGTGCCGGCCAGGCCGCGCGTCGCAGCCGGACCGTCAAGTGGCCCTAGGCCAAGGCCAGCGGCGAGCGTCGGCACGATCGTGAGCGGCTCGTCCGCCTGGCTCACCAGCCAGGCGAACTTATTACCGTCCGAGCGCTCGAGGAGGTCAGCCGCTACCCGCGGGTCATCGGCGCGGACGGGCCTGCGCACCCCGGCCCGCTGGGCCAGCGCGTCGTAAAGGCGGCTCGTGGCCTCAGGGTTGACCCGCGCAGTGACGGCCGCCATGTGCTCGATCGGGTAGGTGCACAAGATCATCGAGCCGGCGCCCACCCGGCGCTCGAGCAGGGCGGGCCTGCCATGTCCGTCGGTGGCCAGCACCGCGGCGCCGACGGGGCGCACGGGCAGGAATGCGCGGCTATTGGCCGACCCGCCGGCGCGGAACGTGAGTTGCGCACCGCTGGGCAGCGAGCCGAAGTCACATTCCATGCAGAACGCCACGACGTCGTCGTCAATCGGATCGGTGAGGCCGGCCCGCAGCTGGTGTTCCACCCCGAAGGTGGCGTCGAGGCTGCCCCAGGACGGACCGCGGTGCCCGTCGGTCACCCCGGGCGAGTAAGAGACGTAGACGGTCGCGCCGCCCGCGGCCAGGCGTTCCAGCTCGCCCAGCGTCGGGGCGAGCAACTGCTTGACCGAGGGCACGAGGTACAACGTGGCGTCGCCGCTGATCCCGTCGCTCTCCCTGACCAGCGCGACCGGCAGGTCCGCGAGCCGCGCCGAGACGTATGCCTGGCGCAGGGTCTGGTGGACGTAGCTGGAGTCCTGCGGCGAGGTGAACGGGTAGTCGATGTCCAGGTAGGACGGCACCACCAGGGCGGCGTCGGCCGGCGCCCGGTGGCAGCGGGCGATGTCCACCGCGCGCAGGATCTGCGCGAACGCGTTCATCTCGGCGAGCTGCGGCTTGGGAACGCCACGCACATCGGTCAGGCCGAAGTGCAGCTCGAAGGCGTGATGCCGATAGGGATCCTGACCGGCAAGGCCATCGAAGTCGGTATTGCACCACGCCAGCCAGCCCGTCGCGCCCGCCAGCAAGCTGTTGTGCAGCACGTGCCGGTAGTACCGCGCCGCGTGGGCGCCGGAGACGAAGTCCGAGCTGACCCCGAACTCCTCGAGCACGACTGGCCTGCCATGGGTACCCGCCAGCTCGCACTCCCACGCCGCAGCGTAGTGCTGGCGCGCCTCGTCGTCGCCGCTCGGATATACATGCGGGCCGAGGAAGTCGCAGAGGCGCGCCGCGTCGGCGAGGCTGAACCCGCGCTCCCTCGCGACGCCGCCGGTGCCCCAGGCCCCGTCGCCGAGCGAGAACGGCTGGTGCCCGCCGGCCGCGCGTACCGCGTCCCTGATGATCTGCGCCCACGCGGCGACCACCTCGCGGCTGGCGCCTTGGCCATAGATCGGCATCTCATTGGAGACGAGCCATCCGGCGACGGCCGGATGGCCGGCGAAGCGGCGCGTCATCTCGCCTGCGAACCACGCCTGCCTGGCGACCATCCACACGTCCCGGTACAGGTCACGCCCGCCGCGCCAAGCAGGGTCCCAGTTCTGGCCAGACATGTGGCCGACGATGAACGTGGGGATGGTCGTCATGTGGGCCTCGGCGTGCCGGTCGAGGAAGTCAGCGAACCTGTCGGTCATCGCGGCGTCGATCCGGTCCGGCTCGGGCATGAAATCGGGCCAGTAGCAGAACGATCGGGTCACGCCGAGCCCGTGCTCGGCAAGTACCCGCAGCTCGGCGCTGATCGTTGCGGGATCGTAGCTCCGCCACATCAGTGGCCCACCGGTCCTTGACCAGTAATTGGCGCCTAGCCAGTGCACCGGTCGGCCGTCCGAAGTGATCCTGGCGAAGTTCCGCTCCATGCGGCATCACCCCTTCGCGGCCCAGCCTGCCACGTCGGCCCTGGCATTCCGCAGCCGTGGCATCCGTCGCGCCGACCCGGAGGGAACCGGCGGCAAGGGGCGCGACGTCCAAGCGCCATGAACGGACGAGTAAGGCTGACCTCTCGCCATTGCCTGCGCTTTATCGGGCCGGTCGCTGTCGGTGCGCTCCTCCTGACTGGCTGCGCGGGTCAGCCAGCGCCAAGGGTGCTGCCGGTGCGGGGCATTCCGCACGCCACCGATGCGGCCCTGGTTCGGTTCGCGAACTGCGCCGATGTGCTGCGGAACCTTCGGGCGGCCGCGATCAGGTCGCGCAGCACCGCCGGGTACGCGCTCTCTGGCGGCGCGGCCGCCGGCGCTCCCGCGGTGGGCAGCGCTGTGGCGGCCCCGCGGGCGGCCGGCCAGGCAGGTGTCTCCGGCCCGTACTCAGGCACTAACGACGCGGTCGTCGGCGTGGACGAGCCGGACATCATCAAGACAGACGGGCGGCGCATCGTCACGGTGATCGGGGGCGTGCTCCGCGTCGTCGATGCGCGGACTCGGCAGCTCACGGGTGTGCTCAACCTGTCGTCGACGCCCGGCTTTTACGGAGCCGAGCCGGTGAACCTGCTCCTATCCGGTGACCATGCCCTGATCCTGGTTCAGCAGGGTTACTCGGTTGTCGGACCCGTGCCCTACGGGGCGAGCGGAACCGGAACTCCAGGGGCTGGCCCGCAGACCGGCGGCGCGGTGCACCGCGATGCGCCAATGTCAGTGCCGATCCTCGGGCCGCGCCTGCTGCTCGTGGACCTGTCGGGGGCCGCTCCCCGCATCATCAGCCAGTACACGATCGACGGCTCCCTGGTGGACGCCCGTCTCGTCGGCTCGGTCGCGCGAGTGGTGATCCAATCCCAACCGCGGGTAGTCCTTCCCATGGAACCGGCCCACACGCCGCGCGCGGCTGGCGGCGTCGCATCCTGGCTGCCCAGGTACTCGGTGACGGGCCAGGCGACGCGTCAGATCGGGCGGGTGAGTTGCGCCAGCGTCAGCCACCCGGTGAACGCGAACTACACCGGCACGTCGATGCTGACGGTGCTCACGTTCGACCTAAGCGCTGGCAGCCTGGGCAGCGGCTGGCCAGTGACGATCCTCGGCGATGGCGGCATCGTGTACTCAAGCGGATCGAGCCTCTACATCGCCAATGGCGAGCAATGGTTCCAGCCACCGTCCGCGCCGGTCCAGGGCGGGGCGGCGCAGATGGCGCTGCCGGCCCAGTACACCGCGGTCTACAAGTTCGGCATCTCGGGTTCCGGGCCGCCGGTCTTCGAGGCCGCAGGCACTGTGCCGGGCTTCCTGCTCGGGGTGCCCGGCATGGCGCAGTACTCGCTGTCCGACTTCGGCGGCGTGCTGCGGGTCGCCACGACCAGCAGTGCCAGATTCGGCTGGTGGGTGCGGTCGCAGCGGTCCGCGGTCTACGACCTCGAGCAGGTCGGCAATCGCCTGCTGGTCGTGGGCAAGGTAGGCGGGCTTGGCGCGGGCGAGCAGATCTACGCGGTCCGCTTCGAGGGCCCGGTCGCCTATGTCGTCACCTACCGGCAGGTCGACCCGCTGTACACGCTCGACCTAGCGGACCCGGCGCAACCGAGGGTGGTCGGCGAGCTGATGCTGCGCGGGTACTCGGCGTATCTCGACCAGATCGAACCCGCCCGCCTGATCGGCGTCGGCCAGGGCACGACCTCGTTCGGGGAGACCACGGGCACGCAGATCTCGCTGTTCGACACTTCGGATCTCGCCGCCCCCGTCCGGCTCGCGGTGTACCACGTGCGGTTCGCTCACTCCGAGGCGGAGTTCGACCCGCACGCGTTCTTGTACTGGCCGCCAACGCGGACGCTGGTGCTGCCGGTGCAACTTCCGTTCCCCGTCTCCCCGGTCCCCCAGCCGGCCCCGCCGGCATCCGGCCAGCCCCAGCCCGTCCCGCAGCCCGCCTGGCCTGCCAGCGGCGCGATCATCATGCGCGTGGGCGACCACAGCCTCACCAGGATCGGGATGATTACCCAGCCCGCGGTTCCGGGCTGGCCAGGCGGCGGCCAGATCCAGCGATCGCTCGTCATCGGCGACACGTTGTGGACGCTGTCGCAGGCTGGCCTGAAGGCGAACGACCTGAGCACGCTCGCGCCGGTCGCGTGGGTGCCCTTCGGCTGGCGTGCCGTGTCACCACCCCTGCCAGGTTCTCCGTCGGCGTGACATCCCCGACTGGGTAGTGTCGCGGCATGACACGCAGCCGCGGGCACCTCGGCGTCGGCGCGGCAGGGCACAGATGAGCCCGCGCCGGGCCCGGAGGCTGCCCGCCGACGTGCCACGCCGGCCCCGCAGGTCCGGCCGCACCCCGCCGGGCACCACCGGCGCCGGCGAAGCGGCTGAAGACCCGGCGGGCAGTCTCGGGCCGGAGCGTACTCAGGACTGGCCGGACGGGGAATGGGTGGTCCGGCCGGTGCCAGGGGCCGCGGCGACGAAGCCGTACCGCTGCCCGGGCTGCGACCAGCAGATCAGCCCGGGTACCGCGCACGTCGTGGTGTGGTCAGCGCACACCCCGGGGATTGCCGCCCGCCGGCATTGGCACAGCTTGTGTTGGCAGCGCCGGCCACGCAGGCCGGGTCCAACGCGATACTGATGGCCATGCACACCGAGGTCAAGCCGGGCACGGTGCTCCCGGCCCGCCGCGAGGACATCGTGCTGCACACGGCCGACGGGCTGAGCCTGGTGGGCGAGCTTGCCGTCCCCCTGGCAGCCGATCCCGCCGGCACGCTGATCTGCCTGCATCCGCTGCCCACGGCGGGCGGCATGATGGACAGCCACCTGCTGCGCAAGGCGTCATTCCGGCTGCCGGCGATGGCCGACATCGCGGTGCTCAGGTTCAACACCAGGGGCACGGCGTCGGAACGCGGCAGGAGCGAGGGCGAGTTCGGCGGCGGCGGTCCTGAGCGGCGCGATGTCGCCGCGGCGATCGCGTTCTGCAGCGCGTCGCCGCTGCTCGCCGGATCACGGGGAGTCGGGGGATCGCCGGGAGCGCGGGCCCCGCTGTGGCTCCTCGGCTGGTCGTTCGGCACCGAGCTCGCGCTCAAGTGGGGGAATGTCCCGGAGGTGGACGGCGCGATCTTGCTCTCCCCGGCGCTGCGCCGGGCCACCGACGCCGATCTCGACGGCTGGGCGCAGAGCGGCAAGCCGCTGGCCGCCCTGATCCCGGAGTTCGACGATTACCTGCGCCCGGAAGAGGCCCGGATGCGCTTCGCCCGGGTTCCGCAGGCTGAGGTGATTGCCGTCCCCGGCGCTAAGCACCTGTGGGTGGGGGAGAATTACGTGCGCATCGCGCTCAATGAGATAGTGCGGCTGGTGAACCCCGCCGCCGTGCCGCTTCCCGACCAGTGGCCAGAGCACCCGCGGAAGGAATGACAGTGAGCCTCTTCGATCTGACCGGCAAGACGGCCTTCGTCACCGGCGCTTCACGCGGGATCGGGCGTGCGATCGCGGTCGCGCTCGCCCAGGCCGGAGCCGACGTCGCACTCGTCGCGCGCACGGCCGAGGGCCTGGCCGATACCGCGGCCGACGTCGACGCGGCAGGCCGCAAGGCCGTCGTCATTCCCGCCGACGTGACCGACCAGGCCGGGGTAGCTGACGCGGTGTCCGAGGCGATCGGCCAGCTTGGGCAGGTCGACATCGTGGTGAACAACGCGGGCGGCTCAAACTTCATGATCGGCTTCCGGGACTTGCGGCTGTCCGGCTGGGACAAGCTGATCAGGCTGAACTTGAGCTCGGCGGTCTACGTGTGCCACGCGTTCGCCGGCCACCTCCTCGACCGGGGCAGCGGCTCGGTGATCAACGTGGCCTCGGTGGCCGGCGTCGCCTCGTCCCCGCTGATCAGCCCGTACGGCGCGGCGAAGGCTGGCCTGATCTCGCTCACCAAGTCGCTCGCGGTGGAGTGGGGGGCGGACGGCGTCCGGGTCAACGCCCTGTGCCCGGGCTGGACTGCGACCGACCTCAACCGCAACCTGTGGGAGGACCCGGTGGCCGGCCCTGCCACCATCGCGTCGGTGCCGATGAAGCGCTGGGCCAGGGCCGAGGAGATGGCCGGCCCGGCGGTGTTCCTCGCCAGCGACGCGTCGTCCTACCTAACGGGCCAGGCCATCGTGGTGGATGGGGGCCAGACCGCCAGTCCGTAACAATGACCATGGCGCCCTCCGCACGTGCGGAGGGCGCCATGATCGCGGACCGGCAGCCCTTACTCGGTCCACCACTCCTCGTCGCCCTCGGCTTGCTCTCCCTTGCCCCGCTTGGGCTCGGCCTTGGCGGCCGCGGCCGCCGCCGCTTGCCTGCCACCTGCCGCGCCGCCGCCATTCGGTGCCGCTGCCGGGGGCGCCTGAGCCGGCTGCGCGGCCGCGCCGCCACCGCCCGCACCCCGGCCCGAACCGCCGTGGAGCGCCGGAGGGGGCGCCGCGGCGAGGCTGGCGGCCTGCGGCCCGAGCAGCGCGCTGATCTGGGCAAGGTGCGCCTGCACCGTCTCGTACTGCTTGTTCGCGTCCTCGACCCGCCGCTGAGCCAGGCTTGCGTGCCGCTCGGCGTCGGCCTTCGCCTCGGCGAGATGCTGGTCTGCCTGCGCCCTGGCCTGAGTGACGATGTCGTCCGCGTTCCGCTTGGCGCCGCTCACTAGCTGCTTGGCGTGGTCGTCCGCGTCCCGGCGGGACTGCTCGGCCTGCGCACTCGCCTTCGAGGCACGCTGCTCGGCCGTGGCGGCGCGCTGCTCCGCCTCGGTGACCAGCCGCTGCGTGGCTGCCTGGGCGGTGGCAAGGCGCTCGGCCTCCTGCCGCTCGGCGTCCTCACGTCGCGACGCGAGCTGAATCTCGAACTCGGCCTCGGCCTGGGCGCGCTGGGCCTCGCTCTCCTCGAGTATGCGCTGCGCCTGGCTGCGCATCTCGTCGGCCTGGCGCTTGGACGTGGTGAGGATCTCGTCGCGCTCGCGCTTGGATGACGCCTTGAGCTGGGCGACCTCGCGCTCGGTGGTGGTACGGAGCTTGGCGATCTCGCGCTCGACAGCTGCCCGCTTCTCCGCGACCTCGTGGTCCACCATCGCCCGCATCTTCGCGACCTCGCGCTCGGTGGTCGAGCTCAGCTCGTCGGACTCGCGGCGCGCGGTCGTGCGGATGCTGTCGGCCTCGCGCTCAGCTGACCCGCGCAGGTCGTCGGTCTCGCGCTTGGCGTTGGCCCGCAGCTCGGCCGTCTCGTTCTCGGCGCCCGCGCGCAGCTCGGCCGCGTCGACCTTGGCGGAGGCCATGACCTGACCCGCCTCGCTGCGCGCTTCCTGCAGGATCTCGTCGCGCTGCTCCTCTGCGAGCCGCAGCAGCTGCTCGATCCGCGAGCCGAGGCCGGAGTACGTCGGTCGTTCCTGCTCCTGCATCTGGCGGTGCGCGAAGGCGAGCTCCTGCTTGAGCGCCTGCTCGTTCTCGCGGGCCGCGCGCAGCGCGGTGTCGCGATCTTTGAGGAAAGCGTGGACCTCGTCCTGGTCGTAGCCGCGCATCTTCACCGAGAAGGGGGGCGGCTGTTCGTCGAAGAAGGTGCCGAGCTGGGCGTTGATATCGGGCTGCATGTCGCCAAATCCTGAGGTAGAGGGGGCTGGACGTGGGGCGGATGGTACGGGCCGACTGGCCATGCGGGCTGAGCTGGTCGGCCGGGAGCGCTTGGTCGGGCTCCGATGACCTGACTGACCAGGCCACAGCCCGGCATCGGTGGCCTTGCCGGTGCAAACGCAGCGTACTCCGGCTCGGTCGCCTTCGAGGGCTGTTCGCGGCTCCTCGTAGCCTAAGGCACGAATTAGTCGGCTTGCCCGGCGGTTGCGGCGGCCGGCTCAACCAGCTCGGTGAGCACGCCGCCCACGTCAGCCGGGTGCAGGAACGCGATGGACGACCCCATCGAGCCGTGCCTGGGCGCGGCGTCAACCAGCCGCACGCCGCTCGCGCCGATGGACGCAAGCGCCGCCGTGATGTTCGTGACGCGGTAGCCCACGTGATGCAGTCCCTCACCGCGGCGAGCGAGGAACCTGCCGACGGGGGTATCCGCGCCAGTGGGTTCGAGCAGCTGGACGTACGACGCGGCGGAAAGGCCGCCGGGGTCCCCCGGCTCGGCCGCGTCGGCCCCCTCGACGGTGAGCATCGCCTCGATGACTCCTTGCGCCTCGTTAATCTCCCGGCTCACCAGCTTCAGGCCGAATGTCCGCTGGTAGAAGTCGATGGCGGCGGCAAGGTCACGGCACGCGATCCCGACGTGATCGATTCGCCGAAGCATGTCGGTATCGTTTCATCCATGCGGGAACCGGTGATCGTTGGCGGGGCCAGAACGCCGATCGGGCGGCTGCTCGGGTCCCTCAGCAGCTTCAGCGCCGTCGAGCTCGGCGGCCTAGCGATCCGAGCCGCGCTCGCCAGGGCCGGACTGGCGGGCGAGCAGGTCGATTACGTGATCATGGGCCAGGTGCTGCAGGCCGGCGCCGGTCAGATTCCGGCCAGGCAGGCGGCGGTGGCGGCAGGGATCCCGATGATGGTCCCGGCGCTCACCGTCAACAAGGTCTGCCTGTCGGGCCTGGACGCGATCGCGCTCGCCGCCCAGCTCATCCGGGCCGGCGAGTTCGACGTGGTCGTGGCGGGCGGGATGGAGTCGATGACGGGCGCGCCGCACCTGCTGCCCGCGGCGCGGAAGGGCATCAAGTACGGCACCGCCGAACTGGTCGACGCAATGGCGCTGGACGGCCTGACCGACGCGTTCGACCACCTGTCCATGGGCGAGTCCACCGAGCGCCATAACGCCAGGCTCGGCATCAGCCGGGCCGAGCAGGACGAGTTCGCCGCGAGGTCGCACCAACTCGCCGCGGCGGCGATCAAGAACGGCTTGTTCGCGCAGGAAATCGAGGCGGTGTCGGTCCCGCAGCGGCGTAGTGACCCGCTTGTCGTCGACACCGACGAGGGGGTGCGGCCGGACACAACGGCGGCGGCGCTGGCCAAGCTGCCCCCTGCGTTCGCCGCGCACGGGACGATCACGGCGGGCTCGGCCTCGCAGATTTCCGACGGCGCGTGCGCCGTGGTGGTGATGTCAGCCGAGGCGGCCGCGGGCCGGGGGGTCGAGGTGCTCGCTCACGTCGGTGCCCACGGCGTGGTCGCGGGCCCGGACAACTCGCTTCAGTCGCAGCCCTCCAACGCCATCAGGCGCGCGCTCAGTAAGGCGAACGAGAGCGTTCAAAATCTTGATCTGATCGAGATCAACGAGGCGTTCGCCGCGGTTGCGATCCAGTCGATGCGTGATCTTGAGGTCGACTCCAGCCGGGTGAACGTCAACGGCGGGGCCATCGCGCTCGGCCACCCGATCGGGATGTCGGGAGCCCGGCTCGCGCTGACCCTGGTCAGCGAGTTGCGCAGGCGAGGCGGCGGCCTCGGCGTGGCGGCGCTGTGCGGAGGCGGCGGCCAGGGCGACGCGCTACTGCTGCGGGTGCCGTGACGAGCCTGAGCGAGATCGCCGAGGGCACGCAGCAGGACCGCACATCAGCGTCGGCGACCGATGCCAAGGGTCTGGTAGCCGCCGCCCGGGGCGGGGACCTGCGGTCGCTGGCACGGCTGCTGTCGCTCACCGAGAGCGGCTCGCCCGCGCTGCGGCAGGTGATGGCCGCCATCGCGCCGTCCGGCGGGCAGGCTCGCGTCATCGGCCTGACCGGCTCGCCGGGCGTGGGCAAGTCGACGGTGACCGCCGCGCTGGTGCGTGCGTACCGGGCGGGCGGGCTGCGGGTCGGCGTCCTGGCCGTGGACCCGACTTCGCCCTTCACCGGCGGTGCGCTGCTCGGGGACCGGGTGCGGATGCAGGACCACGCGACCGACTCCGGCGTGTTCATCAGGTCGATGGCCACCCGCGGGCACCTGGGCGGGCTGTCGGTGGCGGCACCGCAGGCGCTGCGGATCATGGACGCGGCGGGCTTCGACGTGATCTGCGTGGAGACCGTGGGCGTCGGCCAGGCCGAGGTCGAGGTCGCTTCGCTGGCGGACACGACCCTGGTGATCATGGCGCCCGGGCTTGGCGACTCCATCCAGGCCGCCAAGGCCGGCATCCTGGAGATCGCCGACATCTTCGTTGTGAACAAGAGCGATCGGCCCGGCGCCCAGGAGGTGGTCAGGGACGTGCGCACGATCGTCGCGATGGTGCCCTACGCGGCGGACGCGTGGAAGCCGCCGATCGTGTCGGCTACCGCCGTGACCGGCGAGGGGATCGACGAGCTCGCGGAGCGGCTCGACGCGCATTGGACCTGGCTCGGGGGGTCTGGAGAGCTGGAACGCCGCCGGCAGGCGCGGGCCCGCGAGGAGATCTCCGCGATCGCCGTGGCGCAGATCCGGCAGCGGATCGGCGGCCTGCCTGGCCAGTCCCGCCTGGATCACCTGGCCGGGCTCGTGGCAGCGGGCAAGCTTGACCCGTTCACCGCGGCCGACGAGCTGATCGCAGGCGAAGGCTAGCTGCCGATCACGTCGGCCGACAGCACCGTGGGACCCATGGTGTTGCTATGGCGGCACCGTGGGACCCTTGGTGCACCTCGTGAGCGGAAGTCACAGCGGGGAGTCGGGCGCGAGCCTGTCGACGGCGCTGGCGACCGCCTGTCCGGTGCCGATGCCGATCAGCGCTCCAGCGACGGCGTCACCGGGGTAGTGGACGCCAGTATGCACCCGCGAGTACGCCACGGCGCCTGCCAGGAACTGGAGGCAGGCGCCCGCCCAGGGTCGTTCTCTGCCGACGGCGGTGGCGAAGGCGAACGCCGAGGCGGAATGGCCGGAAGGGAACGAAGTCGACGACGGCATCGGCACGCGCCGCTGGCCAGGGACATCGGTCCGGTCCGGCCGGTGCCTTCCCGCGAGCGACTTCACGCCGATGTTCACCGCCGCCGAGGTGACGCCGATCGCGAGCACGCCGCGAACGGCCGCACGCCGGCCGCGCGGGCCTGTGGCGGCGATCGCGGCGGCGATGCCGAGCCACAACGTCGAATGGTTGGCGGCATTGGACAGCCGCCGCATGACCCGGTCCAAAGCCGGGGTGGGAACGCTGGCCACAGCCTGGTAGACCGCCCGGTCCACCGCGCCGAACTGGTGCAGCACGTCGCTCGCACGCTGCCTGGCTGGCGACTTCTGGCCCTGCTCAGCGGCCATCGCTGCATGCTAACACCGGCCGCGTGGGCCGCCTTTGCCGCCACAGTAGCTTGACATCAAGAGAGTTCGCTGAGTAGCTTGATGTCAAGATATTGCGGGCTGGCCGCTGTCGTGCGGCCGTACTGCGGCAGGATGGACATGACGGAAGGATGGGGCACCATGACGGTTAATAGCTTCGGCGCGCGCGGCACGCTGACGGTGGGCGGCAGGAGCTACCAGATCCACCGGCTTGACGCCGTGCCAGGAGCTGCTGACCTGCCGTTTAGCCTCAAGATCCTGCTCGAGAACCTGCTGCGGACCGAGGATGGCCGCAACGTCACGGCCGGCCACATCAGGGCGCTCGCGCAGTGGCAGCCTGCCGCCGATCCGGACACCGAGATCCAGTTCAGCCCGGCCCGGGTGATCATGCAGGACCTGACCGGCGTCCCGGCCGTCGTCGACCTGGCCACCATGCGCGAGGCGATGGCGGCGCTCGGCGGCGACCCGGCGCGGATCAACCCCTTGGTGCCCGCCGAGCTGGTGATCGACCATTCGGTGATCGCCGACGTCTTCGGCCGCCCCGATGCGTTCGAGCGCAACGTGGAGCTTGAGTTCGGCCGCAATGCGGAGCGATTCGCGTTCTTGCGCTGGGGCCAGCAGGCACTGCGCCAGTTCCGGGTGGTGCCGCCCGGGACCGGCATCGTGCACCAGGTGAACATCGAGCACCTGGCCCGCGTGGTGATGACCGGGCCCGCCATCGCGGACGCCGCCGGGGACGACCTGGCCGCGTACCCGGACACCTGCGTGGGCACGGACTCGCACACCACGATGGAGAACGGGCTCGGCGTGCTCGGCTGGGGGGTCGGCGGGATCGAGGCCGAGGCGGCTATGCTCGGCCAGCCGATCTCGATGCTGATCCCGCAGGTCGTCGGGTTCCGGCTGAGCGGCGAGCTGCCGCCCGGGGCGACCGCTACCGACCTGGTCCTTACGATCACCGAGTTGCTGCGCGCCCACGGCGTGGTCGGCAAGTTCGTGGAGTTCCACGGCGAGGGCGTGGCCGCGGTCCCGGTTCCGAACCGCGCCACGATCGGCAACATGAGCCCGGAGTTCGGGTCCACGTGCGCCATCTTCCCCATCGACGGCGAGACGCTGGCCTACCTGCGGCTGACCGGGCGCGACCCCGAGCAGGTCGCACTGGTCGAGGCGTACGCCAAGGAGCAGGGACTGTGGCACGACCCGGCGGGCGCGGGCGGCGGCGCGGCCGCCACCCGCTACTCCGTCGAGCTCGAGCTCGACCTGGCCACCGTGGTGCCGTCGCTGGCCGGCCCGAAGCGGCCGCAGGACCGGGTGGCGCTGACCGACGCCAGGGCCGCGTTCCGCGCCGCGCTCGGCGCCTACGTGGAGCCGTCCACCCTGGACGAGGCGGTCGCCGACACGTTCCCCGCGTCCGACCCGGTTGCGGGCGGGGTCGCCAACGGCGGTCACGGCGGCATGCATAACCCGGCCACAGGCCCGGGCCCGGGCAAGCAAGGCGAGCGGCCGACCACCGCCGTGCCCGTCACGCTGGAGGACGGAACGCGAACCAGCGTCGGCCATGGCTCGGTCGTGATCGCCGCGATCACCTCCTGCACCAACACGTCCAACCCGTTCGTGATGGTGGGGGCCGCCCTGCTGGCGCGCAAGGCGGTGGAGGCCGGCCTGACCCGCAAGCCCTGGGTGAAGACGACGCTCGCGCCCGGATCCAAGGTGGTCATGGACTACTACGAGCGGGCCGGGCTGACCCCGTACCTGGACAAGCTCGGGTTCAACCTGGTCGGCTACGGCTGCACCACGTGCATCGGCAACTCCGGGCCGCTGCCCGAGGCGATCAGCGCCGCGGTCGCGCAGAACGACCTCGCGGTCGTGTCGGTGCTGTCGGGGAACAGGAACTTCGAGGGCCGGATCAACCCGGACGTCAAGATGAACTACCTCGCCTCGCCGCCGCTCGTGGTGGCCTACGCGCTGGCCGGGACCATGGATATCGACCTGACCAGCGAGCCGATCGGGACCGGCGCCGACGGCAAGCCGGTCTACCTGGCCGATATCTGGCCGGACCCCGCCGAGGTGGAAGAGGTGGTGGGCAGCGCTGTCGCGGCAGACATGTTCACCCGCGACTACGCGGACGTGTTCACCGGGGACGAGCGCTGGGCCGAGCTCGACGTGCCCGAAGGCGAGCTATTCGCCTGGGACGAGGCGTCGACCTACGTGCGCAGGCCGCCGTACTTCGACGGCATGCCCGCCGAGCCAGCGCCCGTGGCCGACATCCGGGGCGCCCGGGTGCTCGCAATGCTGGGCGACTCGGTCACCACCGACCACATCTCGCCGGCCGGGGCGATCAAGGCAGACAGCCCCGCAGGGCAGTACCTGACCGGGCACGGGGTGCAGCGGCGGGACTTCAACTCCTACGGCTCGCGGCGCGGCAATCACGAGGTGATGATCAGGGGCACGTTCGCCAACATCAGGCTG
>Ga0126378_10002382_pt1 | contig 13922 bp, 10 predicted proteins | sample PanSoiMetPlot_23_FD_92587 | JGI IMG/M metagenome (GOLD analysis project Ga0126378, IMG submission 92587) | Tropical forest soil microbial communities from Panama - MetaG Plot_23 | ecosystem: Environmental > Terrestrial > Soil > Tropical forest > Bulk soil | place: Panama | collected 2016-02-17 | reverse complement strand
TCTGGGACAGTCGTCTACGGGCCCGAGCCCCTCGAAAAGCCGGCCACCGGCAACCTTCTCATTTGCTGCTCGCAACCGGCCCGTGATGTCGTCATCGACTTGTGAAAGGAGTTGAACAATAGCATCCGAGGCGAGGATTCTGCTCAACGCTTGCTGAACAAGAGACAAATGGGGGCGTTTGGTTGCAACTTGGCAGGTCGTAATGCCAACAAAAACAATGAAATCGGTCTGTGCGAACAGGTCAGGCTGAATTAGCAACCCGCCGCCATATATTGCCAGGCAGTCGCACAAAAAAAGGCCGGAACCTGGATTCCGGCCTTGTGGATCACGAAATGGTTGCGGGGGTCAGATTTGAACTGACGACCTTCGGGTTATGCGATCTGACTCAGCTTTCGCTGAGAGTCGGACTGTACCTTCATCCCAACTAAAGGGATGCTCGCCATCCAGTCTCTACGCCTTCCTCGTTCTTCCGAGGCTTGGTTCGGTATTGCCGTAGCCGTACAGCGGGCTTTAGGTTCCACCGACTTTGACGAGTGATCTTCCCGCACATTGCTGTGCGGACGCCCATTTTGCCGAAGCGGGATTTGAACTACCGATCCCACTTGGCGGGTTATGAGCCCGACGAGCTACCAGGCTGCTCCACCCCGCACGTTCACTATAGCGGACGCGCTCGCTTGCGTCAAATTGCGGCAATTCATGGCCCGCAGCTGAAAGGCGCAAGCTGCGAAAAACCACCAAAGCGTGCGTTTGAGTTCGCTTTCAATTTCCGGCGAGAAGCTGCGAAGGGAAGCGCTACCACTCGTTATAAGGCGTCCTGTCGAATGGAGAAGTCTTGTTGGAATTCGAATGCACGTCAACCATTCCTGTGCTGGTTTGCTCCGGACTAAGCACCACGCTATCGAACTGCGGCACCCAATCCTTGGCCTGCGTCATCGGGTCCACGGGCACGGCGCGAAGATAGCCCCCCTGCTGCAGGTCATCCACGGATTGCGGCGCGGCTTGCTTGTCCAGAGTGAAATTATCGATGGCATCCCGGATCGTTTTCAAATCTGTTCTTAGGACTGCTTCCTTGGAGTGCTGCACTGTTTTGTCATACTTCACCACTGCGATCCCCACAAGGATCGCAATGATGGTCATTACGATCATCAACTCAATAAGCGTAAAGCCAAGGCTACGCCCTGTGCCGCAGCTCTTCTGCGCCGAGCGCCATTTCCTCGCATCATGCAATTGACCCTTCACAGGAAAGTCCTTTTCTTAACTACCACGTCGCATACTTCGTTCCGTTCATTGCCGTATCCGTGGATTTAGAATACACGTCGAACACGTTTTTCCCGCTCCAATGCGTCGAGTCTGGATCGTCCCCCACGGCGCGTAGCCCCCAATCCGCGCGGCCGGTCATAGGATCGATCGGGATCTTCCGGAGAAAGCGGATCTTCTTGTCACTACTGTTGCCCACACCACCGCTGCCAAGCGCTACTCCCTTTACCAGTGTCTCGAGATCCGGCGGGTATCCTTCGCTTCCGATCTCCACGCGAATCTGATTGTGGTCGGCCGCATCCTTGTACCGGTCGATGGCCTCCCGGATTTGCAACAAATTGTGTCGAAGGTCATTCTCTTTTCCGCGAATCACCGAGTACTTTGCGATTGGTAACGCGACGGAAGATAACACTAGCAGGATGGCGCAAGCGATGATCAATTCCAGCAGCGTCATGCCCGCTTGCGGAGAAGCTTGCCGCGTGCAAACTTGAATTCGCTTTGGAAATTTGGACCGCATGGCGAAATCGAATCAGCCTAGGGCTGCACCTGCAGCGTCGCCTCGCCAGTCACCAGGGGGATCAATCTCTGTTGCGAATCTTTCGCGCTGACCTGCACGATGGACAAATTCGCGGAGCCGGGCGCAATCGCTTTCACCACGAGGCCAAGGAGCGTCCCTGTTCCACTGACTCCTGGAGTATTTGGCTGGCGCGTCGCCGAAATGATGGTCTGCCCTTTTTCTTTGAACGGCTGCGACAAGATGGCAATTTCCTGCGTTCCGCCCGATAGGAAGCCGCCGTGTTGCACTTCCTCGATGCTGACCACGGCCGGGTTGTATTGCAGCAGCATGGGGATGGAGAACAGGTCGTTCACGTTTTCCACCACCACGCCTACCGTCGCCGTTTGCCCCGGCTTCAACGAAAGTGTTTGCGGCTCAAAGCGAATCTTGGCGGGCGCTGCTTGCGCCGCGTTCGGATTCGCATTTGCAGCCGGCGGTTGTGCTGCCGGAGCCGGCGCGGCTTGTTGTGGCTGCGGCGCACGGAGCTCAGCTTCGTGCTTGATCTGCACGTTCGACTCCGTTCCGGAAAGCAGAGGCCGCAAATTCGCCCTCGTCCACTCCGGCATCCGCACGATGCGCGGCGTCAGCACGATCAACACTTCGTCTTCCTGGTGGTCGGTTTTGTTGTCCGAAAACAAGCGTCCGAAAATTGGAAGCTTCGCCAGGCCAGGCCATCCGTTTACGTTTTTCGTGTCCGTGCGCTCGAATAAGCCTGCGAGAACGCTGACTTCACCCTCTTTCAGCCTGATATCGTGTTCGATCTTGTCCGACTTAATCACCGGCTGCGTAATACCTCCTATGGTGGCGTCCCCGGAATGAGATGAAACTTCGATGACCAGTTTCATGCTGACTTCGCGATTCGGGTGCACCCTTGGAGTGATGTCCACGTTCACACCAACGTCCAAGTACGTGAACTGTGTGTTGACCAGCGGATTGACGAAGCCCGCGCCGCCGGTGCTGCCCACCCCCACGCCTGCCTGAAAGCTGCCCGTGGCGATCGGGATACGAGTGCCAATCTTCAATTTGGCGGTTTGCCCTTCCACGGAGCGTATCTCCGGGTTCTGAAGAATTTTTGTGGCGCTGTCCGTCAGAATGGCGTTCGCGGTAAGGTTCGGGAGCGTGACGGTGTAACTGTTGCCGTTCAATTTGCGAAGGCTATTAAACGTAATGGGATTGCTTGTCGTGCTGCTCCCGCTGGTTGTGGTGCCATTCGTTATTGAGACAGACGCCTGCTGGCCAGGCAGAATCCCCAACTCGCGGAGGTGGTCCGTGCTGGCCTGCAAGACCTCAACTTGGACCACTACTTCCGGCTTCGCCTTGTCGATGTCGTTGATCATCTTTTCCGCCAGCATCACCTTGTCCGGCGTATCGCGTACGATGATGGCGTTCTGCGAGTTAACTTGCTGAATGCGCTTCAAGTCCAGTAAAGCGCGTAAACCGGTCACGACTTCCGTAAGGTCCTGAGGCTGCACGGTATTTGACAGATAAAACGTGCGGACCACTTCTTCTTCATAATCGCGCCGCTTCTGTGGCTGATCCGGAATCACGAAAAGCGTATTTTCCGTTACTGGCTTGACGAACGCCTTGCTCTCCAACGAAGCGATTTCCAGCGCCTGCTCCAGCGTCACATTGTTCAAGTCCACCGTGATGCGTCGCGCGGGAAAGTCCGGATCATAGATCATGGTCAGGCCGGCCACCTTGCCGATGGTGTCGAACACAATCTTCGCGTCGTTCGACATTTTCAGATTAATCGGCTCGTGCGGCAGAGGCTTGAGCTGCGGTGGCTTGGAGGCTAGTGGCGTCTCGCCCGTGGGCTCAGGGGTGCCGCTTGGCTGATTCTTTTCCGCGATCATCTCCGCGGTCTTGTTCAACTCTTGTTCGGCAATCGAACTGGCGGGATCAATCGACAGAGCCCTCTGGAATTCTCCCGCCGCAGCTTGCAATTCGCCCTTTTTGCGGAAGTCCAGTCCACGCTTGATGTGAAACTCCCCAGCTTCGAAGCGCGCTTGATTCAGTTTGATTTTGTAATTGGCATTGTGCGGATCGGACTTGAGCGCTTTTTGGTAGTAGGTAAACGCCGCGTCGTAGTCCTGCAGGGCCTCGGCTTTCGCGCCCTGGTTATAATCGCCGCCGCCTTTTGGGCAGCCCGCGGCCAGCAGACCCACACCGATGCACAGGACAACCGTTCCCCAACGACGCATGTCCTCTCCGAGCCCTCGACCAGAAGCGCTTGCAGCAGTCTAACATTCGCCTTAGAGGCGCGGCAAGGCGGAGAGGGTTGGCCGTCGCTCATTAAAATAATGGGTGCTTTGTGCCGGGAGTGACAACTTTTAACAGTGCAGTTATGATGGAAAAGTTGTGGCCAAACCTGCCAAGAAATCTGAGAAGGGCGCTAAGCCCGCAGAGCAAGTCGTCGCGCAAAACCGCGCGGCCTCGTATAACTACCATATTCTTGAGAGACATGAGGCGGGCCTGGTGCTCCACGGCACCGAGGTCAAGGCCCTGCGCGAAGGCAAAGCCAATATCCGCGACGCCTACGTGGACTTCAATCCCAGCGGCGCATGGCTCGTTAATGCACACATTTCACAGTACTTACCTGGAGGGCCCTGGAATCACGAGCCGTTGGGCTCCCGCAAGCTCCTGCTGCACAAAGCAGAAATCCACAAGCTTTCCGGCCGCACTGAGTCTAAGGGACTGACCGTCATACCCTTGAAGATCTATTTCCGCAACGGCATCGCCAAGGTGGAAATCGCCTTGGCACAGGGCAAAAAAGCCTGGGACCGCCGCCAGGACGAGCGCACGAAAGAAGCCCGCCGGGAAGTGGAAGAATCCATGTATCGCAATCGGAGGCGATAAAGAACTATGCAAATCAACCTGGGAGCCCAGCCGTTCGCAGCTATCGAAACCGAAGCCCTAGTTTCATATGTGTTCGAGGAGGCAGATCCTGTTCAAGGTCGAATCGCAGAGATCGATCAGTCCGCGGGGGGCCTGCTGCGTCGCCTCGCCAAAAGCGGGGAACTCACCGGCAAGAATTTGGAGTTTACCTTGGTGCACGCGCCCACTGGATTGAAGGCGGCGCGATTGCTTCTCGTTGGGGCAGGGAAGCGCGAACAATTCAACTCTGCAACGCTTCGCAAAATCGCCGGCGCGGCGCTTCGCTATTTAAAATCGCGCTCGGTCAAGAACTTTGCGCTGCTCGTTCGCGAAGGCGATGCAACAGAAGAGTCCGCCCAGGTAATCGCCGAAGGCGCGCTGACCGCCGAGTTTGAATCGGACAAATACAAAACGGAAAAAAAGAACGACAAGAAAATCGAGGCAGTCCCGATCGCCGGATATTCCGACGCCGAACGCGCGGCGGGCGAAAAAGGCTTGGCGAAAGGCCGCACCATCGCCGAGTCCCAGAATTTCGCGCGCGACCTGATCAACGAGCCGTCGAACAAGCTCACGCCGAGCATCCTCGCTCAAAAAGCGGAAGCCATGGCCAAATCCGCTGGCCTTTCCGTGGAAATCCTCGACGAAAAGAAAATCGCCGATCTGAAAATGGGTGCGCTGCTCAGCGTTGCTCAAGGCAGCGTCGAGCCGCCCCGTATGATCGTGATTACCTACAATCCGCCTTCCGCCAAGCCGGGCGCTCCGGTCATTGGCCTCATCGGCAAAGCGGTCACGTTCGATACGGGCGGCATTTCCATCAAGCCTTCCGACGGCATGGAAAAAATGAAGTACGACATGGCTGGCGGCGCCACCATGATCGGCGTGATGCGCGCGCTGGCTGCCCTCAAGCCCAGCCTAAAAGTGATTTGCGTGGTGCCGTCAACGGAAAACATGCCCGGGGGCCGTGCGCAAAAGCCCGGCGACATTCAGACCGCCATGTCCGGCAAAACGATTGAAGTGCTCAACACCGACGCGGAAGGACGCCTTATTCTTGCCGATGGCGTTCACTATGCGAAACAGCTCGGCGCCACGCATTTGATTGACGCCGCCACGCTGACCGGCGCGATTGTCGTGGCGCTCGCTGGCATCAATGTAGGCGTCTTTGGCTCTGACCAGTCTTTTACGGACAAACTCCTTGCGAGCGCAAAAGCCACTGGCGAAAAAATGTGGCAGATGCCTATCGACGACGACTACCGCGAATTCATCAAGGGAACCGTCGCCGACATTCAGAACATCGGCAGCGGCAAAGGCGGTGGCGCCATCACCGGCGCCATGTTCATCAAGGAATTTACCGGCGACTCACCGTGGATTCACTTGGACATTGCCGGCACTGCCTGGAACGACGACAGCAAGCCCTGGCTCGCCAAAGGCCCCACGGGCGTGGCCCTCCGCACCCTCGTCCACCTCGTCATGTCGTATTGACATCGCTCGGCTGTGTTCTGAGAGGTTCTTGTAGGGGCGCAGCATGCTGCGCCCTTTCTCGACACGACTGTTACATCTTCTCCGGCGCTTCGATTCCCAAGAGGGAAAGCGCCATGACCAGCTGCTTCTCGACTAATTCGGCCAGCGCGAGCAAGAACGCCCGCTTCTCAGCGTCCGCTTCCGACAAGATGTGATGCTTGTGATAAAAATTGTTGAAGGCTTGCGCCAATTGAAACGCATATTTCGCCACAAATGCTGGCTCTTGCGTCGCGATCGCCGCATCAACAGCGTAATCCAGCGATCCCGCCGATAACACTAACTCCCACAAATCCCGCCCCTCGGAGCTCGCCAGCAACTGCCCTGCAGTTTCCGGTGTCACCACGACTTTTGTCGCGCTGGCCTCCGCGCCTTTTCGGCGAATCCCGCGAATTCGCACCACGGCGTACTGGCAATACGGACCGGTCTCTCCATCGAAACTCAAAGCGTCCTTGAAATCAAAGGCGATGATCGCGTTGCGCGTGAACTTCAGCAAAAAGAACCGCAGGGCGCCCACTGCGATCGCGTGCGCGGTGCATTTCTGCTCCTCCTTGCTCATTTCCGGATGCCGCTGCTGAACTTCGCTTAGCGTCGCCGCCTCCAGCTTGTCGATCAAGTCGTCTGCCTTGACCCCGAATCCCTTCCGTCCGCTCATGTCGATGAACGGACGCTTGGCATCCTCGGCGGAAAGTTCGTAGCCCATCTCGGCGGCGCAGCGGGGAGTCAGTACAACAAAAGCGTAAGACAAGTGGATGGATTTTTCGGCGGCCCCGGCGTGGCCGAGCCGCCGCAAACCTTCAGCAACTACGTCTTGCGGATACGCCTGCCTCGCGTCAATCACGTTGTAAACGGTGGCCGCTGGCTCGCCAAAGTGCGGCGCGTCCGCAGCGCTGTTTCGGCTCGTCGTGGTCCAAACGGTTTGTCCATCTGTTGCGCTCGGCCATTTGCGGTAGTAAAAATCTTTGCCAAGCAGCCCAAATTTCCAGAGCTGATAAGCGATGTCCTTCCCAACGTAAGTCACCGTTCCATTCGAACGCACAATAATCTTGTCCTGCTCGTCCTCTCCATCTGCTTCCGCGTTTTGTGCTTCCGAATCCTTTCCTTCCTTTACCTCTTCTGCCTCCTTTACTTCCTGTTTCCACGGTAGCACCCAGCATCCCTTCATTTTCCCGCTCGTGGCCAGGTGAATCGCTCCTGACGATTTCAGCATCTCGAACGCCGCATCCCAAAACTTCAAATGCAAAATCTCACTTTCGCGCGCCAGCAAGTCATAGTGAATATCCAGCCGTGCCATCGTTTGCAAATGGCAGGTCACGATGGCATCCGCAACCACTTGCGCAACTTCCGCATCTTCTCCGCGATTTTCCTCGATGGCTTTCAGTGTCTCCGCCCGCAGTTGCGCGGCATGCTCCGCGTCTTCCGCAAAAAAGCTCGTCGCCTTTGCATACAAATCCCAGCAGTAGTAATCGAACTTGGGCTCCCGGGCCAGCATCATCACGTTTGTTGGTGTTCGCTGCTCCATGCGCAGGAAGCCGATAACCACGTCCGCCACTTGAACGCCTGTGTTGTCGATATAGTTTTGAATCTGCACTCGCTTTCCCGCATGCCGCAGGATGCGCACCATCGTGTCGCCCAGCACCGCGTTGCGCACATGCCCGATGTGCGCCGCCTTGTTCGGATTAATGCTCGTGTGCTCAACGATAATCTTTGCCATTTTGGGGGTTGGACCTTCAGGTCCGACGTCTATCTGTGCTTTGACTCGGGGCTTTACCCCCTGAGGAGCTGCCCCTCCTCGCTCGGTGGCAGCCTTCCAGAATGCTCCTCGATCAAAGTACGCGTTCAAATACCCCCCACCCGCCACCTCTACCCGGGCGATACCCGGCACTTTTCTAAGACTTGTCGCGATCTCCTGCGCAATCAGTCGCGGTGCTTTTTTCAACCGCTTTGCCAGCTCAAAACACACCGGCGACGCCGCTTCCCCCATTTCGATCTTCGGGGGGCGCTCCAGCACAATCGCCACATCCAGCCCATACTTTTCCTGGATGTGCGCCGCCAGCGCCTCACGCAGCCGCTTTGTCAGTGCTTGGTACACGTGTCCTCAAGGAGTGAAAACGGCCTATTTGAATCCCGCCAGTATAGGGGATGCTCGCGATAAGGGTCAAAGAGCGTAGCTGCCGGCTGCCTGCCCTGCCTACGCCAGTTTCTCATCAGCCGTCTTGCTCCGGCGTAAAGCGGTCGCGAAAAGGCCTATTGCCGGAGCCTGGTTTGACACTCTTTGGCTGCGCCGATAGTATCAATTTGCATCCGGCGGAGAGACAATTCGAGGCTTGGAAGTCCCACCGTTCGGCGGCCATTCCATGAAACTTGCGTATTTTGACTGTTTTTCTGGCATCAGCGGCGACATGACCCTCGGCGCTCTGGTCGATGCCGGCTGTCCCGTTGAGCATCTGCGCGCGGAACTCCGCGCCCTGCAAGTTCCCGGCTGGGAGCTTTCTGCGGAGAAAGTTTGGAAGAACGGAATGGCGGCCACTTACGTCAAGGTCAAGACCGAAGATCAGCAGAAGCATCGTTCACTTAGCACGATCCTGGACATCCTAAGGAATTCACAACTTGCGCCGCCCGTGCGGGCGCAGGCTGCGGCCATTTTCACCAAGCTCGGTGAAGCCGAAGCGCGCGTCCACGACGTGCCGCTCGAACAGATTCACTTTCACGAAGTCGGTGCCGTTGACGCCATCGTGGACATCGTTGGCGCCTGCATCGGTTTCCACTCCCTTGGCATCGAGAAATTTGCTTGCTCCGCGCTGAATGTTGGCGGCGGCACGGCGAAGATGGCCCACGGCATTTTGCCTGTGCCTGCTCCCGCTACGGCCAATTTGCTGCAAGGCAAGCCAACCTATTCGAACGGCGTGCAAAAAGAGCTTGTCACGCCTACCGGCGCGGCCATCATCGCGACCCTTTGCGAGTCCTTTGGCCCCCAGCCGCCTATGAGCGTCACCGCGATTGGCTACGGCGCCGGCACAGCCGACCTCGAAGGCCAGCCCAACGTCGTCCGGATCATGATTGGCGAAGCAACGGAAAAAGCCGTTCCTGGTTTCGACGAAGAAATCGCGGTCATCGAAGCGAATCTCGACGATATGAATCCCCAGATCTACGGTTACTTTTTGGAGAAGGCGTTGGCAGCTGGAGCACTCGACGTGTACACCACACCGGTACAAATGAAAAAAAATCGCCCCGGCGTCCTGCTCACTGTGCTGTGCAAACCGCCGGACACCAACACGCTGATGTCCCTGATTTTCGCGGAAACCACCACGTTCGGCGCGCGAACCTATCGCGCACAGCGCCGCACGCTCCCGCGCGAACACGTCAGCGTTTCCACCGCCTTTGGCGATGTGCGCCTCAAAGTTTCGCGTGTGAACGGCCGCATTCTGCACGTCGCGCCGGAATATGACGATTGCCGCAAGCTCGCGGTCGAGAAAAATGTGCCTTTGCAGCGCGTCATCAGCGAAGCTTTGCGCGCTTACGAAGCGGCGGGCAAAACGAACTAGACATGTCACCCGGAAAACCCAAATTTTATTTGACCACGCCGATCTACTACACGAACGGTCTGCCCCACATCGGCCACACCTATACGACCGTCGTTGCCGACACGATTCGCCGCTTCAAGCGCATGCGCGGTTACGAAGTCGTGATGACCACCGGCACCGACGAGCACGGTGTCAACGTCGAGCGCGCCGCAAAAAAAGCCGGCATCCCGGAATCGGAATTCGTCGCCAGAATGGCCGACGCGTGGCGCGCGCTGTGGGACGAGCTCGGCCTCACTGCCGATGAGTTTGTTCGCACTACCGACCTGCCGCACGTGCGAACCGTGCAGTGGCTTTTCCGCCTTTGCCGCGAGAACGGCTACGTCTACAAAGGACACTACACCGGCCAATACTGCATTTACGACAACGCGTTTGTGAACGATGCCAAGCCTGGCGATAACTGTCCCGACTGTGGTCGGCCGCTCGAAACCGTCACCGAAGAAAACTATTTCTTCAAGCTCTCCGCGTTCCAAAAACCGTTGCTCGATTTCTACCGGAAAAATCCCAGCTTCATCCAGCCGGAATCGCGCCGCAACGAAATCATCAGTTTCGTGGAAGGCGGCCTGAAAGATCTCAGCATCACGCGCACCACGGTTCGCTGGGGCATTCCCGTTCCCGGAGAAGAGGCTCACGTTTTTTATGTTTGGTTCGACGCGCTCACCGCATACCTCAGCGCCGTCGACGGCCCCGAATACGAAAAGCGCGGCATGTGGCCCGCGGATTTGCATCTTGTCGGCAAAGACATTATTCGCTTTCACACCGTCTACTGGCCCGCGTTTTTGATGGCTGCGATGCTCCCGGTGCCAAAGCAAGTATGGGTCCACGGCTGGTTCCTCATGGATGCGGCCAAGATGAGCAAGTCAAAAGGCAATGTAATCTTGCCGCGCCCCATTGCCAACATGCTTGGAATGGACGCGCTGCGGTATTTCGTCCTGCGAGAAATTGTCTTCGGGCAGGACGGCAATTTCAGCTACGACGCCCTAGTCACGCGCTACAACTCCGACTTGGCCAACGGCCTCGGCAACTTGGCCAGCCGCACCGCTGCGCTCATCGAAAAGAATTTTGCCGGCAAAATTCCCAAACCTTCGGAGCGAAAACCGCAGGACGAGGCTCTCGCGAAGGAAACGCAGGCTGCGATCGGCGACGTGCTCGAGAACTACGAGAACTTGAGCTTCGCGCGCGCCCTGGAATCGATCTGGGCTGTGATCGCTTCCGCGGATAAATACCTCACTTCGGAACAGCCGTGGGCCCTCGGAAATTCCGAGCAAGAGCAATCGCGAAAAGCCACGATTCTCTGGACCACCGCGGATTTGCTGCGGATCGTGACGGTGCTTGCGCATCCCGTTCTACCCGCCAGCACTGCAAAAATCTGGACACTTCTCGGGCTGCCCGGTTCGGTTAGCGCAGTCGAACTGGACGGCCTGCGATGGGGACAACTCACCCCTGGCGTAAAGTTAGGCAAGGCGCAGGCGTTGTTTCCGCGCGTGGAGAAAAACGAAGCAATAGAAAGGATCGAAGCAATGGCTAACGAAGAATTGAATCCCGCGTCGCCGGCCAAGCCAGCGGCAAGTGCGGCCGCTTCCGGAGCCGCGGCAGCGCCGCAGGCCGCGCCGGAAAAGATCGGCATCGAGGATTTCAGCAAAGTCGAGATGCGCGTCGGGCAAATCAAGACCGCCGAACGCATCGTTGGCGCGGACAAGTTGCTCAAACTCACCGTGGACATCGGCTCCGAGATTCGCCAGATTTGTGCTGGCATTGCCCAATACTACGAGCCGGAGAAACTCATCGGCCGCAAAGTCGCGGTGGTCGTGAATCTTGCACCACGCAAGCTTCGCGGTGTCGAGTCCAACGGCATGATCATCGCCGCTTCGGTCGGCCCGGAAGGCCGCCCTGTCCTCGCCGGTTTCCCCGACGAAGACGTCGAAATCGGCGCCAGACTAAAGTGAGCGTTACATACCCACTCTTTGCCTTCGAGAAGGACGACAAATCCATGCGTCTGGTGGAAGACGAGAGTCGGATTCTGTACCACATGGAAGCAATCGACATCGAAAACGATGAGTATGTTTTCTGGGATGCGAATGGAGCCGGAGTATCCGTCGCGGTTACACCCATCACAGCCTTCAAGACCGGAAAGCTTGAAAGAGTGTTCTCAAGCCCGCCTGCATTTCCTTTGCACCACGCTTTCAGGTTATATGCGGAGAGTCTTGGGATCCCCGACGCAGGAGCCGAGGGAGCACCTATGGACGTATGGCGTCGAATTCAGACGGGATTGGCTGGCCGCCCTCGGAAACGGGGCTTAATCTCACGACTGTTTTCAGGAAAAGAGTAAGTTGGACCTCATCGATTCCCACGCCCACATCGACTTCCCGCAATTCGCCGACGACCGCCCCGCCATGCTCGACCGTGCTCGCGCCGCTGGCGTCACCACGCTTCTCGCAATCGGCACTGGTCCTGGACCTGAAAAACTCGATTCTGCTATCCCATTTGCCGAGCAGCATGGTTGGATCTACGCCACAGTGGGCATCCATCCCCACGAAGCGAAAGAAGTCACGCCCGATCACCTGCACGAATTATCCAAGCTCGCACAGCATCCGAAAGTGATCGCTTGGGGCGAAATTGGCCTCGACTATTTCTACGATCATTCGCCGCGTGAAGCCCAGCACAAAGTCTTTCGCGACCAAATGGCGCTCGCCCAACAAGCCAAGCTTCCCATCATCATTCATTGCCGCAACGCCTGGACCGATTGCCTCAACATGCTCGAAGAACACTGGAAACCAACCGGCCTGGGCGGCATTCTCCACTGCTTCAGCAGCACGCTCGAAGATGCCCGCCGCGGCATCGACATGGGCTTCCTGATTTCCTTTGCGGGAAATTCGACTTATCCGAAAGCGCAGAATCTTCGCGACGTTGCGAAGGCTTTGCCCCTGGAAAAGCTTCTGATCGAAACGGACTCTCCGTATCTGGCGCCCCAGCCGTACCGTGGCAAACGCAACGAGCCCGCCTATGTCGCGGAAGTAGCGCGTATACTTGCGAGTGTGAGAGACTTGTCGCCGGACGAAATCGCCGCTGCAACCTCAGGCAATTTCAGGCGGCTTTTTCGCCTGCCCCGGCCGCAGGTGTCCTCGGCCGTCGAGTCTCGAACCTAGATGCTGGCCAGGAGGAAGTCCATCGCGCTGCTGACGGCGAAAGAGATTTTTGATTTGGTCCGCGACGATCTTGCTTTGGTGGAAGACGAGCTCGCGCGCCAGACCGACACCGCGTTCCCGGCTGTCTCAGAAATTGCCGCCTACCTGCTGGGCGGCGGTGGCAAGCGATTGCGTCCAGCGCTTCTGTTGCTTTCCGCGAAATATGCCGGCCGCAGCGACCGCAGCGCCATTCGCCTTGCCGCGGTCGTCGAGCTGCTTCACAGCGCTACGCTTATCCACGACGACGTGATCGACAGCGCGGGCACGCGCCGCGGCCGGCCCTCCACCAATGCAAAGTGGGGCAATCACCGCAGCGTCCTCACTGGCGATTGGCTCTACATGCAGTCCTTCCAGATGGCCCTCGAAGAGCGCAATTTCCGCATTCTCGACATCCTTATCGACCTGACGCAGAAAATGGTCGAAGGCGAGCTGATTCAACTCGAAAAAATTGGCCGTATCGACGTAACCGAGGAAGATGCGCTGCGCTTGGCCACCTACAAAACGGCGTGCCTGTTCAGCGGCTGCGCGCGCCTTGGCGCGGTGCTTGGCGGTTTGGGCGAAGAGGAAGAGCAAGCGCTCGCCGACTACGGCAAGTACGCCGGGCTGGCGTTCCAGCTGGTCGACGATCTTCTCGATTTCACCGCCTCCGCGCAACAACTCGGCAAGCCGGTTCTTAGCGACTTGAAGGAAGGCAAAGTTACGCTGCCTCTGATTTACGCGATGGAGAACGGGCATCGTGAGGCGCGCGAACTCGTGGCTCGTGTGCTAGCGGAAAAAGAGTTTCATTCCGTGCGGCCGGAAACGATTGTGTCCCTGGTGCACGATTCCGGCGCGCTCGACCGTGCGCGTTCCCTGGCGCAAGAGTACGCGCAGCGCGGCAAAGACTGCCTGAACGGCCATCGCGACTCCGAATATGCGCGCGCGCTCGCCACACTTCCCGATTTTATCCTCGAG
>Ga0126378_10002380_pt1 | contig 13930 bp, 13 predicted proteins | sample PanSoiMetPlot_23_FD_92587 | JGI IMG/M metagenome (GOLD analysis project Ga0126378, IMG submission 92587) | Tropical forest soil microbial communities from Panama - MetaG Plot_23 | ecosystem: Environmental > Terrestrial > Soil > Tropical forest > Bulk soil | place: Panama | collected 2016-02-17 | reverse complement strand
GTCGCCCGCATGATCCAGGCGCCGATTTTCCACGTCAACGGCGACGATCCCGAGGCGGTCGTCCGAGTCGGCAGGCTCGCGTTCGAGTATCGCCAGGCCTTCCACAAGGACGTGGTCATCGACATGATCTGCTACCGCAGGCGGGGTCACAACGAGACCGACAACCCGTCCTTCACGCAGCCGATCATGTACGACCTGATCGACGCCCGGCGCTCGGTCCGCAAGCTCTACACCGAGGCCCTTATCGGCCGCGGAGACATCACGATGGACGAGGCGGAGGAGGCCCTCCGCAACTTCCAGCAAGAGCTGGAGCGGGCTTTTACCGAGACCAAGGACGCGCCGAGCGCACCCGCCGCGGTTCGGCGGCTCCCCTCCGAACCGATCGATCATGCCGCTGTCGTGACAAAGATCAGCGCCGAGACGGTGAAACGGATCATCGATACGCAGGTGTCGCTGCCGGAGGGCTTTACCGTGCACCCGCGACTGGCCCCGCAGCTGCAGCGACGCGCTGCCATGGTGGAGCAAGACGAGATCGACTGGGGCACGGGCGAGCTGCTGGCATTCGGCTCCATCCTGATCGACGGTCACGCCGTGCGCCTCATCGGCCAGGACACCCGCCGCGGCACTTTCGGCCAGCGCCACGCCGTGCTGGTGGACCGGCACACCGGCCGGGAGTACGTACCGCTGCGTGCCTTCAACACCGACCCGGCGCGGTTCTACGTCTATGACTCGCTGCTGTCCGAATACGCCGCGGTCGGCTTCGAGTACGGCTACTCGGTCGCCCGGCCCGACGCGCTGGTGTGCTGGGAGGCGCAGTTCGGTGACTTCGTCAACGGCGCGCAGACCATCCTCGATGAGTTCATCAGCTCCGGCGAGCAGAAGTGGGGCCAGCGCTCTGGCGTCGTCCTGCTGCTGCCGCACGGCTATGAGGGACAGGGGCCTGACCACTCGTCGGCACGGATCGAGCGATTCCTGTCGCTCTGCGCGCAGGACAACATGACGGTGGCGCTGCCGAGCGCGCCCGCGAGCTACTTCCACCTGCTGCGCTTGCAGGCGCTGTCAGACGCGGTGAAGCCGCTCGTGGTGTTCACGCCGAAGTCGCTGCTGCGGCTGAAGACGGCTGTGTCCACGACTGCCGACTTCACCTCAGGCTCCTTCGCGCCGGTGATTCCTGATACGCAATCAACCGACCCCGCTGCGATCCGGCGTGTCCTGCTCTGCGCGGGCAAGATCTACTACGACCTGGCGGAGCGCCGGAGCGCGGTCGGCGCGACCGACACCGCGGTGATCCGGGTCGAGCGGCTGTATCCGCTGCCCGCCGCTGAGATCGCCGCCGAGCTCACCAGGTACCCGCCCGCAGCAGAGGTGGTGTGGGTCCAGGAGGAGCCGGCCAACATGGGTGCGTGGCCGTTCATGGCCATGAACCTGCCGCAGGCCATCGGCAGGCCGATTAGCGCAGTGTCACGGCCGCCGAGCTCGGCGCCGGCCTCCGGCTCGGCCAAGGCACATGCCGCCGAGCAGGCCGCGGTGCTCGACGCAGCCTTCGCCAGGAACGGCTGAACCCTTGTACTTCACCGACCGGGGCATCGAGGAACTTCAGGAGCGGCGCGGTGGGGAGCAGGTGGCGCTCGGCTGGCTGGCAGAACGGCTGCGTGACTTCGTCGACGAGCATCCGGACTCCGAGTCGGTCGTCGACAAGCTCGCCACCTGGCTGGCCCGCCTCGACGACGACGAATAGCCCGTAGAGTCCAGTCCGCCCAAACCCCCGTGGGCAACCCCGCGGCCACCCGTGCGGCCTTGCGGGACCCGGCCGCGGCGTGCCCGGCCGACCGCAGCGCCCTGCGACCAGCACGAAGCCACCGCAGACTCCTGGGCCGGTCACGATACATCTTGACTTATACTGGTCGAGACATATCGTATCCATCAGGAGTACGATCTCCAGGGCAGAGGTGTCTGCGGAGGTCCAGCGCGGGGCGGTGAGGTTCGGTGAGCCCAGTTTTTCGGCATGGCAAGCTCAGGCTGTACCTGCTCAAGCTCCTGGACGAGTCGCCACGGCACGGCTATGAAGTCATCCGCCTGCTGCAGGACCGGTTCATGGGCATCTATGCTCCCTCGCCCGGCACGATCTACCCGAGACTTGCCCGGCTGGAAGAAGACGGCCTCGTCACCCACGAGGAAGTCGACGGCAAGAAGATCTACAGCATCACGGACAAGGGCAGGGAGGAGATCCGGTCGCGGCTGAGCGACCTCGCCGACCTGGAAGATGAGCTCACCGAGTCGCTGCGCGACGTGGCCAGGGAGATCTCGGTCGATGTTCGCCTGACCGTGCGGACGATCAGGGAAGAGCTCGCCTCGGCCGCCCGGCAGTTCCGCGACTCAGAAAGCCGCGACGGCGACGCGCCGGACGACCAGGACGCCGCCGAACCCGACGCCGACGACACCGGCGAGGACGCCCGCGCCGAGCGACGCCGGATCAGGGAGGAAGCGCGACGCAGCCGCGAGCAGATGCGGGCCGGCTTCCGTCAGGGGCGACGCGCCGGAGAGTGGCCCGCATGGTCGACGTGGACGGATTGGGCCGGTGGCGACTTCGGCACCCGACCCGCGGGCGGGCCTGGCTTCCGCGGCCGCGCCAAGTCCGGCGACGGCCAGGGGCAGAGCAGCCAGGGGCAAGGCAGCCAAGGCCAGAGCGGCCAGGGGCAGGGCGGCCAGGGCCCGTTCGGCGATCTGGAGCGAATGGCGATGCAGTTCGCTACCGAGCTGCGAGCGGCCGCGCGCCAGACGGGCAACCTGGGTGACCGTTCCCTCAGCGAGCTTCGCGACATCCTGACCGACACGCTCGCCAGGGTGCGGTCGGAGGTTTTCACCGATCAGCAAGCCCCGCAGGACGACCACCCGGCCGAGGCATCGGATACGGACAAGCCCGATCGCAGCTAACCCACGCGGGCGCTGGGCACGGTTCTGATATGGGGCAGCGGGCCGCTGGACCGGGCGAGAGCTGATCTCATCTCGCCGACAACAGCACGCCTATCCGTCCGCAGCCGGCCAGGCGGGAAATGCAGCACGAGGACGCCCTCGGAAGTCATCCGGGCGTGGCGTGCGAGTGTCCGCTCCCAGTCCGCGGGCGACAGATGCCAGGCTCGCGAGTCCACCTCGACCGCGACGCCGGAATCTGGCCACCAGGCGTCAGGCGAAGCCAGGAAAGCCCTTCCTACATACAGACGCGGGTTGTACAACGGCTCCGGCAGCTTCGACTGCCTGATCAAGGTCAGCAGATCAGCCTCAGCAGCCGACCGTGCACCGTCGGAAACCTCGGCGAGCGCGCGCCGCAGCAAAGCCGAGCCACGGACGGGGCCGTTCCTCAGCTCCACTTCGAGCTCCCACAGCTCCACCTTGCCGCGCTGCACGCCCGCAGCCACAACGGCCCGGACATCGGAGAGATTCGTCATCGCGCGCACAGTGTCGGCGATTGCGCGGGCTGGATCGGCATAGCTGACGTTGCGGTCTGAGTAGAACACCTGGGGCAGATTTGTCGTCCGGTGCAGACGCACAAAACTCACGTCAGTGCGACGGCAGTCATGGGGCACGAGTACGTCGATGAGGTCGCTCTTGTCCGCCGGGATGGCGTGCCAGACGAGCGCCGACCGACCCGTGATGGCGATCGCGCGTCCGGCGTGCTCCCACGCTGCCATCGCGCGCTGCTGGTCGGTCAACGTGCCGCGACCCGCGAGGTAGACACCGGGCAGGACGACCTGCCACGGCCCATCTGGCCGAATCCGATGCCGTACTGCCTTAGCCGTCATGCCGCAGGCACTCGCTTGCCGACGGCCGATGATCGCATGCTGCCGATCCAGCATTCCGGCGAGTGAGTCAGCGTCAAACTTCGCGATTCGTGGCATGGCTTGAGGATGGCTGGAGTCCCGGGACACCTCTGTGACACGCGTGCAGGCCCGGCGGGGGGCGCGGCGGGACCAATGCTGCCCATAGAGGGGCAGCGAACCACCCAATGAAGCCCCGCCGGGAGCCGGACTAGACGGTCTAGCCCCGCTGTGAGCCGGACTAGACCGTGAAAACCACCTTGCCGAAGAGGTCACCGGCGATCATCGCCTCGAACCCGACCTTGGCCTCGGCGAGCGGCATGGTCCGGTCGATCAGCGGCCGCACGCCTGTCTGCTCGCAAAACGTGAGCAGCCTCGACAGCTCACCGCGGGTGCCCATGGTGGAGCCGATCACCGATAGCTGCAAGAAGAACACGCGGGTCAGATCCGCGGGCGGGACCGCCCCGCTGGTGGCGCCGGACACGATAATCGCACCGCCGGGCTTCAGCGCGCGCAGGGAATGGGCCCAGGTGGCCTGCCCAACCGTCTCCATGACCGCGTCGACCCGTTCGGGCAGTCGCGCGCCCGTCTCGAACGCCATGTCGGCACCGAGCGACAGCGCACGCGACCGCTTCTCCTCGCTGCGACTGGTGACCCAGACCCGGTACCCGGCCGCGCGACCGAGCAGGATCAGCGCCGTCGCCACCCCGCCTCCCGCGCCCTGCACCAGGATCGTGGCGCCAGGGCCAATCGGAGCCCGGTCGAACAGCATCCGGAAAGCCGTCAGGTACGCAGTCGGCAGGCACGCCGCTTCCTCGAACGACAGCGCGGCGGGCTTCGGCACCAGGTTGCGCCGCGGCACCGCCACGAGCTCCGCAAAGGTTCCGTCGTAGCGCTCGGACAGCAGCGACCGCCCCGGATCGAGGGTCTCGTCACCACCGGCCGCGGTCGGGTCGCCCACGACGGCATGGACGACCACGTCGTTGCCTTCCGCATCGGTGCCCGCGGCGTCACAGCCCAGGATCATCGGCAGCTTGTCGGCGGCTAGCCCGACGCCACGCAGCGACCAGACGTCGTGGTGGTTCAGAGCGGTCGCCCGTACCGTGACGGTTGTCCAGCCGTCCGGGACCGTGGGTTCGGCGTGCTCGCCAAGCTCGAGGCCCGTGAGCGGATTGTCAGCATCGAGACGCACAGCTGTGGCAGCGAACATGACTGGACCATAGCGTCTGAGGCACGTCTCGTCCGCGCGAGGTGCCGGCCAGCGGGAGCGGGCGGCCGGCCGCCGCGGCTGACGTTATCGGCATCGGTCCGGTGAAAAAGGACGCCGCCGCACCGGTCGCGACTGTGCCATACTCGTTGCGGGGAAGCGGCCTCCTGGTTATCCAACACCGGTAAGGACCGTTGTGAATCTGTCGTCGTACGCGGACCTGGCTGTTCGTCTCGCCAACACCGCTGTGCAGGCCGCCGCAGAGCCTGATCCGCTGGGCTCGCCCGCGGCCTGCATGAGCGCGCTCGGAGACTGCCTCGAAGGGCCCATCACGCGGCGCGATCTCGATGTACTCAGGCATGTGCGGGCCGAGTTCCAGGCCATCTTCACGGCTGCCGCCACCGGCGACGACCAGCGCGCCATGGCCCGCCTCAACGCCCTGCTGATCCAGTTTCCCATTCAGCCCGAGATGACGAGCCATGACGACGACAAGCGCTGGCACGTCCACCTCGCCGCGCAGGGCTCAATCGGTGACCGGTTCGCAGCGGCAGCGATCATCAGCGTCGCGCTGACGGTCTCGGTCGTCGGGGTGAGCAGGCTCGGCATCTGCGCGATCGCATCGTGCGGGCAGGTCTTCATCGACGCCAGCCGGGGCAAGTCGCGCCGGTACTGCGCCGAGCACGCAGCCGCGCGGGGAAACGTCAGCACGCTCCGCCGGGAGCCCGCAAACATGACGCGTACGTCAGCACCGGACACCGGCAAGGACGCGTCCGACCGGGCGACCCCGGCGGCCAGCTAACCGCCCCATCCCGCGGGGTCGACGGCAGTCGCCAAGCGAGCTAACGGTGGCCCAGAGCGACCGAATGCGCTCCCGTAGTGACCTGGTTTGTTACGATTTGCTTACGTCAGTGGAGCCCTTGCTGTCACCGGGTAACCAAGCGAAACCAGGACAAGGATCTCTTGACCTGCCTTTATATGCCTAGACCACGCGAAGGGCCTGGCCCAGTTTGCGACACGTTAGTGACTCGCGTTACCAAAACGAAGCCAGGTGACTGCTAGTCAGGCCACAAGTCGATCACTAGCATGTGCCCTACCCAAGGGGCCGTATGGCCTTCGTATGCGGACCGGAAAGAAGGTTCGAACCATGACAGCTGAGTCTGTCGCCAAAGTAACTAGGCCGGCCGACGTCGGTCTCAAACGCGAGATGGGGCTGATCGGCGCCACCTGGGCTTCGGTGACCTCCCTCATCGGCTCGGGCTGGCTGTTTGGCTCGTGGAAGGGCGCGTACTCGGCCGGCACATCGGCGATACTGGCCTGGGTCATCGGCGGCATCGCGGTTATCATCCTGGCCCTCATCCACGCCGAACTCGGCGGCATGTACCCGGTTTCCGGCGGCACGGCGCGGTTCCCGCACTTCTCGTTTGGCAGCGTCGCCGGCATCTCGTTCGGGTTCTTCTCCTGGGTGCAGGCCGTCACGGTCGCGCCGATCGAGGTCTTCGCGGTAATGCAGTACGCCGCCGGCTTCCACTGGGCCTTCTTCCCCGGCCTGTTCAACCCGAACAACGGCGAGGTCACGGGTAGCGGCTTCATCTGGAGCATCATCCTGATGGCGGTCTTTACCGGGCTTAACTTCTTCGCCATGCGACTGTTTAACAAGATCAACGCCGGGATTACCTGGTGGAAGGTCGCGATCCCGGTCCTGTGCATCATCATCCTGTTCACCCATTTCCACGGCTCGAACTTCAACTCGCACGGCGGCTTCTTCGCCGAGGGCGCGAAGTCGATGTTCGCGGCGATCCCGGGCGCGGGCATCGTGTTCGCCTACCTGGGCTTCGAGCAGGCCGACCAGCTCGCGGGCGAAATCAAGAATCCGCAGCGCAACCTGCCGCGGGCGATCATCTACGCGATTCTCATCGCCACGGTGATCTACATCCTGCTGCAGGTCGTGTTCATCGGCTCGCTGCAGCCGAGCGCCCTGTCCCACGGCTGGGCAGCACTGGCCAGTAACAAGACGCTTGAGGTGGGTCCGCTCGCTGCGGTCACCACGGCCGCTGGCATCGGCTGGTTCGCGACCATCCTGCGAATCGACGCAGTCATCTCGCCCTCGGGCACCGGCCTGATGTACCAGACGTCGACCTCCCGGGTCGGCTACGGCCTGGCCAGGAACCGCTACTTCCCGCCGCCGTTCGCATGGGTCGACAAGCGCGGCGTGCCGTGGTTCAGCCTGATCGTGGCGTTCGTCGCCGGCCTGGTCTTCCTGCTGCCGTTCCCGAGCTGGAGCTCCCTGGTCGGCCTGGTCACCTCGGCGAGCGTGCTGATGTACGCGGGTGCACCGCTGTCGCTCGGCGCCCTGCGCAAGCAGGTGCCCGATGCCCCCAGGCCATACCGGGCGCCGGGAGCCACCGTGCTGGCGCCGCTGGCGTTCGCGATCGCCAGCCTGATCATCTACTGGTCGGGTCTGCTCACCATCTGGAAGCTCGGCGTCGTCCTGGTGATCGGGTACGTCCTGATCGGCATCTGGATGGCGTTCGACAAGCAGCGGCCGCCGATGGACTGGAAGGCGGCGTCCTGGCTGCCGGTCTATCTCATCGGCATGGGCATCCTGTCGTGGCAGGGGACGTTCAGCGGCGGCGCCAAGGCTCCACCCGTGCCGACCGGGAACATTCCGTTCGGCTGGGACTTCCTGGCGGTCGCCGGGTTCAGCCTGCTCATCTTCTACTGGGCGCAGGCCGTGCGGAACCCGAGGGAAGAGGTCCTGAACCTCGTCGCCCGTCAGTCCGGTGAGCCTGAGGCTGAGGCTGCCAGTCACTGATTGATGATTCGCACACTAGCCCGGCCCCTCCCCGAGGGGCCGGGCTAGTTCTTTGTCACGGGTCGCGCCGAACGGTACCGAAGCAGCACGCGCGCGTGGATAAGACCGGCGGGAACGGGGCCGAAGGCGTAGCTGTCGGCTGTCCCCGCGACGGGGTTGTCAGACACTAGCCACCAGCCGCCGGGCAGCAGCTCCTTCGCCCGCTTGACGAGCAGGAAACCCGGCTCGGACGGCAGCCCGGCGATCACGAGCTGACCTGGCCGGACCCGCGGCGGCCGGCCTGCGCGCGCCCCGCGCCAGGCCAGCAGTCGGTCCCCCGGACGCAGGGCGGGCTCCATGGAGTGGTCAACGACATCGGCTCGCCACACCGGCCAGCGCATGCCTGCCTCCCCAGCGGGCAGCAGCCGCCGGCGTTGTACTGTCAGACCAAGCCAACGACTGACATGAGAGAGGGCAATCGATGAGGCTGCTCGCACGTCTCCTCCCGCCGAAGGTTACCGTGCATGCGCACTGTGACCTGCCGTGCGGCGTCTACGACCCAGCGCAGGCGCGGATCGAGGCAGAGTCCGTGAAGGCTATCTGCGAGAAGTACCAGGCCAACGAGGACCCGGCCTTCCGCGCCCGGGCCATCGACATCAAGGAAGAGCGGTCCGACCTGGTCAAGCATCACTTGTGGGTGCTGTGGACCGACTACTTCAAGCCACCGCACTTCGAGAAGTACCCGCACCTCCACCAGCTGTTCAACGACGCCACCAAGCTGGCGGGCGCGGGCGGCACGAAGGGCAGCACCGACGTCGCCGTCGCGAGCCAGCTGCTAGCCAAGATCGAGGAGATCAGCAAGATCTTCTGGGAGACCAAGGCGGCCTGAGCGACACGATCGATCTGCTGACAACGGCGGGCCGCTCGCGGCCCGCCGTTGTCAGTTCGGTTGCAGGCAGCACCAGCCGGCCCCAGCGCATTCGAACGGTCACTGTAAGTTGCTACTGAGGCTGTCGCTCATCCTCGGAAGGACATGATTTTGACGGAGGACACCACGACATCCGCCATCGCTCCCTTGCCCGCGGCCGGCCCGGCAGCGGATACGGTGACGGTGCGAATGCCCGCAGATGGTGCATACCTGTCGGTGCTGCGCACAGCTACGGCTGGACTGGCTGCCCGGCTGGATTTCACCCTGGACGACATCGAGGACCTGCGGATCGCGGTCGACGAGGCCTGCGCGATGCTGCTCAGCCAGGCCGTCCCCGGCAGCAGCCTGGAGTGCAGCTTCGCGCTGAGCCCTGAAGACATGACCATCACCGTCTCGGTCCTCAGCCTCAGCCCTCGGCCACCGTCGGCCGATACGTTCGCCTGGACCGTGCTGTCGGCTCTGGCCGGCTCGGTGGATGCCCAGGTGGGCCCCGACGACCGGCTGGCAGTCGTGATGCGCAAGACCCGGCCTAACCCGAGGCCAGCTTGACCAAGGAGCCGAAGTCCGTGTCAGCGGCACCGGCAATGGGGCGACCCGGCGCCGACGACGCCGAGAACCCGGTGCCCGCGGTACTTGACCTAGAGGGAACGGGCGATCTCGGCGAGCCCGGCCCGATCGGCGAGCCGATCAGCGAGGAGGATGAGCTGGCCACCGTGACCGACCTTGCCACCGGGGAGTTCACCGAGCCGCCGCCGCGGGTTCAGCACGGTCCGCGGGAGCGTAACCGCGCGAGGGAGCTGTTCGAGCGACTGTCACAGTTGCCGCCCGAGAAGGAGGAGCGGCTGCGGATCCGCAGCGAGCTCGTGGAGCTGCATCTGCCGCTCGTGGAGTACCTCGCCCGGCGGTTCCGAAACCGCGGTGAATGGCTCGATGACCTGACCCAGGTCGCGACGATCGGCCTGATCAAGTCCATCGACCGGTTTGACCTCGAGCGGGGGGTCGAATTCTCGACCTACGCCACGCCGACCATCGTGGGCGAGATCAAGCGGCACTTCCGCGACAAGGGCTGGGCTGTCCGGGTGCCGCGACGGCTCCAGGAGCTGAAGCTGGCGCTTGCCAAGGCCATCAGCGAGCTAGCCCAGAATCTCGGGCGGGCGCCGACCGTGGCGGAGCTGGCCGAGCACCTCCAGATGAGCGAGGAGGAGGTGCTGGAGGGACTGGAGTCCGCCAACGCCTATTCGACGGTCTCGCTTGATGCTCCCGATTCCGGCGACGAGGACGCGCCCGCCGTAGCCGAGTCGCTCGGCATGGTCGACGACGCGCTCGAGGGCGTGGAGTACCGCGAGTCGCTCAAGCCGCTGCTCGAGCAGCTTCCCCCGAGGGAAAAGCGGATCTTGCTGCTGCGGTTCTTCGGCAACATGACGCAGTCCCAGATCGCCACCGAGCTGGGCATCTCGCAGATGCACGTCTCCCGGCTGCTGGCAAGGACGCTGGCCCAGCTGCGGGACGGGCTGACGAGCGAGGACTAGCCGCCCGCGGCCCCGTTCCCTGCCTAGCTCTTTTGCATCCGGCCGGGCGTGAGCACGTTAATGCTGGGCGGCGCCAGCAGGGCGGCGAGACCGGCAATCGCCAGCACGATGGCGGGCACGCCCCACTCGAACCGGGTCGATTGCAGCAGGTAGATGCCCACGATGCCGGTGAACAGCTGCGTCAGCACCGCAGGGGTACGGGACCAGCGGCGGGCGCGCCGCAGGCCATGAGCCACCAGTGCGAGCAGGCACGCCGTGCCGACGCCGATGATCGTGATGGCGACGCCGCTCGACGTCTGGTAGGAATGACCGCTTGCGGTCGAGATCCCTGCCCAGAGAGCAGCGACGAGAACGAGGGTCGCCTCCGCCAGTTCCACGATGGCGGCGGCGAGCACGGTGCGGGGCAGCGGCCCGGCCGGCGGTGGCGTCGCCGTGGGCCGGATGCTCTGCTGGGCCCCCTGTGACTGTCCTGCTGGTGGCTGGCGGGATGACAGCTGGCTAGCCTGGGCGCGTGCGCGCGCTCTTGATCGTGAACCCACACGCCACCTCCACAACCAGCGGCCGCCGCGACGTTATCGTCCGGGCACTGAAGTCGGCTGTCGACCTTGAGGTCGTGCAGACACGTTACCGGGGCGAGGCCACCGGGCTCGCCGCTACCGCCGTGGCGGACAAGTTCGGGCTGGTCATCACCCTCGGTGGCGACGGCACGGTGAACGAGACCGTCAACGGATTGCTCGGCGGATCTACGCGTTGTGATACCGACGAGACGGACCCGCCAGCCGACGCGTCCGACCTGCCGGCCCTTGCGGCCCTGCCTGGCGGCAACGCGAACGTCTTCATCCGGTCCCTGAACCTTCCCCAGGATCCGGTGGAAGCCGCGGCCCGGCTGATAGCGGACCTGGCGGAGGGGAAGGAGCGCCGGATCGGGCTCGGCCGCGCCAACGGACGATACTTCACCTTCAACGCTGGGCTCGGGCTGGACGCGGAGGTGGTGCGGGCCATCGACGGCATGCGTGCCCACGGCAGCTCGCTGTCCCCGGCGCTGTTCGCCCGGACCGCGCTCCGTCAGTACTTCCAGGTCACGGACCGGCGGCGGCCGGCGATCACGATAACGGCACCGGAGGGCCTGTACCCGACCTCCCTGTTCCTGTGCATCGTCTCGAACTCGGCGCCGTGGACGTATCTCGGCCGCAGGCCGGTGCACACCAGCCCCGATGCGAGCTTCGACGCTGGCCTCGATCTGCTCGGCTTTGCCAGCCTCGGCACGGTGGTCACGATCCGGGCGCTTCGCCAGATGCTGGCCAGCCAGCCGCGCCCGCCGCGCGGCCGCCGCCTGGTCGCCGCCCATGATCTGCCGATGATCGCCATGACCGCCGGCCGGCCCCTGGCGTTCCAGATCGACGGCGAGTACATGGGCGAGGTCGAGAATGTGTGCTTCCGGTCCATGCCGCAGGCGTTGCGGGTCGTGGGTTTACCCATTTCTTCGCCTTTGTCGGAACGAACTGCTGTGCTTAAACGGTTTTCACGGCTGCGCCGATGAGCCAGGCTGCTTGCCCTGGACAGCGGCTGATCAGGCTCATATCGCCCGGGCGGACCTACGCCGGGCACCGCACGCATGCCAGCTATGTGACTGATCTGACACCGAAATCCTTACGAACCTTTGCCCTAGACTCTTGCGATTGATAGCCGATCTTGAGAGGGTTGTAACGCTCCTAGTGAACGGCGAGCGGGGGCGCACGCCGTTCCGGGCTGAAACTGCGGTCGGACCGCAGTCCGGCTCTGCGGAGCGATGAGCCCAGGTGCGGTGGCAATCGGCTTGCAACATGGCCAGTTGCCGCCCGCCAGCTAAATCCTTGCGGCCCCGGATAACTAACGGGACCACGGGTACGCACAGCAGCACCGATTCAGACCATTGCCCGATCCGAATCGTACGTAGCTCACATAGAGCCTAGCTCGTGAAATCGTTCACAAGCTAGACCGAGCAGCTCAGGCAGCAGTCAAGGCCGGGCCTGAGCGAAGGAGGAGTGGACTCATGGACTGGCGTCACCATGCCGCCTGCCGTGACGTAGACCCGGAGCTTTTCTTCCCAATCGGGAACACTGGGCCCGCGCTACTCCAGATCGACGAGGCCAAGCGAGTGTGTCACCGCTGCAAGGTGAGCGAGCCCTGCCTGGCGTGGGCACTCGAGAGCGGCCAGGACGCCGGTGTCTGGGGAGGCCTGAGTGAGGATGAGCGGCGCGCCGTCAAGCGCCGCAGCAGGGTCGCCGCACGTACGGGAGCGTGACGGTGCCGGGCGTGGCCCGGCCGGCCCGCTTACTCGACGACGGTCGGCAGCTGAGCATCCGGCGCAGGGCCGGAAGCTTCGCTGCCGGTCTCCGCACCCGGCGTCTCCTCGAGGGGCAGGACGACCACCACCTGGGTGCCGCCCCCAGCCCGTGGCGTGATCTCCAGCGTGCCGCCCAGCTCGGTCAGCACGAGGGTGCGGACTATCTGCAATCCCAGGCTTGTGGTCGCGCCCAGGTCGAAGTCCGGTGGCAGGCCAACCCCGTTATCGGACACCGTCACGCTGAGCCGCCCTGGCTCCCGCGCGGCGGATACCTGCAGGCAGCCCGCAGCCGCCCGGCCCGGCGCTGACAGGCCGTGCTGCAGGGCGTTCTGCATCAATTCGGTCAGCACCAGCGCCAGCGGGGTTGCGATGAACGCCGGCAGCTGACCGAAGCTTCCCGTGAGCGAGGGCGACACTCGGCTCTCGGGCGCGGACAGCTCCCCCGTCATCATGGCGACCTGGCCGGCAATGTCGTCGAAGTCGACGATCTCGTCCGGTACTCGCGAGAGCGTCTCGTGCACCATCGCGATCGAGCCAACCCGGCGCACCGCCTCCTCCAGCGCATCCCGCGCCTCCGGCGCGTGCAGCCGGCGGGCCTGCAGGCGCAGCAGCGCCGCCACGGTCTGCAGGTTGTTCTTGACCCGGTGATGAATCTCCCTGATCGTGGCTTCCTTGGTGAGCAGCTCCCGCTCGCGGCGGCGGAGTTCGGTCACGTCCCTGAGCAGCACGAGCGCGCCCGCCCTGGCACCATCGACCACGAGCGGAATGGTCCGCAGCTGGACGACGGCCCCGTTGCCCTCCACCTCGGTCTCCGCGTGCGAGCGACCGCTCGCGGTGAGCATCAGGGAGTCGTCTCGAGGCTCACGGCCAGCCCCCAGCCGCGCGGTTAGCGGGCCGAGCTGCTTGCCGACGATGTCGGCCGTCAGACCGAGCCGCCGGTAGGCGGACAGTCCATTCGGACTCGCGTAGGTCACCCGGCCCGCCTTGTTCAGCCGGATCAGCCCGTCCCCGACCCGTGGCGACCTGACCAGTGCCGGCTCCTCGCCGGGAGCGGGGAACATGCCCGCCGCGACCATCTGCGTCAGGTCGTCAGCGGCCCTCAGGTAGGCGAGGTCGAGCCGGCTCGGCGTGCGGGCAAAGCTCAGGTTGGTCGACCGCTCGATGACGGCGATCACACGTTCAATACGGCGCACCGGGATGGTCTCGTGCCGGATCGGGACGCCCCTTGTCCACTCGGGGTCGCCCTCCCGGCACACCCGGCCCTCGCGGAAGGCTGCACCCAGATAGGGCTGATCGGCTCCGGGACGATCGGTCCCGACGATGTCATCAGGTAG
>Ga0126378_10002379_pt1 | contig 13932 bp, 11 predicted proteins | sample PanSoiMetPlot_23_FD_92587 | JGI IMG/M metagenome (GOLD analysis project Ga0126378, IMG submission 92587) | Tropical forest soil microbial communities from Panama - MetaG Plot_23 | ecosystem: Environmental > Terrestrial > Soil > Tropical forest > Bulk soil | place: Panama | collected 2016-02-17 | reverse complement strand
GATACGTATCCTGCGTGTACAGGCAGACTTTGCCATCCTTGTCGACGACTTGCGGATGGAGAGAGAAAATCATGTTCTCTTGCAATTGAATGTCGCTTTTGGCGCCGATCGCGGGATGCTCAACCATGGTGGTTCCTATGGAGTGTCCCGACAGGTGTCCGAGGGAGAAACCGTGCTGGGCAAAAGTTTCGGCCACGGTGCGATGCACGTCGCTGGCAAGCTCCCCGGCGCGCATGAGTTTCCGTGCCTGCTCCAGAGCAACCGGGTACGCTTCGGCCATCCGTCGCGTGATCTCACTCGGCTCACCGCGCAGCAGCGGCCGTGAGAACTCCACCCAATAGCCGCCCGCGCCTGTGATCTCCAAGGAGTAGAGCATGAGATCGTCGTTGGCAACCTTACGCGTTCCGGGAACCTTGAAATGCGCTTCTGCTGAGCCATTCTGGCCGGAAAGAACGATGTTCATCATCCGGGGCCCCGCCCCGCGCGCAAAAAAACTCTCCACGGCCGGAGCCATGATTTCTGACTCGGTCTTGCCTGGCTCGTATGCGTCCACCAAAGCCCAGAAGCCTTCGACGATAATGTCCATGGCATCGCGCACTTCGACGAGTTCTTCCTCGCTCTTGACGGCGCGTGCCATGTCAAACTCGAAATCAAAGGGCACCAGTTGGAAGGCGCCCCCGGTCAGTTCGCGGTAGTCGCGCACAGCCATGATGAAATCCATCCCATAGACGCCCACGCGCTTCCATTTGCCTTCCTCGGCATGCTCGCGAATCCACCGCCCCGGCATGTCCGGCCAAACTTGGTCTTTAACCCAGGGCTTTGACTTGTCACCGATCCAGCGGGCCTCTCGCGGAAACACCAACGTGGGCTCTCCTTCTAATGGGAGCAGAACGTACACGTAGCGGTGCACGATCTCAAAGCCCGACATATAGAAGACGGCACCCTCGAATCCCGCGTACTGATTACCGCAGACGATCAGGGCGTCGAGTCGTTCCCGATGCATGCGGGACCGCACATTGGCCAAGCGCCGCGCAATCTCCTTGTGGCTCGGCAATTTCCTCCTTAGGGACTTACCCTTGGAATCACATATTGCCCAAACATAACTCTCGTTCCCAGCACAGCAAGCAGCCTGGCTTTCGCTACCCCAGCCCGCACATCTGTGCTGCCGTTAACGCATACACCTTAGTGATATCCACCAGTGTCTTGATCATTACTTTCTCGCCTTCCTGATCGCGTGGCCCACTGGAAGGACCGTAGTTGACCGTATCGATTCCGTAGCGGCTAAGCACACTGGCATCGGAGCACCAGGCCACAACTTCTCGCCGAGGAGCACTTCCCATGATGCGGGCGTGGTTGGCATCGATTGCCTGGATCAATTCATGATCCTCGCTGATGCGTGCTCCCGGAACTGACACATAAGTCTCAAACTCCAGCCCCCAATCGGGATGTTGTTTTTCGAGATCCAAGAATACCTGCTGGATGTTGCGCCGCGCTTCCTTCATGGGAATAGTGGGAGGCACTCGAATGTCGAGAAATAAGTCGGTTTTCTCGGGCGTGCGACTGGCTCGCCAGGCGTGGCCTCCATGGATTCCCCCGAGATTCACGATGGCCTTCTTCCCACCATAGGATGCCTTTTTCTCCCAGGTTTCGATCCACGGCAAAATCACACTCAACAGTTCGAGCATCCGCCGAATGGAATTCATTTCTTCGCGGCCTTCGCAGAATGCGCTGTGGACATAAATACCGGTACAGGAAATGCGCACCCACAAGGAACCGAAATGTTCGAGAACAATGTGCGTATCGGTGGGCTCACCCAGGATGCACATATCGGGCAGCACACCATGATTCACCAGATAATGCGTCCCATAGCCATACCCGCGATACTCTCTTCCCTTGAACTCGCCCCACTGTGTTTTCTCGATTTCCCCGGCGACTGCGGCGACGATCACATCGCCTTTCAAATTCACCCCGGCACGTTGCAGCGCCTTGACAGCATGCGTGTAGCAAACCAGCGCGCCTTTCATGTTGTAAATGCCCAGGCCGTAAATCATTCCATTTTTGACGACCGCTTGCGGCTTATAGCCGATGCCGGTTAGGAATTCCTCGCGGCCGGTATTGGAAGTATCCATGTGGCCGTTGAACATCAAATTCTTGCCACCGCCGCTCCCCCTCCACCGTGCGACCACATTGGCGCGCCCTTCCTCCACCTCCTGCCAAGTGACGCTCAGACCCAATCCGTGGAAGACTCCCTCCATGTACCGGGCCATCTCAAGTTCCTCCCCGGTCGGGCTAGGAATGTTGATTACGTCGCGACTCATGGCCACGATCTCTTCTTCCCGCACCTCGGCGACGATGCGCTCGACCAGATTGGGATCGAACTTGGAACTCTGTTGCTCGACAGGCATTGGCAATGTTTTTCCTAACACTCCGGACAGCTTTGCCTCAGGCTTCTCTTCTGCACGCCCGGGCCTGGTTGCGACGGCCGTTCTCAGAGAGCGAGCTCGGCGCGTGGTCCCGCCAAGCGAAAATCATCCGGATAGACGCACAATTTTTCGTTAGCGCTCTCGGTGATCCAAAAATTATCCTCGACGCGCAACCCGCCCCCGCCGGGCCAATAGATCCCCGGCTCAATGGCGAGCACCATTCCTTTCTTAATCGTGCCGGTCCCGGCTTGATGCGCGTAGGGAAATTCATGGGCCCGCGCGCCCACGCCGTGGCAGATCGGGTGCGAGGGCTGGCCGGGATATCCCCCTTCCGCAATTCGGGCCCGTACCAGCCTGTCCAGGTCCGGAAAACTGGCTCCATCGCGAGAGTAAGTCACCGCTTCATGGAAGACCTTGAGCAACAGGTCGAGCAGTCGGTGATATTCAGGCGTGAGTTCCCCGGGGCAGGCGTTTTTTGTGAGGTCCGTCCAATATCCATCCGCACACACCCAGATTTCGAACAGAGTTGGTTCATGCTTCTGAATTGGGCGGTCGCCGGTCGCGGTAAAGGTTGCGATTCCCCTGCCCGACCACACGAGGGTAAAGGCGCGCGCCATCTCCACTTTCCCTTTGTATCCGACACCAAGACCGTGAACGAAGCCCTCATACATGCCTCCCACTTCGCTCTCCTTCATTCCCGGCCGCATATGTTCGCGCGTGTACTCCATGGCGAGGGCGGCCAGTTCATTGGCCAGTCGCATGCGCTCGATTTCCTGCGCGGTCTTGATGGAACGGGCTTCATTCAGCAGGGGGGTCGCATCGATCACCTGACCCGTAACCCTTCTGAAAGCGTCGAAGAAATTTTGGGTTGGAGTTGTAGGCTCGCCAACCATACGGTCGGCGCTCTGCGTGCCCATGTTCAACTCGACCGCAACTTTGTCGGTTGTTCCCTTCTCCTTCAGCACCTCTAATGCGATGTCGAGAGCGCGGTATTGAGGCGGGCGGGGATCGCGTTCGTCGTAGCCTTTGAATAGACGAATGTCGGTGGTCCACGAATTCCGCCGCGCGTCGGCGAGCTGGGGCTCAAGTGCAATCAAGGTTGCCTGGCCTTCCTGCGGAAAGACAACCGCGTCATAGCCCTTCATGCACCAGTAATTGGTGAGATAGAGGACATTGTCGGGCGCGCGCACCACCAGCGCATTCACATTTTGATCCCGCATGAGCGCCCGCACGCGCTGCAACTTCGAATTGTCGATTTCCCAGGCCATTCTGATCTCACTTTTGTCCCTTGCGGTGAGACCATCACCACAAAAACCTGCAAGAGACGTGACGGACTTTAACGATCGTGAGCCGCTACCGCCCGATTCTCGTCGGCAAACGACCAAGATGCTTCTTTACCCTTGATTAAACGGTAGACCGCGCTGTGTAAAGGGGCGGCTACACCCGCACGCTCCGCCTCACGGGCGATCGCACCGCTCAGGAAGTCCACCTCCGTCGGCAATTGCTGACGAACGTCATGCAACATCGAGGGCGGGTGGTTGGTCATCGCCCCAATCTTATTCATGGCCCATGGATCCTCATGTAATAACACGCCGGCCGCCGCGGCAACCTGCTTGCCCTCCTCGATCAGGGCATGCAAAAGATGACCGAGGCTGGATGATTCCTTCTCGTCGGCAAAATGCGGGGAATGCGGCAAACCTGTCAAAGCGGAGACACCATTCACCGACGCATTGAAGATCAGTTTTGACCACTGTGCCGGGCGCGCATCCCGGAGCGCTTCGGCTTTCAGTCCGCCTGCTTTGATCAACTCTGCCACTTCATCGACTAACGACATAGGCGTTTGCCGCGGCTCGAACGGTCCCAGCCAGGTTGCCGTGTCCAGTTCGTATTGCACATGCGTGTCACTGTGCTTCGTGCCGCTCATGAACGTGGTGGCTCGAATTACCTGTCCCCGGGTGTGCGCTGCGATGATTTCTTCACTGCCCAAACCGTTCTGCGCCGAGACCACCGCGCCCCGATCGAACCGGCGCCCGGCTTGCGCAATCGCCTCTTCCACCTGGGTCGCCTTGGTAGCCACAATTCCGAAATCAAACTCCGGCAACTCGTCGGCTGCCGAGGTGGCTCTCAACGAAACCGCAAAATTGTGTTTGCCAGAAACTCGCAGCCCATCGCGATTCAAAGCCCGGGCATGATCGTCGCGCCGAACCAATGCCCAGACTTCCGCCACCCGTGCCAAGTGTGCCGCATACAGGCTCCCAATCGCGCCGCAGCCGACAATGCAGATTCGCTTGCCCATGCGCAAACTTTTTATCCGTTGGTGTGTCGCGCGAGCACCTCGGCCAATCCCGCCCACCGAAAACTTGCTTACCTTGTGCGCTCCACCTTCACCACCTGGTCCGCTTGATAAATTTCCTTCCCTACAATCGCGCGAAACAAGGTGTCGGCATTATTAAATGAATCGCCAATGATGATTCTTTCGGCAAACAAAGCATCCTGCAAAGCCGCTGCAATCGCATGTACCGGCGCCGCCCCGCCTTCGCCCATTCCCTTGGCGCCACTGTAGCTGTGCGGTGAAGGCGTCTCGATATGGCCATATTTCACGACCGGCATGTTTACCGCGGTGATCGGCGTGTAATCGCTAAACGTGCTGGTGAGCATATTACCCACCGCATCGTAGACGCAGTTCTCCATGAGAGCAGCCCCTATCCCGTGCGCCGTCGCCCCATAGACCTGCCCTTCCACAATGGCCGGATTAATCACAGTGCCGCAGTCATCCACCGCCGCATAGGCCAGGATCCTGGGAACGAAAGTATCCCGCTCGACCTCCACCACGGCGACGTGCAACTGGGAAGCGTAAGTAAGCGTGAGATTCCCGAATTTTTTCTGCTTATCGGGGACCTTAAAGGGCGCACGCCAGATGAACCGGCAATTCAGCGTGATATCGTGCATTTCCGGCGGCAGCACGGCGCTGTTCACGTTGACGATGTTCGCCAGCCCCCAATAGTTGATGGATTTTCCCGTACTCCTGGCTCGCAACTCCGGACCCTGCGCGCCGAGTCCGAATTCGATGTCGTCCTCTGTGGTCTCGAGAACAAAGGCAGCTAGCCGCCGCATCTCCGCTTTCAATTTCTGTGCTGCCCCGTGCACAGCCGAAAGTCCCGAGACCGCGAATTGGCTGGCGTAAGTTCCCGAAAAGCCCGTATGAACGTTGCGCTCCGTGTCGAAACCCGTGCGCACGGAGATGAGGTCAGGCGAAATATCGAGCACGTCAGCCACTACCTGGGCTGCCGTGGTTTCATGGCCTTGTCCCTGTGGACACGATCCCACGGCGACGACTACTTCGCCGTAAATATCCAGTTTGCAATTGGCTCCCTGGGAATTACCGGAGAATGGCGCGTGCGGATTCACGATCTGCGACTGTCCGAAGTTGTTCGTGCCCGAATCAAGCGTCGTACCGATCCCCAGGCCGATCCAGCGCCCCTGTTTTCGGCCTGCCTCCTGCTTTTTCTTCCAACCAGCCCAATCGATCAATTGCTTCGCCATCTCCAGCATCTTGGGATAGTTGCCTGAATCGTAGACACATCCGTTGGGGGTCGTGTAAGGAAACTCCTCGGGGCGAATGTAATTCTGCAACCGCATTTGGTCGGCGGGAATACCGAGTTCTTGGCCACAGATATCCACCACGCGCTCCAGAAACCAGAGATGCTGCATTCTGGAATATCCGCGATTCGGGCCTACCGGACATTTGTTTGTTACGGCCTGCGTAAAATCAATACGCAGGTTCTTGACTCGATAAACCCCGGGAACAACCTGAGACCAGATCACACAGCCCAGTGGCTCATACCGCGGATAGGCCCCGCAATCGTCCAGATGCCGTGACCTGATCGCCGTAATCACCCCGTCTTTATCGAGTGCGACGCTTGTATCGACAAACGTCCGCTCGTTACCCTGGGCGCTCGAAGTCATGTGCTCGGACCGCGTCTCGACCCACTTGATCGGCCGCCCGCCAGCCTTCTTCGAAGCGAGCGCGCAAACCGCCATCTGCGGATAACTGGTGATCTTGATTCCGAAGCTGCCGCCGATGTCGGCTGTCTGCACGCGTATCTTGTCGATGTGGATATTCAGGTGCGCAGCCAGAAATTGCATGGCGAAGGATGGAAATGAGTTGTTGCAGGAGTAATAGATATGTCCGTCCTTCGCATCCCACTGGGCAATGACTACGTTGTTCTCCAGCGGCGTCGAGGAAAACCGATGGAAGTGCAATCGGTCAATGTTGACCACATAAGCGGCGTCGCGAAATGCGCCGTCGACATCGCCGTATTCGAAAACTCCATTCCAGACCCTATTCGTTCCCGCGCTCTCATGCAGAATGCTCCGATCGGTCAGCGCTTCGTCGGCATCGACCACCGGATCGAGCGGCTGATATTCGACCTGTACCAGCTCGGCCGCATCGTCGGCAATCTGCGGAGATTCCGCTACCACGGCCGCAACCGGCTCGCCTTGGTAGCGCACTTTGTCTACGGCCAGAGGATAATCGCGAATTTTCGCGCAGGGATCGGGTCCGATCTCAATGAACGGCTGGGTGAGCGGTTCGATTTCTTTTCCCGTTAGCGTGCAGGCCACGCCCGCTAATCGTTCCGCCGAAGTCACATTGAGGTTGACTATTTTGGCGTGAGCATACGGCGAGCGTACAAAACGCAAGTAAAGCATCTCGCGCATCTTCACATCGTCGGCAAATTTTCCGCGCCCCCGCACCAGCCGGTCTTCTTCTTTGCGGGGTAGCGGTCTGCCAACCCAGTTCTTATTGGCTCCCAAGCTCACGGTTCTCCCTAACATTCCTCTGGCGGCCTAATCGCTTTACCCCTTTGGCAATCAGCGCTTAACACCTAGCCCCTAAGCTCGATGGAATAAGTCGAATGTCGAGCACCGAAGGTCACCCTGCAAGTGCTAAACACCTGTTTCAAGCCAGCGCCGCCTCCAGGCCATCGATCAATTTCTTGATGTTTTTCTTGGCGACGGGATCGAGCAGTCCTCCCGCCACCGACATCAGCCGTCCAAAAATCTGAGCCTCTCCCTGCCAGTTAACCTTGGTTCCATTGCCGGTCGGGGAAAGATCGAATCCGGCTAGAATCGAGGTATTCCCGCCTGCGACGGCGCCTTGTCCTTTATATTGCGCCCGCTTCGGCCGCTCCGATTCGGTCAACTCCATCTTCACGTCCGCCACGCCTTTGATGTAGGAAATGCCCACATTCACTCTAACCGTGAAGTGCGTCGAGTCTTCAACCGTCATGCCCTGGTAGTCCGGCAGCAGCGGAGCAAATTTTTGGGGGTCGGTCAGGAAGTCGTACACCTGTTCCGGCGTTTTCCTGACTTCGAACTCACCGGAAAACTTGATCGCCATGCTGCGCTCCCTTGGCTTTCTCAGCTGCCACCCGAATCGCCTTGAAAATGTTTTGATACCCGGTACAACGGCATGTATTGCCGGCAATCGCTTTGCGGATTTCGGATTCATTCGGCTGCGGATTGGACAAGAGCAGCTGATAGGTGGACATCATCAGTCCCGGCGTACAGTAGCCGCACTGCAGGCCATGGCAGTCGCCAAAAGCCTTTTGAATCGAATGCAGCTCGCCATCTCTTGCCAAACCCTCAACCGTCATGATCTCCGCGCCGTCGGCCTGCACGGCAAACAAGGTGCACGACTTCACGGTTTTCCCATTCATCAGCACCGTACAGGCGCCGCAATAGGTTGTGTCACATCCAACGTGTGTACCCGTCAAATCGAGATGCTCACGCAGCAGTTCGACCAGAAGCAGCCGCGGCTCGACGCTGATCGCATAAGCTTTGCCGTTGACGTTTACTCGAATTGGAACTTCTTGGATTCCCGCATCGGTCGATTTTTTCCGGCTCCGAGCACGCCCCGGCTTGGTCGCAGTTTTAGGCATAAAGATGACTCACCTCGCATCGCTTCCCTTGCGCCCGGCGCAGCGCCACCTCAATGGCGCGTCTCACTAAAGCGGCCACCAAGGTCCGTTTGTATTCCGCCGAGCCGCGCATATCCGGCTGGGGATCAGCCGCGCTGCGCGCCGCCTCTGACGCACCATGGATAGTTTTTTCGTTCACCGACCTTCCCCGTAGAGCGGTTTCTGCTTCGGACGCCTTGGTAAACGTAAGCCCAACGCAGCCCAGCGAAATTGCCGCCTCCTGACAGATGTCATTGTTCATAACCAGATGCACGGCTGCGCTGGCGGTCGGATAAACAGGCGCTGCGCGCTTGAACGCGATATAGGCGCCGCCGCTTCCGGGAGGCGGAAGTTTCACGATCACTTCCGTGACCACCTCATCTTTGGCCAGAAGCGTCGTATAAGCGTCCGTGATGAACTGGCTTAGCGGGATCGTGCGCTCGCCCTGCGGTCCAACGCAGCGCACAGTGGTCTCGAGTGTAGATAGAACAACGGCCCAGTCACCGCTGGGGTCCGCCTCTGCAAGTGACCCTCCTATGGTCCCGCGGTTACGGATCTGCACGTCGGCGATTCCCGCGGCGCAATCGTGAAGGACAGCAATCCTGGCGGCCGCGACAGAATTCTCGATGTCGCTATGACGGGTCAAAGCTCCAAAACGCAGCGCGTTTTTATCCTCTTTTATATAGGCGACACCGGGGATGAAGTTCAAATCGACGAGATGCTTCGGATTGGCGAAGCGCAGCTTCATGAGCGGGATCAGGCTTTGCCCGCCGGCCAGCAATTTGGCCTCGTCACCCAACTGCGCCAGCATGGTGGTCGCTTCTTTCAGCGACCCGGCCCGATGATATTGAAACGCGCGGGGAAACATGCTCTCCTCTTCCCTGTTCCTTGCCCGCCGGCCTCCGGCGGCCGGGACAGATGCCCCGTACCGTGACCGGCTAATCGGCAGACGCTTTGCGGAAGAATCCTACTGCCGCGCCCGCCAGCGCAATAGTCACGCAGGCAGCTCCGACGACTGCCAATACGGATGCCAGAACTTTGCCTCCGCTTGCCGTTTGCAGCAGCACCGCGAACGGAAACAGCACAGATCCAACCAACAGCAGGACCGCCAACCAGTAGCGGGTACGTTCGGAAAAACCCACTCGATCAAAGACTGCACCCAGCACGATCATCAACATGGCCAAACCGATCCAATGCGAGTGCGCGTCCACCTGGCGAACGTACTTGTATTTCGTATCAGCGTACGCCGTAAGACTCGTCTCCGCGTTGGCCCAGTTTTCGCTCGCTGCCTGCGTAAACGCACCTTCGAGAGACTCCCCCATATGTTCAAGAGTCTGATGTTCGATGAACAAGGCATAGTGGAGGCCATAAAGCATACCAGCCGCGGCCAAGGCGATGCCGCCCACCAGCAAGAGCCTGCCTGATCTGCTCATGGGCGCACTCCAACGGCATCGGCATGTCCGGTATAGCGCAGGACTCCTACGAGCATCGCGATGAGTGCGACTACCACAAGCAGCCCGCCGAAATCAGCCATGCCACCGGCCAGTAATCCGATTTTCATTTCCAGAAGCACGAAGACGGGCAGCGCCCAGGAACCCGTGAGAAAGGTCACAACCCAGCGTCGCTTCCATCGCTCCTCCAGGAAGACAAAGGGCTGAATAAAGGAGAGCAGCATGGCCAGTAATCCGAACTCAATGAGGTGGGAGTGAGCGGCTACCGCAACCGCCCTTTCTGCCGCCAAGGATCCATATTCGTTGGCGACCGAAGGCCGGGCCACTTCATTGAAATCGAGCAATCTTTTGAGAATAGCTGTTTCCTGGTTCTCGTGATGGTAGAGGTCGAAAGCGGCATAGTAGGCGCCGTACAGGAATCCCGCCAGCACAAGCAGGGCACCGCCGCTCAACAGCGCGCGCTCCGCCCAGGAATTGTCAAACCTGAGTCGAGGCTCGCTGTCGGTGCGCTCGCCGCGAAAATACTTCCACAATCCCCACGCCTCACCGAGCAGCGCAAGAATGAGCAGCGCGCCGCCTGCATCCGCCAGCACGCTGGCCCATCCAATCACCGGAAATGGACTGTAGGCTAGTCCTACGTAGTGAATCAGGAAAATGCCGACCGGCAGCATCACCGACCCGGCCAGAAAAATCTGGGCGAGACGCTGCTTGCGTCGCGAGGGGAGGGCTACGTAAGGCTGCACGAGTGCCAGCAGCAATGCCAGATAACCTGCATCGGTCAAGTGCACGTGCGTGTCAATCTTGGTGCCGCGGTCTTCGAGCAGGCCGCCAACGCTGGCGAAAGCGTTGCGGACTCCTGGCGCATCCCGGTCAGCGGCCGCCTGTGCGGCCGCCGCAAGCATCTCGCCCGTCTGCCCTCCATTCTGATGGAGGACGAATACGGCAAAGACATCTCCAAACAACATGCCAGCCACGATCAGCCCGATGCCGCCAAAAAGCAGCAAACGCTGTGCGCTCAGGGGCGCGAACCCGGTTGCCGCAATCGAAGAAAATGCTGTGCCTGCCATGAATGAGTGCTAAGTAAAATATCACCCGCTGGTTCGAGGTGATCTAGTCCGCCGCTCGCGCCGCGCTCGTTTGTCGGAAGGCCGGCATCACGTGCTTGGCGAACATATGCTGAGTCTTGATGCTCTTCCACGGTTCGAGGCCGCCGAAGTTGGAGACAATCGCCAACTCCCCGATGCCGCCCTTCTTCTCGAGCTCCTTGATCTGAAAGATGACTTTCTCCGGAGTTCCAATGAAACCGATTTCCTGCTCCACGATCTCGTCGTAAGTGAGCTTGGTCAGAGACTCCAAGGCACCGCTGGCATAGAAGCCGTAACCCTTGGCAACAAGCTCTGCTTTTTTCTCCTCACCCTGGAGAGATGCAATGGGTGACGCATTAAACAACAAAAAGTTGTAGATCGCCTGCTCCACTTCCTTGCGAATTTGCTTCTCGTCGTCATCGATATAGACGGGCCGAATGTAGACAATATCAGGAACGTTGCCGTGTTCCGCACAAGCTCTCTTATAGATATTCAGCGGCGCCTCCAATAGCTTCCAGGGCAGCAAAGGCGGAACAAAGATTCCCCAGCCCTTCGCTCCCGCCAATTGATATGTGATATCGCTCGTGCCGCCCGTGTAGAACTTCGGATGCGGCTGCTGCAGGGGGCGTGGAACCACGGTGACATCTTTAACTTTGTAGAACTCCCCTTTATAGGAAAATTCGCCCTGGGATAAGGCCAGTTCAAGAATATCGACCGCCTCGTTGTATCGTGGGCGGCTTTCTTCGAGCGGCACCGAAGATGGGCCAAATAACCAGGCATGCCCGCGGCCCAATCCGCACTCGAGACGCCCATTGGTGAGGATGTCGGTCTCCGCGATCCTACCCGCCAGGCGCATGGGATTTTCCAGAGGCAGGGTATGCAGGGCGGTGCGGAACCGAATACGCTTTGTCCGCTGTGCCGCCGCGGCAAACATGGCGAGTGGATTGGCCGAAATCGAAAATTTCTGGAAGAAGTGATGATCGATCAGCGAATACACGTCAAACCCGCACTCGTCGGCGTGCTCGATTTGGCGCATGATCTCCCAGGTCAGGTCGTAATGTGACTTGCCTGGCGGTGCCTGCATCTCGCAGTAAATGCCAAATCGCATATCTCCCCCTGGCGAGCTTGCTCGACGAGGCGGTGGGTCCAACCGCCCTGCTATTGCTTCCTTAGCTGAACTGGTCGACTGCTATCGATTTCTTTCCCAATTTTCTGATACTTGCCCCGGAAGAACAGTAGCGGCTCTCCCTCACGCACTACAACGTCTTCGACTTCCGCAATAAAAATAGTGTGGTCGCCCGCTTCGTGCGCCGTTTGCAAGCGACACTCGAGGTAAGCAAGAGCGCCGTACAGAACCGGCGTGCCATGTCGGGTTCGATCAAATCGAGCTCCTGCGTCTTCCGCATGCTGATGGGTTTCCGTTGAACGCGCATAGTATTCGGAAATGGCCCTCTGCAATTCTGACAGAACATTGATCCCGAATCGCTTCTTCTCGTGCAGATGAGCATGGGTACGGGCGCGATGATCGACGCAAACCAGCACCAGCATGGGATCGAGCGACACCGAGGCGAACGCGTTGGCCGTCATCCCGTGCACCTCACCCTCTCGATCCACCGTAATCACTGTGACTCCAGTAGCAAAACAACCCAGCGTTTTGCGAAACTCGGCTTGCGTTAAGCTTGATGGCGAATCCGGCATGCGCCCGCTCGATTTGGGACCCTCCCATTTCTACCACGTCAGACGCAGGGCCAGCTGAATCTGCCGGGGATTGAAAATCGAGCGCGGCGTCCCATACGACGGATTGGGCGAGCCTTCCTTATAAAACGGACCGGTGCCGCAGTACGTGACGCCGCCCTCAGGACAAAAATCTGACGCGCCGTAGGCGGTATTGAAAAAGTGGATGTTCAGCGTGTTGGTCAGGTTAAAGGCCTCCGCAATCGCTTCCAGATGCAGCTTCTCGGTTACGATGAACGTACGAGCCAGGCGCATATCGAGCGTTTCGTAGCTGTCACCCCGGAAGGTGTTCCTCGGTTCGATGCCTACGCGGTCATTGTTGCCAAAAATGTCGCCGTTGGCATCGAAGCCCGCGAACTTGGTGAAGTAGTGCGGAGACTCAAGCGTGAGGATTGTCCCCAGCTGCCAGTTATTCAGCACACGATTTATGTGCGTGGGTCCCTGCAGGGTGAAATTGCCAACAAAACGGTGCGCCACGCTGTCGGAGGAAACAGCTCGTTCCTTGTCCAGGCAGCAACTATCCTGTGGAATGAGTACAAAGCTTGGATTTGGGCCATCATCGATTCCTTTCGACCAGGTATAGCTGATTCCCCAGCCCAGGTGAGCGCCCATACGCTTGTTAAAGTTCACCAGTAAACCATCCCATTGGGAATCCCACTTCGAATTCGCTTCGAAGTCCACGGCATATCCCAGAGAACCGGCCGGCAATCCGCTGGTGGGGCACGGTACGGGGTCGAAAACAGCACATCGAACTCCGGGAGCAATGGCGGGAGGGAAACAGCCGAGGGTATCGAAATTCGAACAATACATGTTCTTCAGTGCGGCATCGCCGCGCGCATCGTGAAATGGCAGCTGGCCGGTGGGGTCTGGCTGGTTGACGTTATAAAAGCTTCCCAGGTGGATACCGCGGACATGCATACCGGTAATTTCCAGAACGGTATCCTTCGTCGGCTGCAATTCCACCCCGAAACTCGCCTGCGCCCCGTAAGGCGGCTTGTGGTTTTTGTCGAAGCGCACGATGACGGCATCCAGCGAGGGTGTTGGATAGGTGGCCGTGGTCAGCCCCGGTCCCACCATCTGGCTTAGTAGAAACGCCATCACGTCCGGAGTAGATCCTGCCGCCGACAACCGCGTTCGCGCATTCAGATCGTCCTGAATATTTTCGCGGCCCGGATATTTGCCGATGATTCCACCGCACGAGGGAATCTGGCACATGAGCAGTGGGGAAGGAATCATTCCATGAAATAGGCCGGCACCTCCGCGGATTACGACGTTGCGG
>Ga0126378_10002378_pt1 | contig 13934 bp, 7 predicted proteins | sample PanSoiMetPlot_23_FD_92587 | JGI IMG/M metagenome (GOLD analysis project Ga0126378, IMG submission 92587) | Tropical forest soil microbial communities from Panama - MetaG Plot_23 | ecosystem: Environmental > Terrestrial > Soil > Tropical forest > Bulk soil | place: Panama | collected 2016-02-17 | reverse complement strand
TTTGACGGTCCACCCAGCGCAATCCCAGCTGCTGAGTGCGTGCGCCGATGGAAAGCCGATGCCGAGCGATAATATTGAGACTACGACCATCGCCAAGCCATGTTTGAGACGCATCTCGCAACTTCCTGATTTTCGGGCAGCTTCTGAAGTAGAGGAGTGCCTTTTATGGTTGAGAGCGATCGGCAAGACCTCTGATACACGTGCAATGCTAACGCAGGCCCTCAAGACTGACTTTATTCCAGTCGCGGCGGAAGTCGCCGGCCAGCAAACAGCTCCTGCACCCACCACCGCCTCTCTCGTGACAGGGCTGCGGCCGTCAGTGCGAGAAGGCCGACAAAGGTCAATTTGACATGCTTCATCACTTGGTCCTTTCCTTACCGGCGCAACGGTTAATGCAGTTGCAGTTCGATCTTTGTTGTGCCGGCGGTGGTTGGAAGTGGACTCGGAGCCCCCGCTTCAGGTCAGGGGCTGAACGATGGCGGTTTGCGGAAGATCCATTTTCTGGATGGAGTCCGGCTGAGGTCTCTTGATGCGGAACCAGGTCACGTAAAGCGCCGGAAGGAAAACGAGGGTCAGAACCGTCGCGACCGCCAGCCCGCCCATGATCGCGTAGGCCATCGGACCCCAGAAGACGGTGGGCGCGATCGGGACCATGCCGAGGATTGCGGCGGAGGCAGTCAGCAAGATCGGGCGAAAGCGGTGTCCAGTGGCCTCGACGACCGCATCCCAGGGGTGGCGCCCAACGGCTTTCTCTTTCTCCACCTGGTCGATCAGGATCACCGAGTTGCGGGCAATCATGCCGGTGAGGGCGAGCACGCCGAGCAGCGCCACGAAGCCCATGGGCTTGTCGGCAAGGAGCAAAGCCCCGACGACCCCAATGAGGCCCAACGGGGCCACGCTGAGCACCAGGAACAATTGGCTGAAGCTCTGGAGTTGGATCATCAGCACCGTGAGGATCAGAATGAGCATCAATGGCAGAGCGGCGGCAACCGACACCTGCGCCTTGTTGCTTTCCTCAACTGTACCGCCAATGCCGATATGGTACCCGCTCGGCAGGCTGGCATTCAGCGCCGCGATCTTCGGCGCCAGCGCCTGCACGACCGTGGCGGCCTGCGTGCCGGGCATGAGGTCGGCCTGCACCGTCACCGTGGGCCGCCGGTCGCGACGCCAGACAATCGGGTATTCCTGGCCATACCCGACAGATGCGATCTGGCTCAGCGGAACGGTCTGCCCGTTCGGCAGCGGCACTTGAAGCGTACGGATCGTCGACAGCGACATGCGCTGCTCGGCGGAGGCCCGAACTAGCACGTCGACGAGATAGATCCCGCTGCGCACCTGGGTGGCTGTGACGCCGGATACGACCGCGTTTACGGACAGGGCCAGCTGCTGCGAGCTCAGGCCCAGTAGGCGGGCCTGGTCCTGGTCGACCCGAATCCGGATCGTGCGCGCCGGCTCCATCCAGTTGTAGTTGACGTTCTCGGCACCGGGGGTGGAGCCTATTTCCTGAGCGACCTGGAACGCGATCGCGCGCACCTGGTCCGGCTCCAGCCCACTCACCCGATATTGGACTGGCCATCCGACCGGGGGGCCGAGCTCCAGTGGATAGACCCGCCCGACAACGCTCGGGAAGTCTGTCGCCAGCGCTTGCTCCAGCCTCGCCTTGACGCGCTCCCTCTGCTGGAGCCCCTTGGTGACGACCACAGCCTGGGCGAAAAAGTCGTTGGGAAGCTGAACGTTGAGGGGCAGATAGAAGCGCACTGCACCTTGCCCGACATAGGTACTCCAGTGGTCCACGTCCTGATCGTTCTTCAGGAGCTTATCCATCCGGGCTGCGACTTCTTGGGTTGCGTAAATCGACGCGTTCTCGGGCAGCTGCAGGTCCACCAGAAGCTCGGGCCGGTCAGAGGCCGGAAAGAACTGCTGTGGCACGAAACGCATGCCGTAGAGCGCTACTCCGAACACGGCCAGCGTGAGGACGACCGTGACCCAGCGCGCCCGCATCGCCAGAGCAAGAAAGCGGCGGAAGACGCGCATAATCGGGCCGGGCTCCTCCCCGTGCACCGCCCTAGGCTTCTTGAGCATCCAGACGCCGAGCAAAGGTGCAAACAGCGCGGCGACGCACCAGGACGCCAACAGCGCGATCGCGACGACGGCAAAAATCGAGAAGGTGTACTCGCCCGCGGCGCTGCGCGCGAACCCGATGGGAACGAACCCCGCGACCGTAACCAATGTGCCGGTGAGCCTTGGAAGGGCAGTCGAGGCGTAGGCGAAGATGCCGGCCTGTTCTTTCTCATCACCTCTTTCCAGCCGGGTGACCATTGCCTCGATCGTGATCATGGCGTCGTCGACCAGCAGACCGAGGGCGATGATCAAGGCGCCCAGCGAGATGCGCTGGAGGTCGATCCCAAAGAACTTCATCGCCACGAACACTGCTGCGAGTACGAGCGGGATTGACAGGGCCACCACGGCGCCCGCACGCAGCCCGAGGGCAATCAGGCTGACCGCGAGGACGATTCCAATAGCCTCCCATAGGGCCTCCATGAAGTCGTCCACCGCGTGCTCAACCGTAACAGGCTGGTCAGCGACGAGCACCGGTTCGATTCCGACGGGCAGGTTCGCCGTGATCTCCGTCATCGCCTGCTCGATATTGCGTCCGAGGGCCAAAACGTCGCCCCCCGTGCGCATCGCGATAGCGAGCCCGATGCCGTCTCGTCCATTGACGCGGAACCTCGGCTGCGCAGGGTCAGCGGGGCCGCGTGTGACGCGCGCGATATCGCCCAGCCGAATGATTCGACCGTTCTGTGCGACAAAGTTGACAGCAAGAACATCCTGCTCGGACCGGAACGCACCCGAGACGCGGACGAGGATTTTTTCGTCTCCGGTCTGCACGACGCCCGCGGGGGTGACGGCGTTCTGGGCCTGCAGCGCAGCTATCAATTGGGCGCGGTCGATCCCCAGGCCGGCCAACTGCTCGGTCGAGAACTCAACGTACACGCGCTCGTCCTGGGCCCCGATAATGTCGATCTTGGATATATCCGGGAGTTGGAGGAGCTGCTTGCGGACCTCAACGACGTAATCCCTCAGCTCCCGGTCTGTGAATCCGTCCGCGGTAAAGCCGTAGACAATGCCGTAAGTATCGCCGAACTCGCTGTTGAAGCCGGGGCCGACGATTCCCTGGGGCAGCGTGTTGCTGATGTCGCGCACCTTCTCGCGCACCACCTGCCAGATGCCCGGCACATGCGCCGGGGGAGTCGAGTCCTTCAGGTTGACGAAGATCGTCGTCTGCCCCGCGCTCGTGTAGCTCTTCAGGTAGTCCAGGCTCGGCGTTTCCTGCAGCTTGCTTTCGATGCGGTCCGTAATCTGCTCGAGCGTGTCGCCGAGGGTGGCTCCTGGCCAAGCGGCTTGCACCACCATGGTCTTGACCGTGAAGTCCGGGTCCTCGCTGCGCCCGAGCCGGAGATAGGATCCAATCCCGGCTACCGCGATAACGAGCATGAAATAGGTCACAAGGGTACGGTGCCGAAGCGCCCATTCGGAGAGGTTGAAGCTTTTCATCAGACAGCTCCCAGAGCCCGGACCTTCTGGCCCGGGCGCAGAGTCTGGACCCCGGCGGTGACCACGACCTCGCCTGTGTCCAGCCCTTGGGAGATCACGACGGTGGCCGGATCGTGCCGTAGAAGGTCCACCTCTCGCAGCGACACAGTCTTGCTCTTCGGATCGACGACCCACACCGCGGGGCGTCCATTTGCCTCGGTCAGCGCGCTTGCTGGGATCTCCACGCCGGGAGGCGCTGGCAGCTTGATATTCCCGGTGACAGTGGATCCCAACTCCATGCCCTGGGACGGATCAATAATGCCGACCTTGACCTGCCACGTCCGGGTGGTAGCGTCCGCCTGGGGCGCGACCTCCCGCACGCGGCCGGTGGCCCGTACCGTCGGGTCGTTAGTGAGGGCGATTTGCACCAGCGGATCGCGCGGGCCCGTCCGAATGAGCTGCTCGGGTACGTCGAAGACCGCGTCGCGTCCGCCCTGACGCGCGACCTGCACAATCATCTGCCCGGCATGGACCACTTCGTCCGGCTCGGCGCCTTTCGCGGTGACTACACCCGGGGCGTCGGCATACAAGACCGTGTAGCTCAGCTGTTCTTCCGCGATCCGCACCTGTGCCTGAGCGGCGTCGACCTGGGCCCGAATGGTCTGGAGCTTGTGCTGGGCTTCGTCGAACTTGGCCCGGGACGTCCAGCCGTCCTTCAAAAGTTCCTGCTGTCGCCAGAAGGTGATCTCCGCTTCTCTGAGCTGCGCCTCGAGCGACGAGAGGTTGCCTTCCGCCGTACGCAGCGCGTTCTGCTGAATCTGGGGATCGAGACGGGCGACGACCTGGCCTGCCGTGAGGACATCGCCGACATTGGCGGGGCGCTCGATCACGCGTCCGTCGAGGCGAAAGGCGAGACTGGCCTGGTCCTTGGCGCGGATGTGACCCGTGAGGGAAACGGTCTCGCCTTCCGCGCCGCGCTCGACGGTGACCGTGCGGACGGGCCGGGCTTGAGAAATCGGTGGTGCTGGCTTGTCGCAGCTCGCAACGACTGTCGCGATCAGGGCGACTACAATCCGAGACTTGAGCATTTGACGCTGCCTTTTCGAAAGAGGACGAAGCCCTGCAGGCGCGAGCGGCTCGACCACAGTGGCGTACTCCTCCGACCCCGCATTGACGTAGGTCAATCGGTGCGGTTCCTGGTCTTTCATTTCCTGGAACGCGGTTTCGACGCTGTCACTACAGACAATCGGGTGGAGTTTCATCGGTTTCACTGGGCTTTAATCTCGCGCTTGCTCGTCAATCACAGCAAGGAGATCTGCCGCTGCGTTTTCGACATCAAGGGCTTCGGACTGGCGAGCCCGGCTTTGGGCGGCGAGGATACTGCAGCGATGTACCTTATCGAAATCGCCGTAGGGCAATTCGTAGTGCCGTCTTCTGTCTTTGCTATACTCGTCGTTTACCCCCAAGAACCACTTGCCATACTCGAAGAAGCCATTCCTTTCGATGAATTCTTCTTCGGTCTGTGTGGAGGGATGGTGGTCGCTCCACGCCTCTCTCTCGTCGTGGATCCATTCACCTTCCTCGACAAGTCGCTTGGCGTGTCTATACGCACGTTCATTGAGCTTAATGGTCATGTGGTCTATCGCTTGACAGCGGTAAGATTAGAAAATCGTCGGCACTTGCCGCATTATGCCGCCAGGGTCGACTTCTACAGGGCGCTGGCCGTGGTCCCGGTCAGGAGATCGGCCTTGCGGTTGAGGGCCGCGATCAGGCCGTCGATGCCCTCGTTCCTCAGGATCGCCGCGAATTCCGAGCGACGCGTTGCGACTTCACTGATTGCGCCGTCGAGGTAGATGCCGGAGATCAGCCAGCTGTTTCCGCTGCGCTGCATCAAATAGTCGACTTTGACCGGCTCACCATTGGCTTTGATGATCTGGCTCCTCACCATCACGCCGCTGGGGGCTGGTTGCTCGCCTGTGACCTCAAATTTTTGACCGGCATAGCCGTCGAAACGGTCGGCATACGTTGCCGAGATGTATCGTCCGTAGCTTTCGGTCATGTGCTGGCGCTGCGCATCGGTCAGATTGGACCATGACGGACCTACCGACAATCGCGCCATCGATGCAATGTCGAAGCTGCGGCGAATGACCGGTGCCAGTTGCGTGAACCTACCGCTTTGGCCCAGAGTGCGCGCGTTCATCATTGTGCTGAGCAGCGCGTCATAGAGACCTTGCACCGTCTCGCCGCCGCTCCCTGGTGCGGCTGAGACCGAGTAGGAAGTGAGGCCGGTCCCGAGCCCGGCGACGACCGCCGCAGCTTTAATTAGCGGTGAATAAACTTGTTTCCTCACGTTTCCTCTCGGTCGAAAGAGCAGATCGATCTGTGGCTGAGGGTTGTCTTCGCCCGGCGGCGTCGATGAATCTACGCAGCGGCGCTTAGCAGCCTGACTGGAAAAATCTCAAACTGCCGAATTGACACTGCCTTGGAGCGAATGCCGACAGCTATGTCGGAAAAAATCTCGGCCAGACCGCCGTTTTGACCACATTGGCTCGCAGAGCTCCAATATGACATTGGTCCGGAGCACGCCGGTGAACCGGTAGCCGCGCCCGAATTCGGTGCGGATCATCTCCCGCTCCGCGCCGAGTACTTTGCGCAATGCGGCGATCTGAAACTTGACGTTCTCTTCCGAGACGACGACCCCCGGCCACACCCGGCTCATGAGCTGCTCTTTAGTGAGGAGCGCGCCGTCGGCCTCCAATAGGGCCAGCAGGAGATCGAACACGCGCGTGCCGAGCGCGACTGGAACGCCGTCGGCGAGCAGCTGCCGCCGTCGCAACAACACACGGAAACGGCCGAATTCGAGATCCGCGCCGGCAGTTGCCTGCCGTGAACGGTTTCCGCCCTCCGGCAGCGGCTTTCGACGCCGAGGAGAAGACTTCGGACGAATATTCGGCTGCATAGTGGCCTCCTCGCGGTAGGTTGAGCTAGGCAGGGCTGCGCGGCCGTTGTCGGATAGTTCCCCGGTGCAGCTCAGCCTCGCCCACCGCCCCAAGAGTTAAGGAGCAAGACCTGTGGAGTCCTTTGAACCGAGCTGTGAAAACCTGTGAAAGTCGGTGGGCGCTGTGGGGGGGTGAGCTGCCGGAAGCTCATCCCCAAAACCATCTATGATTTTCTGTGACGCGCCTATAATGGCGGCCGATGCATTTTGCTTCTGAAGCACCTGCGGGCATCGCGTTTGGGCGTTTCCTGCTGTTGCCGCCTCGCCGCGAGCTGTTAGCCGACGGCCGGCCGGTCAAGCTCGGCGGTCGCGCTTTCGATGTGCTGATGGCGCTGATCGAGGCGCACGGAGCAGTGGTTTCCAAGGACGCGTTGATGGCGCGCGTATGGCCCGACCGGATCGTCGAGGAAAATAATCTCCAGTGGCAGATTTCTACATTGCGTGCCGCTTTCGGTGCCGATCGCAACCTGATCCGTACCGTGTCCGGACGCGGTTATCAGTTCACCGGCAAGATCAGTCTTCTCCCGAGGAGCCCGAATGAGTTCGCTCGCGCCGGCCAGGTCACGCCGGAGGTTAGAGCGGTCCTGCCGCCGACGAACCTGCCGGAGCCGATTTCCGAGCTGGTTGGCCGGGATGACGTTCTCGGCGAAATCCTTAGCCTTGCCTCAGCACACCGGCTCGTCACGCTGACCGGCGTCGGCGGCATCGGCAAGACGCGGCTGGCACTCGCTGCGGCGCGGCTGCTGCTGCCGCAATTTGCCGATGGTGTGTGGCTGGCCGAGTTTTCCCCAATTACCGATCCGGGCCTCGTGCCCGCCACCGTTGCCTCGGCGATCGGGCTCGACCTTGGCGGCGGCAAAGTCTCGGCCCAGCGCGTGTCCCAGGCGCTCGCCGGCCAAAGGCTGATCCTGGTGCTGGACACGTGCGAGCACGTGATCGGCGCTGCTGCGGCGCTGGCCGAGGCCGTGCTGCGAGCGGGCGGCACGCTGCGCCTCCTCGCCACGAGCCGCGAACCGCTGCGGGCGGAAGGCGAGTGGGTCTATCCGGTACCGCCGCTCACCGTACCGGCTGAAAATACCGAGGATGCAGACGATCTGCTGCGCTACGGCGGGGTTAGGCTGTTTGTCGATCGGCTGCGCGCGGCGGAGCCGCATTTTGCGCCGGATCGATGCAGTGCGGCGATGATCGCGGCGATCTGCCGGCGGCTTGACGGCATCCCGCTGGCGATCGAACTGGCGGCGGCGCGCACCCCCGCGCTCGGCGTTGAGAGACTGGCCACCCACCTCGACGATCGCTTCCGGATCTTGACCGCCGGCCGTCGAACCGCGTTGCCGCGGCACCAGACGCTGCGGGCGACGCTCGACTGGAGCTACGAACTGCTGAGCGAATCCGAGCGCGTTATCCTGCGGTGCCTGGCGGTGTTCGTCGGCGCCTTCCGCCTGGAAGCGGCAAGCTCGGTTATTGCGAGCCGCGAGATCACGCCGGCGGAGGTTGTGGACGGCATCACCAATCTCGTCGCGAAGTCGCTCGTCGCGGCGGAGGCCGAGAGCGTCCCGAGGCTCTATCGGCTGCTCGACACGACCCGCGCTTACGCGCTTCAGAAGCTTGACGATAGCGGCGAGCACGAATGGCTGGCCCGACGCCATGCCGAGTATTACCGGGATCTCTTCGAGCGAGCCGAAGCCGAACTGGACACGCGGCCCGCGACCGAATGGCTGGCCGATTACGGGCCTAAGATCGATAATTTGCGGGCGGCGCTCGACTGGGCTTTTTCGCCGGAGGGCGATCCGGCAGTTGGCGTCGCGCTAACGGCCGCCGCGGTGCCGCTGTGGATGCGCTTGTCGCTGCTAGAGGAGTGCCGCGGCCGCACCGAGCAGGCGCTCGCCACTCCTGGAACGGGAGCGAGCCGGGACGCGCGCCGCGAGATGCAGCTCCACGCGGCGCTCGGCGCGTCGCTGACATTTAACAGAAGCGAGCTTCCCGATGTTGTTACCGAGATTGGCGCGGCCTGGACAAAGGCCCTCGAGCTTGCGGAACGCCTTAATGATGCCGAGTATCGGTTGCGCTCGCTCTGGGGCCTTTGGTTCTTTCACACGACGAGCGGTCGGCATCGCATTGCTCTGACCCTGGCGCAAAGGTTCTCTATTCTCGCTGCGAAACGCCCCGAGCCGCTCGATCGGCTGGCTGGCGAGCAAATGATCGGCATCTCGCAGCATTATCTGGGCGACCAGGCGAGCGCGCGGCGCCATCTCGAATGTGTAACAGCTCACTACATCCCCCCCATCCAAAGGTCCGATATTATTCGCTTTGAGATCGACTTGCTGGTGGGAGCGCGCGTGTTTCTTGCGTGGGTCCTATGGCTGCAGGGATTTCCGGATCAGGCGATACAGACAGCTGAAGGGAGTATCGCCGCTGCTCGGGCGACCAATCACGCAATCTCGCTGTGCTACGCTCTGGCCCAAGCTGCATGTCCGATCGCTCTGTTGATCGGCGATTTGGCCGCCGCAGAGCAGTACACGAGGGTGCTGCTCGACCATTCGACCAGGCATGCACCGGCGCGCTGGCATGACTACGGCCGCATCTATCAGGGTCTGCTTGTCATCGGGCGCGGCGATGTCATCGCCGGACTGCAGCTGATGCGTGCCGGCCTCGGCGAACGCGGCAAAGCCAGGTCTCGCGTCTTGCGGACCATCTTGTTGCTCACGGCAGAAGCTTTGGGCCGTGCCGGGGAGATCGCCGATAGGCTCGCTACGGTAGAGGAGGTGCTCGAATGGACGGCGCACAACGATGAACGCTGGCTAATTGCCGAGTTGCTGCGCATCAAGGGCGAGCTTCTGCTAATGCAAGGCGCGCCAGAGGCGGCGGCAACCGCCGAGGATCACTTCAGACAGGCGCTCGACCTGGCCCACCGGCAGGGGGCTTTGTCCTGGGAGCTGCGGAGCGCGACGAGTCTTGCTCGGCGGCTTCGCGATCAGGGCCGTTCCGTGGAGGCTCTGGCGAGCCTGCAGCCGGTCTACGATTGGTTCACCGAAGGGTTCGAGACGGCCGACCTGAAAGCCGCAAGAAATCTCCTTAATACTTTGCCGACGTGGCAAGAGGGCGCCGCGGGCCAACCGGCGGTAAAAAAGGTCTGAGGTTTCCGTCAGTTCTCTCTATAATTGGTCGATGCGTGCCGCTTTTGAAGCACCTGCGGGCATCGCGTTTGGGCGTTTCCTTCTGTTGCCGCATCGCCGCGAGCTGCTCGCCGATGGCCGGCCGATCAAGCTCGGCGGTCGCGCCTTCGACGTGTTGATGGCGCTGATCGAGGCGCACGGAGCAGTGATTTCCAAGAATGCGCTGATGGCGCGCGTATGGCCCGACCGGATCGTCGAGGAAAATAATCTCCAGTGGCAGATTTCGGCATTGCGTGCCGCTTTTGGTGCGGATCGCAATTTGATCCGCACCGTGTCCGGACGCGGTTACCAGTTCACGGCTGAGATCGGCACCGTAGAGGCCGATGCCCGCACGGCAGTAGCCGCCACGCAGCCCCATCCCGCTTACGCCGATTCCGACCACCAGTTGTCCGCGAGCTTGCCGCCAACCAACTTGCCCGAACCAGTTTCCGAGCTGGTTGGCCGGGATGACGTTCTCGGTGAGATCCTCGGCCTTACCGCCGCGCATCGGCTCGTCACGCTGACCGGCGCCGGCGGCATCGGCAAGACGCGGCTCGCTTTTGCCGCGGCGCACCGGCTTCTGCCGCAATTTGCTGACGGTGTGTGGCTGGCCGAGTTTTCGCCAATCAACGATCCGGGCCTCGTGCCGGTTACTGTTCCCGCGGCGATTGGGCTCGATCTTGCCGGCGGCATAGTCTCGGCGCAGCGCGTGGCGCAGGCGCTCGCCGGTCGGCGGCTGGTGCTAGTTCTGGACACGTGCGAACACGTGATCGGCGCTGCCGCGGCGCTGGCCGAGGCGATGCTGAAGGCCGGGTTGGCGGCGCGGATCATCGCCACCAGCCGCGAGCCGCTGCGGGCGGAAGGCGAGTGGGTCTATCCGGTACCGCCGCTCGCCGTACCGGCGGAAGATGCGGAGGATGCGGACGACCTGCTGCGCTACGGCGGGGTTCGACTGTTTGTCGAACGGCTGCGCGCCGCGGAACCGCATCTTGTGCCGGACCGACGCAGTGCGATTATGATCGCGGCGATCTGCCGGCGGCTCGACGGCATCCCGCTGGCGATCGAGTTGGCGGCGGCGCGCGCCGCCGTGCTCGGAGTTCACCAGGTCGCCACACACCTCGACGATTGCTTCCGGATCCTGACCGGCGGCCGTCGCACCGCCTTGCCGCGGCACCAGACCTTGCGGGCGACGCTTGACTGGAGCTACCAGCTGCTGAGCGAGCCGGAGCGCGTGATCCTGCGACGTCTGGCGGTGTTTGCCGGCACCTTCAGCCTGGGAGCGGCAAGCGCGGTTATTACGACTCCCGAGATCGCGCCGGCGGACGTCGTCGACGACATTGCCAATCTGGTCGCAAAGTCGCTTCTTACAATGGGCACGGACGGCACCGTCGCTCGCTATCGGTTGCTCGACACGATGCGGGCCTACGGTCTTGAAAAACTTGCCGAAAGCGGCGAGGGCGAATTGCTCGCGCGGCGTCACGCCGAATACTACCGGGACCTTTTCGAGCGTGCGGAGGCGGAATGTGAAACGCGGCCAACGGCCGACTGGTTGGCGGAATACGGGCCAAAGATCGACAATTTGCGTGCCGCGCTCGACTGGGCCCTTTCGCCGAACGGCGATATCTCGATCGGCGTGGCCTTGGCGGCGGCCTCGGTGCCGCTCTGGTTCGAAATTTCATCCTTTAATGAATGCCGCGGCCGGATGGAGAAAGTCCTTGGCGTCATTGACAGAGTTGAGCGGGTATCGCAGCGCGAGATGGTTCTACAGTACGCGCTGGGCTACTCGCTCATGTTCGCACAAGGAATGAATGATCGAGCGCGCGCGGCACTGACAAGGGCAAGCGAGCTGGCCCAGGATCTCTCAGATTTAGACTACCGATTGCGGGCCCTTGCTGGCCTGGCGAGCATTTGCCACCGCTTACAGGACTTTCACACTGCAGTTGATCTCGGGCGCCAAGCCGAGAAAATCGTGAGGACCTCATCCGATCCTATCCTTCTCTCTATGGCGGATTGGATCCTCGGCGCTTCTCTTCAGCTGCTTGGCGAGTACGCTGAGGCATTCACTTTCGCCCACCAAACCTACGTCCGAACCGCGGAGCCGAAAGTGCGGCGGGCCCATCTCGCACGCTTAGGCAGGGACAGCTTTATTTCCGCGGGGTCAACCGAGGCGCTGATCCGTTGGACGCAGGGTCTGACTGATCAAGCGGCAAGAACGGCTCAAAGCGTTCTAGCCGATGCCGAGGCTGCAGATCATCCGGGCTCAATGTGTCTCGCGCTGACATGGTGTGGATGCCTTATTCCGCTTCGGCTGGGTGAGCTGCAGACCGCAGAATATGCGATCGCTCGGCTCAAGGACGAAGCCCAAAGTCATGGTATGAGCGCCTACTATGCAAATGGCCTTTGCTTCGAGGGCCGGCTCGCGTTCAAACGAGGCGACGCTGCGACGGCCGAACGGCGGCTTCGCGCCGGGCTCAAAAATTTGCGGCAGACCCAATCTGAAACTTTTTACACCCTATTCCTCACCGGCTTGGCCGAGGTCTTGATGACACCGGCGCAGCTTGATGAGGCCCTTGCCACGGCTGAGGAGGCCTTGGCGCGGACTGAACGCGGCAATGCGTTATGGTGGATGCCGGAGGCGATCCGGATCAAAGCGGAAGTGCTCCTGTTGTTTGAAGGCGCCACGAATCAGGCGGAGGACCTTTTCCACCGATGTCTGGATATGGCGCACCGGCAAGGCGCTTTGTCCTGGGAGCTGCGCGCGGCCACAAGCCTCGCCCGTTGGTTGCGCGACCGGAGCCGCCAGGCCGAAGCGCTGGCAGTTCTTAAGCCGGTCTACGACCGGTTCACCGAAGGGTTCGAGACGGCCGATCTGAAAGCGGCGGAGACCCTTCTCGACGCTCTGCAGGCGCTCGGGGCCGGTGTGGCAAGAGCGGCGCCATGCGCCGACCGAGCCCGAAAAATCTGAGATTCCCGAACAAGCCCTTCTCAAAGGCCCACGGGGGCGGCGGGTTGCGAGAGGCCAGTATCGATGCCGCGCAGCACCTGTTTCTGGGAACGCGGCTTCGGCTCCGTCAGTATGGACGACCCTGACCGCGGCCGCCGGCGTCGTCCGGCGGACGCTCTACAAACAACTCGCAAGCAAGGAGGAGATCTTTCGGGAAGAATGACGGCTTTGGGTCAACGGCAGAGATCATGAGCCTGGGCGAGAGGGTCAGCCTTGCCCCAGAAAGCCGACCATAAGGAAAGTCGAACCAATCGTCTCTGGTGTGCCAAAAGCTGCCATCAACCTGAAAGAGTGACGTCTCAGTAGCGCCCTTGCTGTGCCCGCAGCGCCCCGGCGATTGACGCCGCGAGAAGTCAGGCCTAACTTCAACAGTGCCTTAGAAAAAGGGGCGTTGTTCCAATAGCTTACGGTCCTCACTTTCGGTGTTAGCACTACAGCCGGTGCCGGCCGAGGTGGTCAGGCGGCGCGTTCGTGCAGATTAGGCGGCAAGGCGATGCCAGCGGCCTGGAAGGCGCCGCCGACCTGGCCGGCGACGGCGGTTCGGGTGGTGATGCGCTTGCCGTCTTTCTCAATCGTGGCTTCCTGGAGGCGGTCGAGATCGCGCAGCAGGTCGGCCCATTCAATGGCGAGGCCGTGGCGCTGGCACAGGTCGGTCAGCTCCTTTTGCAGCATCAGGGCGAGGAACGAGCAGAACACATGGCCGCGGATGGCGGCATCTGAGGAATGATAGATCGGGCGGGTCCTGAGGATCGCCTTGGCGCGGCGGAATAGGTCTTCGACTTGCAGCAGATCGCGGTAGCGCAGCACGGCTTGCAGTGGCGTGATCCGGGCGTTCGTGCGCAATACAAAGAGGCCGTCGTAGCGCGCCTCCTCAGCCAGCTTGCCGGGATCGATCTCGAAGGCGGGGCCGGGCTTGCCGCTCGCGCTCGGCGTCCGGCGCAGATAGCGCCGGTAGGCCGAATTGCCGATCAGCGCCTTGTCGCCGCGCGCGAGCTGCTTGGCGAGCCCGGCGATGATCGCCTGCCGCTCATTGCGCTCGCGTTCTGCTTCGGCCTCGTTGCGGCACAGGACGTAGCGCGCCGCGCCGACCTTGACCTCTTTGACGAAGAGCTGGGTCTCGCCTCGCACCCGCTCAACGAGCAGTGGCGTCAGCGGCGCTTCGTCCTCGAGCACGAGCCGGCGGACGACGGCGCTGCTGCGCTCGCGAGCGCCGAGAATGTATTCCAGCTTGCGCTCCTCCAGCGCC
>Ga0126378_10002377_pt1 | contig 13935 bp, 11 predicted proteins | sample PanSoiMetPlot_23_FD_92587 | JGI IMG/M metagenome (GOLD analysis project Ga0126378, IMG submission 92587) | Tropical forest soil microbial communities from Panama - MetaG Plot_23 | ecosystem: Environmental > Terrestrial > Soil > Tropical forest > Bulk soil | place: Panama | collected 2016-02-17 | reverse complement strand
GGACAAGAAAAATCATGCTGGAGCGCAGCCGGATTCCGGCAAGGCCTTGGTCTACCTCATCGAAGATATTGAGCGCGGGCCAACCATGCGCGTCGGGATCGATGGCGCATGGATCGGCGCTAACAAAGGCAAGTCGTATTTTTTCTTTCAGGTCGATCCGGGCGACCACCAGTTGTGCACCAAATGGCAGTCCAGCGTTTTCAAAAAGACTGCGCAGCGCATGGGTTCAGCTACTACGCTTACGGCGGAAGCCGGCAAGGTCTACTATCTGCGAATACAGGCTTTTCAAAGAAGCCGCCAAGCAGCCCGCGAGGATTGGACGGTTAAACTAGAGCCGGTCGAAGCCGCCGAAGGCCAGTTTCTGGTGTCCTCCTCGTTCTTCAGTATGTCGCGTGCTAAGAAGTAATCGCCCCACCCTATTTTCTTGGCCTGCTCATGCGCTAATTCCTATCTCACTTACTGGCAACCGTCAGCGCTTGCAGCCGCTCCTTGTTGATCTTGAGCACCATGCCTGCATTCCGGTCCGCAACCTCGCTCACTTTAAACTCCGCCGCTGTGCCCAACACTTGTGCCACTTCGGACGGTGTCAGCTTATACGTGTCTGTCAGCCAGGCCGCCATATTCGCCGTTGCCTCTCGGAAGGCATCATCCAGCGATCCCGCGAGCCCCATGGCGATGAAGTGGGTCGCCGATTCCACACGCGGGCCCGGAATGCGCTTCCCAGGAATCACATCCACCGCGAATTCCACGTCCATGGAAGTTTCGAGTGCGTTCCCATTCAGTTCACCGTCCCCTTGCGCCGCGTGTCCGTCGCCAATGTAAAGCATCGCGCCCGGTACGCTCACCGGAAGATAGACCGTCGCGCCTTCGATGATCTCGTTGAAGTCCATGTTTCCGCCGAAGCGCCCGGAGTCACCCGTGCCCGGAGAGGCCCGCTCGGGGCCGGGAGCCGTCGCAACGCATCCCAGCATCGGACGCAGCGGGATCGCGTACTTTGTCAGATGTTCCGCAGGTTTTTCTGGAGTCGCCACGCCGTGTTCACGATCCAAGTGCCAGAGCACAGTCTTTCCGAGATCCTTCATTTTCCCGGCCCAATCAGAATCGAGTGCCCGCCCGACGACGAAATCGTCGCTGCCCGCCCAGTCGCGATTCAATCGGATTCGTGTGAAATGAACCGCCAATGTGTCTCCGGGCTCCGCCGTTTCCACGTAGAACGGTCCCGTTTCAGGATTTCCCCCAAGGACGCGCTCCACGCCCTTTTCGTCCTTGCCGCCGGCGTCTACCGTCGTGGTGTGCACCGTGTCGCCGGGCGCGATTGTTAGGACTGGCTTGTTGGCTGGCGAAAATTGCCGGTAAAACGTTGTGGGTGTGAATTCGTGCCGTTGTGGTGCTTTCGCCGATTGTTCCGGCACACGTTTTGCCGTGAACTTATGAACGGCCGAGGGCCCGGCCTTGCTAGGACTAGTGGACACGACGGTCCCTGTTATTGTTCCTCCCTCCACGGTGGCCTTGGCTTCATAGGTCCCGCCCTCGTCATCCTTAAACACAAAGGAGATCACATTTCCCTTACGCGTCCCCTCCAACTTGTCGCCGTCAAAATCGCCGGTCAGCTTTTCTCCTTCCTGCTTCAGCTCCATGCGGTGGTAGATCGTTGTTCCGAAAAAATCTGTGTCAACGATCCATTTCCCGGTTAGGCCAGAATTCGCCCCGGGTTTTGATTCTTGCGCGTTCACTGTAGGGGAGTTTCCGGCCGATATTCCCGTAATCAAGAAGAATACAAATAGCGTTTTGCGCATGGTGCCTTCTCTCCTTCGCCGCACATTCTAAACGATGGGCCCTACCCAAAGTTAGGGCCTTCACGACATGCCACCCCAACCCCTGTCATTCAGAGCGGAGCAGGCCGACTTTCTCTTCCGCGTTTGCTCCCGCAAACGCGTCGGTCTGCGCAGTCGAGGAATCTCTCTTCGCTTCTTCGGATTTTGTGTAGCGCCACCCTCTAGGGCGGCATCTGTGCATATAATCGGCCGTGCCTTCTCCGCCAACTTCTGTTTGTCGGGAGCTGATTGCCTCTTCCGCCGACGCGGGAACGCGTCTCGACCGCTTCCTTGCGACGCAATGCCCCGAACTGAGCCGCACGCGCGTCCAGGAACTGATCGAATCCGGTCGCGTGCAAGCGGATGGCAAGGTCGCAAAGAAAGGCTCCCTCCGTCTTCGCGGTAGTGAAACAATCACCGTTGAGATCTTCGAGCGGCCCGCGCATGCCGCAAAAGCTGAATCCATCCCGCTCGATGTCCTCTACGAAGACGAAGACGTCGTCGCCATCAACAAGCCCGCAGGAATGACCGTCCATGCAGGCGCGGGAAACGTCTCTGGCACTTTGGTCAATGCGCTCCTCGGCCGCGGTTCGGCGCTCTCACAAGGTGGCGATCCCCTGCGCCCGGGAATCGTGCATCGTCTCGACAAAGAAACTTCCGGCGTCATCCTCGTCGCCAAAAACGATGCCGCGCACGCGAAGCTCGGCGAAGCGTTTCGCCAGCGCGCCGTGAAGAAAACGTACATCGCGCTGGTACAAGGGATTCTAAAAGAAAAAAAAGGCAGCATCGAGCTGGCCATCGGGCGCGATCCCATCCGCCGCACGCGCATGGCCGCAGCGCGAAAATCGTGGCATGGAGCGGCCATCGCGAACCCTCGCGAAGCGCGCACCGACTGGCGCGTCCTCGCAAACATTGACAACACCACGCTGGTCGAGGTCCAACTCCACACCGGGCGCACGCACCAGATTCGCGTTCATTTTTCTACGCTGAAGCATCCTGTTGTAGGCGACACGCTTTACGGAGCGGCGGCGCAATTGCGTGTCGGCAAAGTTTCGCTGCCAAGGTTGCAGCGCAATTTCCTCCACGCAGCAAAATTGGGCTTTGCGCATCCGCGCACCGGCGCATGGATCGAACTCCGCGCGCCCTTGCCGGCAGAACTCCTCGATTTTCTGAAACAGCTCTGCGCGGCGGCCGGGGAACCACAGGCCCGAATTGACGCTGCGCTCGCTGCCTACCTATAATTCCTAATCGATGAATCGCCCACGCATCCTCATCCCGGTCGCCCTGACCATTGTGCTCCTGTTTCTTGTGTCTGCCGACCGCGCGCAGCAACAAACATCCCCGCCTGCTACTCCCCCAGCTCAACAGCAACCCGCGCCTCCCGCTTCCGGCGCGCAACAACAAGCCCCACCTCCCACGCGCTCGCAGAACAATCAAACGGTCATTCCCATCCAGGTCAATCTTGTTGACGTCCTCTTCACCGTCCTGAATCGCCGCAACAAATTGGTGCCGGACCTGGAGCAGGGAGATTTCAAAGTTTTTGACGAGAACAAGCCGCAGGACATTCGCTACTTCAGCAAGCAAACCGATCTTCCTTTGCGCATCGGCATGTTGCTCGACACTTCCAACAGCATTCGCGACCGCATCAAGTTCGAACAGGACGCTTCCGTCAGTTTTCTCTACAGCGTGCTGCGCCGCAACAAAGACGAGGCGTTCGTCATGACTTTTGACGACGAGCCGCAAGTCCTTCAAGGCTTCACCAGCGACACGGGAGCGCTGCGCGACCAGATCACGCGCACTCGCGCCGGCGGCGGCACTGCCATTTACGACGCGATCTACGATGCGTGCGCCAATCAGTTGAATCATCCTCCGCGCCCGCCGGGCGACCAGCCCGACGTCGTCCGTCGCGTCATGATTCTGATCAGCGACGGCGAAGACAATTTGTCCACCCACACGCGTTCCGAAGCCATCGAACTCGCGCAGCGCACCAGCGTCGTCATTTACACCATCAGCACAAGCACGCAGTGGGTTTCTCTCTCCGAAACTAATCCCAACAAAACCTCCGACCGCAAGTATCACCTTACGGAAGGTGACAAAATTCTGCAGGACCTGGCGGACGAAACCGGCGGCCGCGCATTTTTCCCTTATCACGTCGACGATCTCGACCAGTCGTTTCAGGACATCGGCGACGAGCTGCGCAACCAGTATTCGATCGCCTATCAGCCCGCGAATTACATTCTGGATGGGCGATACCACAAGATTCGCGTTGAGGTTCTCGAGCACAAGGGCTACAAGGTCAATGCGCGTCGCGGATACTTTGCTCGCGCCAAGCAAGACCTGAATCCCTCAGCTTCCCCCGGCGCCGCGCCCTCGCCCGGCGCGACAGGCTCGCCAGGAAATTCCAAGCCCTGATTTTTACGTGAGCCCCGGGTGGCCTACGCTTTCGGGTCTTGAAAGCGTGGGGCCTCTTTCCATTGGTCTCTCCTCGACAAAGATTTGGCGGCGATGCTTTCAAGACAGCGTAGGGAGTTCGCCGAAATCGTTGCCTGAAACGAATTGCGTCGCTGGGCCGTCTCATCTTGAGTCTGAAGTCAGAAGTTCCGGGGCCGGGTCACTCCATTCAAAGAAGTAAGAGAAAGATTTTCGGAGGGTCATAGTGCGAAAGCATAGGAATGCTTTAGTGGTTCTGTTGTTGATGATTGCGGTGCTACCGCTCGGCGCGCAGTCGCCCAGCGCATCGGATTTGTCTGCCATCGCGCAGATCAAAGAAGAGGGCTTCAATCATTCCCAGGTCATGGAAATCATGAGCTACCTCACCGATGTTTACGGCCCGCGCCTTACGAATTCCCCGAACATCAAGCAGGCCGCCGACTGGACCACCACCAAAATGAAAGAGTGGCAGCTTACCAACGTGCACCTAGAGCAGTGGGGCCCTTTCGGCAAAGGGTGGTCCAACGAACGCTTCTCGCTCCAAGCGATTTCGCCGCGCCCGTTTCCGCTGATCGCGTATGCGAAAGCTTGGACGCCGGGCACGAGCGGCCCCGTCACAGCGGAAGCGGTTTGGGCTCCCATTCAAAAGGAAGAAGACATCGAAAAGTATCGCGGCAAGCTCAAGGGTAAATTTGTTCTAACGGCGCAGCAGCCCGAAATTCCGGGGCGCACAGAAGCGCAGTTTCACCGTTACACTGACGCGGACCTGGCTCAGGAAGCGACGCAGCCAGTTCCCGGTGGACGGCCCGTATCGATAGACGAAGAGCGCTTCGCCCGGTTCCGCGCGCAGCGCGAGCTGAACCAGAAAATCCAGAAGTTTCTCGTGGAAGAAGGTGTGGCCGCGTGGCTTGAGCCTTCAAGCGGCGACGATGGCACCGTTTGGGTGCAGTCGGGCGGTGGGCGCGATCCCAAGGATCCTCCCGCGCCGCCGCGCGTGGCCGTCGCCAACGAAAATTACGGCCGGCTCGTCCGCATGCTAGACAAAAAGTCTTCGGTTACTTTGCAAGCGGACATTCAGAACAAGTTCTACGAAGACGACCCGAACTCCTTCAACATCATTGGCGAAATCCCCGGCTCCGACAAAGGCAAAGCCGACGAGATCGTGATGGTCGGCGCGCACTTCGATTCCTGGCACGCTGGCACGGGAGCCACCGACAACGGTGCTGGCTCCGGCGTGATGCTCGAAGTTATGCGTATTCTGAAAGCCACTGGAGTGAAGCTGCGCCGCACTGTGCGCATTGGCTTGTGGACAGGCGAAGAGCAGGGCCTCCTCGGCTCGCGCGAATACGTCAAGAAGCACTTTGGCGTTTGGGAACCGGACCCGGCTGCGTCTGACAAAGAGAATCTCAAGCTGCTCCCCGAGCACGCCAAGTTCGACGCCTACTACAACGTCGACAACGGCACCGGCAAGATTCGCGGCATCTATTTGCAGGGCAACGAATCTATCGCGCCGCTCTTCACGCAGTGGATGGAGCCATTCCACAATCTCGGCATGAACACTCTGACCATCCGTAATACCGGCGGCACCGATCATCTTTCGTTCGACGCCGTGGGCTTGCCGGGCTTTCAGTTTGTGCAAGACCCTGCGGACTACGACTCGCGCACGCACCACTCCAACATGGACGTTTACGAGCGCATCCAGGAGCCGGATATGAAGCAGATGGCGGTGATTGTCGCTTCGTTTGTTTACCTGACCGCGAATCGCGACGACTTCGTTCCGCGCAAGCCGCTCGCCAAATCGCGCCCCAAGCGCGCGAATCCGTTTTAGCATCTGTTGTAGGGGCGCGCTTCAGCCTGCCTGCGGCAGGCAGGCGCGTCCCAGCCTTTTCTTTGTAGTGGCGCAGCTTGCTGCGCTGCTGTAGGCAGCTCTAGCTAGTGTCGTGTATGGAGGAAAGAGGCCGGCTAAAAGCTGCCCCACCCTTGCATAAAACAAAATCGCAAGGATGGGCCACCCAGGATTTCTCAACGGATCGAGGGGCGGCAACCCGCCGCTCTAGGAGGACACATGCAAGGAATACCCTGGCGCGCAGTTACGCTCGGCTCGCTGTTGCTCATCGCGATCTGCTCAAAAGCAGGACAGGAAGCGCAATCTCCGCAGCCTGAAAAGTCGAAGCCGCCCGTCAAAATGGAGCAGCGCGGGCGCATCCTTGGCATCGGCGGCATCTTCTTCAAATCCGCTAATCGTGATCAGATGCGCGAATGGTATTCGAAGCATCTTGGACTCGCCGGCAAAGGAGGGGAAGTGATGCTCCCGTGGCGCGAACACGACGACCCGCAGAAGGAACACGTTACCGTCTGGACTGTTTTTCCCGCCTCCACCAAGTATTTCGATCCCAGCCCCGCACCGTTCATGATCAACTACATCGTCGACGATATGGATGCTTTGCTCGATCGCTTAAAACAAGAAGGAGTAAAGATTGATCCCAAACGAATGGATGAGTCCTACGGTCGCTTTGCCTGGATCTATGATCTGGATGGGAATAAGATTGAGCTCTGGCAGCCGTCCGCAAAGCCCTAGGGGCCTTCCACTGCTCTTACTCAATCGGTTTTCTGTAGCGCTCGGCCTTCTCACGGCTAACACTCTGGGCGATAGCAAGCGGAAACTTACAGCTATGACAATCGTGGGCGAATTAACTCCTACACCGCCAAACTCGGCGCGAACACGTCCTATTCCTTTACGATTCCCTCGTCCGGCGGTTACGCACCCAACGGCGACATCCTTGCCGCCAACGACTCCGCCAACGGCAATTGGACCTATTCTTATGACCAATTCAATCGCCTGGCGGGATCCAACAAGAACAGCGGCCAGTCCGTTTTCAGCTACGTTTACGACCGCTTCGGCAACCGCTGGCAGCAGAATGGCCCCAGCTCCATGCAACTGGTGTTCACCGGCAACAATCCCGGAAGCCCTCAGAACAATAACCGCATGGATGGCTATTCTTACGATGCCGCCGGGAACGTCCTAAACGACGGCGTGCATAGCTATACGTACGACGCCGAAAATCGCATCATCAAAGTCGACAACGGCAACACCGCCTCTTATGTTTACGGCCCCGAAGGCAACCGCGTGGAGAAAACTTCTGCGGTCGGAAGCTTGGGTGACCCCGCAGGAACGTACATCTTCGGCTGCGACCAGGCATGCCGCATGATCTGGAGGCTGGATTCCACCGGCGGCCTCGATTATGCGACGGAAATCTACGCCGGCTCGCGCCACCTCGCTTCGCAAACCTACGGCAATACTTACTTCCGCCACGCGGACTGGCTCGGTACGCAGCGCCTGCAAACCGCGTACAGCACCGTCTACAATCCCGCGTATTACAACTACTGCTCGAGCCTGCCCTTTGGCGAACCTCTCGGCTGTCAGAGCGGAACCGGCGTCAGTGGCGACACCACCCGCACTGCTCTACGCTTCACCGGCAAAGAACACGACGCCGCATCCGGCCTCGATTATTTCGGCGCCCGCTACGATGCCTCCAACTTCGGCCGCTTCCTATCCCCCGACCCCATCCATATCATGAAACAGAAGTTCGTCGATCCTCAGCAATGGAACATGTATGCCTACGCGCGAAACAACCCGCTCAGCTTTCTTGATCCAACTGGCATGTATATCTGTAGCGGAACCGCTGAGCAGTGTAAAACAATCAAGAACTCGCTGGACAAGGTGAAACAAGCGGCCAATAATTTCAAGGAAGGCTCCAAAGAGAGGAATGCTCTCGAAAAGATAATCGGCTTCTACGGCAAGGAACGCAAAGACAATGGGGTCACCGTAAAATTTGGCGACGCGGGTGGTAACAACGCCAACACAGTTACCGAGCATGGAAAAACAACCATCACTTTTGACCTAAACGAGATGCACCAGACTTTTTCTAATAGAAACGACGGGAGCAGGGAACAGGTGGAGTTTGCTGCCACTGCTGCTCATGAAGGACAGCACGGGATTGACGACAAAGCCCACGGAAATTCTTCATGGACCGAGACCCAGGAATACACAACAGAGAAGAACGCATTCAACGCCCAATCATGGGTAAATAAAGGCCTTAACGCTAACTCCGCCTATACAGGCCTTTGGGATGTTGGCTGGACCACCCCCTACGCGCAACTAGAGAGGATCTTTGGGGTTCAGAATTGGGCGAGAAAAGCCACTGCGGAATGGTGCAACCAACCGGGAGCGCCCTGCCAATGAAAGACCTCACCGCACCAAGTCCCTCGCGCCGACTCGCGGGGATCTGCATTGCGGCGTTAGCTCTTACCCTTGTGTTTTTTCATTCGATCTCAAATGCTCAGAAAAAGCCACTTACCGTATCCGTATGCGACCTTGTCGATTCCCCGATAAAATTCAACGGAAAATACGTTAGCGTCCGGGCACAAGTAAGTAGCGATGGAATTGAGAGAACTAATCTCAGGGATGATTCCTGTCCCAAGGGAGTTGCCCTGTGGATTCCTCAAGAGGCCAGGGATGACCCCGAAGTGGCTAAACTAGAAAATGCATTGCATGGACGCGGCAGCCCGGGAACCATGGGAAAGCAAATCGAGGGAACTTTTGAGGGGCGTTTCGAGCGGCGACGAAAAGGAAAACTTCGCCCCAACGTGCTTGTTCTGAAGCATGTGTTCGATTTGAACGTTGAGATCAAATAGAGGCGAGTGCCACGCCTTTACTCTGGGCGGCGGGTGGCAGGCCCTTAGGCTGACTAGCGATCCGCCGAGGCATCCTGGTGAGCTGCCCCCTGGCTCCGCGCACCGGATCATACGGCGGGTGGGCCACCCTTTATGAGTGAGAAGGGGTGGCGGGTGGCCGACAGACTAGAAGGCTGAGAGCGGGGTGCCGCACTCTTCGGTTTTAAGGGTGCGGGTTTTGACTTTTCTCATTCGGTCGTTTCCTTCTTTGTTCTTCTGACGTTCCGACGTTCGGACGTGCAGATGTTCCAACGTTCCTCGCCGGGTGGGACTTCTCTGCTACTGTCTCGTTCTTTTGCGCATTTAGGAGTGCGCCACGCGTTGCATGAATCCATCATGTAACGAAAACGCAGCTTGATACGATAAGGCTATGAAGTGTTCCAATTGCGCCGCTCTGATGACCGACTGGAAGCTCGACAGCAAGCTGGGTGGTCAGCTGACCATCGATGTGTGCACACCATGCCAGGCGTTCTGGTTCGACCCATACGAGGACTTGCAGCTCTCTCCCCGGTCCACGCTAGAGTTGATGAAGTATATCGGCGAGCACTCCTCATCACCCAAGCCGGCGCTCTCGCAGACGCTTCGGTGTCCGCGATGCGGAACCGCGCTGACGCTGGCGCACAACATGGCGCGAAACGTCCACTTCACCTACTGGCAATGTCCGAACCAGCACGGGCGCTTCATTTCGTTTTTCGAATTCCTCAAGGAAAAGAATTTTATCCACCCGCTTTCGCCGGCGGAGCTTCAGCATTTGCGGGCGAGCGTGCAAACAGTGAACTGCTCGAGTTGCGGCGCGGCGATTGACCTGCAAAACAATTCGGTATGCCCCTATTGCCATTCCCCCGTTTGCATCCTGGACCTGAAGCAACAGCAGGACATGCTGGCGCAACTGAAGGACGCTGCCGCGCCTAAGGCAGTGGACCCGACCCTTCCCATGCAACTCGCTCTGGCGAAAGCGCAAATGAATAACTTGTTTGCCGGGACCGACGAAAAGTATTGGGACGATGCTCGCTCGGGCGACTTGGTGCAAGCCGGCTTGAACGCCGTCGCCCGCTGGCTCGGCGACCACCTGAGTTGATCCCAAGTGTGTAGCCGCTGGGCTTCCAGCCGGTTCTTTTTGTCCTTTCGGAAAATCGCCGCCAAGATGGCGGCGCTATAGAATAGGGACGAAAAGCCTCTCGCTAGGTACGCTAGGTCCAACCTACAAAGGCTCGCACAACAAGGTTTTCTAAGAAGCTATTTCAGAAAGGGCTGAAAGTGGTTTTGAAACCAGCTCTAATTACTTCCCGAAGAATCGCCTGGGAGGCTTGTTCTTGCTCCGCAGGGGTTTTGTTAGTTACTTCCCGAAGAATCGCCTGAACCCTTGGGGGCGTAGTAGCCTTTGCGCGCCAGCACTTTTAATTCGTGGTTTGTGGTTTCCACTTTTAACTTGCGGAACGATCCGTCTCTCGTCGAATTCGTCGGATAATACCCGAGCGTATATTCTGACCGAAGTTCCTCGGAGATTTGGTCGAAGGCTTCTTGGAGATGCTTCGCGGAGGATACTTCGATGACGCGTCCGCCAGTTTGGTCCGCGATTTTGTGCGCGATATCAGGCCGCCAGCCATAGCCGGGGTCGTGCACGAGCAGGAAATGCACCACAGTATTGGTACGCTCGGCCGCTTCAATCGATTCCTGGACGGTCACTTTGCTTCCAAAATCCTCGGCATCCGTAACGATGACCATGGCTTTGCGGCCCGCTTCCGTGGAGAGTTTTTCGCCGCACGCCACCCAGATCGCGTCGTAGAGATGCGTGCCGTCCGGCCCGGTGGGGAGCGTGCCGGGCGTAACCATGGGGCCGCCGCCGCCAATGCGCGCGTGATTGATGGCGCGGCGGAGTTGCGCGCGGTCGTCGGTGAAATCGGAGAGCAGGTCGACGTCCAGATCGAACGAAAGCACCATGGCTTCGTCACCCTTCTGAAGCACCTGATTCAGGAAGCGCGCCGCGGCGTCCTGCTCCGCCGGCAAACGATTCTGTTCGCTGGGGCTGGTGTCGATCATCATCGCCAGGGTGATGGGGAGCTTCTTCTCGCTCGAGAAGAAAGCGATTTTTTGTTCCTGCTCGTTTTCAAAGACGCGGAAATCTTCCTGCTTCAGCGTGGGAACAATGTGCTTTTGCTTGTCGCGCACGGTGGCGAAAATATTGACCAGATTGACCTCAGTCTTAATGGTAGGCGTCTGCTGACCGGTTTGCTGCTGGGGTTCCTGCGCGGGCTGCTGTGCCGGGGCGGAGGGCGCCAGCATCGATGCAACCCATGCCGCGATGCAGAGCGTCACAACCTTCTTTGTCGAACGCATGTATACTTTCCTGGTAGTGGAAGATGCCCGCCAAGCGCCCGCGCGGGCATTCACAGCCCTGTAGGATGCGGCAGGGCGCCCTACGGGATGCGCGGGTGAATCCAGCGGTGCGGACAGCTTCTAAGGCAGTTTGGCGCGAGGAGCATGAAAAGTCTACGAAAAATCGGTCTGCCGGCGGCCGCGGCGCTACTTGCGCTTTCGCTACTTCCGCTCGCCGCGCGCACGCCCCAACAAGCCGCCGCACCCACGCCGCAGGCCCAAAATCCCGCGCTTGCTCAGCAGCAACCGCAGCAGGCGCCCACGATTCGGGTTCCGGTGACCCAGGTTGTCGTCCCAGTGACGGTGAAAGACGGCTCTGGCCGACTGGTTCCCGACTTGAGGCGGGAGGACTTTCGAATCCTGGAAGACAACGTGGAGCAGAGAATCGCATTCTTCAGCGCCGAGGTCGTTCCTCTTTCCATGGTGTTGCTCATCGACAACGACCTGAATTCCAAAGACGCGCACCAGGTAGCGGATAGTCTCGCGTCGGTCATCGCCGGCATGAGCGCCAGTGATGAGGCGTTTGTGTGCCGCTTCGACCAGTTCTTCCACGAAGGACACGGTTTCATCAGCGACCAGGACAGACTGCTTACCGAGATTAAGCGCACACGCCTGGATGAAGAATCCTCCTCACCGCCCTCCGGTTCAGCGGTCAACGAAGGCCCCACTATCAACGGCCACTCTTCCACCGGCGACGCGCCGCGAATCCCCGCAACCACGATCAACATCAAAGGCTTGCCCAACAAGGCGCTCGACGACGCCGTTTATTCCGCCGCGCAATTGCTCAAAGACCGCGACCCGGAACGCAAGCGACGAAAAGTCATTTTGCTGATTTCAGACGGCTTGAACAATCCGAAGGTCAACACGAACAATTACGAGGTCACGATCAAGGATTTGCTCCGTTACAATATTTCGGTTTACGGAGTCGGAGTCGGCAGGGCATTCTTCGACCGCAAATTCGAACGGCTCGCCAAATACGCACACGACTCTGGTGGCGACGTGTACTACGCGATGAAGCGAAAGGACATGGAAGAACTCTACTCTCGTGTCACCGAAGAAGCTCGCAACCAGTACACGTTGGCTTATTCCCCCATGGGCACGGACCGTGAAGAGAAGTACCACTCTATCGAAGTTCGCGTGCGCCGCGAAGGGCTAACCATCCTCACCCGGCAGGGCTATTACTCCGGCGCGATTGCGCGCTAAGCCTTAGCTTCAATGCGCTCTTAGAATTCGCTCCGAAATTGCAGGAACTCGGTGTAGGGCAGCTTCCGGATGAAGCGCAACACATCCTGATTTAAGAATCTTTGACTCAACAAGTTTTTAGTCGAAATCTCATGTGGGCTAACACCTCCTAACGATCATCTCCCTTCTCCTACAGCTAGTGGCTGAAAGACAAAATGATATTCATCAACTAAACCAAGCTCTATAAGTTATGAAGGAATAGTTAGACCAGCGATTTAGAATATTTTTTTGCCTTCATTCGAGCATTTCGTCTTGAAGGTTCGTACGAACGATTTACCCGCCGCCATGCAAACCAATTAGTGCTTCATGGGAAGGGCAGTCGTTCCGTCAGACCACTCCTGCACCACTGTGGCGAACACGCGAAGCATGGGAAGGCCGTTGGCCAGCGCCCTCTCGTCGTCGGCCGGAAACCAATAGGAGGACGAGATGACCGGTGAACCGGGTAAATCTGCACCCCAATCTGAGCGGTTCAGCGATACGAAAAACATCAAGTGCGGTCCGTTGTGGTCATCGTTATCGGTAAGGTACGATCCCTTTGCCATCATATAGCTCATTGCACCAGGTTCCAGAGCGGGCAATTCCTTCTTGTCGAACGCTGCTTTCATGCCGGCTATGATTTCATTCACGGAATCCCCTGCCAGTGTCATGTCAGTCTTCTTAAGAACAACCGGCAAAATAGAGCGTGCGGCAGGTGGGTTGAGGCAATGCGAAGCTTTGATTTTAGGATTCCAAACCTCCGGAAAGTCGATGACGCTCGTCCATGATCTCTCAACAATGCAAACGAAACCGTTCGTGCCCTTGATCGCAGTCTCGTAACCGTGCCGCCGAAGGACGAGGATCGTCGCATCCTTTGATATCGAGACTGGAGCTCCACCTTTCGCTAGCGCGATTTCTGCATCGCGGTCCATCAGGTATTGGTCGATAGGAGCCATGCTTGGGTATTTCTGTTTCGCGGCCTGTGCTTGCAATGGTGGAGCGCACAGAACGACAGCCAGGAGGGCGATTGCTCCGCCGACAATTATCTCAACCGGGTTCCTGTTCTTTGACAATAGGTTCATGTTGGTTTTCTCCGTCACGCAAGTCAGGATTAGCTCTTTCCCGCGGCTTTTCGGCGTTGCTTGCTCGCGTCCGCCAGTGCAGTCATGTCGAAAATCGGGCGAATCTCAAATCCCACCGCGCTCACGCCCAGGGCTGGGTGCTTGGACCACAAGGCAATCGCCTCATTCAGGTCCTTCGCTTCGATAATCCCTACACCGCCCAACTGCTCCTTCGTCTCGATAAAGGGGCCGTCGGTAACAGACACCTTGCCGTTCTTAATCCGTACGGTAACAGCTGCGCT
>Ga0126378_10002376_pt1 | contig 13937 bp, 12 predicted proteins | sample PanSoiMetPlot_23_FD_92587 | JGI IMG/M metagenome (GOLD analysis project Ga0126378, IMG submission 92587) | Tropical forest soil microbial communities from Panama - MetaG Plot_23 | ecosystem: Environmental > Terrestrial > Soil > Tropical forest > Bulk soil | place: Panama | collected 2016-02-17 | reverse complement strand
TCTAGGTAGCGCCAGCCCTGGAAAGGCCGCTTCGGCACCAACACGGTCGGCACCAGCCGCATGTCGTAGCGCACGACGCAGAGCGGCTGCCCTTCGTCGTCAACCGTCGAGGCGAATCCCTTGAGCAGCTGGCGCACGCGCACATAGCCCTTGATCACCCAATAGATCGAGCCGCCGTCCAGCAGTTCCTCCGCCCGGCGCGGCGTGTTGCGCGTATAGAAGGCCGAGAAGCCGCGCTCTTTCTTCCGCAAACGCTGCCAGCGTCGCAGGTCCGCGATGTCCTCGGTACCAACCGAGAGTTTAATTAGATGCAACGCCACGATCAGGCGCGCCTCTAGGCCACTGCCTTGGCGGCGAGCGCCCGCGCCACCTTGGATGCGGGCGCGCGGCCCAACGCCGCGGAGACGAACCGCCCGGCCGCCGCGACCTTCTCGAGATCGATGCCGGTGCGTATGCCGAGCCCGTTCAGAAGATAGAGCACGTCCTCGCTCGCGACATTTCCGGTCGCGCCCTTGGCGTAGGGACAGCCGCCGAGGCCCGCCACCGAGCTGTCGGCAACGGCGATGCCCAGCTCCAGCGCCGCCATCAGATTGGCGAGCGCCTGGCCATAGGTGTCGTGCAGGTGCACCGCGAGTTTCTCGCGGGGCACGGCCTCCATCACCGCCGCTAGCATGGTTCGCACCCGCCCTGGCGTCGCGGTCCCGATGGTCTCGCCGAGCGAGACTTCGTAGCAGCCAAGCTCGAGAAGTCTCCGTGCGACACGCGCCACCGCCGCCGGCGCGATCGGACCCTCGTAGGGACAATCGACGACGCAGGAGACATAGCCGCGCCTCGCGATGCCTTCGCGTTTCGCGGACTCCGCCACCGGCGCGAACCGCTCGAAGCTCTCGGCGATCGAGCAGTTGGTGTTGCGCTGGGAAAACGTCTCGGAGGCCGCCGCGAAGATCGCGATCTCGTTGGCGCCTGCCTCACGGGCCGCCTCGAAGCCCCGCATGTTCGGCACCAGCACCGGATACCGCACGCCTGGCATGCGCTTGATGCTCTTCAAAACCTCGGCGCTGTCAGCCATCTGCGGGACCCATTTTGCCGAGACGAACGCCCCCGCCTCGACCACGCTCAACCCCGCGTCAGCCAGCCGCTCGATGAGGCTTATCTTGATCGCCGCCGGAACCGCCGTCGCTTCGTTCTGCAGCCCGTCTCGTGGGCCCACCTCGACCATGCGGACCTCAGCGGGCAGGCGCATCGGCAGCCTCCTTGCCGTCGGCGGAAAACGCGATCAGCGCCGCGCCCTCCTCGACGAGATCCCCGGCTGCGAAATGCACGCCGTCGATGATCCCGTCTGCGGGCGCCACGATCGTATGCTCCATCTTCATGGCCTCGAGCACAAGGAGCGGCTCGCCGCGCCTCACCCGCTGACCCGGCCGCGCCGTCACCTCGATGATCTTGCCCGGCATCGGCGCCGTGAGCCGCCCGCCCGTGGCGTCGAGCTCCGTCTTCGGCTGGAGCGGATCGATGAAGCTCAAGCGATGTTCGATCCCCTCGAGCTGGATCACAGTGGGATCGCTGGTCGCGAGCAGAGCCGCGCGGTGCACCACGCCATCAAGGGTCATGACGAGGTCGCCGCCGTCTTCGCGATGTGCCATCGCGTCGACGACATCGTTCCCGATCTCGAGTCGGTGGCCGCCTCCGCGGTAGTGCACGCGGACGGTGCGCTCACCGGTGCCGTCGTGCCAGCACAGGTCCTGATAAGTGGCGCCATTGAGGCGCCAGCCGTCACGGGTCTGCCAGGGCGAGTGAGGATCGCCCGAAGCTGCAGCGATGTCCCGTGATTCTCTGGCTCGCGACAGCACGCGGATCAAGCTGGCTGCCGCAAGCGCCTCGGCCGGAGCGGGCGCAGGCGGCGGGATCAGCGCGTCGCGATGCCGGTCGATGAAGCCGGTGTCGATCTCGCCCCCGCGGTACGCCGGATGGCACGCCACGCGATAGAGGAACTCGCGGTTGGTGGCGAGACCGCCGACGCGGTACTCCGCTAGCGCTCGTGAGAGCCCGCGTACCGCCGTCTCCCGGTCCTTGCCCCGGACGATCAGCTTCGCGATCATTGGATCGTAGTGAACGGACACGGTATCGCCCGCGCGCACGCCGGTATCGACGCGGATGCCCGGCTCCGTCGGCTGCGTCAGCGCGGTGAGCAGGCCCGTGCTCGGCAAGAAATTGCGTTGCGGGTCCTCCGCATAGAGGCGCGCCTCGATGGCGTGGCCGCCGCAGCGGATTTGGTCCTGCTCAAGCGGCAGCGCCTCCCCGGCGGCGACCCGCAGCTGCCACTCCACGAGATCGAGACCGGTGATCTCCTCGGTGACGGGATGCTCGACCTGGAGCCGCGTGTTCATCTCCATGAAATAGAAGACATCGCCCGACGCGATGAACTCGACGGTGCCCGCGCCGACATAGCCGACCGCGCGTGCCGCGGCGATTGCGACCTCGCCCATCCGACGCCGCTGGCCGTCGCCGAGGCTCGGCGCCGGCGCTTCCTCGATCACTTTCTGGTGGCGGCGCTGGATCGAGCAGTCCCGCTCGAAGAGATGCACCACGCGGCCATGGCGGTCGCCGAACACCTGCACCTCGATGTGCCGCGGCTTCGTGAGGTATCGCTCGACGAGCACGCGATGGTCGCCGAAGGCTGTCATGGCCTCACGCTTCGCGGCGGCAAGCGAGGGCGCGAAGGCCGCGGGCTCCGTCACGATGCGCATGCCCTTCCCGCCCCCGCCGGCCGCCGGCTTGATCAGCACCGGAAATCCGATCCGTCCGGCCTCCTTCAGAAGCCGCGCCTCGGATTGATCCTCGCCATGATAGCCGGGCACGACGGGCACGCCCGATTTCTCCATCAGCGCCTTCGCCGCGGCCTTGTCACCCATCGCGCGGATCGCGGCGGCGGGCGGGCCGATGAAGACCAAGCCCATGGAGGCGCAGGCTTCCGCGAACTCCGCGTTCTCCGAGAGGAATCCGTAGCCGGGGTGGATCGCCTGCGCACCCGTCGCGCGCGCGGCATCGATGAGCCGCTCGGCCGCCAGATAGCTCTCGCGCGCCGGTGCCGGCCCGATCGGCACCGCCTCGTCCGCCACCGCGACGTGAAGCGCGTCGCGGTCGGCCTCGGAATAAACCGCGACAGTCTGCACCGCCATGCGCCGCGCCGTCCGCACGATCCGGCAGGCGATCTCGCCGCGGTTGGCGATCAGGATCTTCTGGAACACGTGCGGGGGGCGGTGAGCTTTCCCTCGATCAGCCGATGTTCGCAACCGGGAAGCTGCGGCGATAGTACTTGCGCTGATAATCGCCGAACTTGAACGGCTCGAATCCGGCCTCGTGCGCACCGATCAGCGGCTCGATGACCGCGTCGCGGTTCGGGTTGACGAACAGCGGGATCGAATAGCGGTCCTTGCCGCCGCGGTTGATCACCCGGTGCGGCGTCGAGGAGAAGTGCCCGTTCGTCCAGATCTGCATGATGTTCCCGAGATTGATCACGTAGGTGTCCGGTATCGGCGGCGCGCCCACCCATTCGCCACTCTTGCTCTGGATCTCGAGGCCGCCGTTGGCGTCCTGCCAGAGGATCGTGAACCCGCCGGAATCCGAGTGCGGCACCACGCCGATCTCGTTCTCGCGCTCCGGCTCGTCCTGGGGCGGATAGTGGTTGAGCTTCAGGCGCGACATCGGCCGGCTGAAAATCGGCTCGAAGAAATCGGGCTTGAGGTCGAGTGCGAGCGCGAAGCCGCGCATGAAGACGTGGCTCAGCTTCTCGACCGCAGCGAAATAGGCCAGCATCGCAGGCTTCAGTCCCGGCGGATATTCGGGCCAGATATTGGGCCCGTCGAGCGGGCTCTCGGCATTGAGCGGACGCTCGTGCCCGATCCAGAAGCCCTCCTGGTGGCTCTTGCCCGCGGTCGGTTCGCCCTCGTAGCTCCTGTAGCCGAGCGGCAGGTAGCCGCGCATGCGTGGATTGACCACGATCCGCATCTTCTCGTCCATGGGCCGGCCAAAAAATAAAGCGGCTTGCTCCACGAGGTTTGCGATCAGCTCGCGCGGCAAGCCGTGGTTGCGCACGTAAAGGAATCCCACCTCGCGGCACGCCCGGCTCAGCGCGTCGATCGTCGAGACGGGATTTCGGCCCTCGACCAATGGCGCGATGTCGATCACCGGGATTTCCGAGAAATCGAGCCTGCGAGATTGCGGCAGAGCCATGGCGCTCTCTCCTTGCAACAGGGATGGCCCAGTATAGGATCAAAAACCGAGGACTGCAGGGGGCGTTTTGCCAGGGAGGAATACGACAATGGCGGGATTTGCATCGCGTTTAGACTCGGCGGCGCCGACGCGCCGCACGCTCCTCAAGGCGGCGGCAGCCACTCTGATGGCAGCGCCACTGCCCCTGCGGGCCGCTCGCTCGGCCGAGGGCGAGGTCATCTATGCAACCTGGGGCGGCAGCTGGGCCGAGGCCATGCGAAAGGCCTGGTTCGAGCCGTTCACGCAGCAGACCGGCATCAAGGTGCGGACCATCGATGGCCCCGATTACGGGAAGATCCGCGCCATGGTGAAGGCGAACAACACCGAGTGGGACATCGCCGAGGTCAACCCGGATTTCCAGTGGATCGGGCCGCGCGAGGGCCTCGTGGAGAAGCTCGATTTCTCGGTGATACCGACCGATCAGCTGATCAGGGGCGAGAACCTTCTGACGGACTACTCGCTTCCCGAGGCGTTCTGGACGCGCGTCATCGCGTACAACACCAAGAAATTTCCCGGCGACAACCATCCGCACAACTTCGCGGAGTTCTGGGACACCGCGAAGTTCCCGGGAAAGCGCGTGATGTATGCGAAGGCCAACGGGGGGGCGCTGGAAGCGGCGCTCCTGGCCGACGGGGTTCCCGCCGACAAGCTCTATCCGCTCGACGTCGAGCGCGCGCTCAAAAAGCTCGACAAGATCAAGGACGACGTCCTCTGGTATGAGACCAACGCCCAGGCCGTGCAGTTCTTGCAGGACGAGCGGGGTGTGCTGGGACTGGTCGCGGACGGGCGCGCGAAGTTCATCCAGGAAAAGGGTGCGCCGATCGCGATCGAGTACAACCAGAGCCAGCTGACCTGGACCTCCTACGTCGTTATCAGGGGCGCGCCCAACAAGGCGAACGCCATGAAGCTTCTCGCCTTCATGACGAGCTTGGATGGGCAGAAGGCGATCGGCATGGCCTACACTTACGGCCTGGTGACGCCGAAGGCCTATGACCTCCTGCCGCCGGGCCGAGCCGAGCAGCTGAGCAACGGCCCCCAGCAGCAGGGCAAGACCGTGCTGATGAACGAGAAGTGGTGGGGCGAGAACCTCGAGAAGACGCAAGAGAAGATGGACGCTTGGCGCCTGACCTGATCACGAGGTTTTCGAGGCGGACATGGCGGTTGGCGGCGCGGCCATCGGGCCCGGCGACCGCGGCCGAGCGCGAGCACACCCCGACCCGGATCGGCGCCGGCTGACGCGTACCGGGCTGCTGGGCCTGCCAGCGCTCGCCTTCGTCGCGATCTTTCTCCTTTATCCGCTCGCGCTGCTGATCGAGACCAGCTTCCATGCCAAGAGCGGCGAGTGGAGCTTCGAGCAATACGCGCGCATCGCCACCACGCCCGTCTATGGGCTCATCCTCTGGAAGACCGCGTGGGTCGCGGGCCTGGTGACGCTGATCGACCTCCTCGTGGGCTACCCCTTCGCCGTCGCCCTCACGCGCGCGCGCGGCGCGTGGCGGCTCGTGCTGCTCGCGGCGGTGCTGATGCCGTTCTGGACCAACCTGTTGGTCCGTACCTATGGCTGGATCGTGGTGCTGTACCCGAGCGGCCTCATTAACACGCTGCTGCTGCACTTGGGGCTGATCGCGGACCCGATCGAACTCGTGCAGAACACCGCGGGCGTGCTGATCGGCATGGCGCAGATCATGCTGCCCTACACGGTGCTTCCCATCGCCGCGCAGATCGAGAAGATGGACCGTCGGCTCCTGCAGGCGGCGCGCAGCCTGGGTGCTTCGGCGCCGCGCACCTTCTGGCACGTCTACTTGCCCCTGACCTTGCCGGGCGTGTTTGCGGGCGCGCTGGTGACGCTGGTGCTCAGCCTCGGCTTCTTCGTGATCCCCGCGCTGCTCGGTGGCCGGCGCGACGTGCTCATCGCACAGCTCATCGATTTCAATCTGACGAAGGTGCTGAACTGGGAATTCGCGGCGGCGCTCGGCACGATCCTGCTGGTGGTCACGATGGGACTGTTCGTCGCGGCGCAGCGCTGGTTCCGCCTCGACACCCTCTGGACCGAGGCGCGCTAGTGAACTCCCTCGGCAAGGCCGCGCTCGCGAGCTTCGCCGGGCTCGTCTGCCTCTTCCTCGTGCTGCCCAGCCTGATCGTCCTCCCGATGTCCTTCAATGCCGACAATCTTCTGCGCTTTCCGCCGCATGGTTTCTCGCTCACCTGGTACCAGGCCTATTTTGGCGCGGAGAATTGGCAGTCGGCCACGTGGCACAGCCTCGCGATCGCCGTCTCGGTGACGATCCTCGCAACCACGCTCGGCACAATCGCCGCGCTGGCGCTGATCCGCGGCCGGATCGCGTGGCGCATGCTCTATATCTATCTGATGCTGACGCCGATGATCGTGCCGCCCATCGTCTCGGCGGTCTCCATGTACGGCGTATTCGCGCAGTTCAGGCTCGTCGGCACGCTCCCCGGCATGATCCTCGCTCACACGGTGCTGGCTCTGCCCTTTGTCATCATCAACGTCGCGGCGGTACTGCAGCGCATGGATTGGCGCCTCGAGCAGGCCGCGCGGAGCCTGGGCGCCCCCGCGCTCCAGGCCTTCTTCCTGGTGACGCTGCCGCTGATCCGGCCTGGCCTGATCGTCGCCGCGATCTTCGCCTTCATCACCTCCTTCGACGAGGTGGTGGTGGCACTCTACATCAGCGGCTCCAGCGCGATCACGCTCCCGGTGGAGATGTGGAGCGGTCTCCGCTTCGAGATCAACCCGGTCGTGGCCGCGGTCTCGAGCCTGCTGCTCGGCATCTCCGCCGCGAGCCTGCTCGCGATCGGTCTGCTTCGCCGCGTCGCCACCGCCCAGCACCGGACGCCCGCGTGACCGCGGCAACGTCCGCCGCCACCGGCGGCGAGATTCGGCTCAGCCGCCTCAGTCGCAGCTTCGGCGCGGTTCACGCGGTGCGCAACGTCGATCTCGTGGCGGCACGGGGCGAGTTCCTGACGCTGCTGGGCGCCAGCGGGTCCGGCAAGACGACGACGCTCATGATGATCGCGGGGTTCGTGACGCCCTCGGCGGGCGACATCCTGGTCGATGGCGCCTCGATCCTGGGCGAGCCGCCCGACAGGCGCAATCTCGGCGTGGTGTTCCAGAGCTATGCGCTCTTCCCGCACATGACCGTGGCTGAGAACATCTCTTTCCCGCTGCGTATGCGCCGGCTTGGCGGCGCGGACGCGCGCGAGCGGACCGAGGCGGCGCTCGCGATGGTGCGCCTTGAGGGCTACGCCGAGCGGCGCGTCACCGAGCTCAGCGGCGGCCAGCAGCAGCGTGTGGCGCTTGCCCGCGCGCTGGTGTTCCGGCCGCCGGTGCTGCTGATGGACGAGCCGCTGGGAGCGCTGGACCGCAAGCTCCGCGAGCAGATGCAGCTCGAGATCAAGCGCATCCAGAAGAGCCTCGGCATCACCGTGATCTACGTGACGCACGACCAGGAGGAGGCGCTCATCCTGTCCAATCGCATCGCCATCATGCACGAGGGCGAGGTGCACCAGGTCGGCACGCCCGACGCCGTCTACGAGCACCCGAGCACGCCGTACGTCGCAAGTTTTCTCGGCGAATCGAACTTCCTCGACGGCATTCTCGAGAGCATGGACGGCAGTACGAGCTGGGTGCGCCTCGCCTCGGGCGAGCGGATCGGTGCCAGAGCGACGGAACTGCCGATCGGCTCAAAGGTGCAGGCGATGGTGCGACCCGAGTCCATCACCTTCGACGCCTCAGGCCCGCGCACGAATTCGCTGCAGGCGGAGATCGAGGTTTGCGAATATCTTGGCCAATCGATCCGCTATTTCACCCGCGGTGCCGGAACCACGCTCACCGTGCGGGCCCCAAGAGCGGACGCCGCGCATCGCGCCGCCGTCGGCGAGCGAGTCACGCTCTCATGGCCGCAAAGCGAGACGTTGCTCTTTGGCTGAGAACGACGGTTGCCGTCCGCATTAATCTCGCATCATCGAAGAACAGCGGCTCGCGAGCCGGACGCCTGGTCAGCGGTAGTGGATATCGATCGCCGCGATCTGGTCGCCGAAGTGGCGATCGACGAAGCCGAGGAACGCAGAGAGCAACTGCCAATCCTGATCATCCGAGAGCGGGCGAACCTCGACCGTCACGATCTCGGATAGGCCGCGCTGCAGATGCACCCATCCGCTGTGAGCCTTGTGCCTCCATCGCGCCGAGTCGCGGGTCCTTGCTCCCGCCCGATAGAAGGTTCCCCGGCCGCTCTTCCGGATCGCGGCTTCCTTTCTGACGAGCTCTCCATAGAGCTTGACATCGCCCCTCGGCACGATCTGCAAGATCTTCATGGCCAGTCCCCCTCGCTGATCCCCTATTCCTTCCACTTGGGCTTGCGCTTCTCGAAAAACGCTCCGAGGCCCTCGCGGGCCTCCTCCGACGCGCGCGCCTCGGCGATGGTCCGAACGGTGATGTCGATCACAGGCCGCTCGACCGGCCGCTCCGCCACCTCGGAGATCAGCCGCTTTGAGCGGGCTTGGGAGTGCGGGCCGCCCTCGAGGAGCGCTGCTACGATCGCCTCCACTTTCGCATCGAGCTCCGCCACCGACACGACCTCGTGAACGAGGCCGATCCGGTACGCCTCAACCGCCGAGAATCGCTCGGCCGTCAGGAAATAGCGCCGCGCCATGCGCGCCCCGATCGCGCGGATGAGGTAAGGGCTGATCACTGCCGGCACGAGGCCAAGCCGCGCCTCGGAGACGCAGAAGATCGTGTCCTGCTCGGCGACCGCGATGTCGCAGCAGGCGACGAGGCCGAGACCGCCCGCGAAGACCGAGCCATGGACGCGCGCCACCGTCGGCTTCGGCAACCGGTCGAGCGTGCTCATGAGCCGACCGAGCTCGCGGGCGTCGGCGACGTTCTCGGCGTAGCCGTAGCCGGCCATGCGGCGCATCCAGTTGAGGTCGCCGCCGGCGGAGAAGCTCTTGCCGGCGCCCGCGAGCACGACCGCGCGGCAGCCGGGGTCGGCGCCCACCGCCTCGAAAGTCTCGATCAGCTTCTGGATCAGCGCGTCGTCGAAGGCGTTGTGGAGCGCCGGACGGTTGAGCGTCACCGTTGCGACGCCGCGGTCGTCGCGAGAGACGAGGACGGTGGGGTCGGTCATCGCACTCACATCCGGAACACGCCGAACTTCGTCGGCTCGATCGGCGCGTTGAGGCTCGCGGAGATCGCGAGCGCGAGCACCCGCCGCGTCTCCGCGGGATCGATCACGCCGTCGTCCCATAGCCGCGCGCTCGCGTAGTAGGGATGTCCCTGGGTTTCGTACTGCGCGCGGATCGGCGCCTTGAAGGCTTCCTCGTCCTCCTCGCTCCAGCTGCGGCCCTGGGCCTCGAGATTGTCGCGGCGCACCCGCGCCAGCACGGAGGCCGCCTGCTCGCCGCCCATTACGGAGATTCGCGCATTGGGCCACATGAAGACGAAGCGCGGATCGTAGGCGCGGCCGCACATGCCATAGTTGCCGGCACCGAAGCTGCCGCCGATGATCACCGTGAATTTCGGCACGCGTGCGCAGGCGACGGCCGTCACCATCTTGGCGCCGTCCTTGGCGATGCCGCCCGCCTCGTATTTGCGCCCGACCATGAAGCCCGTGATGTTCTGCAGGAAGATGAGCGGTATGCCCCGCTGGGCGCAGAGCTCGATGAAGTGCGTCGCCTTGAGCGCGCTCTCGGAAAAGAGAATCCCATTGTTGGCGACGATGCCCACGGGATATCCCCAGAGGCGCGCGAAGCCCGTGACCACGGTCTCGCCGTAGAGCCGCTTGAACTCGTCGAGCTCGCTGCCGTCGACGATCCGGGCGATCACTTCGCGGACATCGTAGGGCTTGCGTACGTCCGTCGGCACGATGCCGTAGATCTCCGCGGGATCGTAGAGCGGCTCGACCGGCTGCTTCAGCGCGAGCGCGCCCTGCTTCACCCGGTTCAAATTGCCGACGATGCTGCGGGCGATGCCGAGCGCGTGCGCGTCGTCGAGCGCGTAATGGTCGGTGACACCGGAGATGCGGCTGTGCACGTCGGCGCCGCCAAGCTCCTCGGCGGTGACGACCTCCCCGATCGCGGCTTTGACCAGCGGCGGGCCAGCCAGGAAGATCGTGCCCTGGTTCTTGACGATGATGCTCTCGTCGGACATCGCCGGCACATAGGCGCCGCCCGCCGTGCACGAGCCCATCACGACCGCGATCTGCGGAATGCCCGCCGCCGACAGGGTGGCTTGGTTGTAGAAGATGCGGCCGAAGTGGTCGCGGTCGGGAAACACGTCGTCCTGGTTCGGCAGGTTTGCGCCGCCGCTGTCGACCAGATAGATGCAGGGCAGATGGTTCTGCCGCGCGATCTCCTGGGCACGCAGATGCTTCTTCACGGTGATGGGGAAATAGGTGCCGCCCTTGACGGTCGCATCGTTGGCGACGATTACGCATTCCCTCGACATCACCGAGCCGATGCCGGTGATGATGCCACCTGCAGGCACCTCCTCCGGGTACATCTTGTAGCCCGCGAGCTGCGAGAACTCGAGAAAAGGTGCGCCGGGATCGAGCAACGTTCGCACGCGGTCGCGCGGCAGCAGCTTGCCGCGGCCGAGATGCCGCTTCCGCGCGGCCTCGCCGCCGCCGGAGCGGATTTCGGCCACCACGCGGGTGAGATCGTCGACTTGCGCTTGCATCGCCTCGCGGTTCAAGCGGAAGGTCTCGGCGCGCGAATCGACGGCTGTCTTGAGGACGCTCATCCCGGCGTCACCTTGCTCAAGAGCACTTGACCCCGCAAGGGGAAAACCGGGAAATGCCCTGTTGCCCCCGCAGAAGGAGTGCCTGCGATGTTGTCGCTTGGCGAGCTCGAGGCCGCCGCCGACCTCGTCCACACGGTGATGCTGCCAACGCCGGCACATTGTTGGGCTTTGCTCTCAGCGCGCGTGGGCGCGGAGGTTTGGGTCAAGCACGAGAATCACACGCCGCTTGGCGCCTTCAAGATCCGCGGCGGCATCGTCTACATGACCGACCTCAAGCGACGCGAACCGAAGCTCGCCGGCGTGATCGCGGCGACCCGTGGCAATCATGGCCAGAGCGTCGCCTTCGCCTGCCGCCGTGTGGGGCTCCGCGCCGTCATTGTCGTTCCCGAGGGAAACAGCCGCGAGAAGAACTCGGCGATGCGCGCGCAAGCCGCCGAGCTCATCGAATACGGCCACGATTTCCAGGCCGCCTACGAGTATGCCCGCGACCTCGCGCGGGAGCGCGGCCTTCATCCGATGCCATCCTTCGACCGCCGCCTCGCCGCGGGGGTCGCGAGCTATGCGCTCGAGCTTTTCCGAACGGTGCCCGACATCGACACCGTCTATGTGCCGATCGGCCTCGGCTCCGGCATCTGCGGCACCATGGCGGTGCGGGACGCGCTCGGGCTCAAGACCAAGGTGGTAGGCGTGGTTGCCGCGAATGCGCCCGCCTACGCGCTCTCTTTCGCCGCGCGCAAGCCGGTGTCGACCAACTCCGCCGACACTATGGCCGACGGAGTCGCCTGCCGAGTGCCCGATCCCGAGGCCCTGGCCCTCATCCTCAAGGGCGCCGACCGCGTCGTCAGCGTGAGCGAGGCCGAGATCCGCGCCGCCATGCGCCACCTCTTCACGGACACGCACAACCTCGCGGAAGGCGCGGGTGCCGCGGCACTCGCGGGCCTCCTCCAGGAGAGGGGCCGAATGGCCGGGAAGCGCGTGGGCGTCATCCAATCCGGCGGCAACATCGACCGCGAGCTCTATGTGAGCGTGCTCGCAGGGGATGGTGCCGCCTGATCGATGCACCCTTGAGTACCCCAGCGTTCCCGGCATAATCCGGCCAACGCAAAAGGGCCATCCTGATGGCTCGAGAACGAGGGAGGTTGCTCATGCACATGCGAGCAGTCATCGCTGCGCTGGCCGCCGTTGCCGCCATGGCCGCTCCGGCCGCCATGGCTCAGACCGTCAAGGTCGGCGTCATCAACACCTATTCCGGGCCGTTCGCCGTGCCCGGCCAGCTCATGGACCGCGGGATCACGCTCTACATGAAGCAGCACGAGAAGGACCTGCCGCCGGGGGTCAAGATCGAGCTGATCAAGCGCGACGACACCGGCCCGCAGCCCGACGTGGCGAAGCGCCTGGCCCAGGAGCTGATCACGCGCGACCAGGTGCAGCTCTTGGCCGGCATCGTCTACACGCCGAACGCGCTCGCGGTGGCGCCGCTGGTGACCGAGGCCAAGGTGCCGCTGGTCGTGATGAACGCATCGACGCCGGTCATCACCATGAAGTCGCCCTACATCGCGCGCGTGTCGTTCACGCTCTGGCACTCCTCCTATCCGCTGGGCCAATGGGCAGCGAAGCACGACATCAAGACGGCCTACACGGCCGTGTCGGACTACGCCCCCGGCGCCGACGCCGAGGAGGCCTTCATCAAGGGCTTCACAGAGGGCGGCGGGAAGATCGTGGGCTCCATCCGGATGCCGCTCCAGAACCCGGACTTCGCCCCCTACCTGCAGAAGGCGAAGGACGCCAATCCCGCAGCGCTGTTCGTCTTCGTGCCCGCGGGCACGCAGGCGATCGCGGTGATGAAGGCCTTCGGCGACGTCGGCCTCAAGCAGGCGGGGATCAAGCTGATCGGCCCGGGCGACATCACGACCGACGAGGGCCTCGACGCCATGGGCGACGTCGCCCTCGACGTCATCACGATGTTCCACTACTCCGCGGTCGGAAAGGCCCCGGCCAATGCCGCCTTCGTACAGGCCTATCAAGCTGAGTTCGGGAAGGACCAGATGCCGGCCTTCACGGTGGTCCAAGGCTATGACGGGATGGCCGCGATCTTCGACGTGATCAAGGCGCAGAACGGCAAGATCGACCCCGACAAGACCATGGCCCTGCTCAAGGGCTGGAAATACGACAGTGCCCGCGGCCCGATCATGATCGATCCCGATACCCGCGACATCGTGCAGAACGAATACCTGCGCCGGGTCGAGCGGGTGAACGGGCACCTCGTGAACACGGAGCTCGAGACCATCCCTATGGTCAAGGACCCCTGGAAAGTGCTGAACGCAAAGCAGTAGCGGCCATCTCGGACGCGACCCTCACCCTCCCGTCGCCTTCGCTGCCCTTCGCGCTGGGAGGGTGGGGGCTGTGGCCTCGCGAGCCTCCGAGGCCTAGCGCTGTTCCGCCGCCCTCAGTTCAATCACCGTGCCGAACCCATGCTCCGCGGCGATCTGGAGACGGTCGTCGGAACGCTCTGCGGAAATGTCGTTACGATCGAGCACGTCCTCGGCGACGTCGAGGTCGGCAACGGCGATCGAATAGCCCGCGAAGTGCGGCTTGCGGAGCACGTCGCGGAGGCGGATACCGGGGAAACGCAGAGCGAGGCGTGTGGCGTCGAGCACGCTGAGCGCCCCCTCGCCGAGCCGAACGCGGAGCGCGCCCTCGGCGCGACTCACCGCATCGGGCTCGACCAGCTTGCCGAAGAACTCCGCGAGCCCGCCGGGGTCGTTGGCGAGCATCACCACCTCGACCACAGCGCGCGCGCCATTGGCGTGGCGCTGGTACTCGGGTTTCCAGAAAAACTCCGGCGCGTGCTGCTGGCAGGTGAAGAAGGCCGCGTCGGGCATGCGCGGCTCCGTGACGAAGGCGAGCG
>Ga0126378_10002374_pt1 | contig 13947 bp, 10 predicted proteins | sample PanSoiMetPlot_23_FD_92587 | JGI IMG/M metagenome (GOLD analysis project Ga0126378, IMG submission 92587) | Tropical forest soil microbial communities from Panama - MetaG Plot_23 | ecosystem: Environmental > Terrestrial > Soil > Tropical forest > Bulk soil | place: Panama | collected 2016-02-17 | reverse complement strand
GAAATACACCCAGCTTACGATGACTCAAATCATGGAAATCTACGACCGCACGCATCCGCGCGCGAAGTAACACATGAAGAATCGGGTGGTCGGGTGATCCGGTGATCGGGTGATCGGAGGAACGGGTGGGCAGTGTGGCAACTTTGGCAACTGGGTTTGAGGCTCAGGAATGCGGTGCGTTGGGGTGTTTGACTCGCTTGCACTCTGTCTAGTCGAATACAATACCTTCTCTATACCCGGGGGACCCCCAAAACATGAACCTTTTCGGCAACTACAGCTTTGGGCTGATTTTGGTGGCTATTGCCATTGTGCACTTCTTTCGGAGGCGCCCCGATTTCTACTGGCTGTGGATCATCTTGATCGGCGGTGGCCTGGGCGCATTGATATACATCGTTGTTGAAGTCTTGCCCGACCTCGGTCTGCTGCGGCAGTCGTTCCGGGTCTTTTCTCACCGCAAGAGAATCGTACAGTTGGAGACCTTGATCCTGGACAACCCTTCAGCCGGCAACTATGAGGAACTGGCTGATCTGTACCTGGAGCAAAAGAAGTTTGCGAAAGCCAAGGAATGTTACGACCGCGCCATTTCCACACGCACCGATTCGCCCGATCCCTTCTACCGCCGCGCGCTCTGCGAACTCGAACTCAACGACTTCGCCGCCGCGTTAACGGATCTGGAAAGGGTCATCAAGATCGATCGCAACTACGATTACCAGCGTGCCGCAGGTTTGCTGGCTTACGCCCTGGCCCAGACGGGAAAGCCTGAGCAGGCCGCAACCTGGTTTGGACAGGTCGTGGAAACCTCGACACTTTCTGAGACGCAATACAACTACGCCAATTTTCTCGCCGAACGCGGGCAGCCTTCCGAAGCCAAACAATGGGCCCAGAAGATCCTGGCAAAAAAAGCTACTATGCCCAGCTACCTCAAGCGGCGCGAGCGTCCTTGGTTCCGCAAAGCCTCGTCGCTCCTCAAGCGACTGCCGGCGTAAATCGGGTGATCGGGTGATCTGTTGATCGGGTGATCGGAAAACCGGCAAACCCAACTGCCGAGACGCAGACCAACCACGTCGTTTTTTCACACCTTCACTGAAGCACGGAGAAGAATCATGCTTCAAAATTCTCCACATCTCGGCACAAATCTGATTGTTAGCAGTGTAGTTGTTGTACTCTTGCCTTAAGCACTGGATCAGGATCAGCAGGGATGATCAGATACCCTTCTCTTATAACCCGCGTCTTTGCTCTCGCCGCATTTCTGGCGATGACCGTACTCGCGCCGCGCAGCAGGCCGCAACCAAACAAATCTACCACGGAGGCGCCAGCCGAATTTCCGATCACCCGATCACCCGATCACCCGATCACCCGATTCTCCCGGTCCCCCGATGACCCGATCACCCGATCTGTTCAGTCGGCCAGCAGCCCCGACGCCGTCGAGTTCGTTTGTCCCATGCATCCGGACGTTCGCTCTCTGCAGCCGGGGCGCTGCCCACGATGCGGAATGGAACTCGTGGCCAATCTGCCCGACCGCATCGAATATCCGGTGACGTTGGCGCTTGCTCCGAGCCGCCCGCGTCCGGGAAAAGACCTCGAGCTGACCTTTCGCGTGTTCGATCCCAAGACTCAGAAACAAGTCACGGATTTTCAGATCATGCATGAGAAGCCGTACCATCTCTTCATCGTCAGCCAGGACCTTGCGTATTTTCTGCATGGCCACCCTGATCGCGAAGCGGACGGCGCTTTTCGCTTTCACGCGCTCCTGCCAAAACCGGGAATGTACCGCGTCTTGAGCGACTTCTATCCGACCGGCGGAACGCCGCAGTTGATAGCCAAGTCTATCGTCCTTCCTGGAGCGGCGATCACGCCCGGGACCGAACTCCAACCCGATCTGGGCGCCAAGGACGCGGCGAACATGCGCGTCTCGCTGACCCTGCAGCCGCCGCAGCCGATTGCCGGCATGAAGACCATGATGTTCTTCCACCTGGATCCGGCAGACGGGTTGGAGCTTTATCTTGGCTCGTGGAGCCACATGCTCGCCGCCAGCGACGACCTGGTTGACCTGATCCATGACCATCCGTTTGTCGCCGATGGGGGGCCACAGATGCAGTTCAACGTCATCTTTCCGCGGCCCCGAACCTACCGAGTCTGGGTTCAGTTCCAGAGAAAGGGTGTGGTCAACACCGCAGCCTTCAATATTCCTGTAACCGAATTGAAATGACGATTCCCGCCGGCGCATTCACTTCAAGAGCAGAATGGCGCTGCCGGCACGTGGGGTGATTTCAATTTGCGTGCCCGCGGGAAGGCGGAGGGTATTGCGGAAATAATATGTCTGGTTGTACTCCGGGCTGAACTTCTCAATCCAAATCAGTGGCTCGACCGCGCCATCGGGACGTTGAGCAATCACTTGGAGCACGCCTGATGCCGGGATGTTCACCGGTTCAATGCCCACCAACTGAGTGGCGCGCTTGAGGACCTTCGTTCCTTCGATGGTCAGACGGTTGTGGCTGATGACCACCGACGCTCCCTCGGCGGTGAACTTCGGCGGAGCCGGCAAGTAATGCGGATTTCCCTCGGGCATGCCGCCTTCCACCCATTCGCCGACAATCTCCAGGTCTTCCTGGGTCAAACCGTGATCGTCGCGAAACTCACCAAATCCCTTGACGGCGTTCCACGGAGGCATGCGCCGCTGCAGCACCTGTTGCTTGATGGCTTCTCCCCAAGGCCTGGCCTCCTTGAAAGTCATGAGGGAGAAAGACGACCCGCCGGGATGGTGGCAGGAGACGCAATTCTTGTAGACGATCCGGGATACATCTCTTGTCCAGGTGATCCGGGTGGTGTAGAAGGTGTGCGCACGCAGGAGGATGACACCGCCAAGCACCGAAAACAGGACCAGAGGGAGTGTGCGCCGCACACGGGCAATTCTAAATCACTGATGACGCCGGTCAAGCTGCCGGCCCTAGCTCCTGGCTAGGAGCTAGCAGCTGATTTTTCATCAGTGGTATAGTGTCTGTCCACACCAAAATTCTCGGGGTCATCAATGAATCTCATTTCTGGGCTGTGCCACAGAATCAGCTGGTTCGTGCTCGTTTTTCTTGCGGTGAGTTTGTCCGGCGCGTCGGCGCAGCAGCCAGCCGACGGAGCCACCATCTATAAACAGCAGTGCGCGCTCTGTCACGACAACGCGGCGAAGACTCGGGCGCAACCCCTTGCGGCGCTGCGCATGATGTCGCCGGAGAACATCGTGCTGGCTCTGGAGTCGGGCCGGATGAAAGACCAGGGTACTTTGCTCAGCGCCGCGGAGAAGCGCGCGGTGGCAGAGTACCTGTCGGGCAAGCCGTTCGGGCAAGCGAAAACGGAGCAACCAGCGAAAGCGGGAGGATGCGCCTCCAAAACTCCGTTCGCACCCGGCGCCAATGACTGGAATGGCTGGGGCGCTAACTTCGACAACGCTCGTTTTCAACCTGCTGATCGGGCCGGGCTGTCAGCGGACCAGGTGCCAAAGTTGAAACTAAAGTGGGCGTTTGCGTTTCCCAACGCGCCTCTGTCCTGGGGACAGCCGACGGTCGTCGGCGGACGAGTTTTTGTGCCCAGCGCCAACCGGCAGGTGTATTCTTTGGACGCAACTTCAGGATGCCAATACTGGTCGTTTGAAACGGAAACACCGGCGCGCACGGCCATATTCATCGCGCAGCTTCCCGGCGAGCCTAAACGCTATGCGGCGTTTTTCGGCGATCAGCGCGCCACGGCCTATGCTGTAGATGCCTCCACCGGCGAATTGTTGTGGAAGGTGCGAATCGATGCTCACCCCAGGGCCAAGATCGTGGGATCCCTTCAATATTATGAAGGGCGCGTCTACGTGCCCTTGACCGGGGGAGAAGAAGTCGGCTTGGGTGACAAGTACGAGTGCTGTAACTCGCGCGGCGGGCTGGTAGCGCTGGATGCGGTAACCGGAAAACAGATTTGGAAAACTTACACAATCGCAGAGGATCCGAAACCTACCAGCAAGACCGCGGCGGGCATACAGAATTGGGGACCCTCTGGTGCGAGCATCTGGTCATCGCCCACCATCGACGTCAAAAAGAGAGTCATCTACGCCGGAACCGGAGACAATTTCTCCGAACCCTCCACCAAGACCAGCGACGCCGTACTGGCTTTTGATCTGAACACCGGCAAGCTGCTGTGGTCGCAACAGATCACGGAGAATGACGTTTTCAACATCGTCTGCGCTGGCGAAGGTTGCGGAGAACATTTGGGGCCTGATGTCGATATTGGCGCCTCGCCCATTCTCGCGAGCTTGCCCGGCGGCAAGCGCGTTCTCTTGATCAGCCAGAAGTCAGGGATGGCCAGCGGGCTTGATCCCGACCAGAACGGCAAGGTCCTCTGGCAAACTAAAGTGGCCCGTGGCGGGCGCTTGGGCGGCATTCAATGGGGATCAGCTTACGACGGCAAGAACATGTACGCCGCAGTTTCTGACATCTCTCACACACGGTCGTCCGAGATCCGCCGGATGGTGGCGGACCCCAAAGTCGGCGGCGGGCTCTTTGCGCTCAACCCTGAAACTGGAGCGAAAGTGTGGGCGGCGCCGCCGCCGGTCTGCGGCGACCGCCCCTCGTGCAGCCCCGCGCAATCTGCTGCTGTAACTGTGATTCCCGGAGTCGTGTTCTCGGGCGGCGTAGACGGCCGGCTGCGAGCGTATTCGACAACTGATGGGAAAGTCATTTGGGAGTTTGACACCGCCCAGGAATTCGACAGTGTGAACGGAGGCAAAGGCAAAGGCGGCGCCATGGACGGCCCAGGGCCAACCATCTCGGGCGGCATGCTGTTCGTAGGCTCGGGCTACGGGGTATGGGGCGGACAGCCAGGGAACGTTCTACTGGCGTTCTCGGTGGACGGAAAATAATTGTTTAAGACGTCCGAATTGGTGGTCAACATTCTTGTGGCAGGCGCCGAAAACACATTTTGTTAAGGGCGCTCCGCTTCGCACTTAGCCCGAGCGCCACGCTCAAAAGCGCGTGGCGCTCGGGCACGTGCTGGGCTACCTATATTTCGCTCTTGCAGGGGCTGTTGCATCGCTCGTCATACCGGAATCGATTACCTTAAGTGAACGGCACCCGCGCTAGCTCGGGTTCTTCTCCGCACTGACTGAAGGGTATTGCATCTCCCGACGCAGCTTTTAGCTGCGGAGGGAAGTAAGACCATTAAAAACTCCTTAACGCCGCCACTGATCTGCTGGCGGCTCCTCTCCCTGCTTTAAGAAACGTTAAGTCCTTTGTAAAGAATGCCTTTTTTCTACCATCGGAAGCGACCAATGAAACGTTTCCGGGTTTCAATTCACTAGAAAAGGAACAGAGTCATCAACTGCGTTAAGGCTGATGACCGGTATGCCGATCAACCTAATGAACCTGGTTGCCGTCGGACGTGTCCAAGATGTAAGGAGGGAGAAAGCGGTGACGATCCTAGACGCATTATTCGGCTGCTCGCACAAACGCAAGACTTTCCCTATTACCAGCAAGCGGGGGCAGCGGTGTTCTAACGCTGCTGGGCAAACCGGCACGTATGTGGTTTGCCTGGATTGTGGGAAAGAGTTTGCCTATGACTGGGACGAGATGCGGATTCGCAAGGCCAGACCACAACACATTTATTCCCACTCCCAGGTGGAGGCTGAGGCCAGTTAAGAGCCGGATTCGCCCATTATGAATGCCCAATCCCTGCAGCCTCGCTTAATCGATTCGATCCTTGCGGTCGCGTTCTATCTACTGTACAACCCGGCCATTCAGATCGCAGTCGCACGGATGCTCTCGTAGCTTTTAGCCGTTGGCCTTTAGCCTTTAGCGCGAAGCGAACCTGCTTCGGCGCAGTGCTAACGGGGCAAGGGCTTCGCCCTTAATAGTCGCGGCTGAAGCCGCGACCTACCCGGCGGCTAAAGCCGAACAAATCGGTACGCGTTTGACGGCACGACTAAAAGTCGATGCCCTGACACTCCTGGCCAACACTGCCAGTTTCCCGCCGCAGGGAGTGACAAAATTATCGATGCGACGGGCACAAAAGTCTAACGGCTGCCGGCAGCCACCTGCGGCGCCTCATCCATTTCCACTATGCTTACCCATTCTGCTTTTCGGCGCGCCAGGTAGACGATGCGGCCGCCCAGCAACTCCGCCGCAGCTTCAGGACCAAGGTCCTGGTGATAATCGAAGAAGCGGCGGTTCAGCTTCTCCCAGAATTGCGGACGAAACCACGTGCCTGGTTCATATTTGGTGGAAAACAAGTAAGCCACCTGGTATTGGCCCGGCATGTTGCGAGCCTTAACCAGCTCATCAACCGTAAAGTCATGAAGCGGAACCACCTGGAAGGGGCGCGATACATACCCGAGATAAGGCTTGGTCAACTCGTCTTGCGCCGGCCACGAGGTCAGCACCGTCCTCTCGCTTTCATGCTGCTGCAAGAACCGAGCTGCGCGCACGTGAAGTTCGACGAAGCTGCGGTAGGTCAGATTATCTTCTGGGGCAAAGCGATAGGGCGGATCCACGAACAGGGCCACCACAAACAAGCCGACGATCCCTGCCGCAGCCCATTCCCATCGGGCAATGCGGCGACGCAACGTCGACATGCCGATGATGATGACCAGCGGATACGCCGGCAGCAGATAACGAGTCAGCAAGGCTCCGCCAAGTACGGAAAACATCACAATGTGGGCCAGCATGATCGCCGCGAACTGGAGTTGAACGGGAATGGCAATGCGCTTACGCTCGCCCTCTGAGTCCACGACGGGCGGGAAGCGCATGGCTACCGCCATCGCGGCGGTGAGGGCCAGCATGTTCATTCCCCCGAGCAAATGCCACAACCTCAAGCCAATTGCCAGGAGAAAGCGAAGCGGGCTCAAGGTTTGGCTGACGTTGTATTGGAAGAACTCGGCGTTGCCGAAAACCCTTCCCGTTTGCTGATGATGATAGAGGAACCACGCCAGCAGCGGTAGCACGGGCAAAAGGCGAATGCCGGTTTGAGTGATCCTGTTGCGCAAGGAATTGTTGCGCGAATCGTATGCCTGCCAGGCAGCCAAAACCAGCGGCGTGATCACCGCGGTTTCCTTCGACAACACGGCCAGACAAAACGCGAGCTGGCTTGTCCAGACGCGGCGCTCGACGGCCAAGCGCAGTCCCCAAAGGGTGAAAGCCGCCGCCGGCAGGTCGGCATGGGTCAGCGAGCTCTGCACAAAGAAGATGGGATACAAAGCGGAAGCAATGGTCGAGGCGACGGCGACTCCGGTTCCGGCGACCCGCCGCGCCAGGAGAAAGACGTTGGTAAGGGCAAAGGCCGCGACCAGCAGCATGGCGATCCGCGCTACCGCCGGCTTCCACCCGCTCATCGCGAACCACAGAGCCAGGTAGGCGGGGAGTAGCGGAGGATGGCTGGTGTCGATCGTGGTGACGGGAATCACTGCATGGGAGTGAAGCAGATCGTAGGCCGCCGGCACATAGTAACCGGCTTCGTCCCAGAAGAATGGCAAGCGCAGCAGAGGCGCGTGCAGGAAGAATATCGCGACGAAGATTATCGAAAAGATCTGCAGCGAGGCCAGCGATTGCGCGCGATTAGCAGACGAGTTTGTGGCAGATGACATGTTCGATTGGGGACTACTTAATATAGTGATAAAGGTCTCGGCTGTGCCACTCCTTGACCGCACGTCAGGACAGGTTCTCTACGACGCTAGGCTGCGGTAAGCGGCGATCACTAGTCCCAAAGGGACGGAACAATCTGTAGCCGGGGACGGTAGTCCCCGGAAGCCGAAGGGATGCCGAGTCCCGGAGGACGGCACAGAATGTTGGGGGAAAGATGCCGAGTTCGTACGTCAGCAACCATGTGCACATCGTTTTTAGCACCAAAGATCGAATGCGGAGCATCAGCGAGAAGCTCCAGCCCAAGCTATGGGCCTATATGGCTGGAATCCTGAAGAACCACGGCATGCACGCAGTCGCCATTGGCGGGATGGAGGACCACATACATGCCTTGGTGAACCTTGGCGCCTCCTTGAGCATTGCCAAAGGCGTCGAGATTTTGAAGGCGAATTCTTCAAGGTGGATTAATGAGCATCCGGGAGCACGGTTTGCCTGGCAGGACGGATATTTTGCGTGCAGCGTGAGCCGGTCACAGGTTGTGACGGTCCGGAAGTACATTGCCAATCGGCGCGAGCACCACAAGAAACGTGACTTTGCGGCGGAATTGGCGTTGTTCTTGAAGAAACACGGTTTCGAAGTCCGGGAATAGTTTGTGCCGTCCCTCCGGGACTCATCGCCTTTCTGTCTTCCGGGGACTGCCGTCCCCGGCTACAGGTTGTTTCGTCCCTTCGGGACTAGGTTATGGATGAATTCAACCAAGGAACTGTAATCAAAACCGAGATCTTAATCACCCGTTGTCCGGGCACTGCCGTGCCCGGCTACGGATTGTCTTGTCCCTTCGCTTCGGGACTGGATGCATAGAGGGAGCCGCGTCAGCCGAATGCTCAGACCATGCGGAAGCGGAGAGAATGAAAACAATGTTGCCGTTCCACCTCACGGCATCACCGCCAGCACGATGTGCGACGGCATGGCAGGTGAGCAATACACCCGCTGTGTGGCTTTGGCGAAGTTAGAAGCCGTCGCTTTATAAATGTTAGGGACAAACGTTTGCGGATTGCGGTCGATGACTGGAAACCAGCTCGACTGAATCTGCACCATCAGGCGATGGCCTTTGAGGAAGACATGATCGTGGTCGCGTAGAGGGATGTTCCACTCCGTGGGCACATTTGATTTCAATGCCGCCGGATGCTCGTAGCTCGAAAGATAGCGGCCTCGCCGGACTTCCATCGCCACCGGCAACTCATATCCGTTGAGGGATTGCATGTACTGGCCGGGCGGAGGCCCGGCTTCGGGTGGCCAGTCGTTCATCTGTGCGTTTTCCGGATACACGTCGATCAGCTTGACCACAAAATCGCTGTCGGTTCCGGAGGTCGAGGCGAACAGATTGGCCGCCAGTTCCCCTGTAACGGTGATGTCACGTTCGAGAGGAGCGCTCACAAAGGTCAGGACGTCCGGCCGCGCTCCTGCAAAACTCTGGTCGGCAACCTCCCAGGTGCGCCAATCGCCGCCGGGGTACGTCGGCGAAATAGGCAGCTGCCGGTATGGGACCGGATGCGCTGGATCGGAAACATACTCGCGGAACTCTTTGCCCCCGGCCGAGGATGGTGCGTTGAAGGAGAGAGTGCCGTCGCCGTGCAGATAGAGGTTCCTCGCCTGCGCTTCCCGCGGAGGCCAAGTCCCGTACGTGCGCCATTTGTTGGAGCCGGACTGGAAGGTACTGGCTGTCCAAGCGGGTCTGTCGCCCTGGCCATGCAGGAAATAGCGGAAGAATGGCGCCTCGATGTTGGCGCGAAATTCGAGCGCCGTCTCATGTCCGCCGAAAGGAATGATGCCGATGCTGTCTCCCTTCGGGCTGCGCCACTCGCCGTGAAACCAGGGGCCGGCCACCATGAAGTTATTATGCTCGGGATCATGTTCTTCGGCGTGGCGAAAAATCTGCCACGGGCCCCAGGGGTCCTCCTGGTCCCAAAAGCCGGCCACGTTTAAATTGGGCACAGTTGAAGCATGCAGTTGCCGGATCCAGGCTTCGTTCTTCCAATATGCGTCATAGTCGGGATGCTCCACGTTCGAGTTCCAGGCGGGAATCGTTCCGTGAAGGTAATTGGCATTGATATTAGAAAGCGGGCCCAGATCGAGGTACCAACGATAGGTATCGTAGGTTTCGAAATCGAAGTGCGTATTCTTGTTCTTGTCAGCTTGTTCCATCACGGCATATTCGAAGGCATAGCTCTCGCGAAGGGCGCCGTAGCGATGGAAATCGTCGTTCATCCACTGATCGACGGGAGAAGCCTGTTCGCTGATCGCCTTGAGCGCCGGGTGGGGATGCAGCAGCGCCATAGCTGTCGTCAGGCCGTCGTAAGAGACGCCATACATGCCGACCTTGCCGTTGTTATCAGGGACGTTCTTGACCAACCACTCGATGCTGTCGTAAGCATCGGTGGTCTCATTCACCGCCTTAGGGTCGCTCAAGTCGACATGGGAAGAAAGATTGAACACGCCCTCTGACTTGAAGCGTCCGCGCAGGTTTTGGATCACGAAAATGTAACCGTCCTTGGCAAGCTCTTTCAGATTGGTGGGAAGCTGCTCGGGGGCTTGGGAAGGGACGCCGTAGGGCGTCCGGCGAAAGAGGATCGGGAGCGGATCGTGCCGGCCGGCCGGCGTCAGGATTACGGTCTGGAGTCGCACTCCGTCACGCACGGGAATCATCACTTCCTGAAATGTAAAAACAGCCTCGGGCTTCGGCGTTTGGCAGGAAACCGCGAGGGTCAGGAACAGACAAATCGTTGAAATGCGCGTCGTTGAAATGCGCGGCCAGGCTTGGGAAGCTCGGACAGCGGAGACCGCAGTGCGAACTCGTAGGCTCATGAGTTGGTATCCTTAGTGAATCTGCCCCGGAGTTTGGGACATACCCGGGTCCAATTTGATCTCGCCGAAGGTCTTTTCGTATTGAATTACATTCTGCTCCAGGATTGTCATCAGCGCTTTGGCCTGCTGCGGGCTGAGGTATATGCCTTGAAAATTCTGTACCTCCACGTTGTGGGGAGTGACCTGGGCCTGTACGCGGCCGAATATCAGCAGGAAATCCCAGACACTCACCCGTACCTGAACGGAATTGGCGTAGCCTTCCCGGTATTCGGAGGTGTTCACAAGGTGAATGTTGGGCTGTGGCGGAATTGACATGAATACTCTCCTGAAGGGCTGCAATGAACATAACACAGGGAAGGCATCGGGTGATCGGGTGATCTGGTGATCGGGTGATCTGGTCGTCGAGCCATCAGACCATCGAGTGACCTGGATGCGGTCGAATGGCGTTATCGGTTTGCCGAATGGTCATCATTTTCCGTTGGTGCAGGATTCCGATCACCCGATCACCCGATCTCCATTCCCCTCTCATTTATAATTTTCCTCTTCAACTTGAGGGAGGTTCATGGACACCACCATCATCGACGTACATGCGCGGGAGATCCTCGATTCTCGCGGCAACCCTACGGTAGAAGCGGAGGTTTCCCTGGGTGACGGGTCGAGCGGCCGCGCGGCTGTTCCAAGCGGCGCGTCCACGGGAGAGCACGAGGCCGTGGAGCTGCGCGATGGCGACAGCCAGCGCTACCAGGGCAAAGGCGTCTTGCGCGCAGTGGCAAACGTCAATCAGGCGATTGCCGAGGAGATTGAGGCTGAGGACGCTTCAGGGCAGCGCGAGATCGATGAGGCTATGCAGAAACTCGATGGCACTCCCAACAAGGGGAATATGGGCGCCAACGCCATTCTGGCTGTCTCCATGGCCTGCGCCCGCGCCAGTGCCGCGTCTTTGAAGATGCCGCTCTACCGCTATCTGGGCGGGGCTAACGCGAATATCCTGCCCGTGCCGATGATGAACATTATCAATGGCGGCGCGCATGCTGACAGCAACGTTGATTTTCAGGAATTTATGGCCATGCCGGTGGGCGCGGAATCTTTCTCGGAAGCGCTGCGTTGGGGCGTAGAGGTCTTTCATACCCTCAAATCGGTGCTGAAAAAGCGCGGATACAACACAGCCGTTGGCGATGAAGGTGGATTTGCTCCCTCGCTCAAAGCCAACGTTGAGGCCATCGAGCTGATCCTGGAAGCGATTCAACAGGCCGGCTTTCGTGCCGGAGACGACGTGGCCATCGCGCTTGATCCGGCGGCAAGCGAGTTCTTCGACAAGGAGAAAGGGAAGTATGTCTTCAAGAAGTCTGACAAGTCAGTGAAGTCGTCGCAGGAAATGATCCATTTCTGGGCGAACTGGGTGCGGCAGTATCCGATCGTCTCGATCGAGGACGGCCTGGCGGAAGACGATTGGGAGGGCTGGAGCGCCCTGACGCGCGAGTTGGGAAGCACCATTCAGCTCGTGGGCGACGACCTTTTCGTGACCAACACCGAGCGGCTGCGCCAGGGTATTGACCAGGGTGTGGCTAACTCGATTTTGATCAAAGTCAACCAGATCGGCACGGTGAGCGAAACTTTGGACGCGATCGACCTGGCACGACGCAACGGCTACACGGCGGTTATGTCGCACAGGTCGGGAGAGACAGAAGACACGTTCATTGCAGATTTAGCCGTGGCTACGGGCGTGGGTCAGATCAAGACCGGATCGGCTTCGCGCACGGACCGCATAGCCAAATACAACCAGCTCTTGCGCATTGAAGAAGAGCTGGGAGGGGCCGCCAGATTTCTGGGACTTGAGGCGCTGAATTACAGTGCCTCGAAGTGAGTTAGCCTCAATACCGTTTACTTAAGACGTCCGAACGTAGCTGGTCAACATTCTTCCGGTAGCCGACTAAAGGCATTTTTTTAAGGGGCGCTCCGCTTCGCAAGGAAGGCTGCGTGCTGCATGGTTACCCGGCACTTAGCCCGATCGCCACGCTTAAAACGCGTGCCGCTCGTGCACGTATCGGGCTAATATCTTTCGCCCCTAATCTCTTTCGCGGAGCCACTTGGATGCGGCAGCCTGCTGGCCGCCGCCTTCGCCGTCGTGGGCGCGCTGCCATTGCTCTTCAGACAGCGCCTGGATCGGCTCCATCTTTTTCTTTTGCAGGGCGGTATTGATTGCCGGGAGCTGGCGCCCGGTTAGCTGATCGAATTCCTTGACCACATCTTCCAGTTCGCGAGCCAGGGCATCGGTGCGGGCTGTCTGGTCGTCGGTCGGCTTGCCGTCGTACTGGTTCACGTCGCCATAGACCTCGGTCATGAATTCGCGGATGCGCTGTTCTCCGGTGATAGCGCCGCCTTCTTTGGTAGCGACGATCTTGGAGCGCAGAGCGTCTGACTGTTGCGACAGCTGCGCCAGGTTCTTGCGCAAGGGATCGGCCGCTGTCAGCTTGGCCGCGCGTAGCGTGGCGGCATCACGCATGCCGGTGATGGAGTCAACGGCATAGCTCATGCGGGAGAGCGTTTTTGAGAGCTTTAGAGCCAGCGCGTATTGCTCGCGCCGGTCTTCCAGGGTATAGGTGGCTCGGGGATCGAGCACCACGTTGAGCTTGGTGGTATAGACCTGATCGCCCTTGGTCATTTTGACCGTGTAAGTTCCAGGAAGGACACGAGGCCCGGCCGCAGCCTCAAACGCCGCGCTGGCGGCGGGCGGCACAGTAGGCGGCTTGAGCCGCATGGACCAGGTGGCGCGATTCAATCCGCGATGCTTGGTTCCGGGAACGGTGTCCATCAGTTTGCCGTCCTGATCAAAGATCTCAATCTTGAGGTCGCCGAAGATGTGCCGGCTCCGTTGATAGTAGGTAATGTAGGCGTCCGAGGTGCGGCTGGAGCCGATATAGGTAGCGTCGCCCTCCGGCCATCCGCCGTTCGAGTTGAGGTACTGCACACCGGTAGTGGGCAGCAACACGGCGTCTTTAGCCATCATTTCCGGATTCAGCGCGCGCAGGGAAGAGATGTCGTCGATGATCCAGATGCCTCGACCATGAGTTGCAAGCACCAGGTCCGACTCGCGCGGCTGGACGACGATGTCGCGCACGGCGACCGCGGGGAAGCCGCTGCCTTTGTACTGGGCCCACTGTTTGCCACCATCGATGGAAATCCAGAAACCGAATTCGGTGCCCAGATACAGCAGATTGGCATCGACGGGATCTTCTGTGATGACGTGAGCATAGCCGCTGATTCCGCTGTCAGGCGCCACCAGCGAGGTCCAGGTTTTGCCGTAGTCGGTGGTTTTGTAGGCGTAAGGTTTCATGTCGCCGAAGGTGTGGCGATCGAAGGTGGCGTAAGCCGTGGCTTCATCGTAGAGGCTGGCTTTGACCGTGGAAACCCAGGAATTGGGGCCCAGGCCGGAGATGTTGCCCACCACGTTGGTCCAGGTCTTGCCGCCGTCGCGGGTGAT
>Ga0126378_10002371_pt1 | contig 13955 bp, 10 predicted proteins | sample PanSoiMetPlot_23_FD_92587 | JGI IMG/M metagenome (GOLD analysis project Ga0126378, IMG submission 92587) | Tropical forest soil microbial communities from Panama - MetaG Plot_23 | ecosystem: Environmental > Terrestrial > Soil > Tropical forest > Bulk soil | place: Panama | collected 2016-02-17 | reverse complement strand
GTCTCCGAATTCAAGCGACACCTGTTTGTGGATGTTTCCTTCTTCGCCGTATTCGTGGATGCGCGGTTCAGGAGTCGCCAGCGCTTCTTCGGGACCGGAAATGGTTGGGAGAATCTCGTAATCCACGTCAATCAAATCCAGCGCTTCGAATGCGGTTAATTCTTCTCGCGCGATCACCGCGGCAATTGGATCGCCCACATGCCGTACATGATCAAGGCAAAGTGCCTGCTCGTCCTGACTGACGGGGAGAATTCCGTATTGGATGGGCAGATCTTTGCCGGTAAGAACGAGGTACACACCGGAATGCGCCAGCGCCCGCGAAGCGTCGATTTTCCGAATGCGCGCGTGAGGATGGGGCGAACGCAGGAGTTTACAGTGCGCCATGCGAGGGAGAAAAATGTCGTCGGCAAAGCGCGTCTGCCCGGTCACCTTTGCGCGGCCGTCCACACGGCGACGCGGGACGCCGATGACGCGCAGGCCCTCGCGATCCGGCTTTGCATCCGCGGGCCGTGACGATTTCTGTTCCTGCTTTTGCTCCGCCATCTCGTCTCTCGAGACCACCTCAGGACCATGCGCTACCGAACTCCACTGCGACCACTTCCTTCCTCAGCGATCTTGACCATTGCGGCTTCCACGGCCTCAAAAATCTGCAGATACCCCGTGCACCGGCAAAGATTCCCCGAGAGTGCCTCGCGGATTTGGTCGCGGTTCGGATGGGGATTCGCATCGAGCAGGGCTTTTGCAGTGACGAGGATTCCCGGCGTGCAATAACCGCATTGCGCCGCCCCTAGATCCGCGAAAGCATCTTGTAACGGATGAAGTCTTCCATCGCCGGAGAGTCCTTCCACGGTTAGAACTTCTCTTCCGCTACACTCAAGCGCAACAACCAAGCACGAGAGCACCGGTTTGCCATCCAAAAGGACAGCGCAAGCGCCGCACTCTCCGAGTTCACAGCCGTGCTTCGTGCCGGTGTGCCCTAGATCCTCACGCAGAACTTCCAGCAGGGTCTTGTAGGGGGCAAAGGAAACATCAACTTTCTCGCCGTTCAGCGTAAATCGGATTTGCGCTGTCTTTTGCGATTCAATTGGAAACGTCGACACTTTCGATCACCTCGGGAGTGCGCCATCCAACCGCCACGCGTTTTCCGATGTCATCCGTCATATTCTCTCAGACGGCATGCACTAGCGAAATCCCCTCACCGCGGGAACAGCCGCGCCGCATTGTCATACAAAATCTTTCGCTTTGCCGCTTCGCTAATCGGTAGCGCCTTGAATTTTTCGATGTTTCCTTTGATCTCGGGAACGCCCGGGCCGGGCCAATCTGTACCCCACAGAACTTTGTCGGCTATCTCTTCGATGCGCGGAAAGTATTCCATGAGCTTCTGAGGAGGAATCCCCGAAATATCCATGTGCATGTTTTTGTGCCGGCGCACAAGAAAGAACGCTTCGTCCATCCAAAGCGGCCTGCCACCATGCGCGAGGATCACCACCAGATTCGGGTAATCGACCGAGATGTCGTCGCAGAGCATCGGTTGCGCATGCCGGTTGCGCGCGCCAGGAAAAATGGAAGTTCCCGTGTGGATCATAATCGGCATGCCGTTCGCTTGTGCCCGCTCGTAGATTGCGCCGAGGCTGCGGTTGCCATCCAGGTAGTCATTTGGCGAGAGCGCCTGATGTGAAGGATGCATCTTGATGGCACGTATGCCGAGCTTCGAAAGGCGGTCCACTTCAGCGCCCGCATCGGGGACGGTCCCAGGTAGAACCCCGCCGAAGGCGATGAGGCGATCCGGTGCCGCGGTGCAGTACTTCGCGCTCCAGTCATTCACTTCCGGTGTGAAGCCGATGATTTTCGGCGCAACGTAATTGATGAGCCCGGCGCGCTCCACGCCGAGCGAATCCAAAAATGCGAGAAACGCTGCCGGATCAGCGCAGTAACGCTCGACATCCGCATAGTCCTTGCGGCCCTTCTTCATCAACTCCATCGCGGACGGCTTCATCATGTGGTAAGGCATGATGTGAACATGGATGTCGATAATCGGCTGCACGAGACCTCACGCCTGCTCAAATCCTGGGCTCACTGGCCTGTCAGTTGAACCGGACGTATTCGAAATCCAAAGGCTTGTTGTTGATGCCGCGCATGGGCGGTGCAATCCAGTTTGCGAATTTTCCCGGCTCGGCCACGCGGCCACTCATGAGGGATTGCACGAATTCATAATCCTTCGAGCTCGGCAGCCATTCGAATTCGTGCTTTTTCCACCCCTGTTCGGTCAGCACTTCGCCATCGGGGCTGATGAAATGCCCAGCAAAATTTCCGATCTCGCGGTGAAAGCCCTTGTGCGGCAGGGTCAAATGAAAGGGAATTCCGGCTTGATCGATCACTCTTTGCCAGCGGCTGACGCCGTCGGCGATTTCATCAATGTAATCGTCGCGCAAACGCTCATTCAAAGCCGTGAGCGCCGGAACGTCTTTCTTTACGATTTTGTCGCCGACAACTTCGGAGACAGGGTAATTTGAGTCGATCAGCACGTGGTCGTCCTCGAGCTTGGTCTCGCGGAAACGCCCTTTCAGGCCGCTGGTGAAATAATTCGCGGCGTTCGAGGATACATCCGAACCGTAAAGGTCCAAGGTCACGCTGTAATGGAAGTTCAAGTATTTCTGGATCGTCTGCAGGTCAATTACGCCAAGCGCGCGCACGTCCGAGGGATCCTCGACTTTGTTTTCTCTCATTACTTCGCAAGTGCGCTGAATGATGCGGCTCACGCCGGTCTCGCCCACAAACATGTGATGCGCTTCTTCGGTAAGCATGAACCGGCAGGTTCTGGAAAGTGGATCGAAACCTGATTCTGCCAGTGCGCACAGCTGAAACTTCCCGTCGCGGTCAGTGAAAAAAGTGAACATGTAAAACGCCAGCCAGTCCGGGGTCGGCTCATTGAACGCGCCCAGAATGCGCGGATTGTCGGTATCGCCTGATCGTCGCGCCAGCAGCGCCTCTGCTTCTTCGCGTCCGTCGCGCCCAAAATAGCGGTGCAGCAAGTAGACCATGGCCCAGAGATGGCGGCCTTCTTCGACGTTCACCTGAAAAATATTCCGCAGGTCGTACAACGAGGGGCAGGAAAGTCCGAGCATTTTCTGCTGTTCCACCGAAGCCGGCTCGGTATCTCCCTGCGTCACGATGATGCGCCGCAGCGTAGATCGGTACTCTCCCGGAACCTCTTGCCACGCCGGCTGGCCCTGGTGCGTCCCAAAATTGACCTGCCGCTTTTCATCGCGCGGCTGCAGGAAAATCCCCCAGCGATAGTCCGGCATCTTCACGTAATCGAATTGCGCCCAGCCGTCTGGCTCGACGCTGATTGCGGTGCGCAGATAAACATCATAGTTGCGGCTCTCGCTGGGTCCCATGTCGAACCACCACCCCAAGAACGCGGGCTGCCAGTGCTCCAGCGCGCGTTGTAAAACGCGGTCACGTCCCAAATCCACGTTATTTGGAATCTTTTCCGTGTAGTTGATCATCACTGCCCCTCAGCCCTTTCCGGAATCTCTCCCTTAAACTTTTTCCCAGTCGAATTTCACCGGGGCGCCTGTACCATAAACCTTCAATGCGCCGGTGGCCCCAACGGCATTCGGCCGGATGAAAATCCAGTTTTGCCAGGCGGATAAGCGTCCGAAGATGCGCGTTTCCGGTGTTTCGCCGGCGCCAAAACGCAAATTTGCCTCAAGGCCTGTCAGCGCGTCCGGTGATTGCGCGGCGCGCGACTCCATCGCTTGGCGGATTTCATCCTCCCAGTCGAGATCATCGGGCGCGGCGGTAACGAGACCGGCTTCGAGCGATTCTCGCGCCGAAAGCTTTTTCCCAATCAGATTGCGAAGCGATTCGATATGAGTGGCGTCTTGATAAAATCGCGCCGCCAGCCGCGAAAGGTGATTCACCATCGGCAACGGCCCGAAGTTCATGTCGGAGAGCGTCAAAGTGGCAACGTCGCCTTCTTCGGTGTCTCGCATGTAACCGCGGTCCGCGGCCAGAGCCAGTTCGAGCAGCGTGCCTGCGAAACAGGATCCCGGCTCCGCAATTGCGTACATGGAGCGGGACGTAACCTCCAAACGAGCCAAGGTTCGCCGCATCATCCCCAGCACTTCGCGCACGAACCAATGGTCTTGATTGCTCAAGATGAATTTGTCCATCGCCAGCACCGCATCCGGGTTTCCTGCGGTTTTCATCACCCAAAGCCCGATTTCCAGTTCGTTCGTCCGCAAACTGAGGATTGCGTCATCGAGCTCGCGCGCCATCTGCAGCGGCCACCAGTTCGCGCCCGCCGCAAGGCCTTTTTCGACCGTTTGTTCGCCCATGAACTCCGGCCCACGCACCGTAATCGTCGCGGTTCGCGCTGCGCGACTGAGTTGCACGTCCACGTATTCGTAATGGAGTCCGGCAGCGTCGGCTGTTTTCTTTAACGGAATCAGTCGAACTCCTTTCGCTCCCGCGGGGCGGTCGGACAATTCAGCAAGCTTAAGGGCTCGCTGTTTGGTATGTTCTGCAAACTGCTGCGGCTTGACGACGTCATCCACCAGACGCCAGTCCTTTGCGCGTTGTCCGCGCACGCCATCCTGATTGGTGCAGAACATGTCAGCCAGATCCTTGCGGACTTTTCGCTTGTCCGTTAGCCGCGTGAGCCCCCCGGTTCCCGGCAAAACGCCAAGCAAAGGAAGTTCCGGCAAGCTAACCGCCGACGAGCGGTCGTCAATCAGGATGATTTCATCGCAAGCGAGCGCGAGTTCGTATCCGCCGCCCGCCGTCGTTCCGTTGCAAGCCGCCAGGAATTTCAGCCCCGAATTGCGGCTCGCATCCTCGATTCCAATCCGCGTTTCATTGGTGAACTTGCAGAAATTCACTTTCCACGCATGCGTCGAGAGTCCCAGCATATAGATGTTGGCCCCGGAGCAAAAAATCCGGTTTTTCCCGCTGGCAAGGACCACCGTGCGAATCTCCGGGTGCTCAAAGCGGACGCGTTGCAAGGCGTCGTGCAACTCAATGTCCACGCCCAAATCATAAGAATTCAGTTTGAGTTTGTAGCCCGGGCGAATCCCGCCGTCCTCCGCCACGTCCATCGTCAGCATCGCCACCGGGCCATCGAAAGAAAGCTTCCAGTGTTTGTAACGCGCTGGCGCCGTCTGATATTCCACTGCAGGCGCCTTCGTGTTTGCCTCTTGAGTTACCGCTACGTCCACGCCGTCCTCCTATTGCAAGTTCTGCTGCAACGCCGCTTTGAGCTTCGCGAAACTCTCTTCCGCGGAAGTTCCTGAGGTGTCGAGAATCAGGTCGGCTTTCCGATAGAGCGGATCGCGGGCTTCCAGAATTCTTCTGAGATCCTCCATCGCCTGGTTGTTCGCGGCCATGGGGCGAAAATCCCCCTGCGCCATCACTCGCGACATGTGCTCTTCCGGCTGCGCTTTGATCCATACCGCGTAGCAGTGCGACAGGAGAAAATCGAAAGTCTCCTTTTCGGAAACCACGCCGCCGCCTACAGAAAGCACCACGCGCTCATTCTCTTCCAGTACCCTTTCGAGCGTGCGCCTTTCAATGGCGCGAAAACCCGATTGCCCGTAGAGCGAAAAAATTTCGCCCAGCGGCATTCCCGTATCTTTCTCAATTTCGCTGTCGAGCTCCACACAGCGGTACGCCATTTCTTTCGCCAGCATCGACCCGAGGGTAGACTTACCCGCGCCGCGCAAGCCGATTAGCGCGACGCGCCTCCTCCGCATCTTTTCTTCGTTGCCAAAGTCACGCATCAACCGGGACACAGCATCGTGCAGCCGATGCTCGGGCAGCCGTTCCAGAAGTGTTTGGATCATTTTCTTTTCGGCGGCTTGTTCTGCTTGTGGCGCAAACAAATTGGCCATCGGCACACGGAGCGCCGTGGCGATTCTTTGCAGAAGCACCACGGAAATGTTGCCTTCGCCACTCTCGAGTTGTGCCAGATGCCGTTCCGACACATCGGCTTTCTGCGACACTTGCTTGCGCGTCATGCCACGCTGGGCTCGCAGTTCGCGGACGCGCTTGCCGAGCGAGTGAAGGAAATCGCCATCCGCTGAGAAACCAGGCGAACGCGAACTAGACCCCTTAGCCGATGTCGTTGTGAGTAGACCCATGGCAAGAATCCTAGGTATGCATTATAGTACAGGAGCTTCGAGCGCCGTCAAGTCTGAGTTTCGGAACTATCCTCCAAATGCGCCTCAACCTCGTCGACGCAATTGCACTAATATATTTTCTATTCAATAAGATACGCTTATTTTGGAATCCCAGGACCGACACGGATTCGCCGCGGTCCGGCTTTCCGTAACATGCATAATACTGCATGTACCCGAAGTTTTGCCTTGGCGCATTCGCTCTGCTATTTTAAGAGCGCGTTTGGTTCTGATGGAGTCATCAAATGAAGCTTCCCAACTATCTTGCTGGCCACTGGGTTGAGGGATCGGGTCTTGGAACTCCCCTCGTTGATCCCGTGACGGGAGACGAACTGGGCCGGATCTCTTCTGAGGGTGTTGATCTCAATACAGCACTGGAGTTCGCCCGTTCTCAAGGCGGCCCGGCTCTCCGCCAACTCACCTACGCGCAGCGCGCGGACTTGCTAGGGAAAATTGGCGAGCTGTTAACGGCAAACCGCGATGAGTATTTCCGGCTCTCTCTTCTGAACCTTGGCGCCACCCAAGCCGATGCCTCCTTCGACGTCGACGGCGCGCTCTACACCATGAAGTATTACGCGAAAATTGGCCGCGCGCTCGCCGACGGAAAAATGTTGAAGGAAGGTGCGGCTGCATCTCTTTCAAAAACCGGAGTATTCGCGGGCCAGCATTTTCTCGTTCCAGCGAAAGGCGCAGCGGTTTTCATCAACGCGTTCAATTTCCCCGCTTGGGGCTTCTGCGAAAAAGCTGCGCCCGCGCTCCTCTCGGGCGTTCCCATGATCGTGAAACCGGCCTCGCCGACCGCTTGGCTCGCCTACAAGATGGTGGAAGACGTCGTGAAGTCCGGAGTCCTGCCGCCGGGAGCGGTTTCTCTTGTCTGCGGGTCGGCCCGCGAATTGCTTGACCACGTTCGCGAAGAAGATATCGTTTCGTTCACCGGTTCCGCCGGTACGGCCGAACGCATTCGTACTCATTCGAACGTAGTTCAGCGTTCCGTGCGCGTTAACGTCGAAGCGGACAGCATCAACTCTGCCGTTCTGGGACCTGACTGCACGCCCGGAAGCGACCTCTTCGATCTTTTGGTTAAAGAGGTTCTGAAAGAAATAACGCTAAAGGCCGGCCAGAAGTGCACGACCATCCGGCGCGTCTTCGCTCCGCAGCAAACTTTGAAAGCCCTGGGTGAAGCCGTTTCGTCTCGCCTGAGCATCACAAAAGTAGGGAATCCTCGCAACACCGAAGTGAAAGTAGGGCCCGTCGTCAATAAAGCGCAGCAAAGCGCTTGCCTCGAAGGGCTCAAGAAATTGCGATCCGAATGCTCTGTATTATTCGGGGGAAACGATAATTTCGAACCGCTCGACGCCGATCCGCAAAAGTCCGCATTCGTCGAGCCAACGGTTCTCGCCAGCAATAACGGGCTTGCCTCCAAATACGTTCACGACGTCGAAGTATTCGGCCCGGTGGTCACGCTAGTGGGTTATGACAGCCTGAAGGATCTCATTCCAATGGTTCGTCGCGGAAACGGCTCGCTCGTGGCCTCCGTTTTTTCCAATGACTCCGCGTTCCTCCAAACAGTGGTTCTCGGCATCGGCGATCTGCATGGTCGAATTCTGGCCGTGGATTCTTCGGTCGGCGCTCAGCACACCGGCCACGGTAACGTGGTTCCGAGTTGCCTCCATGGCGGCCCCGGAAGAGCCGGCGGAGGGGAGGAACTTGCCGGCCTGCGCGCGCTTCTGCTCTACCATCGCCGCTTTGTGGTTCAAGGCCCCGTCAATTGCATTCAGGAGTTGTCAGCATTGTCTGCCGACACGAATCTTCTTTATTCCTAGGGCGGCCATCGCTCACATCGAGCGCTAGTCCATGACAAAGGAGACGAAGAGCAGTTTCTGATCGCGCTGGATTTGCAAAGCCACGGGCGCCCCGGGCTGCAGCGCTTTCAGCGCGCTGCGAAGGCGATCCAACGTCGTCATTGGTTGGCCGTTCAGCGTGCGAATCACGTCGCCGGCAAGCAGCGGCACTTCCACACTCGCTCCAGTCGAGCGCGCTGCCACGATGATTCCAAACGGATCGCGCAGGTCCGGCACCATGGCGGCAATCCTCTGATCAATTTCCACACCAAGGATCCCCAGCGTAGAAACCAGGTTCTTGTCAGGGTCGGCTAGCGATGCAACCTGATCCATGTCCCGTGGCGGCTGCGCCACCGGCACGTCAAACATCAGGCGGTCTTTGCCGCGAAGCACATTCAGGTGAACTTTTTGTCCGAACTCGAGAGCAAAGAAGTGAAATGCGACGAAGGGAAGATTCTCCGCCGGTCGCCCGTCTATGGCCACGAGCACGTCGCCGATCTGGAGTCCGGAAGCCATCGCCGGCGTGTCGGGTAGCACATCGGAGATGACCACTCCATAGTTTCTCGGAAGGTTTAGCGCTGCCGCCAGCATGGGAGTGATCGTCTGCATCCCGATGCCAATCTGCGCGCGGTGCAAATGGCCGAACTTGCGCAGCTCCCGGTAAACTACACCCACAACGCCGCTCGGAATCGCAAACCCGAGCCCTTCATTTCCTCCCGATTGCGAGAGAATAAAAGTGTTCACTCCAACGAGTTCTCCATTTACATTCACCAGCGGACCGCCTGAATTTCCCGGATTGATCGCCGCGTCGGTCTGGATATACACCATCGGCGAATCAGGATCGGTCTGCCTTGCTACGGCGGAAACGACGCCCATGGTCACCGAATTTCGCAGTCCCTCGGGGCTGCCAAAGGCAAACACCATCTCCCCCTGGCCCAGTCTGCGGTAATCCGCCAAAGGAAGAGCGGGCAGCTTTCCTGCTTCTACTTTGATCACCGCCAGGTCCAGTTCACGCGACACGCCCACGATCCGCGCCGGAACAATGCGGGTTCGAGTGGAAAGAGCGGCCTCTAACGAGTTCTCGATATCGCTATTCGGCAAAACCACCTGCACGCGTTGCGCGCCGTTGACCACGTGGGCGTTCGTCATGATGTAACCGTTTTCTTCGATCACGAAGCCCGACCCGATGGCCCGCTGCCTGCCAATCACGGTGCTCGTGCTGCCGCGATCCCCCTCTTCGAGCGGCCCATATCCGGTAACCAAGATCTGCACAACGCTCGGGGACACTTTCTTGATCAGCGCGTCCACGGACTGGTTCAGGTTGCGCAGGTTATCTAGTGAATGGTCCTGCGCGCTCGCACTGCCCGTTGAAAGTCCAAGAAAGAAGAAGCTCATAACGGCAAGGACACGGCAAAACGCTTGTCGCCTGGAAAAACCCTTCGCGCACGCATTGGTGTTGGACTGAAGCATGGCTGTGGCCTCCACAAGCTTGCACTCTGAAGGATGCTCAAGAGGCTACCTAGAGTACAACGCCAGGCGTCTAGGCGCGGTTTTGCCCTGTGCAGCCCGTCAGGCACGGCCTCTGAACACTCCCCTCTGCGTTTTCGCGAATAAATGCGACTATAACGGAGTCTTAACCATCGAAGGTAAATTGCACGATGCCAAGAGCCCCTACGACCGAAGATCGTCGCCTGGAAGAAGCCCGCACTCGCAAGAAGCATTGGAAGCGCTGGGGACCGTATTTATCCGAGCGCCAGTGGGGCACGGTCCGCGAAGACTACAGCGCGGACGGTACGGCGTGGGAATATTTTCCGCACGACCACGCCCGCTCCCGCGCCTATCGCTGGGGCGAAGACGGCATCGGCGGAATCAGCGACCGTCATCAAATGATGTGCTTCAGCCTCGCGCTCTGGAATGGCCGCGATCCTATTCTTAAAGAACGCCTCTTCGGCCTTACGGGCAATCAAGGCAATCACGGCGAAGACGTAAAGGAATGCTACTTCTATCTCGATTCCACTCCCACGCACAGCTACATGCGCATGCTCTACAAATATCCCCAGGCTGAATTTCCCTATCAGCTTCTCCTCGACGAGAATCGCCGCCGTGGCCGTGGCCAGCCCGAGTTCGAATTGCTCGATACCGGCGTCTTTTCGGAAAACCGCTACTTCGATGTTTTTGTCGAATATGCCAAAGCCGACGTCGAAGACATTTTGATTCGAATCACCGCCGTGAATCGCGGCCCGGAGCCCGCCGCGCTCTATGCCCTTCCCCAATTCTGGTTCCGCAACACCTGGTCCTGGGGGGAAGATCTGCGCCGCCCCACGGCGCGGGTTGCCTCCGCGCTTCCAGGCAATTCTTGCGTCGAATTGGAGCATTGGCAGTACGGCAAGCGCTGGCTCATCTGCGCGGGCAATCCCGAACTGCTGTTCACCGAGAATGAAACCAATTGCGCCCGCCTCTTCCATGGCGCCAATCGCTGCCCATTCGTGAAAGATGCTTTTCACGAATACCTGATTCACGGCAACAAAGCCGCCGTTAATCCCTCGCAAACAGGAACAAAACTTGCCGCCCGCTACCCGCTGCACCTCGAGCCCGGCGCGACGGCCACGCTGAAGCTCCGCCTCACGGACATCGAGCCTCTTGCCGGTGTCGATATGGATGCCCCGCGCGCCGGAATCATCACTTCTCCTGCTCATGAGGAGCGCGCCGAAGGCGTTCCCGGCACAAACGATTTCGCCGGAGGATTCGACGCGCTTTTCACGACGCGCCAGAAAGAAGCCGATGAGTTCTCGGAATCGCGCGTCCCGAAAAATCTCTCCACCGACGCCAAAGCCGTCATGCGTCAATCCTTTGCCGGCATGCTCTGGTCCAAGCAGTTTTATCATTACGACGTTCGCACCTGGCTCGAAGGCGATCCCGCCCAACCCAAGCCACCGGCTGCGCGCTCGAAGGGCCGCAACAAAGACTGGTTGCACCTTTACAACGAAGACGTCATCTCCATGCCCGACAAATGGGAGTATCCCTGGTACGCCGCCTGGGATCTCGCCTTCCACTGCATTCCCATCGCATTAATCGATCCTGACTTCGCCAAAGAGCAGCTCATTCTTCTGCTTCGCGAATGGTACATGCACCCCAACGGCCAATTGCCGGCATACGAATGGGCTTTCAGCGACGTGAACCCTCCCGTCCACGCTTGGGCCGCCTGGCGTGTTTACAAGATCGAGCGACGCGTCCGAGGCGTCGCCGACCGGGCGTTTCTCGAAAGAGTCTTTCACAAGCTACTTCTGAATTTCACCTGGTGGGTCAATCGCAAGGATCCTGATGGCGCGAACATCTTCCAGGGCGGTTTCCTCGGGCTCGACAACATTGGAGTCTTCGATCGTTCCGCTCCTCTTCCGACCGGCGGCAATCTCGAGCAATCCGATGGCACCAGTTGGATGGGCATGTACTCCCTCAACATGTTGGCGATGGCCCTGGAGCTTGCAAAAGAAGATCGGGCCTACGAAGACGTCGCCAGTAAATTTTTCGAGCATTTCGTTTACATCGCGCACGCCATGAACGACATCGGCATTGACGGCATGGCCTTGTGGGACGACCACGACGGCTTTTACTACGACGTTCTCCGGTTGCCTGACGGAAGCCAGCACTTTCTCAAAATTCGGTCGATGGTGGGCCTCATTCCCCTTTTCGCGGTCGAAACATTGGAACCCGAGATCGTGGATCGCTTGCCCGGCTTCAAGCGCCGCATGCAATGGTTCGTTGACAATCATCCCGATATCCCCGAACACATCGAAATGACCCAGCGCTCTGCCCACGGTGTGCGCCGTCTTCTTTCTCTCGTCAATCGCAAGCAGCTCAAGCGCGTTCTCACCCGAATGCTCGACGAAAACGAATTCCTTTCGCCTTACGGTGTCCGCGCGCTGTCGCGGTTTCATAAGGACCACCCCTACGAAGTGCAGGTCAACGGAAATATCAACCGCGTCGCTTACGAGCCTGCTGAATCCGCTACCGGCCTGTTCGGCGGCAATTCCAATTGGCGCGGACCGATTTGGTTTCCCGTGAACTATCTCCTCGTCGAGTCTCTCCAAAAGTTTCATCATTATTACGGCGAGGACTTCAAGGTGGAATGTCCCACCTATTCGAACCGCGAATCCGACCTATGGCAAGTCGCCGCAGAAATCTCACGCCGCCTGGTCCATATTTTCTTGCGTGATCGCTCGGGCCGCCGCCCGGTCGCCGGCGGAACGGAAATCTTCGAAAGCGATCCCCATTGGCGCGACCTGATCTTGTTTTACGAATACTTTCATGGCGACAACGGCGCCGGTCTTGGCGCCAGCCATCAAACAGGCTGGACCGGTCTCGTCGCCAAACTCCTCGAACAAAGCGGAGAGTAAGAATGTCTTCGCTCGAATTCCGCGAAGCCACTCCCGGGGATGAGGCGGTGCTTGTTCCCATGATGCGGGCGCTTGCGAAGCAAGACCCGGAAGTCATCCCTTTTAACGAGTCCTTCGCGCGGGCCGCCTTTCAGCAATTCCTGTCGCTCCCGGCCTTCGGCCGCATCTGGCTTCTTTATGTCGGCGCGGCGCTCGTCGGTTACGTCATCCTCACGATGGGCTTCAGTTTCGAATTTCGCGGACACGACGCTTTTATTGACGAGCTGTACATCGTTCCAACGCACCGCCGCCGCGGCTTCGGCCTTCAAACTATGGCTTTCGTCGAGCAGGCGGCCCGAGAAATGGGTGTCAATGCCATTCATCTGGAGGTCGACCACAGAAACGATTCCGCCCTCGAACTCTATCGCCGAACCGGGTATGTCAATCACGACCGCTTCTTGATGACCAAATGGCTGGAGCGTGATAGTAAGTGAGCCTGGCATATCACCCCAGAGGTGTGGCCCCAGAGGTAAACAATGACCGCGAGGTTCGACAACCGTGTAGTTCTGGTCGCTGGCGGCACCGGCGGCTTGGGACGTGAGGTAACCTCAGCCTTCCTCGAAGGGGGCGCGACCGCCGTCACGACCTATCGCAATCAGCCAGAATGGGAAAAGTTCAAAACTGGAGCTTCCGCCTATGCGGGCCCCCTCGAAGGGCATGAAGTGGACGTAACCGACGAAGCCGCCGTGCGCCAACTCGTCGAGAAAATCTTTTCCAAGCACGGCCGCCTGGACGCGATGGTCAATACTGTCGGTGGCTACCGAGGCGGCTTGAAATTGTGGGAGATGGAAACGAGGGTGTTCGAGCAAATGTTGACCCTGAATCTTCGTTCGGGTTATGCGCTCACCCGCGCCATGGTTCCCGCGATGCTCAACCAGGGCCACGGAGCCATCGTGAATGTTGCTTCCAAAGCCGCGCTCGACCACGCCGCAGGCGCTTCGGCTTATGCCGCTTCCAAAGCCGCGGCGGTTGCCATGATAGACTCGCTCGCCGCGGACCTAAAAGGAACTGGCGTGCGGGTCAACAGCATCCTTCCCAGCATCATGGACACCGAAGCCAACCGCAAAGCTATGCCAAATGCCGATTTTTCAAAGTGGCCCAAGCCCGTCGACATCGCGCGCGTCATCCTGTTCCTGTGCAGCGACGACGCGAGAGTCATCCACGGCGCATCCATCCCCGTCTAGGGTGACAGCTGATGCATGCGGAATTTTTGTATTCGTAGAAAAGTGTCCGCTCGCAAGGGTAGCTTTTCAGGACTGTGCTTTCGACGCCACGTCATAGAGTTCGATCAACACCTTACCGCCGTCCGGAGAAGTCACAAGGAAAAAATTGACGCGGGTCTTGTCTGCTCCCGGGCGTGTCACCGGATAGACAGAATTAATTTTAAATTTTTCTTTCAGGATTTCCGTGGCGCGATCCACGTTCGTGCAGCGAAATTCCACTTGCTGCACGCCTTCTCCAAATTTCGACAGGTAGCGCGCAATGGCGCCGTCTCCGCCGGG
>Ga0126378_10002366_pt1 | contig 13961 bp, 7 predicted proteins | sample PanSoiMetPlot_23_FD_92587 | JGI IMG/M metagenome (GOLD analysis project Ga0126378, IMG submission 92587) | Tropical forest soil microbial communities from Panama - MetaG Plot_23 | ecosystem: Environmental > Terrestrial > Soil > Tropical forest > Bulk soil | place: Panama | collected 2016-02-17 | reverse complement strand
TGGCGCTGCCAAAGGAGTCGCCCGACCGGCTTACCCTGTTCTCGCAAGCACAAGAGAATTCCGGACAGTTCGGCTCAGGTCCTGGTGCCCCCCAGACTGACTTCTCAACCATGCTGCTTCGGATTTGGCGCCAACTTCCGCCGGCAACCGCTCTTTCCGCTGTTGACGACCTTTTGCAGCAAGCGAAAGACCAGGACGATAAATCGCAGTCATTCCACATGTCATTTGGAACCGACAAGGGATCGGTCTCCTTCAACTCTGCATATCAGCTTCGCCTCTTCCAGATGATCCCCATCCTCGATGAGCTTGATCACGAGCGAGCGCAAAGTCTTCTGCGCGAGAACAACGAAGTTCAATCCATGCTCACACAGTATCCGCACGGAATGCAGTCGCTGGATCCAGCGACTTATCAGGACCAACCATCCGACGCGTCGAAAAGCCGCATCCGTAGTGTGCGATTGAGTGTGGGGACGCCTGCCCCGGGTCAATCTTTGACAGAAAGCGTGGAAGATCAGATTCAGCGGCAGATCGGCAAGATATCTTCCGAAGCTTCTAGCGATCCGAAGCAGGCGCTCTCAGACGCGATGAACCTTCCTGTCTCAAATCCAACCGGGCCACCTGGATTTTCATCCCCGCGGGCTGTTGCGCTCATGAACATTGCCAACGCGAGCGTCGAGAAAAATCCCGCGGTCGCAAAGTCTGCCTTGGACGAATTGCGAAAAAACGTTGATTCGCTCAAACCATTTCAAAAGGGAAGAAATCTCTCCGAGAGCGCTCGCCTTTATCTGACGCTTGGCGAAATCGACAGCGCTAAAAAATGCCTTGAGGAGCTTCAGAAAGCCGCTGAGCAGACCTACAAAGAAGACACCGACGCCGACGATCCCAATCAGGCCTTTAAAGCGCAGTGGCCCTCAACCGCGCTGTGGCTCGACTCCGTGAGACTCACCGCACGCATTTCGTCGCTCTTGGCCGAGCAAACTGCGACCGCAATCGAGGATCCCGAAATCTCCGATGCTGTACGCGTGGCTTACGCTAACGAATTGATCGGCGCCCCCGAATCCAGTTCCGACATTGTGCAGTGGCATAAGAATGGCCAGAGCATTATGAGATTCGACAAGTCTTGACCGGCGGATCGCGCCGGAATTCCTACAACGCCGCAAACAAATTATTCAGACTCTCCGCCAGCGTCGGATGCGCGAAGATACCCTCCCGCAGCGCCTTGCAGCTCACCTTGCCCATAATCGCCATTTCAAAGACCGCCATCAATTCGCCGCCCTCTATACCCAGCACGGTCGCTCCCAGGAGTTCGTCCGTCCTCGCATCCACGATTGCTTTCATGAACCCGCGCGACTCGTCTAGCTCGAGCGCTCGCGCCACATGACTCATCGGCATCTTCGCGACCAGCACCATCCGTCCCGCCTTGCGCGCATCGTCCTCACTCATTCCGACGTGGCCCAGTTGCGGATCCGTGAACACCGTATACGGCACCAGCCGCCCTTCGATCGTCGCGTTCTTCTTTTCGATCACATTCGCGCGCAGAATGCGGAAGTCGTCGTAAGAAATATGCGTGAATGCCGGCCCTCCCTTGATATCCCCGAGCGCATAAATACCCTCAACGTTTGTCTCCAGCCGATCGTTAACCTTGATGAATCCTCTTTCATCTGTGGCAACCCCAGCCGCACCGAGATTCAACGCGTCTGCGTTTGGTTTTCGTCCCACGGCAACCAGCAGGTGGGAGCCCTCGATAATCGAAGTCCGTCCATCGATCCCGACCTCAAGCTGGATCTTTCCATTCGTCTCGCTTGCCTTCGTCGCGCGCGCCTTCAGCAGAATCTCGATACCATCCTCGCGCAGGATCTTCGTCACCTCTGCAGCGACATCCTGGTCTTCGCGCGCCAATAATTGCTCGCCCGATTGCACGATTGTGACCCGGCTTCCAAATCGGCGGAACATCTGCCCGAACTCCAGCCCGATATATCCTCCCCCCAGCGCGATGAGGTGTTCGGGAACAGCGTCCAACTCCATGATCGAAACGTTGTCGAGGAAGGAAACTTTGTCGAGTCCCTCGATCTTTGGCACCCCAGCCCGCGTGCCAGCATTGATAAAGATTTTCGGCGCGGACAGAATCCGCTCGCTTCCATCGTTCGCACGCACCGAAAGTGTCTTCGGTCCCGTAAAACTTGCCGTCCCGAAAATCAGATCCAGTTTCTTGGTCCGCTCGATCCCTTTCTGGCTCCCTTCCCGGAAGCTGTTCACTATGTCCCGCTTGCGTTCACGCACGCGCTTCAGATCGATTTCAATCGGCCCGGTCTTCACGCCGTAGTTCGCTCCTCGCCGGGCCAGGTACGCAACGCGCGCACTTGCCACCATCGTCTTTGTTGGAGTGCACCCTTCGTTGACGCACGTTCCCCCCACATGCACTCGTTCCACAATGGCGGTGTGCATTCCAGCCTCTGCGAGGGCACGGCACAGCGGAGTGCCGCCCTGTCCTGATCCGACCACGATCGCGTCGTATTTTTCCGGTGCGCTCACGCAAACCTCCCGCACAACTTTGTCTGATTGGATTCTCCCGCAGAGTTACAGGCTATGTGAAATGATCGCCACTCGATCGGTGTGCGAATGTCTGTCAGCGAGCACGAAATCATCCTTTGTAGCGCCGGCGTCCCGCCGGCTGTCGGGCAGGCATCTTGCCCGTCACATAGATGGTGACTGCGTTGAGGTGAATGCCACAAATCCTCACGTAAGGACGGCCTCGTCCGCTGCGAAGCGCAGCTTCGCAACGAAACAAAACTGACAACTGATACCTAAAACCGGGAGACCGAACTAACCGCTGAGAAACCCATCAGACGGCACGTTGACGGAGGTAGTCGCGCCAGCTTGCGGGGAGAGCCTCGAGGTTCACCGCCCGCTCCAACAGATCAGATTCGCCGTGCGCATGGTTGTAATAAAGACGGCCGATGTCGGCAACAGACACGCCCGCCGGATCACGATGGACGATTTCGATCGAAGAGCCAGCCTCGATTTCTCCTTCTTCAATAACCGAAAAGTAGAAGCCTGACGTATGGCTCTCGATGAAGCGCTTGATCATGTCGTCGCGATCGAAACGGATCGTCAGCTTGTAGCAAGGCATGCGCGGCTGCGTGACCATGAGCAGAGCGGAACCGGCGCGAAGTCGATCCCCGATGTGCAGTGAATCTTCAAACAAGCCCTCGGTGGTGATGTTTTCACCAAAGGCGCCCCATGGGAACTCGGCTTCCGGGAGTTCCGTGCGCCAATACGGGTAGTGTTCGGAGGGATACCCATAGACGGCCTTGTACGGTCCGCCGTGGACGGTGAGATCGGCCTGGCGATCGCCGCGGAGATTGAGCGGATTTACTTTGACGCGTCCATCAACTGGATATTTGAAAATGCCCGTCGAAACGCGCGTTCCTTTCCACAAGACTTCGCGCGGTTCCCCGACGTTCACGGAGATGATCTTCGCCTGATCCATGACAATGTGATTCACCGGCCACGCAGAAAGATTCGGGGAAGGACAGCAATCACTCAGTCCTCAACTTATGTCCATTTGTCACCAATGGGCTGTCATCCTGAGCGAAGCGAGGCGAAGCCGAACGCAGTCGAAAGCCTGCCCTGAGCGAAGCCTTGCCGCACAGACCACCATCGCCCTCTCAGGGAATTCTCAGGCACAATCTCCCCGTGGAGCGACGGGCGTCCGCGCCCGTCAACCAGAGCGTTAAGATGACTCTGCTCCCACATGCTCAAGCCTCGCAAGCGACCGGAAGACCGAATTCCCACTATCAACCTCGAAAAAGGCATGCCCCTCGTTTACGAAGCACTCACTCTCCTGGAACGCGAACTGACCGCGGCCCGGCACCAACACATCTCCATCCTTTAGCTCATCCACGGCTACGGTTCGACGGGTGTCGGCGGCGATCTCCGCATCGCTATCCAGAAGCGACTCCACGAACTCCACGACAGCGGCATCATCCGATCCTTCATCTTCGGTGAAGACTGGGCGCCGTCCGATCCTCAAACGTGGGATCTCCTCAAACGCCAACCTGAACTTAAATCCGATCCCGACCTGGGCCGCTCCAACCGCGGCATCACCATCGTGATCCTCTGACCCGAGTAGTACGATCGTTCACTAGTCAACGCCCAGGTTCAACCTAACACCCGATACCTGCGACCCGATACCTACCTACGACCTGATACCTGCCGTTGTTCCAATTGACTTGTCCCATCCCCTCTCCATAAGATGGCTGCCCAGCGGCGCTCTTCCGAACCATGATCGGGCAAACCATCTCTCACTACCGTGTGATCGAGAAGCTCGGCGGTGGCGGTATGGGTGTCGTGTACAAAGCCGAAGACACGCGCCTCCATCGCTTTGTTGCCCTCAAATTCCTTCCCGACGAGGTCGCCCGCAATCCCCAGGCCCTGAGCCGCTTTCAGCGCGAGGCGCAGGCTGCCTCCGCCCTGAACCACCCTAATATCTGCACCATCTACGACATCGGTGAGCAAGACGGCCGCGCCTACATCGTCATGGAGTTCCTCGAGGGCGCCACGCTCAAGCATCTGATTTCCGCGCGCCCGATGGAACTCGAAGCACTCCTTACCATCAGCATCGCAATCGCTGATGCGCTCGACGCCGCGCACTCCAAAGGCATCGTTCACCGCGACATCAAGCCCGCAAACATCTTCGTCACCCGCCGCGGGCACGCGAAAGTCCTCGACTTCGGCTTGGCCAAGGTTGCAAATTCGGGACCTTCATTCACTGCCGAGCCCAACGGCCTCACCGCGCAGGAAACCGTGATCGCCGAAGAGCATCTCACCAGCCCCGGTTCCACGCTCGGCACCGTAGCCTACATGTCGCCCGAGCAGGCCAAGGGCAAGGAACTCGACGGCCGTTCAGACCTGTTCTCCTTCGGCGCCGTCCTCTACGAAATGGCCACTGGGCAGCTTCCGTTTCGCGGAGACACCTCCGCCCTAATCTTCCAGGCCATCCTCGACCGTGCTCCCACATCGCCGATTCGACTCAACCCAGATCTGCCGACGAAGCTCGAAGACATCATCAGCAAGGCGCTCGAGAAGGACCGCAATCTGCGCTACCAGCATGCCGCCGACATGCGCACCGATCTTCAGCGTCTCAAACGAGACACTGACACCGGCCGTGCAATCGCCATCAGTTCCGGATCCATCCCCGTCGCTCAGGAATCGCCCGCGACCGCTCCTCAGTCAGGAAGCTCTCCATCCACGCCGTCCGCATCAATATCGTCGCCCCAGCCCGCTAGCGTCCGGTCCGCAGTAATCTCATCGGGGCGCGCGGTCGCGGCCGCCTCGTCCGCCACCATTACTACCCCACCCGGGCCTGCCACGCCACGATCTCGGACAGGCATTTACGTGGTCGCCGGGGTCATCGGGCTGGGCCTGCTTCTTGCTGCCGGCCTGTACGTCTCCTCTCACCGCTCAGCCAAGCTCACCGAAAAAGACGCCATCCTCCTCACCGACTTCGTAAATACGACCGGTGACGGTGTCTTCGACGGCACACTCAAGCAGGCTCTCGCGACGCAACTTGAGCAATCGCCCTACCTGAACATTCTCCCCGAATCTCGCATCCGCGAGGCGCTCAAGCTCATGGGACGTGCCGAAGACCAGCGCATTACCGCCGACGTTGCGCGCGAGATCTGCCTTCGCGAAAACGTCAAGGCGATGCTAACCGGCTCGATCGCCTCGCTGGGTAGCCACTATGTGATCAGCATGTCCGCGATCAACGCGCAAACGCAAGACTCGCTCGCCACCGAGCAGGCCGAGTCTGAAAGCAAGGAACAGGTCCTCAAGGTTCTCGACAAAGCTGCAACAAATCTGCGGACCAAACTCGGCGAATCCCTGCCGTCGGTGCAGAAATTTGCTACTCCGCTCGAACAAGCCACCACATCTTCGCTGGAAGCGCTGCAGGCCTATAGTCTTGGGCACGCCGCCCACCAGCACTTCAGTGACGAGGCCGCGATTCCATATTTCAAGAAGGCCGTCGAACTCGACCCAAACTTTGCCATCGCCTGGACCGAACTCGGCGTTGTCTCCGGCAACACCGGTCAGAGCCGCCAGATGGAAGAGGCGATTAAGAAAGGCTTCGATCTAAAAGATCGTGCAAGCGAGCACGAAAGGCTTTACATCGAAGGACACTATTACGACGAAGTCGCCGGCAACAGCGACAAGATCATCGAGATCTACGAGCAGTGGAAGCGCACCTACCCCCGCGAGACTCTACCCTGGGACAATCTTGCCCTTCGCTATCAGGGTCTGGCACAGTTCGACAAGTCGCTCGAGAATGCGTCGCAGGCCATGCGCCTCGATCCTAAAGACACGTTTGCATATCAGAATCTCGCCGATGCCTACCTGAGCCTCAATCGCTTCGACGAAGGCAAAGCTGTTTGCGATCAGGCCACCGCCCAAAAGATTGAACCCCGGGCCACCCGCTTCGATCGCTATATGCTTGCCTTCATTCGTGCCGATGAGCCAGCCATGCAGGCAATCGTCGCGGAAACTACCGGAACGCTTGACGAGCCTTTGATCCTTTTCCAGCGCGGCCGCGGCATGCTTACCCTGGGTAAAGTTCAGGAATCGCGTCGCACCTTCGATCGTGCAGTACAGCTCTCGCGCCAACACGGCTTGCCTGAGTTCGGATCTCTCGTTCGCGCGATTCAGGCGGGATACGAAGTGGAATTGGGATACGTCAGCGAACCGCGTTCGCAAGTAAATGAGGCGCTTAGCCTCGCATTGAATAAAGACACCAAGTCAATCGCCGCTCAACCCCTCGCCACCCTCGGCGACACCAAGCGGGCTCAGGGTTTTATCGACGAACTGGCCCGCGACTTTCCGGATAATACCCTCTTGAATAAGGTTGCACTTGCCGTCGATCGGGCAGCCATCGAGCTTCAACTTAATCAGCCGCAAAAGGCGATTGTGGCGCTGGAGTCAGCGTTACCTTACGATCTCGGCAGCGGTCCGAATGGAGCCAATTACTTCCCGATTCACCTCCGTGGCTCCGCCTACCTCAAAGCCGGCGACGGTGCAAAAGCCCTGGTCGAATATCAGAAGATCCTCGACCATCGCGGCGTCGATCCGCTGGGTGCCTTTTATCCTCTTGCCCATTTGGGAGCAGCGCGCGCTTACGTCCTGCAAAAAGACACAGCCCACGCACGCACCGCGTATCAGGATTTCTTCGCCGCCTGGAAAAACGCAGACCCCGACGTTCCCATCCTCAAACAGGCCCAGGCTGAATACGTGAGACTGCAGTAGTTACATCGCGAGCGCAACGCTTACTAATCGCGAATGCTCTAAATCACCAATCTTCTGGATCGCCAACATTGTTCAATCACCAACGTTGTTTAAGTTGTCATCCCGAGCGAAGTGAGGCGCTAGCGAACGTAGTCGAAGCCCGTCCTGAGCGAAGCCGAAGGGGACCCCTTGTTTGAGCGCACTAACAGGGCCGTTTCGGGGAATGCTCTTCTCTTAGCGACCTCCCCTTTGTAGCCCGCAGACCGTAGGTAACTGCCCTTGGAAAGTAGCGCCGGCCTCTCGCCGCTGTCCCGAGGGCGTCCCGCCCTCGTTTCATCAAATTCGATTCAACAAACGATAGAGCGATGCCCGTCTGCGCCGGTCGAAAGTACCATCTTCTGTGCCGCACGTTTTGATCATCTCACTAAATCTAACTAAATTAGTTCTGTCATCCTGGGCGAAGTGAGGCGCGAGCCGAACGTAGTCGAAGGACCCCTTGTTTGATCGCCCACCATGGCCGTATCGGGGAGTTCCCTTCTTAGCTTTCATATCCTCGTTGATCGTCCAATTTTCATAGGAAATCGGAGCCTCCTGAGGAAATTTCACTTGAACGTCACCGCACCGCCACGTTCGTCCGACCACCCTTCTCCTCGCCCATCGCTTTCACGCGCATCTGCGCGAGCTGATACGGAGACGCCGGAACCTGCACTGCTAACTTAGGCTTCTTTACGCGAGCGTAATCGGCTCGCGCCGCCGACATTTCGCCGTATTGCTCCGCCACCCTCCCGAACGCATACCAGAACGCATCATCCGGTTCATCGAGATTCTCAATATCCATGGCTTGCAGAAGCACCTCTCGCGCCTCTTTCGTCTTCCCAACTTCCGCATAAACACAACCCAGAGTGTGCAGCACGTTTCCATCGTTCTGATTCGCCTGTGCCGCTGCCAGTGCCGTCTCGACGTCCTCTTGGCTCACCCCGCCTTTGAACAGCGCCGTCCAAGCCAGCATGTTCTTGTCCGACCCTTCGCTCTTCTCCAGCTTCACGACTGCTTTCGCTCTGTCATACGCAAGCGAATAATCTCCCCGCGCTGTTGCGAAATGCACCAGTGCACGCATCGCATCCAGGTCATCCGGCAAACTTTGTAGCCGCTCCTGAGCATACTGATCTGCCTCTGCGTATTTCCCCAGCCCTCGCAACGCGTACGACTTCGCCAAAAACACTCGCCTCGACTCCGGATATTCCTTGCTCAACTCCGACGCAACGCTCAACTCCTTCTCATATTGATGAGACGCCTCGTACCCCTCCAGCAATCCCAGTTGAACATTCAGCTTTGCGGTATCACTCGTTGCCGCCGTCAGGGTCGGCTCGAATATCGCAATACCGTCCTTCGCCGTCGATTCCGTCTGCACCAGGATCCCGGCCGCTGCCAGCTTGATCGTCGCGGCATCGGCCTCTTTTCCTTTTGTCCAGAGTCGAGGAAACACAGGTCCCGCCAAAGAATCATCCCCGCCCGCCAGATGCTGTTCGTCGCGGATCCAATCCAGGAGCACGCGACCTCCATTCAGATCGCCCGCATTCACGCGATCCAGCACCTCCAGCCCTACAGAGTTCGGCCTTTCCCCACTATCCAGCACCTTATAGGTGCCGCCTTCTTGCACCACGAATAGCGTCAGATTCTTTCCGCCTGGCATCTTTGCATGCACTCGATACCCCGACGCATCATTGCCCTCGACCTTCATTTCCATCATCTGCAACACCAAATCGAGGGCGACATCCGGCGACGATCCCAACCGAGCCATCGAATTCCGGAACATCCGCCCGGCATTCCCGGCCTTCGCCAATTCGTCCGGATCCTCCTGTTTCAAAACCGTGATGGCGTTTCTGCTCGAGACGCTTATCATCTGCTCTTTTGAAATCTCCCGGCTGGTCAGCATCAATAGCATTTGGACCGCGAGTCCGCTCGGATCCTTCGTAGGCACGATGTCCTCGTGCCGCTTCGCCTTGTTCAACGCCGCTGCGATCGCCGCCGAACGCGACGCTTGATCTCCCGCAGCGCCGGCTTCCATTACTCCCGCAGCCGCGGGATATTGGCGCACGTTCATCAGCATCTCACCCGCGGTGCGTAGCATTTGCTTGCGATCTTCATCTCCCGATGTTCTCTGGTTGGCCTCCGCTAGTCCCGCCTCCGACCCTTTCTGCGCCGCTTCGCACGCCACGATGAGCGCATTCAATTGCGGATTCTGTGTCCGGCCCTCTTTCTCAGCCTCCGCAAAGTCTCCGGCATAAAAGAGCGCAAACGGCAGATTGTTCTTGAGCCCAAGCTGGCCGAGTTGCTCTGCCGTCAGCGTGCGATATGCCTCCACGGCCTTCTTCAAAGGAGCGCCCTCCCCATAACGACGTCCGTCATGGTCGTACTCCAGCAGGATCGCGAGGTTCGCGGTGATCGAGTGGTCCTCCGGATCCAATTTCTGCGCTTCGCGAAATGCCGCTTCCGCGCCTGCATAATCGCTGCCCGGACGAAACTTTCTGCCCACCACGTCGTACTCCAATACGTCCGCCAGCGTCTTCTGCGCGAGCGCAGACCTCGGCTCCAACTTCACCGCGGTCCGCGCTTCTTCGCGCGCCGCCTCTCCTAGCCCCGCCTGCATTAATGCATCGGCCATCTGCAAGTGATGAACGCCTTCCTTCGGATGAAGAGCGATCAACTCGCGATACGCCTGCATCCCTTCACGGATCTTGCCGTCTTTCAGCAGCGCCTGTGCCGTCGGCTCGAAGTGGATCAGCGTGGCCTCCGCATCTCTCCACTGCGCAATCTGGTTTCGCAGTTCAGTCGCCTCGGTCACCGTCAATCGCGACTTCGCCATTTCGAATCGCAAGAGTGCATGGACGTTGCCGTTTGCATCCGCGGAAAACTCCTCCGTCAAGACGGCCGGACCGGCATTCGCCTTCAAGTTTTGAGGTAATCCCTTCGGACGAAACCCCGCTGGCGGTACGACCGTGTACTGCCACTCAGTCGTATACGCGGATTGCAATTGATAATCGGCGGTGCGTTTCTTCTTTGGCTTTCCATTCGCTTCCGCATTCTTCTCTGCATCCACTTCGCGTTCCCGAAGCTGCGCCGGCAACCGGTCAAACAGTGACTCGATCCGGATTGCCGCCACCGCGGCTTGCAGATCCGTGTAACCGCGGCGCGCTTTGAGCGTTTCAAGCGTCATCTGGAAGGGAATGGAGAAGTCTCCCGGATCACTGCGCTCCACGCGATCCAGTTTGTCGCTCAGATATTGTTCACGCACATAATCTGCGAGCCCTTTCCGCCGATCCTCGTTGTCCTTGTCCGCGTAGTACGAGCGATATTGCGATTCGAAACTTCCGCGCGGTTCCGTCGTCTCGACGACCCGCGCCGGACCGTTCTCCGCCAGATAAAACTCACGCTTCTCAACCACCAGGTTTTCCGCCGACGTCGCCTCCGGCGTCTTTACCAGCGCGTCCGTCCCCGCACGTGCGACCAACGCAAGCCTCCCCTGATCGGCTGCCGGTCTCTGTCCAAGCCTTGCGTACTCATCGGTCGCGTCGATCCATACCTCCGGAGGCCCCGGCACGTATACGATCGCGTGCTCGAAGATCCCCATGCCCGGCAGCGACGGCGAAAGATCCTCCCCGAATCCCGCATCGAGCAACGCAACATACGCCGGAATTCCCGCCGTCCGCAGCATCGCCACCAGCAATGACGATTTGTCCTTACAATCGCCATACTTCTGTTTCAACGTCTCCGCTGGCGAGTGCGGCACGATGCTGTTCTCTCCGAATTCAATTCCGGTGTACCGCACTTCGTGATTCAGATAATCGAGAATCGCCGCCGCCTTCTCGTCTCGCGTCTTCTGCCCAGCGATGAGCTTCTCCACCAGCACCTTCACATCGGCGTCTGCGATCTGCCGGTCCACAATGTTGCTGTAATCCTCCGCGATCTGCCTCCACGACTTTCCCGTCGAGAACGTGATACTCGGATAGGCCGCCACATCGCTCGGGAGAAACGGCTCACTGTTCTCGAGGGGCTCAAGTGGTCCGAATTCGAATGTGAGCGTCAGCTTGCCATCGGCCTCCGCACGCCGAGGCTTGGCATCGCCCAGCAACCGCGTCTCGTACTGCAACGGCAACGATGATGGCGCATCGATCACGACCCGCAAATGATGCACCGGAACCGCCCGCCCTACATACGTTCGAGCGACGCTACCTGCACCGAAGAATGGCGCGGTCTCCCGCAGCGTCCGCTCCACCTCGACCACAACACCTGGCGCGATCGCCGGAAGAGGCGCGCGCAGTACCCGCTGATCTCCGTACGTCTCGTTCTCCTGATCTTTCGCCGGAGCGTCCGTAATCGCCTTTTGATTGAGAGGATGCACCTCGGAATCTTTCGTGATGACCCGCGCCTGAATCGCAGGCCGCTCGTGGTGCCACGGTTCCCAGTGCACCATGACGCTATCCCACTCTTCCGCTCCCTTTTGCGTGAAGATCTTGTACACGAGATAGTGCGTATACACCTGCCGTCCCTGGTCGTCGAAGCTGTAGTGCTCTTGCTCTTCGAGCACGAGAGCGTCGGTGCCGATCGGAACCGTCACAGCGCTCGCCGCGTCATAAACGACTTTCGCGTCGCCAGAAAAATGCACGCCATCCCAGAGTGCCGCACTGCTCTGCGCAAAAGCTCGCGTTCCACTGCAAAGCAAAACGAAAAAGAAAAGATACAGAGCCGCGAAGCGGCGCGAGAGGAAAGCCGGCGGTGCAAGCCGTGGGTTGGCGTCGCCGCCTTCCATGGGCCCCAGCGGGGCGAAAAAGTTCACGAAGCAATGCCATGCCGAAGGATGATTTTCGTAGGAAACAGTCCGGGAAACGTACGGGTCAAGCGACGATTGGCGCAAGGGCAGGCCTCAGGAGCCGAAGTAACTCTAGAAGTTATCTCGCTTCAGGCTGATCCGCAAGACGCCTGCGGTTTGGAACGGAATGACGCGCAACTTTTCTTAACGAATCGCCGACTGACGGAAGGCCTGAGACAACTCTTGTCTTTACCGAAAGATCGGCTTATCCACGGTGTCCCACCCATACGCGTTAGCGATGCGCGCCTCGATCTCACTGACGACCCTTTCGCCGCTGTCCGAGTTCGTCATGATCACAACCCCGTAGCCTTTTCGCACATGCGCCATCAAATGACAGCGGAATCCCCAATTTCCCCCGCTGTGGCTGAAGTACCAGCCCTGTCCTTTCTGCTCAATCTGAAATCCCACCGCAAACGGGCCGGCACCCGTTGGCGTAATCATCTCTCGCGCGGTCGCTTGCTTCAGTACCTTTCCTGAACCCTGCAGCGCGCGCTGCAGCTCGATCGCGACTTGGGCCAGATCCGACGGCGTCGTCCACAGCCCTGCCGCCGCCTGCTCCGGATACACATGCCACGGCGCGTCCAGAGCTTCGCCGTTCTCGCCATGGGCATGTGACGCGTGTCCTGCCATCGCTTCCGGCAACGGCTTCTGATATGTACTGTTTGACATCCCCAGTGGCCCCAGCAGTGTGCTCTCCATCATCTCGGCGAACGGCTTTCCCAGCAGCTCCGTTAATGCGAGCTGCATGATCTCGATGCCCCCGCCTGAATACTTGTACCCTTGGTACGGCACCCTCACGAACTTCACCGGCCCCACATTCGATGGCTTCTCTCCATTCAGAATCTGCACGATCGTTGGCATTGGTACCCCCGGCGCATAGCCGGGGAACCCAAACCCATCGTCTGCTCCCGACGTATGACTGAATAGCGATCGCGGCGTGACCGGCTGCTCTCGCGTGAACTCGCTTTCCGGCACATGCCACGACTTCAGCAAGTTGTTTACGTCTTCGTCCAGCGAAAACCGGCCGTCCTGTACATATTTCAATGCTGCCATCGCGAACGTGGGCTTGCTGATCGACGCAGCCTGGAATAACGTGTCCACTTCCACCGGATGCCCAGTCTTCACATCCGCGACCCCGTATCCCTTCGCCCACTGCACCTTGAAATCTTTGATCACCGCTACGCTCACACCCGGCGTATGCAGCTTGGTCATCATGTCCTGCAGCGTCAGACCATCGAGCCCCTGCCGGTTCGGCACCTGCGGCGCCTCGATCCGCCGAATCATTTCGGCCGTGTCGCTCCGGCTGGCGGATTGTTGCAGCGTTCTGCCAGCTCGCTCCTCGACAACGACGCTTCCCGCAAAGACAACAACGCAAAAAAGCACTCCCATGGCTAGTGCAATACGAATCCTGATTTTCATTTGCTTTTCCTGATATCTCTGATTCTTGGCTTATTGAGTAGATGTTTGTAGTTCGTGCAACCAGCATAGTCGAATGAACATGCTGCGGATCATCGCCATGCGACTTTCTCGGCGACTAAGAGTTTCCGTATTTCTCGGCGGTTAAGATTCATCCTGGGCGTAGCGAAGGACCTGCTTGTTGAATGCCTCCGCACGCTCCCTACCGCTTAAATTGAACAGGTCCGAACTGGCCTGCCATCTGTCCGGCTCCTGATGCAACCCGATCACGTTCCCAACAGGATCTTTAAATCTCGCGGTTCGTTCGAAAAATTGGTGGACAGTCGCGCCTGTTGAGTAATTAGCAATCGGGCCCAAACAGTTCCCGAGATTCTATTTTTGCAAAACCCTCGTTGCAATC
>Ga0126378_10002365_pt1 | contig 13972 bp, 13 predicted proteins | sample PanSoiMetPlot_23_FD_92587 | JGI IMG/M metagenome (GOLD analysis project Ga0126378, IMG submission 92587) | Tropical forest soil microbial communities from Panama - MetaG Plot_23 | ecosystem: Environmental > Terrestrial > Soil > Tropical forest > Bulk soil | place: Panama | collected 2016-02-17 | reverse complement strand
CGCGGCTTGTTCGGCGCGGTCGGCAACTTCATCGAGCTTTTCCTCGCGGATCATGTCAATCGAGGTTTCTACAAGGTCGCGCACCATGGACTCGACGTCGCGTCCGACATAACCGACTTCCGTGTATTTGGAGGCTTCCACCTTGATAAACGGGCACCCGGCAAGGCGCGCGAGGCGCCGGGCAATTTCAGTCTTGCCCACTCCAGTGGGTCCAATCATCAGAATGTTCTTGGGCAGAACGTCATCCGCAATTTCGGGAGGGAGTTTTTGACGGCGCACGCGGTTGCGCAGCGCCACGGCCACTGCGCGTTTCGCGGCCGCCTGCCCGACAATGTATTTATCGAGTTCGAGGACGATCTCGCGGGGCGTCATGTCGTCCAGCGCCGGAAGAAGCTCTTCTTCCTCGCCAGTAACCGCGCCGTTGCTACCGGGCGCGAGAACTAATTCTTTCTCGGACTTGCTGGTCATTCCTGGTTCCCCGCGTAATTCCCTAGTTCCCAGTTTTTCGTCTTAAGGCAATGTGTGAAGAGAGGCACAGACAAAGCCTAACATCCCCTAACTAGAAGATGCTACACACCCGGAGATGGTTTACAAGCGGGTCCGCCTTGCCACCCTGCGCCGAAGGTGTAAACCGTCACGGAAGAAAAAGGACCAGGCTTTCCATTCTGAATTCAAGCCGAAACCTAGAGCTCTTCGACGGTAAAATTTGCATTGGTGTAAATGCAAATTTCGCTGGCGATGCGCATGGCTTCCATTGCCAGGTCTTTGGCGGTCAGTTTAGAGTGTTTGAGCATCGCGCGCGCGGCCGCGAGGGCGTAACTGCCGCCCGAGCCAATAGCCACGAGTCCGTCGTCGGGCTCGATGACGTCGCCATTGCCGGAGAGGATGAAAGTGGCTTTGCTATCCGCGACGACGAGCATGGCTTCCAGATGGCGCAGGGCGCGGTCCTTGCGCCAATCCTTGGCGAGCTCAACGGCGGCCTTCTGAAGATTGCCGGAAGATTCCTGCAGCTTGCCTTCAAAACGCTCGAATAGGGTAATGGCGTCGGCGGTAGAACCGGCAAACCCGGCCAGCACTTTGTCGTTGTACAAGCGGCGAGTCTTGCGCGCGGTGTGCTTCATAACGTGGTCGCCCATGGTGACTTGGCCATCAGCGACCAGCACGACTTTGTTGTCCTTGCGCACACACAAGACCGTGGTGCCGTGCATCGGCGCACTATTCTGATGATTTTGCATCGCGACATTATAGCGCTCGCAATCGTTGCGCGCCAAAAGAGCGGGGCCGCGAGCAGGAAAGGGCCGGCTGTCAGCCGGCCCCACGATTTCCTAAGGGTTAAATGGTCTGCAAACTGGAATTAGTACTTGTTCCAGGTAAAGGAATTGAGGACGTAATTTCCGACGGTGAACAGCGATTTCTTCAGGTGCATGTCGTAATAAATGGCGCCATTTCCGACGTCGGTCAACTGATTGGCGATGACCGAACCGAAAAATTGTCCATTACCCTTGAAGTCGGCGGTCGAATTGGGAGCGTAGACCACGGCTGCGCTCGCGCCGTTGCCTGCAATTTTGATTAGGCCAGTACCAGCGTAAGTGAACTGGAGTTCGGCAGGGTTAAAAGTCGGATTCGCAATGCCGTTTCCCTCGAGGTCGATCGGCAAGGTGTTGTTGTTTCCCGCCACGTTGATGACGATCGGCCCATATTGACCGGTAACGGGGTCGGGAGCGACCACCAGCTGCGCGCTGCCGGTAAGGGAGATGCTGTTGATGTTGTAGACGCCCGGAGTCAAGGTAAGGATATTGCCACCAGACAAGCTGATGTCCCCCAAGCCGCACGCGCCAGGTGGGGCGACGGCGGGAGTACACTGGGCAGAGCTAGGAGAGATTGTTGCGGTATTACTGATATTTGTCGGCCCCGGAGGATAAATGCTGGGCGTGGGGAAGGTAATCGCCTGGGGCAACTGTATCATCCCGCCAGTAACCTGGCTGAGGCTCTTGCCGGAAAACGCTGTAATGTTACCAGCCGAACAGATACCGAAGCCTGCATTGGGCGTGGACAATGAGCCGTTAATTTGCACGTTGCTGCCGCTGTCGGTTTCGTTGCCGTTCGTCCCAACGTTTCCCCCAAAACCGTTCATGGGGATGCTTCCCCCGGTAGCCCCCGGGTTGATCGTGCCACCGTTGGGAATAAGACCCGCAGAGTCATAGCTGTTGGTGGTGCCATTGCCGGTAAAGCTGAGTTGTGCGCAGCCGCTTCCATCAGCAAAGGCGGCATAGGCAAAAGCCGGCGAGATGTAGCGTTCGAGAGTTGTGACCACCTCGGCTTCGGCGTTGCGGACGTTGGTAATATCGCCGTGAGCCGTGATTTGCCAGGTCTGGATCGTGGTGGGAGTGGTGGTTCCAAACGGAGTGATCGAAACCATACTCATCAACTGGGCGGAAGCGCTGTAGTTCACCTGGTTGGCGCCGGCCTGTAAGGGCTGCGTGGCATTCATTGCCTGGGAGAAGGCGGCCTGCATTCCTCCCGGGTAGTTGGCCGCTTGCGTGGACAAAGTGGACAAGAAAATAGGGTTGCCGGCCGCGTCCGTTACCGGATACGTGTTGGTGTTAAAGCCGGGGAAGGTTTGCGTGCCGGCAGGCACCGCCACTGGCGGCACGTAGGCGTTCATGATGAAGTTAGCCGCGGCGTTCACCCCGGCCTCCGCGCCGTAGCGGGCCTCGGTCATCATGCGGTAGTTCACGCTGGACCAGGTCTCGGACTTCGACAGGAACATCAGCGAACCGGCCATGGCCGAGAGGACCAGCAAGAGAATCAGAGCAAAAATCAGCGCGGAACCTCTTTGGTGGTTGCGTTTCATGAGCATTTCTCCATTTTCGATCTTCATGTCTCGACCATTACTGGTAGTTGATCAAAATGTTGGACTTGATCAGCGGCGGGGTCGGCTGAACACGATTGGTATAATCCATCGTCGCGAAATCCCAGGCGTCGTAGACGTTTCGCGGGGAAACGTTCAGCAGGGCCTTGGTCTCAGTTTGCAGTAGGTGCGTTTGTGGGTCAGGGTTCGAAGTCTGCACCGTGAGGGTGACGGCGACGTCGGTCACGAACGCCAAGTCGTGCGCGGCTGCGAAGAGGCCGTCTTTGGTCAGAAGCTGATAGTTGAAGCACGGAACGGGGTTCCCGTTGGCGTCGTTTGGATTCGCAAGAACTCCGGTCAATACGATCATCGAAGGATCAAGCGGGGGCACCACCTGGCTGTCCCAGAAATTCACTTGATTGCGATAGAGGAATCCGGGGTTGGCGGGAGTGCCGGGAGCGCAGGTATATTCTACGTAGACTAGGTTGCCGTCGCCGTTCACATCTCCGAACAGCTTTAGAACCGTACCGGTGGATCCTTGGTTGAGTGCAGGAGCCACGGGATACCCTGCGGGGAAATCCGGATAGCCGGCATAACCAGGGGGCGGGGCCGGCATGACGCCTGCAGCGGGGGGAATGATGCCAGCGGAAAAGGCTCCTGGTATGGTAATTGGGACGCCGTTGGTGCCCGATCCGAGAATGGGGGCGGGTGTGTGAGCGTTATAGAACGTCGCCTCCCAAGTATTCGACGGCGCCGGACAATTTCCGGGGCCGGCAAGGCAAGTCAATTGCACTGATTCCTTATTCAAGCCCGTGTCCACAGTTACCCACTCCCCTTCATAGAGGACTGGGTTACCGAGGGCGTCAACAACATTGAAGGTTGCGGCCGGAAGAGTAGTTACGCCCGTTGCCCCAGGGATAGCCACCGCGCTGGTCATGGCCCAGGCCACACCCGCGGGCGGTGTGGGCAGCGACATTTTTCCTGCTTGACCTATTTCCTGCTGTAGCAGCTCGGTAGCGCTGCGGACACTGGTATGCATTTCCGTGCGATTGGTAATGGTTCCCTGAGTCCACATCATCTGAACCATGCCAGACATTACGACCGCGGAAACACCCAGGAGAATGACGAGGGCGACCATCGTCTCCATCAACGTAAAGCCTGCTTGTTTCCTAGACATCATGGTTTCCACTCTTCCTTGGCAGTCAGCATAGCCATTTAAAAAGGTCTTGATTTCAAAGAAACAACGGTAGATGTGGGAAGAATGCCGGTCTGGCTTGCGTAACCGACGGAGTGGCGAACTTGGGTCAACACGGTAATCTGACGCATGTTTGGTGCGACCTGAGTGATCTGCCAGACGCGAACATAGGACCAATTTGCCGCAGCGGCAACCGGGTTTCCGCTTGAGTCGACGTAGTCTGAATAGCCAACGACGGGACCGTTGGGGTTCAAGCCGCCTCCCACAAGCAATCCGGTTCCAGGTCCGGCCACAGCGGGAAACTGCGTCGTATCAGTCGTTTTATCGTCGTACGGGAGAGCCAAAAGTTGTTCCATTTTGTCCTGGCCGTATTCTGCCGTTCGCGCGGCCAAGTGACCCTGGGTCTCGGTGGTAGACATGGCTACGGTGGCCAAAGTCAGGATGCCAGCGGCAGCGACAAGCAGCAGGCCAAGGGCGATCATGGTTTCGATAAGGCTTATGCCGGCCTGAGAGTTCCTTCTGCGTTTGACAATTCGCAATGAATGATGAAGTTTCATCTGAGCCTTCCTCACTTGCGGTACCAGTTTGCATTGTTCTGGATGTTATTGGCCCAGACTTGGCTAAGCCCGGTGATACTGACCGTCACTCCGTAGACTTGAGCGCCGTCGGTGATATAGACAGCGCCGTTCCCGGTTGGGAGGAGTGTAGCGGGGTCGATGGGAACACCTCGGGAGTTGAAAAAGAAGCAGGCCGTGCTGGCCGCTTGGCCCAACCTTCTTCCATTTACCGGTGTGCATCTAATGGGTGCCTGGCCCATGGCGGTTTGGGTGTTGGGTGGGGGTGCACCCACTCCAGCGAAGCCAAACGTGACACCTTGCGAGAGGGTCTGAACCGGGCTCGTTCCGGGGATCATGCATCGCGGTTGTCCGAAATTATCCAGATCACCAGCGGTCTGCCAGCAGTTAAGGTTCTTATTCCACACATCAACGTGGAAAGTATTGTCGTTGCTCGCGCCTCCACCGGGAAGCGGGCTGCCGACATTCAGATCGATGTAAACCCGAGTATCGGTAAAGTCAGCGGCAGCCTGCAGCTTGGCTTGATTGATGGCTCCATTCAGATCTCGGGCGTCACCGGAAATGCGCAGAGTACGCCGTACCTGGTTGAAGCCGGGTATGGCCAATGCAGCGACAACCAGCGAGACGACCATAACCAAGAGCAGCTCGAGAGTCGAGAAGCCCCCGCTTCGACTCGTCCTGTTCGCGCATCGTCCGGGTTGATTCATTGGTTCCCCTCGCGTCTTAGAGTTCCTGACCCTGCTAAGTCGCACGTTCGTTTGAGAGCAAACTTTCGCGACGCACTCGAGAAGGGCACTTTGGAAGCCAACACCTATCAGAGAGTAAGCCTTTCAGATTGTTTCAGTTACGAAGCCGTGGAAGGTACCCTGAGATGGACGCCAAGCCTTGATGGGTAGAAAGGTAACAAGTCGAGTTAGGATGGGTGCGAAGAAGCTTACTGTGAGATTTCGTGAAAGGACAGAATCTTGTAGCCGGAGGTTGGTTGCGCCCTTTGAATCCAACAGCTACTGTAGCGGATGCCCGCCGCCTGCATTGCCGAGGTGAAAGATACAGACCCTCCGCCAATCTTTCCACTGATTAGATTTCCACTGCCATCGCGCGTTTTTGCCACAAACACTGCTCCGTTCATCTGCCGGGATAGCCCAATGTCGGTATTATTGATTTGGCCTTGACCGATCACCAGAACGATTCCGTTCCAGGTGGTGGCTGGGTCATAAGTGAAGGTGCCGACCACAAGGAGCGTGCCATATCCCGTGCCGGTCCAATTTGAGACGTCCAGATTGCCATTAATCACGACGGTCATGGGATTCGTGGCAGACATCCCCAGGGAAGTCAGCGCCGAACCCGGCACGGTTGGGAGAGGGTAATTCACAGGCCCGGAGGGCAGGATGGCATCGGCATTTTGAGTAATCAGTTGCACGACTGAGTCAAGTTGAGCAGGCGATTCCAGGTTTGCGGGATAGCCGGCCAGGTATTGAACAGCTGGATTAAGAGTCCCCAAACCTGGATAGTTATTCTGCCGAACGCTGGCAGGAGTCACAGGTATCCCCGTCGAAGTAGTACCGTTTCCATTCACAAGATTGTTGAGATCTGATGCGTAATTCCCGCCGCTATAGTCCCCGAAAAGGCCGATAGCATATACAGGCGTTCCCGCAGAAGGGTTGCCATTGCAGTCCTGGTCGTTCCCAATTACGGAATAGGCGGCATTGTTGGCCGGGGCCTGAAAACTGGGATTGCCCGACGGGCCATTGCTTCCCGAGAGGGTCAAAGCCGCAAGAAATGGCGGAAGTACAATGGGCTCAGGTGCAACAAGGTATTGAAGGAGCTTCTGGCTGTTGTTGGGGAGCACGGCGAGGGCAGTGAGCTCGAGCGCCTGCGGACCGACTCCCGGGTTATTGCTGAAGATGCGGTTCGTAGCATCGTAGTACAGGGGAGTAGTGGACTCGGCCCGGCCATCTGCATCAACGTCGATGTTCAGGGACTGCTCGGAAACGCCGTTGATCCGCACCCACTTATACACGGGCCCCGGGAAAGCCAAGGTATTCAGCGGGCGCAGATTCCAAACCGAAGGCGTCTTCGGCGAGGGACTAGGAGGTAAGGGGGCGGGGCAACTGGCTCCGAACTCTTTGGCGAACTCCCCGTCGTAATAAGCATTAGCTAGGTCCCAGGGCGTGACCGCCTCACCACCCAGGGGATTGATGACATAAACGGGAGCACAGGGAGCGAGCGCCGTGCCGGGAGGCGGAAGAAAGCCAGCGGCAGTGTTATTGAAGGAGTTGGGGTTGTTCGCACGCAGCCGGGCGCGGGCCTCCTCGACGCCAGCGAGGGCAGCATAATAAACGCTGGAGGAGGAGCGGTAATTGCCTGCCAAGGCTGATTCCGTGCCTGAGGACACAACCAGAGCAATCGCGACCACACCAATCAGCAACAAGATGAAGATCGCGATCAGCAGGGCAATTCCTGCTTCTTTCCGGCGCCTTCGAATTTTTGCTCTTTGTCTCATCTGGGTCTCATCTTGAATCGATTATTCTTACTGACTCGGATTGACGCGGCGACCCCGTCCAAGCAATTGTACAAGTTGAGGACGGCCTGTCGCACCGTCCGGCAAAGGCGCCGCCACGATCAATGTAATCGAAACGTCTCGAACATTCGCCGGGGAGTTATCCGGAGCACCTAGCAAGGGACAAGGCTGCGGCGGATTCTGCGGCGCGCTGATTGGCGTGTCGCAAGTGTACTGGAAGATAGGCACAGGAGCTCCTGCCGGGAAAACCGTCGGATAAGCCGTGTCTAATTGAAATTGGCCGATCTGAAGAGTGGGAGAATTGTTTACGACATTTTGGACGAATGGCACTGCCTGCGCTCCTGAAGTTGGGGACGTGTTGACTACAGGATCGGCAGAGGCCAGCTTGTCGACAACTGTCCGCATCAGAGTAGTACCGTTCGGCCCACCCAGCGAATAACGAATCCATTGCGCGAAGCAGTACGGAGCGCAGCCAGGGTCTCGATTGGGGTCAGGGTTTGTTTCCACGATGATGTCGAAATCTGTGGGACTGATGCAAGTGCCTCCTCCCGCCGTGCCTATCTGGCATGGAGCCGGAATTGTGTAGTTCGGGCTCCAGCCGAATGGGAAACTCGTGGAGACCAAGGGATGATTGGCGTCAAGGAAACTCTTCGGGGGATAGCCGGCGTCGTCAATGTCGCGGACCATTTGATCCAGGCCGAGGCGGGCCTCCTGAAAAGAGTTTAGAACTTCCGCTTCGGAGCGGAAGCGTTGCTGGGAAGAAGTCAAGAGAGTGAAAGCGGCGCCGCTGACCAGAAGAAAGATGCCAAGAGCCGCCAGCATTTCAATGAGTGTGAAGCCGCCCTGTTGCAGACTGACAGGCTTCCGTTTCATTTGGTCACCATGGTTTCGAGCGTGATGGGCAAGAAGAACCCGTTTCCGCCGATTTGCCTAACGCCGAGAATGAAGCGTTTGGAATCCGCAGTGGCACCTTTGCCCGTGACGATTACCGCCCAGCGCACGTCGTAGGTGATTCCATTAGGATCGTTGGGATCCTGATAAGTAAACCCGTATGGATTATTGGTGGGGGCAGCCGGCGGAGTGGGGCCGCTAAAATCAATGAGCGTTTGGTTGTTGAGGTTTATCACGTTCGTGCCCTGAGGGACATTAAGGTTTGCCGGATTGCCAAGATGACAGGTATTCCCGAGGTCATCCACAAAGGAGGTTGAAGTGAAAGGCTGGTCAATCATTTGGTCCAGCCGCCGCTGCGCAAACACTAGGGCTGTAGAGTCCATGCGATTACGGTAGTTAAGCAAGAGGGAGGCGGGCACCAACTGAGCAACGGACACCAAGCCGACTAGCAGAATGACGGTAGCAAACAGCATCTCAAGGAGGCTGAAGCCTTGCTGGCGGAGGCGAGGTCCTTTAGTCGGGCTCTTCATGCGAATTCGTGGCCTCACGCTCAGTTTACCTGGTGCCAGGGCCCTCCGGCGGGAGCACTCCAAACCTGCACGCTACCGGAAGGAAGCAAAACTACGGCCCGATAACTGGTGTCGGGATTATTGATGCCGCCGATGTAAAGCACGTAAGCGTTCAGGGGAGAGACTGCGCCGCGCGCATCGAATGCGAAACAGGAGGGTGTGCAGGTGCTACCGGATAATACGTTAAGCGCTCCGCTGCCGGCGATGTTCGGGCCAGAAAGACCGGACGTAACCAATGTTGCAAAACCCGCTATGGGGAATTGCTTCTCCGTCGGGGCGGGAGCGGTGTCCGTGCTCAGCCCGGTCCAGGCGATCCAATCGGTCGCGTTGGCAGGCTTGAGAAGAAAACTCACTTTCTTGTTTTGGCGGACGGCTTCAAAGCGCGTGAACTTCAGCAGGTCCGATACGCTGGCTGCTGCGCTATTGAGCTGGTAGGTTCGCAGAGACCGCATCAAGGCCGGGATGGCCATCGCCGTGAGAATCAGCATCACGCAGATAGACATCACCAGCTCGACCATGCTGAAACCAGCGGTAACTGTTCTCGGAGTGCCGGAGTGGGTTGCACTCTTAGTCAATGTCGTTCCTCTTTTGAAGACGGAGCTAGCCACGTACCAATGGTGTGACTGGTCTGAAGGCCAGTTTGATGCACCCGCTGCGCCAAGGCAATGGTCCGCAAGTGCCGCTAGACAATGGTACTTTTTCGGGCTCTCTAGCCTAAATGATAGTACATAGAGGCGAAAAGGCGGCAAAAATGTAACAAACTGAAACGCCATCATCGCGGTAAGCAGCCTCCCCGCTCAAGTATTCTGTTAGTAACTCTGGATACCGATGGCGAAGGAGGTTGGGAGTGGCGGCGTCTAAATCACATTTGGAGTATTGCTTACTTTTTCTTGGAGACAAGCTCCGCGCCACGGGATTTCAACGAGTCTTTCGAGAATAGATCTTGGGGAAAGCCTGGGTTATACCGGCAACTATCCAGGAAGAACTGCGCAGCGCGCCGGCCGTTATGTTCTTTCGTATACTGCATGGGAGTCCACACACTGTTCTTTAGCTGGTAATTCGTATAAATGGTTGTGTCGTCGTTCACTTGCTGGTTTTCCGTGTCCTCGGTGCTGACCACTACGCGATCCAAGAGGTGAGTGGAACGGTTGACTGCAAGCCGGTACTTGCGCCCTTCGCTGTCGTTGATTTCCACCCAGTCCACCTGCCGGAGATCCACGGTGTCACTCCCGCCGAATCGAATAGCAAGACCCGGTTCTTTGAGACGGAACCGTAGCAAGTTGTCAACGCTGCGTTTCGCGGACTCCTGGAAATCGGTGACCGAAGTCACTGGCAGTTCGCTGACCCCGCTACGGTCATACGACCAGCCGCGGTCGCCGTTGTACAGGGCGATTACGACCCCGCCGTGGGCAAAATCCAATCCGTCCAGGCCAATCAAGGACAGGAGAATCGTGTTGCGACCTTTACGCGAGTATTCGATGCGCGCCTTATCCGGATACTGGCGGAAATCGTTGAAATTGATATAACCGGTGAGATCGCCGCTGTGACCAAACAGCGAACGGAGCCCAGAACATTCGCTTTCGCGCACATCCGTATAACCAGGTCCGCCAAGACCGGCAATCAGCTCGCGGATAATCTCCTTGCCTTTGGCCTCACTTTGCTCCGGCATCATGGTGTCGGGATTTTGCGCTGCGACGGTCGGGACAACACACGCAGCTGCCACAAGAATCCCCACGGCAACGATTCCGCGGCGAAAATGGGCAAGCCTCATCCGCACAAGACGGCACCTCCATTTACATTGATGACTTCTCCGGTCATGAAGTTGGCCAGGTCGGAAGCAGCAAAGAGGATGGGCCCAGCAATTTCTTCGGCGGTGCCAGCGCGGCGCAATGGAATCACGGTTGACGCCATTTTTTGGCCGGCTTTGGTTTCAAGCACAGGGTTGGACATATCCGTGGCGACCCAGCCGGGCGCCACACAATTCACCAGGATATTGTGGCGAGCAAGCTCCGTCGCAAGGCCCTTGGTGAAGCTGATGATGCCGCCCTTGGAAGCTCCGTAATGGGTGTGAAGGGATTCGCCGCGCTGCCCGGCGGTGGAGCTGATGGTGACAATTTTGCCGGACTTTTGCTTGAGCATCTGCGGGACGGAAAAATGAACGATCGAGTAGATACTTTTGAGGTTGGTGCGAATCATTTCGTCCCACTGCTTCTCGGACATTTTTTCGATGGGGAGTTCTTCCTGGTTCCAGACGCCGGCGTTGGCCACGAGGATGTCCAGCCGGCCGAGGCGCGAGATGCAGTGCTCGACGAGGTCCTTGTTGTCGGCGTGCTTACCGGCGTCAGCTTTGAAGGCTTCGACGCGCGTGCCGTGTTTGCCCGCTTCCTGTTGAATTAGCTGCGCAGCGTCTTTGGATTTGAAATAGCTAAACACCACATCGGCACCCGCTTGCGCGAACATTTTAACCGCCGCGGCTCCGATGCCGCGCGAACCGCCGGTGATGAGCGCCGCCCTGCCTGCGAGAGAAATCATGACACCCCCGAAGTTAAACCTCGAAATGTGAAATTCGAATATTGAAAATGGAAAAGCCACACCGGGCCCAGTTCGCTGCTTAAAGCTGCCACCAATGATTCGGAACTCGAAATTCGGCGTTGCTTTATATCTTGTGAGTCACCAGATCACGGGCCTTGGCGGCAGCGACAAACTCGTTAAACAAACGCTCGGAGAATGTATCTTCTAACATCCGTTCGGGATGCCACTGCACGCCGATTAGCCAGTTCGAATCACCCATCCACTCGACAGCTTCGATGGTTCCGTCGGAAGCACGGGAGGTGACGCGCAAATTCTTGCCAGGCTGTTGAATCGCCTGGTGGTGCGAGCTGTTGACGGTCGCCTGCGAGTCTTGGGCAAGCGCAGCGAGGCGGCTTCCGGACTCGAATCTAGCCGGGTGCATGGGATCTTCTTTTGGCTCCGGCCTGCCTTCCGGCACGAGGTCCTTCTTCTGATGGGGCGCGACGGTGCCGGTTTCAGCTTTAAGGTCCTGAATCAACGTGCCACCCAGATAGACGTTCAGGAGCTGGCAGCCATAGCAAATGGCCAATACCGGCTTTCTTTCGGCAAAAGCGTGCTGGAGAATGGCGCGATCAGTCTCCTCCCGGGCCGGGTCGGCGGGAGCGGACAATCCACGGTTCACCGCGCCGTAGGATTGAGGTTCGACGTCAGCTGGGCTGCCGGGGAGCACAAAAGCGTCCAGTGTGGGAATGAGGCGGTCCCTTTCTTTTCGGTCCTTGAGAGTAAGAATCACTCCTTCCGCGCCCGCCTTCTCGACTGCCCGGAGGTAATCCTCCGTCTTGCCGCGCTGACCGGTGGTTTTAGCCTGCTCTTCATCGGTGCTGGTGCGCCAAGGGATGCCGACGCGAGGCCGCGGTAGCGCGTTCTGGTGGCTATCGGTAAGGGACATAGAACTTGGAATCGTAGCATCCACACGAGGGGGCGGCAACCACACCTCGAGGGCGGCCACGGCGGCGGAAAGGTCAAAGAAGGGCTCAATGGTCCTACTGCTTTTCTGATGGCTTGTGAGCGGCTAAGATGCTTGCCATGCAACATCCAATCGATCGCCGCAGTTTTCTTATCGCCGGCGGCTTAACCGCCCTGGCGTCAACTCGAGTTCTTGGAGCCAACGATACCCTTCGCGTGGGAGTCATCGGCGCCGGTGGCCGCATGAATGACCTCCTCAATGCAGCCGACAAAGCCGGTAACTACCAAATCGCCGCCGTGAGTGACGTCTATGGGCCGCGGCGCGAAGCGGTAAAGCAGCGCTCGAATGGCACCGCGACCACTCACGTGGATTACCGCGAGTTGCTCGATCAACCGCTCGATGTGGTGATCGTTGCGACTCCGGACCATTGGCATGTGCGCGTGGCGGTCGATGCCGTGGCTGCGGGCAAGGATGTTTACCTGGAGAAGCCGGTCACGCACACCGTGGAAGAAGGCTCGACACTGACTCACGCGGTCCGATCCAGCAAAAAGATTTTGCAGTGCGGCATGCAGCAGAGGAGCTGGAGCCACTTTCGCGACGCCGTGGAACTGATTCAAGGCGGCAGCCTCGGACGTGTTCCGCAAGTCCGGACCTACTGGTGGCAGAACTACCTGGGGTGGAGGAACCGCAAGGCGGTCGACGTCCAGGCGCTCGATTGGAAGCGGTGGCTCGGAGGCGCGCCCGATCAGCCCTTCAGTGAAGAGAAGTTTTACGTTTGGCGGTGGTATTGGAATTTCGGCGGCGGCGCCATGACCGACCTCTTTACCCATTGGATCGACGTTGCGCACTGGGCCATGAAATCCGATCTGCCAACGCATGCGCAGATTCTTGCCGACAAATCGATCTTCACCCAATGGGACTGCCCGGACACGATTCAGGCGGCGGTCCGTTATCCAGGATGGGACGTGGTCTACGAAGGGATGATGGCTTCCTCCATAGACGACGGCGGATTGGAATTTCGCGGCACGGACGGCACTCTGAAGATCAACCGTGCGGGCTTTGCCGTATATCGCGAGGGCGTGTCGGGCAGAGAGAATCCCGTGGTCAAGGCCGACAGTTTCCGCGACGGAACCATCGACCACATGCAGAATTTCTTTGATTGCGTGAAGAGTCGCAAGGAGCCCAACGCTCCTGTCGAAACCGGCGTGGCCGCGGCTCGCGCAGGCCAAGTCGTGAATTTAGCCTACCAGCACAGCGGCCAGATCGCATGGCCCCAGAAGCTTGGTTAGCCAAACTCTCAACTTTTTGGCCCAACGGCGACGTCCGACTCCCTGAGTTTCACCAGCCCTCCACGACAATGAGGGGCAACGTGTGCAGGGGCGTGTTTATGACGGGTTTATCTTCGCTATGGTAGTTTGGGCGCGATTCAAGCGTGGGAGGAGATGAACTATGAAACTTTCCAGAACTGGCAGACAGGTTTTGCTCGGGAGTGCGCTATTGCTTGGTGGGCTGGCAGCGGCGCGGGCGGCGGAGAGTTACCACCTGCTGAAGAAATACCCTCTGCCCGCGGCGGAGGGTAGCACGCGGGAATATTTCGACTATATCACCGTGGACGCGGCGGCGCGGCGCGTGTATTTGTCGCACGGCACAGAGATTAAAGTTATTGATGCCGATAGCGGCAGCGTCGTCGGAACGATTGGCGGATTGAAGCAGACGCATGGCGTTGCCATCGCCAGCGAGTTTGGGCGCGGGTTCATCACCGACGGGGCGCAAGGAAAGGTGATCATTTTCGATTTACAGACGTTGAAGGTGACCGGCGAAGCGAAAGCTGACAAGGACGCGGACAGCGTAGCGTACGATCCGGCGTCGAAGCGCGTTTTTGTAATGAATGG
>Ga0126378_10002364_pt1 | contig 13972 bp, 12 predicted proteins | sample PanSoiMetPlot_23_FD_92587 | JGI IMG/M metagenome (GOLD analysis project Ga0126378, IMG submission 92587) | Tropical forest soil microbial communities from Panama - MetaG Plot_23 | ecosystem: Environmental > Terrestrial > Soil > Tropical forest > Bulk soil | place: Panama | collected 2016-02-17 | reverse complement strand
GTAATAGCCGATCGAATAGTCGTCGTTTTTGCCGGAGAGTAGAAAGCCGTCCATTGCGCCACCGTCGCGCTGCACGCGGCCGCCTTCGTATGAATGATCTGGATCAGGATGTCCGCAGCCCAAATAGTCCGGAGCCAGCGCCTGAGTTTGATGCGGTACTCCGTCGCTGTCGAGATACGTCGCATCCTGGATCGCGTCGGCGTTCGGATGCCAGCCGAACAGATGGTCGAAGCTGCGATTCTCCATCATCACCACGACGACGTGCTCCAGGCCGCTGTTGTCAGGCCGCGGCAGGCTCCCGGCGTTTCGCAGGGAGGTCGAGCGCGCCCGGACCAGGCGGCCGGGGCCGAGAAGCGCGGCTCCGGAAACACCAGCAACCGTCTTGAGAAACTTTCTTCGAGTGAATTTCATGGTTCCCCCTATCGATGGCGCTTTGGCTTAAATCCGCGTCGTTAGCACCGGAGATACCAATCGCTCTCAAACGAGTCTGTCAACCCTTTGGAAATTTGGCTGCCAATGTTGACGGTTCCAGCCGGTGGTCACTACGCTTCGCGCGCGAGCGCCTATCGCTCAGCTAGGTGAAGACGCTGGAGAAAGATCCGATTCGCTTCGGAAAATACCTGCTGCTCGACCGAATCAGCATCGGCGGAATGGCGGAAGTGTGGCGCGCCGCAGAGATCGAAGGTGCGGGTCGGACGGTTGCGATCAAGCGACTGCTGCCCACGGTGGCCGAACACTCCGAGCTCGTCTCGATGTTCATCGCCGAGGGGAAAATCATGCTCCAGCTCACTCACCCCAATATCGCGAGGGTCTACGAGCTGGGAGAGGTTGCCGGCAGCCATTTCATCTCAATGGAATACGTTCCCGGCAAAGACCTCCGGAAAATCCTCGATCGTTGCCGCAAGTCGAGCGAACCGGCTCCAATTGCGGTGACCTGCTACGTGATATCTCAACTGTGCGGTGCCTTGGACTACGCCCACCGGTGGCGCGACGAGAGCGGCCGTCCCACCGATCTCGTGCACCGCGACGTTTCGCCCTCCAACGTGCTCGTCGGCTTCGCTGGAGAGGTGAAATTGATCGACTTTGGGATTGCCAAGCAAGACGATGGCGGCCGCTCGGATCGATCCGTGCCCAGCGGAAAGCTCGCGTACATGAGCCCGGAGCAAGCGCGCGGCGTTCCGCTGGACAGGAGGTCGGACCTCTTCAGCGTGGGCGTTTGCCTTTATGAGATGCTGACGGGTGGGCGACCCTTCAGCAGCGACTCGCATCCCGCTCTTGGATCGGGCGTCGATTTTCAGATTCGCTCGCCGGTGACGGCCAATGCGAACATCCCACCTACGCTGGAAGCGATAGTCCTCAAGGCCCTCGCCAGCGATGCGCGCGCTCGGTACCAGGAAGCGAACGAGCTGGCCGCGGACTTGAGTCGATTCTTGACTGAGTCCGGCAATTTTGAAGCGAAGGACTTGGTGGCGTATATGCAATCTATTTTCGCCGAAGACATTGAGCGTGAGCAGCCGCAACCCGCTGAGGGTGCAGCTCCAATGAGAAGTCTTTTGCCCAAGGTGGCCGCGGTGGGACCGCTGCTGGGCAACGCGGTTTCCGCGGACGGGGAGGAAACCGCTCCGGAATCAAATGCAACGCTAGACCCGTCGCAGCAAGCCGTCGCGACCGACCCTGCCACAGGGAGGCCGAGCGAGCGGCCCCCGACTCGGAACTGGTCGGCCCAGAATCGAGTCAGCGACGCCGTCCGCGCTTCCGTTCGCGCGTTTAGCGAGCCTGCGCCGCCGTCCAATCCCGACTCAACAGCGATGGCGCCACCGGAGGCCGGCTCGACAGCGGTGGCGGCCACGCCTGAACCCGCCTCAAAGGCCCATGAACCCACGCCGGAACCTTCGCCGGCGTTGAGCAAGGGGAAGGCGCTTGCTTGGGGCATGTTGGGAGCTGCGTTGGTCTCTGCGGTGGCCCTGGGCGCCTTTCTGGTTGCGCGAGAAGTCGACTCCGGGTTCGTCGCCATCGAGCTCCCTCTGGATTTGAAGGGCAAGAAGGTCGAGGTTGTCTTTCGCGGCGAGCCGCTTCCCGTTCCGGAGCAGGGAAGGCTCGTGCACAAAGCCAGAGCCGGCAGTGGCTTGCTCACAATCCAGGCACAGGGCTTTCAGCCGTTTTCGCAGAATGTCGAGGTCAAGGGCGGCCGCGAAACCACGGAAGTGGCGGCGAACCTTGCGCCTGTCGTTTCAAATGCTCAGCTCGCGGTACTAGTCGAGCCAGAAGACGCCGAGGTGCGACTCAATGGAAGCTTGGTCGCTTCGGGAGGAGCGCCGTTTTATCTTGCCGACATTCCGGTGGGCGTAGAGCGACTGGTTCAGGTCCGCCACGCTGGATACAGAAGCTACGAGTCGCGGGTGAAGGCCTCTAGAGCTGGCGAGCAGGTAAAAGTTCATGCCAAGCTGCAGCCGCTCGAATATCTATTCGAAGTCGAGTCGTCTCCTGTTGGCGCGATGGTCTGGGCAAACGGCGCGCGTCTTGGCCGCACGCCGGTCGAGGTTCGTTTGTTCGCGGACACCAAGGAGCTGACGTTGACCAGGCGGTGTTATCAACCGGCGCTTGTGCCCGTCGCGGCCAAAGCAGAGGGAGACGATCCAGTGGCGATCAATGTTTCACTGAAGAGATTGCCAAGCTGTCGCTGAGGCGGAGCACAGGAGAAAGATGGCGAAAACTCGCAGGCTCAACAAGGGCGATCCGCTGGCAGGGCTTCCAGGGTGGGCCCGAAAACTGGCGGAGCGGTACTACACGAAAACGGTGAGCACGTTTCTCCTCTACGGAGCGGTGCGCGATCTGCAACCGATCACCTTGGAGGACGGAACGATCGGCTTCGGAACGCTCAAGACGTTCCTTGCCGATGAGCTGTTCGGCGGGCGGGAGCACGTCATCTTCTACGATCGGTCCTCGGGGATCCGCGCCTCGTCGCCGGACACTCAGCAGGATCTCTCGCGCGCGATGGCCGGTTACGATGCGCTGTACGGCACGGACTTCGCCAAGGTGATGCCGCGGGAGCCGGCGCGGGCGCTTCAGGTGCTGGAAAATTACATGCGGCTGCGCCTCTCTGAAGGTCGGTCGCTGGCGTTGATTATCGATTTCGCGGAAACCCTGGCGCCAGACGGAGAGATGGCGCATTTGTCGGGCGAAGACCGGTTCGCGTTGGCGACTCTGGAAAAGTGGGGACACGATCCGCAGTTTCTCGCCGCGGATTTGTCGATCATCCTGGTCGCGGAGAATCTCGCCGATATCTCTTCGCGGCTCTCGCGAAATCCGTATGTCTCGAACATCGAAATTCCATTTCCCGAGGAGGCCGAACGGCTAGCGTACGTGCGGCACAAGCTGGAATCAAAAAAGCTCTCCGCCATCTCCGACGTGCCGATGGAAGGATTGGCTCAGATGACCGCGGGCCTCTCGCGGATCCACCTCGACCGCGTTCTCACCGAGGCGCTGGAGCGCCAGGTTCGCATCACCGCAGCTTTAATCAAGGACCGAAAAAGGGAAATCATCCAAGCGGAGTGCCACGGGCTTTTGGAATTCATCGAGCCGACGCACACCCTCGATTCGGTCGCCGGTCACGCCAGAGCGAAGCAGCGCCTGCGGGACGCGGCGACTGCGCTGAAGAAGGGGCGCATCGAGGTGCTGCCGATGGGGTACCTCGTCTCCGGCCCGGTGGGCACCGGAAAGACTTTCCTGGTTACCTGCTTCGCCGGAGACATCGGCATCCCGTGCGTGAAGTTTCTCAACTTTCGCAGCCAGTGGCAGGGCGTGACCGAGGCCAATCTGGAGAAGATCTTCAACGTGCTCAAGGCGCTGTGGCCGGTCGCGGTGATGATCGACGAGGCCGATGCCTTTCTGGGAAGCCGCGAGGCATCGGGCGACTCAGGCACTTCAAGCCGCGTATTCGCCTCGATTGCATCCTTCATGGGGAACACCGACTACCGCGGAAAGATCGTCTGGTTTTTGCTCACCTGCCGGCCCGATCTGGTGCCGGTGGATCTCAAGCGGCAAGGCCGCGCGGAGGAGCACCTGGCACTCTTTTATCCGCAGACCGACGAGGAGCGCGACGAGCTGTTCAAGGTGATTTGCAAGAAGGCGCGGGTGGACGTCGCGCTTCCTTCGTTCGCTGCCCTGATCCCCGAGAAGGGCAAGCACCTGAGCGGCGCCGACATCGAAGCGATGCTCGTCCGCGCCAGGTTCAAAGCGCTCGCCGAAGGCAGGGAAAAAGTGACCGCCGATGACATCAAAAACGTCATCACCGACTTCGTGCCTCCGTCCTATCCGCTCGAAATCGAGCTGCAAAACCTGGCCGCGGTTCAGGAGTGCACCAGCCGCGAGCTGCTGCCCGAGAATTTTCGGACCATGGACCGCGATCTGATCACTTCGCGGATCCGAGAGCTCAAGACGATGCTCGAGGAGCGCTGACGGCGCGCGCCAATTCCGAAATGAGCCGCTCCTGAGAAACGTAGGCTTCGGTGCAGGGATTGCCGTCGGCAAAGAACAGCCGCGAATCAGCGAACGGATCGCTCAAAAGAAGGATGGTCGACGAGCGCGTTCCGTAGTTGAGGCCCGGCGCATGAATGCAGGTGCCGCCGATCGGATTTGAAGCGTGCAACCGCAGCAGCTTCGCGACGTCCTGCTCATCGGCGGTGGTCGGGTCCAGCTCCCGCCACTTCGAACGAATCAGCTCGGTGCGGGCATGATCGTCGCCGCCCAAGCTCCTCTCCGTCACGATGTGAACCCCCGAGGCAAGCACAGCCTGGTCGACCTCCTCGCCGTCGCACCAGGTGACGTAAGCGCCGAATCGATCTGCGTAAAAGAGATGGAACGCATTGAAGCGATTGGGCGAGAGCGCGGCGAGCCGTTCGTGGAGGGCACGCGCCGACGGCGCCGCCAGTGCCTCCAGGACGAGCTTTCCGCGGGACTCGCGCCGCTCGTCGCGGGGAACGCCGAACCGGTTGGTGACGCCGACGAAAAGGCCTCGCTCGTTGAGCCCAAGCCACGTGCCGCCGGCCACGTCGTCGCGAGGAGCGACGAAGCGGGGATTGCCCGGCCAGATTCGCGGCGGTGAGGAAGCTCGATCGAGATGCTCATCTCGATTCGCGGCAATGACCAGCGGCCATCGCGGAAAAACGTGAAACGCGGCGATCAGCGTGCACACCGGAGAACTCTAATGCCGGGACGACCCGTTCTCTACCGCTCGCTCGCCGTCATCTCAATGGCGCAACGTCGATGCCTTCAGACTCGAGTCTGCGCCGGATCGCGGCGGCAATCGCCTGTGAACCGGGAGTATCGCCGTGCAGGCAAATCGTATCTGCATGAAGCGAGATCTTTGAGCCGTCCTCGGCAAGGACTGCGCCGTGCTTTGCGATCATGAGCGCCTGGTCCGCCGCTTCTTCAGGTTGGTCAAGGACTGCGCGCGGTCGGCTGCGCGGAACGAGCTTCGCGTCCGGGCGATAGCGGCGATCGGCGAAGGCCTCCTCGGCGACGGGGAGGCCCACGTCCCTTCCCGCCTCGATCAAGCTCGAGCCGTAGAGGCCGACGAGGACGAGGCTCGGGCGCAGGCGGCGGATTCCTTCAGCGATCGCTCGCGCGAGCGGCGGATTCTCTGCGGCTTGGTTGTAGAGCGCGCCGTGAGGTTTGACGTGCGCCAATACGCCTCCGTGCGATCGCACGAATCCATCCAGAGCGGCGACTTGGTACAAGACCAGATCTTCGACCGCTTCGAGCGACATCGGAACCGGAACGCGTCCAAAATTCGCCCGGTCCGCGTACCCCGGGTGAGCCCCGATCCGTATCCCGTGCGACAACGCCAGGCGCACGGTTCGGTCCATTGTTTCCGGGTCGCCAGCGTGCATTCCGCAAGCGATGTTGGCAGAGGTGACGAACGGCAGAATTGCCGCATCATCCATTCCCTCTCCGAGGTCGGCGTTGAGGTCGATCGTCACGCGGCGATGCTACCAGTTTCCGCGAAACGCTCCCTATCCGATTCAAGACGGAATGATTGAAAACGGTCCCTTACTCGAACGATAGGTCTCAAAGCCGCGCCGATCCAAGGTGAGCACCTCGTTGATCGACAGCTGGTCCGCTGCCGCAACCAACAGAGCATCCACAAAGTCCATTGGTACGTTTCGATAGCGTTGCATCAAGTCGAAGGCTCTTGCATAAAGAGCGTCTGCTGGGGGCACGAACGAAGTCTTAACCGAGCGCGCAATCTCGAAAGCAACCCTCCCGCCGTCGGGCGCTCGGCGTAGGAGGTGGGCTGCCTCCACCAATACCCCGTCGACGCTAACGAATTGCGCGCGCACGGCAGCCCAAGCGTCTACACAGCGTCGGTGATCTGGGTCGCGACGGTTTGCCAGAGCAACGAGAAAGCCGGTGTCCAGGAGCAATGTCCTAGCCACGCCGATCCGGCTTCCACCCTTTCAGGGCAGTTCTGGCGTCTCGACCAGGAATCACCGAACGGCTGTTAATCCGACCGATCCATTCACTGCTCAGCTCGTAAGCGGACAGTCCACCTTCCGGGTTAAACGACGCGAGCTCTTGCTGGAGCAAAGACCTTACGATGTCAGAAGGGGTAGATCCTATCTCTTTTGCTCGAAGCTTAAGACGGCGCAGCGCCGGCTCGGAAAGTCGAATCGTCAAGGTGCCTTTGAGTCGCGACATTGTAAGACAGCGTAAGACGGGATCCCTCGTTTGGTCAAGCGTTCACACGGCGACCCAGGCGCTTCTCGCTGCGCGCGCCTCTTCAATGCTGACTTCGGTAAAGCGGAAAAGGGTTCCCGGACGCGCCTGGGCGAGCAGCGGCAGATCGGCGCTGATCACCGTGGCGATCTTCGCGTAGCCTCCAGTGACGGGCCGATCGGGACCGAGGACGATGGGCAGCCCGTTCCCCGGTACCTGGATTGCGCCGGCGGCTGTGCCCTCGGGTGGAATGTCGGCCGGAGCGCAAGACTCGATGGTGGGGCCTTCGAGGCGGACGCCTCGGCGGTCGCTTTGAGTCGAAACCCGGTACTCACTCGAGAGGAAGGTTTCCTTTCCGTGCTGTGAGAAGCGATCCGCTTGCGGCCCGAGCACCACGCGCAGCGTTTGGCGCAGACTTGCCGGGCGCGCGCGGTCATCGACTTCGTCCAAACCAGAAGCGTTGCCCAGCTCCGCGAGACAGAACTCATCGCCCCGCTGCAGCCGCGTCAAGGGCTCTCCCAAGATCGAAGGATCAACCAGCCCGCTTTGAATGCAGAGGTAACACCGAGCGCCTTTTCGAACAGAGCCGATACTCAGGCGATCTCCCGCGCGAACGTCGACGACTTTCTCCAAGCTCAGAGGACGGCCGTTGACCGCCGCATCCACGTCCGCTCCGGAAATGCAGATTCGAGTGGAGAGCAAAACCTCTGCTTGCGGTCCTTGGAGCGTAATTTCCAGCGCCGGTGCATCGGCGGGATTCTTGAGCGCGCGATTGCCGCTGCGCAGCGCGACCAGATCCATCGCCCCTCCGCTCGGTACGCCCGACGCCGCCAGCCCATAGCGGGGTGCGCCCTGCACCGAGGTGCTCAAGCCCGGGGAAAGAATGCGAAGCGCAGGGGCCCGCGTCGGCTTCAAAGCCGAGGGACGCCGATCTGCCAGCTGCTGTCGAAGCTTCGGCAGATCCGCTTCGCCAATTTCTTCAAACAGCACGCGATCTCCCGGGGAGAGCAAGGCCGGAGGCGACGCCGTCGCATCGAAGAGGCGGACCGGCGCATTTCCGATCAGCCTCCATCCGCCCGGTGTGCTTGACGGGTAGACGCCTGTATACGGGCCGCCGATTCCAACGCTGCCTGCGGGCACCCGAGGCCGGGGCGACGACAGCCGCGGCGAGTGAAGCCGCTCGGGAAGGCCGCTCAAGTACGGGAAGCCGGGGGCGAACCCGACGAAGGCCACCTGATAGGTAGCCTCGCGATGGAGGCGAGCGAACTCGTTGGGAGATATTCCTACGCCTCGAGCGAGCTCCTCGAGGTCTGGACCGTGACCTCCTCCGTAGGCGACGGGAATCCGCACCGTCTTCGGCTGCCAGGCACCGCAGGCCTTGGGGGATTTCAGCAACTCCTCGAACGCGCCGCGATCCAGCAGGGCGGGATCGAAAATCAACAGCAACGTGCGGGCGCCGGGGACGGCGTCGTGCACGCCGGGCGCTTGCTCAGAAGTCAGCTTTCGAGCGAGCGCGGCCGCGGACGCATTTGCTTCTTGTTCCGAAAGGCCTGGAAACTCCACCAGCAATGCGCCATCGACGACGTCGCGCGTGACGCAGCGCATGTCACATACCGCCTATCGGTGGGCTCGAGAGGATTCGGCGCACGGCGCGGAATGTACTCGATTGCTCGATGGCCGGTCAGGGGTGCCGCCGTGGTTTCAGAGCGCGAATCACCGCCCGTCTGCAGACTTACTTCGGGCTGTGAACGGTCAGCTCTTGCTCGAGGACGGATGCGGTCTTCGGCTTCGGCCAAACGACCAAGACAGTCCCGACCTGCAACGCCTTCTTCCTCTTCGACAGCCCATTCCACTGGCGAAGCTCATCGACGGTGCAATTGAACCGCTGAGAGATTGCCCAAAGCGTATCCCCGGTCTGCACGCCGTAGGTCACGCGGGTCTTTCCGTCGACGATCTCCTCTTTGAGCGGTCCGGTGGCCACGGCTCGGCGCACCACCGTTCCAGCCGGGATTTCCTCCTCCGGCCGCGCCGGGGTGAAGCCGCCGCGCCGCGCCCGCGCCACCTGGCGCTCGAACGCCAGGTCAGCCTTGCCGCGCCCGTTGGGGACTGGAATCACCAGCTCTGAGTTCACGCGCAGCAGTTTTACGCTGCGCATCCCGTTGAGCCGAAGGATTGCTTCGGGAGCGCTGTGGTACGAGGCAGCGATCTGCGAGAGCGTGTCGCCGCGCTTGACCCGGTGAACGCGAAACGCCAGCCTGCTCTGCGGGCCGAGCTTCGAAAAGTTTTCGTTGAATTTCGCTCCGGTGCCCTTCGGCAAGCGAAGCACGTACGGCTGTTTCGCACTGGCTGGCGGCGTGCACCACCGCTTCAGCTCTGGATTGAGATCCTTGATGTCCTCGACGCTGATCTCCGCAGCGCGCGCGAGAGTCTCCAGGTCGACTGGGTCGGTGAGCGGTATCTCGTCCATCTCGAGCGGGGTGAGATAGTTGAACTCCGCGTCCGTGAAGCCGAAGGCCTTGGGGTGCTTGGCAATCAAGGCGCAGGCGATGAGCTTGGGCACGTAATGCTTCGTCTCCTTTGCCAGCCCTTTTCCATCCGAGAGCTGCCAAAAGTCGGAGGTGCCCCGTCGGAGCATCACCCGCGAGACCTTGCCGCCGCCGGCATTGTATGCGGCCCAGGCGAGATACCAGTCGCCGAGATCTTCGTAGAGCTGCCGAAGGTACCGCGCCGCGGCAGTGGTGGACTTAATCGGGTCCCGACGCTCGTCAACCCAGAAGTCCTGCTTGAGCCCATACAGCTTGGCGGTTGCCGGAATGAACTGCCAAGGCCCGGACGCTCTCGCCCAAGAGTATGCGTGAACGGAGAAGCCGCTTTCGATCATCGCCAGGTAGACCGTGTCTTTCGGCAAGCCGTGCGACTCGAGAATCGGCTCCATCGCCGGGATGTAGCGCGTGGAGCGGGACATCCATTTGCGGAACCACTTGCGGCCTGGTCCCCGGAAGAACTGAATGTACTCAGCGACCAGGGGTTGCATCTCCATTGGGATGTCGTAGCGATTTTTCACCTGTGAGATGTCGAACTTCGCCAGGTCGGTGATCCGCGGCAGCTCGAGCGGCGAAGGATCCTCGCGCGTCTCAAGCTCAGAAAAGCCATCCTCAAGCCGAGCGCGCAGCGGACTCGCCATTCCCAGTCGACGGATCGACTGGAGGATCTCCGCATTGGGCTTGGCCGATGGGTCGAGAGCGACCTCCTCCAGTGCGCGCAGCTCCTCCATTTCCGCAGATTGCTTCTCCACCTCTTCCGACGCATCCTGCTCGTCGCCGCTCGGATCGGGCGCGATCGGGGCGCGCGACGCCTGAGTCGATTTGGGATGGCGAGCGCGAACTCGCTCGGCGGGTTGCCGCTCCGATGCCACTTGCGCGAGTAGGACGAGCGTGAAGATCAGCATCGCTGGTAAGGGAGCGGTCCTATAGCATGAAATCGTATTCGTCGAGTTGGGGATGGTCAAACTAGAGGTGGGTCATTTTCCTCCCCACCGTCGACCATCGGCCTAGCGCGAGCCGGTCTTGGCGCCCGACGTCTGACCGCCGTGGCCCGGTCCCAGAATTTGCGGCAAATACGTGGAGAACTCGAAATGCGATGAGTTCTCGGGATTGTGGCACCGAATGCAGTCTGCCTTGTCGGGTTTGGCGAGGATGTTTGGTTCCCCGGGTCCGTCGGAGTGGATCGAGCCTGGGCCGTGGCAGCTCTCGCAGCCGACGCCCTTGCGTCCTTCCACCTTGTCCACTCGACAAACGCCGCCCGGCTTGTCGTAGCCGATCACGTGGCATCCGACGCAGCTCAAATCATACTGTCGACCGACGTCCACCAGCGTCTGATAAGCGCGGGCGTGCTTAGAGCCTTCCCAGACGGGAAAAGCGTCCTCGTGGCAAGCGCGGCATGCTTCATTGCCTACGTACGTGGGCTGATCGGCGGCCGCCCGCGGGCAATCCTTGCCGTGTTTGCGAGCCCAAGCGAGGTTGAGCAGGCCCACGTCGCGGTCATAGCGATCGATCAGCGCTTTGACTTCCGGCATGCTCGGAAGCGAAGGCTCCAGAGGGATAAAGCGCACCGCGAAGACATTTCCGGCGGCTTCGGGGAGCGGAGCTGAGGCGATCGCCTCGCGGCGCTTAACCAGCTCGTCGAGCTTGCCTTGCTTGAGAGCTTTGATTTCTTTGCCCAGGCCGGGCGCGTTGAGCTCCTTTCTCAGCAGCTCGATTCGCTGGTCCAGCGAGGAGAGCTCCCGCTCGACATCGTCGGGCGTTTTCTGCAGCTCGAATGGCGCCTCCGGTTGCGCGTAAGAGATGTCCACTCGCGCGAGCGATCTGCCCTTGCTCTGAACGCGCGCGACCGGTACGCGGGTGCGCACCAAGCGGTTTGCCTCGCCGTCGAGCTCGTCGGCCGCGCGCGTGGCGAAGAGGAGGCTTGCTTCGAGAGCGGGGTTGGCAGCCGCCTGCTGCGCCCGCTCGAGGGTCTGGTAAAAAAGCCCAAGCACGAACTGCGCGCCGCTGTGTCGCGCGCGGCGCGCGGTGGCAATCAGCTCCTCTTCGCTCGCTGCGGCGGCAATCGCCAGCTTCATTCCCGATTGCTCGAACAGCCGGACGGTCCCGTGTTCTTGCTCCGGGAGCTGGAGCGACTTTCGGAACGCGGCGCCGCGCGCGTTGTCCAGCTGCCCGATCGCGCGGGTCGCCAGCTTGGCCAGCTTGAACGCGCGCGCAATCGTCTTCGCTTTGAGCTCCTCCTGGGGGACCTCAGCAGGGGCCAGCGCAGTCTTTCCGAAAAGCGCGTCTCCGCCATCGACGAAGAGCACGGATGGATTCGCCGCCCGAGCCTCGGCGATCTGCTCGACTGCGCGATCGATTCCTCCGCGCATCGCCTCGCTGCAGCCGCACGGCGCGAGATAGCCGCGGAGGTCCTCGGAGACGAAGACGACCGAGCTGCGGCGGGTGGCGAGTTGATTGCTCGGCACGCCCGCGTGGGCCGCACACATCGCGATGAGCAGAGGCAGCAAAATCCGAAGCCGCGCTACCACAGAATGCTCTGCACCAGGTCATCGACTTTCTCGCCCAAGGCCTCCAACCCATTCGCCTTGGAGATCGAGCCATCCGCCCCGACTTGCTCCGCCAGCCTGGCCAGCTCATCGTCGGGCAGGGTAGAGAAGAGCACGATCGGGATGTCCCGCGTTCCGTATTCATTCTTCAGCGTGCGGCAGAGATCAGTGCCCTTGATCCCCGGCATGTGGATGTCGGTGAGAATGAGGTCCGGCCTCCAGCTCTGCAGCGTCTTCTCGAACTCCAGGAGGTTCGAAGTCGCGCGGACCTCGTAGCCTCGCGCCTCGAGGACCGCTTTTTCCATCGCGAGGACAATTTCGCTGTCGTCCATGAGCAAAATCTTCTTCGCCACGCTCAGTCTCCGAGGAGTGGACCTCGCGTTGACCCTTAGCAGAGACTCGCGTTGCCGGCCATCGTTGACCGTGGGATGAGCAAAGCGCTAAGACCCGCCGCTTCCGGCAATGCGAAACCGAGAAACGTTGAGGGAGGAGGTCTCGGAATGGATCCGCTGAAGCTGCCGCTTGAGGAGCTCATGTACGTGCGGCTGGGGCGCTTCTTCGACCAGCTCAATGGTCGAGGCGTTCCCGACCTGTACCGGGTGCTGCTGGAGCAGGTCGACCGCGCCGTGCTGCGGCAAGCGCTAGAGCGCTCGGACGGCCAGCTCGGGGCTGCGGCGAGGTTTCTCGGCGTTGATCGCAACACCTTTGCACGCAAGGCAAGGCGGCTGAAGGTTGAGGGAGCGCTCGAGTCAGATGCGGTAACCTTGAGGCAAAAGAGTGAAAGGCGGCCAAGCAGCGAAGCGGGAAAGCCAAAAGTCCAAAGTTGAAGTGTGGGTGTGCTCGGAACGTTCCACGTGAAGCGTGTTCTCGCGGAGAAATCCCTCAGCGAGCTGGGACCTTCGATGTCTAGTGCGCGAGCGAATGCTGGCTTTTTTGCAAAAGCATCCACAGTGGCTTCCGATTTCTCGGACCGAGATGTGGCCGAGCGATTCGCATCCCGGGGCGTTTCGCCCAGAGCGCCTCCCGCGCCCGAGGTCAAACGAAGTGAGTTGACTTGTACTTGCGCGGTTGCCTAATCGCATGCTGAACCTGGATGTAAGGATTGACTTCATCGGATGATGCTGGACGCCTCGGCGCCTCCGACGCTGACTCATCCCTCTCAATTGACCGATCAAAAACGCAGCCGATCCCAGGTCCACACGTTCGACTACCCGCGCTCGTCCATTCAAAACATCGCCGTGTCACCGCGGTACCGTGGGTTATAAGCGAGACTTGATGTGCTCGTATCGCTGGCACTACGTCGGCAGTCTCTCGGCAAGTGGGAAACCGAGAAGAACCCTATCAAGCTGACCGGTCGGGCCTCGCGCTTGCCGCCGAATGCGATGCGGAAATGCCCAGCCGACCAAAACCGATGGATTCGAGATGGCGCCCACTATAAGGTGCGGCCCCTCGGGCGCTCGGGGGAGCCGCTTCGGGAACCCGCAGGAGCATCTCGATGCAAAGTGGAAGGCCGGATCGACGGCATTGGCTACGCCGCTGCATCTTCGCTTTTGCTTTCGCCTGCGGCTGTACGCCGGACATCTCGACTCAGCGAAACATTCCGCAGCGTCCCTCGCTGGGCGAGCAACTGTACGGTGTTTTCTGCGACCGCCTAGGAGCCCAGAGCCTCCATGAAGACCTGAGCGGTACGTCCTATCACCTGCTTTGCCACCGAAAGGACGGCGCATTCGCAGACAAGGTGGATACGCGATTTCTGCCTTCGATTCAGGGCGGTTTTAGCCAAAGCGGCCAGTCGGTCAGCGCGGAACAGCAACAGCAAGCTCGCGTGCACGGCATCGCGCGAATCGAGGCGCTGGCGCGTTGGCGCGCAGACTTGATTTCAGCGCTGGACGCAATGCTGCCGGATATCCCGGTCCCGGCCAAGGACCTGAAGAACCACGATCCGGCTCAGAGCTGCTCTCCGTCAGGCCAGGAGCGATTCAGGGATCAACTGTCGGATCTGCTCAATCGATTGAACGCCAACAATTTGTACATCGACGGGACGCTGCCGAATTCGACCGAATCGTTGGGCCGGGTGTTTACGGCTTTCAAAACAGACAGCGATCTCCAGTCAGCACTGGCGCGAATCGAAGCTCGGAAAGGTTATCATCCTCCCGATGTTTCACT
>Ga0126378_10002363_pt1 | contig 13973 bp, 14 predicted proteins | sample PanSoiMetPlot_23_FD_92587 | JGI IMG/M metagenome (GOLD analysis project Ga0126378, IMG submission 92587) | Tropical forest soil microbial communities from Panama - MetaG Plot_23 | ecosystem: Environmental > Terrestrial > Soil > Tropical forest > Bulk soil | place: Panama | collected 2016-02-17 | reverse complement strand
GCCTTTGGGGGCGTGAAAGTTCAGGCATTTAGCGGGAGGTTCCTCAAATGAGGGTGAGTCGCCGGCTTCTTCCCGGGGCTTTGCTTTTCTCATGCGCCATCTGGGGCTGTCACCCTTTCGATCCATTCCAAGGCGAGTTCAACGCGGGGCCGATCGATCCGTTTAACTTTGCGCCACCGTACCGAACGACGAATGGCGTCGGCAACAACCAATTGGCGAGTTTCCCGACCAGCGGCAGTTGCTCCAGGGTGGTGGCGGGATCCTGCAGCATCGTGGAGGCCCGCGCGTACATCGACGGTACCGCCAGCGGGAACGGGTATTTTCGCTTTCCCTTCTCTCCAAGTCAGATCACCACCTGGCAGTATCCGCCGGTAGCGACGTTAACCCCCCGAGTCACCGGCAGCGGCGCGGTGCCCACGCCCAATGCGTATGTCTTTGACGGATCGGTCTCGCCGGCAGGAGATTCCACCAGCTGCACCCCGCCGAATGGCTATTCGTACAATCCGTTCCGAGATGATCTTCACTACGATCAGCAGGGGAATATTTTCGCGGCGCTGCCCAACGCGACTTGGAGCGAAGGATCCAACCCAACCTGGACCTACGTTCCTGTCGTCGCGCGTGTGCCCGTCACCTCCCAAGGCGAGCACTGTCAAGCGATCAAGAGTGAGCAGACCGTTCTCACCCGATCGGACGTCAGCGTGCAAAGAGGGCCAGATCGACCGGATGGGACCCCCACCGGTGTGCCCGATGGCACGTATCTCGCGTGGGCAATCATCGATCCCGGCTCGCCGGTGCTTAAATGGAACGAGCCATCGAATTCGTCCGGGTTAGCTCATCAAAGGTACGGTTGGTACAACCAATATTTTGTCGCGTACCTGGACGGCGGCTTGATTCCCGTCGCCGGCGGTGAAATGCGGACGCAAAAAGTGTTTTACCCGCGCACGAACGTCCTTTTCAGCTGTACCTCAAACTCCGACTGCAGCAAGTTCCCCGGTAGCGGCATGGCGGCCAGTTGTGAGAACCCGGGGCCCACTGGGCTTTGTCGCACTGCGACTCAATGTCCAGCGCTGCCCACGACGTGCGCGCAGGCCGTCGGCGACGGCAGCGATTGCGATATGAGCGTGACCCCCAATCTCTGTCGTCAGCCCATTAATGTTGGCCTGCCAGGCCGGCTCTCACAGGGCTATGACGTCTTACAGTTCCAGCGCACCGATGCGTCGTATTCCCCGGTATGCCTGGTGCAATCGTATGCGATGCCAACGACTGTGACTCGTACGAGTGAGCTGCCGCACGACGCCGCGACGATCACGGGCGGCGCCTTCCAGGTAGACGGGCCGCCCAATCCCGGCACGCCGGGTGGGGTGATTACGCCAACTTACATTTTTTGTCTCCAGGTTCCCTAGGAAGGTGGGAGAGGGATTTGACCATGAGAAAGTCTCTCAGAGTTGCAGTGAGGGCTGTTGTCTTGGCAGCGCTCCTCGCCTTCCCGACCCTGGTTTTCGCCGTCGAGGAAGTCGGACGAATTCTCGGCCGAGTCCTTGAAGAGGAAACCGGCGCGCCCGTTCCCGGGGCGCAAATCAACGTCACCGGTCCCAACCTGATCGGTCCACCACGGACCACCCAGACCGCAGAGGACGGCACCTTCGAGGTCCCCAACCTGCCCCAGGGACCTTACGACGTCGAGGTCTCGTATTCCGGCGTCAAGCCGCTCAAGCGACGCATTCTGGTGCGCCCGGGCGAGGCGGCCCCCTTGGAGATCGCCTGGTCCGCCGAGTTGGCGGCGGTGGAGACCACCGTGGTGCAGGAGGAGCGCCATCTGACCAGGCCAGACACCGCAATCGCCGGAGCCACCTTTGCGATGGAGAAACAAAACCTGTTGCCGGTTACTCGCAATTACCAGAGCGTGGTGACTCAGGCGCCCGGTGTCAATGAAAACGGCAGCGGCAACCCACGCGTCAAGGGCGCCAATGATCGAAACAATCGCGTCTTGATCGACGGCCTCGATACCACCGACCCGGTGACGAATACCTTCTCCGCGAATATCGGTCAGGACTCGCTCGCCGCCGTTCAGGTGATCACCAGTGGGATGGAAGCCAAATACAACGCACCGGGATCGATTATCAATTTGATTACACTGTCGGGTTCGGACGACCTGCACTTCGGCGTCTCGTTCTATACGCGGCCGAAAGGGTTGCAGACGTTTCATACGCAGGGTTCAAACAATCAGCCGTTCGAAGGGCCCAGGATCATCGATCACACTCCCCAGCCCCCATCCAACATATATCAGGGCAACTTCAACATCGGCGGTCCGATCATCAAACACCAACTTTGGTACAACGTCGGCGCACAGCTTGACTACAGCAGCACCGTCCAGCCGGCCGGGCCGCCGTTGAACCGGCAGGCGCCCAATCGCGTTTTCCAAGACATTTTCCCCCAGGGAAAGCTGACCTGGGCGCCCTCGAGTCAGCACCGGCTGATGGTGGAAGCGCTCGCAGACCCGACGTACATCGACTACGAGAACAACAATGCATCCACCGCCAACACCACCGCGCCACAGGCAGCGAATGGGCGGTTTCAGGGCGGCTACAAGGTTCTCTCGGAGTGGGATTATTTCATCAACCAGAATTTCGACTTCAAGATGCTGGGCGGGTACTCCTACGACTCGCTAGATGTCGGGCCCCAGGGAGACGTGCGCAGCATCGAAGCCAAGTACGGAGGGTACGGAGGTTTCCAGGTGCCTGGGCACGTCAACCAGTTCGATAACACGTTCTGGCAAAATCCCCAATCGCGGCAGACGACGAAGCGAAACCGCTTTCAGCTAGACGCTGCCTTGGCTTGGCGCGGCCGCACCGGAGAGATGAGCCATGAAGCGGAAGCCGGCGTTCAAACCGCGTACACGTACGACACCACGACAAATAAGTACACCGGCGGTGGCGATTACTACATGGACAACGCACCGAATCGGCCGCTGAACACCGCGCTGTGCGATTACGATCCGAACGTCCGGCTAGACCCTAATGTGATTACCGGGGTCGGGTGTAACGCCTTACAGCACACTGACGATTTCACCACCACCCGCAGAGGCTACTTTGTGGGGCTCTACATCCAGGATCGGTTCAAGCCTCTGAGTTGGCTCACGCTCGTCCCCGGATTGCGCTGGGACATCAACCGGACCTGGCTTCCCTTTGGGGTACCGGACGATTACAAGCGCACAATCAACATCAACGGGCGCGACGTGAAAACCGACGACTACCAGATGGGCTACGGGTTTGGGCCGCGGTTCGCCGCCATTTTAGACCTCACTGGGGATCAGAAGACTATTTTCCAGGCCAGCTATGGACGATACACCGAGCAACTCTACCTCACGGTGATGGGCGGCGTTGATGGCTCGTTCAAAGGACGGACGACGAACTTCACCTGGAACCCGGTGACGAAAACCTTTGATCAAAACCAGGCGGGCGCGCCGAACAACACGCTCGTCGACAGCTCGTCGCGGACCCTCCCACATACCGACGAGCTGTTTTTCCGCCTCAGCCGGGAGCTCTTCCGCAATACGGTAGGAGAGATCGACTACACCTATCGCTACGCATCGAATATCCTCGAGCAGATCGAGACCAACCGGATTTTCGATCCTTCCGGCGGCCGCGTCGTCGGTTTCGTGGACACGACCCATCCCAACGCCGTGGTAGTCTATGCGAACGACGACCGGAACTGGTCGAAGTACTCTGGCTTTGACTTCATTTTCGAATCGAAACCAGTGCCGAACTTCGACTTTTATGGCGTCTACACGCTGAGCTGGACTTGGGGCCCGGGGTTCGCGGAGAACCAGGGCCAGGGCCCGACGGGAAATCTCTACCCTGGTCAGTTCTACAATCCGCGCATGAGCCAGTTCTACAACGGCTGGAACGTCATTTCCGATGTTCGCCACCAGATCAAAACCCAGACGACCTATACCATCCATGGGCTGGTGATCGGCACCACTGTGAACTGGCGCTCCGGCTATGCCCGCCCGAAGTTTTACCCGCAGGCCTCGCCGGTTAATAACAATACGCGTCTGCGCAGTCCGTTCGGCACCGATCCGAGCGTCCCCAACGATACCTCCAATTGGACTGAGCTCCGCCTTCCCGATTTGTTTACCGTCAATTTGCTCGTCGGGTACGACTTCTACGAGCTGATGCGGCAGCACCTATTGATCACCGTCCAAATAGAAAACCTGTTCGACAACTACACCCCAACAGGCTTCACCACTTCCGAAACCGCCCCGCCCAGCCAGTTCGGGCGTCCGAACGCTCGACCGAACCCCCCGTTCAGAACTCAGCTGGGAATCCGCTACACGTACTGAAGGAGCGAAACGCGCCTGGCAATCGTGCACATGCGCGACCTGTCCGCCCTTGCTGATTTAGTAGTGGCTGGCGCTACTTGGTCATGATGCCGAGCGTCTTCGCTCCCGCGCCGCGCGCCACGTCCATCAGGTGCATCGCGTCTCCGTAAATCGCGTCGTCGTCGACGTCGAAGAAGACCAGCTTCTCAGAACGGGCGGTCATCAGATCGTGGATCTTCTCGCCGAATTGCGACTCGACGATCGGCTCGCGGTTGATCTCCACCTGGCCCTCTTTGGTGACCGAAACCACCACCTGATTGGCGGTCGTCGGCGTCGCCACTTGCACGTCCGCCTTCTCCGGAACGGTGAGGTCCAGATCTCTGATCAGCATCGGCGTCGCCACCATGAAGATAATGAGCAACACGAGCACCACGTCGACCAGAGGGGTGATGTTGATGTCCGAGCGAACGCCCGCGCCTGTCGAGCCGCCAAAAGCCATCCTCTACTCCTTGCGGTCGGTGGTTTCCATGTTGACCGTCGTCGCCCCGGCGGCGTGCACTTCCTCGAGCACCTTGCGCACGTCGCCGTATCGCAACGAGCGATCGGCCCGCACGTTCACCGGCCGGCTGCCCTTGCGCAGCTCGCGCTGAAGCACCGAAGCCAGCGCTCCCGATTCGATTCGGTCGGCGTCGATATAGGTGCCGTCCTTGCGCACACTGAGCATGAGCTGCTCGCCGGTATCCTGCCGTTTGTTGTGGTGCTCGGTGGTCGGCAGCACGACGTGGACGCCGCGGTGGAGGAGGGGGGTGACCACCATGAAGATGATGAGCAGCACCAAAACCACGTCGACCAGCGGGGTAACGTTGATTTCTGACTTCGTCGGCGGCGGCTTGATGCTGCCGCTGCGCCGCTCGTGGATGCGTTGGTGGCGGCGGCCGTTTCGCTGGTTCCGGAGGCGACCGTTCGCCGCGCCTCCCGCCTGGAAAGAGCCAGAGCCGTTATTGCCGGCAGGCGGCATCACTTTCGATCCCGGCCTTCTTTGAGGACGAAGGAGAGCACCTCGGAGCTGACTTCGTTCATCTCCACGACGAAGGACTCAATGATGTTGGTGAAGTAGTTGAAGGACATCACCGCGGGAATCGCCACCAGCAATCCGGCGGCGGTGGTGAAGAGCGCCTCGGCAATACCGGCCGAGACGGCTCCCAACCCACCCTGGCCGGTGGCCGCCATCGCTCGGAACGCGTTTATGATTCCGACCACGGTGCCGAACAGGCCGATGAAAGGCGCCGCGGAGGAGATCGAAGCCAGCCCGCCCAAGCCTTTCTTCAGGTTCGCCACCTCGCGCTCCTTGGCGCGGTCGATCACCCGGTTGACCGCGTCCACCAGGTCGAACTCCCCCAGCTCGTCGGGGCCGGCGTGGGTCAGCGCATAGATGCCGTCGCGGTACTCAGTGAGGGCTTGCTCGACCACCCGGGCGACCGCGGTCTGTGGCTTCTTCTGGGACAGGCTCAGCGCTCCCTGTAGGTCGTGGGCACCCAGTAGCTTGCGCAGCGCTAGGACGAAGGCCATCGAGTTGCGCTTGTTCTTCATGAAGGTATTGAAGCGGTCGATCATCACAAACAAGGAATAGACCGACATCACTGCCAGGATGATCACCACCGTCTTCGCCAACGGCAGCATCGAGCGCCACATCTCAATCAGATTGAATTGTTGCATTGCGTTCCTCTACTTGATGATGAAGATGAAATTACGGATGGTGCAGACCGGCAGCGGCTGCGGCTTGTAGATCCAGGTGCTCTTGAGCTGCTCGATGATCGCCGGGTCGGCTCCTGGCACCGGGGTGAGCACTGTGACGTCCGAGACTCGCCCGTCCTGCCGCACGCAAATTCGATAAGTGCCCTTGAGCTGCTGCCCCGGGTGAGCAGAAACCACCCCTTCGGGCAAGCGGGGGTCGGGGGACGAAAGTCGCTGCCCATCGAGGACGAAGCTCGCCACCATCTTGGGCGGCGGAGCTTGCGAGGGCGGAGCGCCCAGGACACCGCCGACTACGCCGCCCACGACGCCACCGGCAACGCCCCCCGGCACCCCGCCCTCGACCCCGTCCTCGTCACTCTCTTCCTCCTCGGGCTTTTCGATTGGCGGTTGGACGAGCTTGGGGATCTCGGTCGGCTGCTGTACGACTTTGGGCACCTTCGGCTTTCGCTCGACGGTCTTTCGCCCGGCCGGGGGCGGAGGGGGTGGGGGAGGCGGCGGCGCCGCGCTGAAAAAGGTGAGGGAGACGGCGGGCGGGGCGAGCTCCTCGACGTAAAAGATGGACCAGATGAGGAGCCCCAGCGCGGCGCCTCCGTGGAGTACCAACGAGACGATGATCAGCGCGCGTCGCTTCCAGCTCGGTTTTCGCCCGGCGATGAATTGGTCGAACATCTATTTGCTGCCCTTCAGACGGTCGATCCCGAGCTTGTAGAAACGGTTTGCTTCTTCGAAGTCCAAGCGCTTGTTGTCATCGGTCGATTCGCCGAGCGCCTTTTCCCGGTACACGAGATTGCTGTAGGTGTAGGCGTTGGGGGCTTGCGGGCTCAGCCGAATGGCTTCCGCCAACGTTTTTAAGGCTTGATCGGCCAAATCCAGGCGCTTTTGGTCCGTCACCTCCGTGTGATCGTGCAGGTAGTTCCAGATCAGCACGCCTTGGGCCAAATGTGCCTCAGCGTTCTCGGGCTCCGCGGCGATCCTTTTCTCATACCAGCCCTTTGCTTCGTCGAAGCGCCCGGTCTTTGCGGCGATGATCGCCAGCGTATTCAAGGCTTGCGCGTCGGGAGGAACAGACTCGGTCGCCGGCTTGAAGAACGCCACCGCCTCGTCGTACTTGCCCGTATCCACGAAAGTCTGCACCAGAAGCACTTTGGCCCGGTCGTCCTTCGGCTTGAGCTTGAGGTAATCCTGGAAGGCGATGATGGCGTTGCTTGCTGCTTTGGCCGCCTCGGTGCCGTTTGGCGCCATCCGGTAGAGCGACAGGTTGGCCAATCCGAGGTTTAGTGGGATTGCGGGGATCCTTGGATCACGCTTCTGCGCCTCTGCGAACTTGGCTGCGGCGCCGGCGTAATCCTGCCGGTGGTAGAGGTCGACCCCCTGCTGCGCAGTTATCCGGGCCTGCAGCGACTCGCAGCCGGCAAGTAGCGGCGCCACGGCGAGCGAGGTGAGGAGAGCTCTTCTCATGGGTGCGGAAATCCCCGAGGGGACAGGTAAATATCCGTCTGGCGCGGGCGGTTGCAAGCGTTGCCCAGCAGCCTAGAATGTTGGACGGTTTGCGAACGCCGTTTCGAGTTTTTGGCGCGGCCGCCCTGTGCCTTGGCGGCTGTGCGCACCGGCCCCTCCCTCCGGACGGCTTGCGGCAGGTGCACCGGCCAGCCTTCGCCTCTTGGATCGAGGACGGAGCCGGGCCCAAGTCACGCGTCTTTCGCGAGGATTCCTCCTACCTGGGCAAGCTACAGCGCCTTGATCCGAAGGAGGCCGACCGGCGATTGCAAGTAAAGCTCGCCAAGGCGATGAGCCGCTTCGAGACATCCGATCGCCTTCGCGCGGTAACCCTGGCGAATCTGCCCAAAGAGCGTCCCTGGACCGACGCCGTCGATCCCGCAAAAGTGGCCTCCGCCCTGGAGAGCTTTCTCGTCGAGGAGGTGCCGGCCAATCCACCGGATTACGAATTGCTGAAGCCGCTGGGAGCCGATTCGGTGGTGGAGTTCGTGATCGAAGACTTCGGACTCAAAAGCGCGAACGGGCGAGCTGCTTCCTACGTGTCCGGCCGGGGCAGAATGTTCATCCTCGGCGGCTCCGAGCTTTGGCGCCAAAGCTTCCGCCTCGAGCAGCCGAGCCAGCCAGGGTTGGATCCGTTCCGCGTGGCGCAGGAGCCCGAACTGTTTCGGTCGGAGCTCTCCCGGCTGCTCGATGCCGCCGCTTTACAGTTCGCCGCCGAGCTCAATCCGGAGGCAAAGCCCAACCTCGGCCAGATCCAGCAAGAGCAGCCCAAGGGTTACGAGGTGGACGGCGAGGCAGGAAAATCGTCGCTCGGGCGCTGACGCGACAAAAGCTGATAGGGTGCGCCGATTCCAAGTGAGCTCGATGGCCGGCGCCGGCGCTGATCGAAAAAAACCGGTACTTCTGGATGGGGCCGAGGGGGAAGGCGGTGGGCAGATCCTGCGCTCGGCGCTGACGCTGTCGCTGGTGACCGGCCGGCCGTTTCGAATCGTCGGCATTCGCGCTAAACGCCCGGTCGCCGGTCTGCGCCCGCAGCACCTCGCCTGCGTTCGCGGCGCGGTAGCCATCAGCGGCGCGCAGTGCGAAGGCGCATCCATGGGATCGCCGGAGCTCGAGTTTCACCCCCGCCCGGTAAATCCCGGCCACTATGTGCTCGAGGTGGGAACGGCGGGAAGCGCTCCGCTTCTGCTGCAGTGCCTTTATTACCCACTCATCCTCGCCGGCTCTAGCCAGCTCACGCTGCGCGGCGGCACCCACGTTCCAAATAGCCCGAGCTACCATTACCTCGCCTGGGTATGGTTGCCGATGCTCTCCGCGTTCGGCCTGGGAGGTCAGCTCCAGCTTCGGCGGGCGGGCTTCTACCCAGAGGGAGGAGGCGAGTTCAAGGCACTCCTCGAGGACCGGCGGGCCGTCGAGAGCCCCGTGCAGTTCCCCGCCCGGGGCACCCTGGTAGACATGGACGTGACGTCGTTTGTTGGGGGGCTTGCCTTCGATGTGGCCGACCGGCAGGGCAAGGCTGCCGTCGCCGCGCTGCGCGAATGCGGTATCGCCTGCAATGCAGAGAATCTGCCGCTGCCCACCGGCAGGTCCGCCGGACGCATGGTCTTCATCCGGGCGCAGTTCGAGCGCACCCTGGCGGGGTTCACCGAGTTGGGAGACCGAAACAGCTCGGCAGACGAGGTGGGTCGCCAGGCGGCGAAGCAAGTCGCCGAGTTCATGAAGAGCTCGGGAGCGCTCGACGTGCACCTGGCGGACCAGATTCTGTTGCCCGCTGGTCTATTGGCGGCGGGAATTTTGGGAGCCGGCGTCGCCGCCCCGACGCTCTTTAGCACCTCGGCGATCACCGGCCATCTGACCACCAATGCGTCGGTGGTAGAAAAGTTCCTGCCCGTCCGGGTGCTGATCGACGGCGAACGGGTGCAGGTGCTCCCATGCGAATCCTCCTCGCGCTGATTCAAAACCTGCTCCTGCTGGTGCTCGCTTCGCTGGGTCTGCCTTTCCGCTGGCTGAAGAGCCGTCGCCGCCCGTCGTATGTGCGTTTCCTTTTGCGCGGAGATCCGCCCTACCGCGTGCTGGCCCCACGGCGATGGCGGCCTTTTGCGAAGCGAGATATCGCCGAGGTCCGGTCGTTGTTTACCCTGCGAGAGCAGCTTGCCATCCTGGCGAAGGATGCGGGCGTCCGCGGATCGGTCTTCCACGTCGATCGGCTGCAGATCAGCCCCGCCAAAGCGGACGCGATTGCCGAGCTATTTCAAGACTTCCGGGCGAAAGGGAAGGAGGTCATCGGCTACGCACGGCATGCCGGAAACAGCGAATACGAGGTGCTCTGTGCGGCGGATCGGATTGTGCTTTCGCCCGCCGGCCGTTTGGAGCTGGCAGGCTACGCCGCCGCGGCCACCGCGCTGGGCGCCGGACTAGAGCGGTTGGGTATCTCCGCGCAGCTCGTCCGCCGCGGCGACTACAAGACGGCGCCGGAGATTTTTGCGCAGTCGGCGATCTCGCCGATCCACCGCCAGACCGTCGAGCATGTGCTGGATCTGCGCTTTCAGTCCTTGTTGACGCGAATCTCACGGGGCCGGAGGCTGACCCCGGAGCAAGCGAGGCGCAAGGTGGATCAGGGTCCCTACAGCGCCAAACGCGCCCTGGCGGAGGGCCTGTGCGACGGCCTATCGCGCGAGGAGGACCTCGCTGAGTTTCTAGGCATGGGCAGTAAGCACCGGCGCTCCGCGAGCGCGGAAGAGCCGGTGCCCCATTTCGCCTCCTATCGCAGCGCGCTGGTGCTGGCCCCGGTTGGCTTTCGACCGCTGGCGCGAGCTCCGCGGCTGGCGGTGGTGCCCATCCAGGGCCTGATCGCGGAAGGCGAAGGCGGGCGGCCGCCGGTGGGCCCGGAGATCGCCGGGTCGGAAGGGGTGGTGGGCGCGCTGCGGGCTGCCCGGCGCGACCGCCGTTCGTCGGCCCTCCTCCTCTATGTCAACAGCCCAGGCGGATCGGCGCTTGCCTCCGAGCTCATCCTCGACGAGGTTCGGCGCACCGCCAAGGCAAAGCCGGTACTGGCCTACTTCGATCGAGTGGCGGCAAGCGGCGGATACATGGCCGCCCTGGGGGCGACGGAGATCTGGGGGGCGCCGGAGGCGCTGGCGGGCTCGATCGGCGTCTTCGGCGGCAAGTTCGAGATGTCGCGGCTGCTCGACCGTGTGGGCGTTCGGCGGGAGATCATCACCCGAGGCGACAACGCAGCTCTTTTGTCCCCCTCCCGGCCATTCACCGAGATCGAGCGCCGGACGATGGAGCTGGAGATCGAGGAGGCCTACCAGGATTTCCTCGAGCACGTTTCGGTGGCGCGGGGCAAGAGCAAGGAGGAGATCCACTCGCTGGCGGAAGGGCGGGTGTACGTGGGCTCTGAAGCGCTCCAGGTGGGTCTGATCGATCGGATTGGCACGTTCGAGCAGGCCTGCCGGCGCGCGCTCGAGCTGGCCAAAGCCCCGGGCGGTCGCTTCGAGGTTGCCGCCCACCCTTTGGCTCGGCGGCGCATCCCGCTGATGCGGCTGATACGCGACGCGCAGCGCACCGGCGTGTTCGCCCTCTGGCTGCCGGGGTTGGGGCCCCTCGAGAGCGTGACGTGAGGACCGCCGGCGTCTGGGCATCCTTGGCCCTCGTGCTCGCCGCCGGTTGCAAGACGTCTCCCGCAGCCAGCGAGAGGCCAAACCAAGCCGCCGGCGAAGTGCTCGCCGAGTTCATCGCTGCTGCCGAAGCGCGGGATTTCGAGCGAGCCTACCTGTTGCTCTGCGGCGCGCTCAGGGCGCGCTACACACCCGAGCGGCTGCAGCGTGACTTCGACAACGAGCCTTTGGCCAAAGAGCGTCTGGAGCGCGCCCGCCAGGCGCTGCGGCAAGAAGCCACCTTGCGAGGAGATTTCGCGGAGTTCCCCGTCGGCGCGGGCAAGGCGGTTCGCTTGGTGCGCGAGGACGGCACTTTTCGGGTCGCTTCGCTGGAATGAGGATCCAGGGTGAATTAGCCTTACTTCCCATGGCGCCCCATGAGAGCTTTGACTCCGACGAGCTCGAGCGCCTCGAGGAGCTCGTCGAGGAACCGGAAGGAAAGCTGGGATTCGTCCCCGAGCTCGTCAAGCGCGCGGCGGTCGCCGGACTTGGCGCCCTGTTCATGACCGAAGAGGGCCTTCGCAGCCTCGCCGGACAGCTCAAGCTACCCAAGGAGGTCTTGGGGTTTATTGCCGCGCAGGCGGAAAAGACGAAGGACGACGTCGGTCGGATCGTCACCGACGAGGTGAGGCGGTTTTTGCAGTCGGAAAAGTTGCGCGAGGAATTTCTCAAGCTGCTCACCGGGATGACGATCGAGATCGACGCGAAGGTGCGGCTGACGCCCAACGACAAGCGGCGCACCCAGAGCAAGAGCGCCCTGTCGGTCGCCGATCTCCGGATCCGAGGCGGCAAGCGGGCGAAGAAGGAGTAGCCGGCGAGCTCGGAGGGCCAGCGCGGCGCTTCCCGCCGCTCGTTCACGCGCCAGCTGCTCCCCCGCTTGCTGCTCGTGGCGCTGGTCGCCGGCGGCGCGGGGCTTTGGCAAAGCGGCTGGTTTGCGCAGGCGCGCGAGCTTCACTGGCAGCTCGGCGAAGATCGGTCCTCGCTGGCAGAGGTGGAGATCCAGATCTGGAACTCCGCCGGCGAGCTGCTCAAGCGCGAGGTGTTCTTCTTCGCCGATCGCGCCCCTGCGGAGCTCGTCCAAAAGCTTCCGCTCAAAGATGGCGAGTACCGCATTGAAACGTTTGTCAAACGGAAGAACGGCAACGGTTCCCGGCACGGCAGCCGCTGGATCGACATCACGGGAAAAGTGTACGTCCTGCCGCTTCCGTAGCCGGACGCCGGTCGCTGACTGGCAGGGAAATTCGAAACTGCGTTCCTCGACCTGGGTGGCTCACCAGCTGAGCCGATCCACCGAGTCGGTGGATAAGTCGCTGGCAGACCGTCAACCCGAGGCCGGAGCCGTCGGCGGCGGGCAAGAATGGATCGAACACCTGCGGCGTCGCCTCGGCCGCGATGACCACGCCGTTGTCCTCGACGACGATCTCCAGCCCGCCTTGCACGCGCCGAGTGCGAATCTCGATGCGCGGCTGCGGCACCGAGGCAACCGCTTGAGCGGCGTTGAGGAGCACCGGCGCGACGATCTGGGTCAGGTAACCCGGCGGTGCCGGGATGATGGGCGGCCCTTCGCACCTGCGCCTGAGCTCCACCCGGCTGAGTCGAGAGTGGGCGATCGCCACTGCGCGATCGATTTCGGCGTGGACGTCGACCGGCGCGCTCCGGCGATCTTCGCGGTCCGTGACTACCGCGAGCCGCTGGAGGATGCTGCGAATCCGCTCGAGGTTGCCGCGTATGTCGGAGCGAACCACCTCGATGTCCCCGGCCTCGATGCCGCGGGTCAACTCGCTTAGCTCCTCGAATCCAGCCCACACCACCGCCAACGGATTATTGATGGCGTGGGCGAGCTCGGTGGCGAGCCCGCCAACGGTGGCCAACCGTTCCGACTCGAGCAGCTGCCGCTGTGCCTCGAGCAGCTCGCAATGCGCTCGCTCGAGCTCCCGATTCTGCCGAAGCGCCTCTTGCCGCGCGTCGTCAAGCCGCACCAGGCTGCGCACCCGGGCAAGTAGCTCGCGAGGGGCAAACGGTTTGCTCAAATAATCGTCCGCGCCCTGCTCCAGCGCCGCGGCGCGCCGGTCGGGATCGGCGTCGGCGCTCAGAAGAATCAGCGGCACCTCGCGCAGGCACTGGTCGGCGCGCACTCGACGGCACAGCTCGGGCCCGGTGCCTCCAACTGGCGCGTCACAGATGAGCACCCGAGGCCGCCGCAAGCCAGCGGCGGCAATCGCCTCCTCGAGCTTCTCCACCTCCTCGCACTCGAGCTCCGGTGCGAGCAGGTCGCGGATCGCAGCGCGCATTGGAGCGCACTCATCCACAATGAGCGCGGTGCGGCGCCGGCCCGAGGCATTTGCTCGGTGGGTCTCCATGAGGGCCATCGATTGCAGACTCCGTACCCGCTGCCGCCATGCGGGACTTCCAGTGGTTGGAAACGGCGGGCCGTGGGTCGTCTGGGGTAGGACAGGTCTGCTCGGACACCAACGCTCGACGCGGCTCGCACCGAGGTGGGGGATGGCGTTGACCGGTCACCTAGCCGCGGCGTATGGAGGGCCATCCCACCTGCGAAAGAGGTCAGCTGAATGGATGCGGAGCGCGTGGCGATCATTGGAGCGGGACAGATGGGCGCTGGCATTGCGCAGGTGCTCGTGCAGTCGGGGCATCAGGTAACCCTGATCGACGTCTCCAAGCCCATGCTGGAAAAGGCAATGGATCGAATTCGGGCCGGTCTGCGGAAGCTTCAGGAGAAGGGG
>Ga0126378_10002361_pt1 | contig 13981 bp, 10 predicted proteins | sample PanSoiMetPlot_23_FD_92587 | JGI IMG/M metagenome (GOLD analysis project Ga0126378, IMG submission 92587) | Tropical forest soil microbial communities from Panama - MetaG Plot_23 | ecosystem: Environmental > Terrestrial > Soil > Tropical forest > Bulk soil | place: Panama | collected 2016-02-17 | reverse complement strand
CCAACAACGCAGCGGTCAGGTTCGGCATCTTGGAGACATCCTCTAGCCCCTTGGGCACAGCTGCGATGCCGTCGAAATCACTCCCGATCCCAACGTGATCGATCCCCCTTACCTTCACAATGTGGTCGATGCACTTTGCAGCATCATCTACCGTTGCGTTGCCCACTGGCACATGAGCAGTGCTGTAGGGTGCCTGCTCCCTCGCCGCCGCAAAGGTGTCCAGTTGTCCGTTCCCGGTTTGGTTCGATCTGGTTCTGTTGAGAGGTTGTGTCAAGAAGACGAGAAATCGTCATGCCGCATGGAAGCGCATGGCGGGTACCTACTTACTGGCTGTGCGGTGTCCGGTGCAGAGGAGGCGTGAATCTAGTCGGGGCTTCCGTGCGGAACTTGAGAACCTGGCTGGCGATGGCAAGGGAAAAGGCGCAAGTGGACGAACCACGAGTCCGAAAGTACCGATGCGCCACCCAGGGGCGGACTGCTCCGTAATAGCGTGGAGACGGGGTAATGCCCGAGGAGCGAAGGGAGCAGGTCAACGGCGTCGCGATCGACCAGAGTCAACGGGCCAATCGGAGGAACTCACCGATCACGATGGAAGGCGGCAGCCTTTCATGTGTGGCACGAGCCGGATAAGTCGAGAGGCTTACGTCCGGAATCTGTGAGCGGCTCGGGGTGCAAGTCCCCGGGCCGACTCGCCCTCGTTTTTTCAATTCATCGGCGTCCTGATTTAAGAACGATGACCCGAAATTCACTCCCACCACGCCCCCATTCTTGGCCAGCGCTCGAAACATGTCATCCTTCATATTGCGAGGGATGTCTGAGTAGGCGAAACATGACGAATGCGAGGCGATCACCGGTTTGGTCGTCTCCGGCACATCGTAAAACGTTTTGTCCGATACGTTCGAGACGTCCACAATCATCCCGATACGGTTCATCTCCCGCACCTCAGGCCAGGCCGAGCATCCGAGTGCGCCGAGGAGAAACTTCTCAAAACAGCGGGTGGTAATTGGCAGCATGCCCGGGGAGTCTTGGACCACATATGGGGTGGAAGGCGTCGCAGCCTCAGCGCAGCAAAGGCCTGCCGCCTCTTTCATCACATCCTGAGTTGCTAGTACTAGATAGAGTGCCACCCCATTTCAGCGGTTATGCGGCTGAACCCGCGTTCGCAAAAGGTTCCTCAGGTTCACGCACGGCCGCGCTTTCCCACGGTATAGTCGTCGAAATAGGCTAAAGGTTTGATTCAAGAGTTTGGGCGTGACCTTTTCGTGGTCCTAAGTTTCTGGCACAGTGCGTCACTACATCCGACTAGAAGAATCCAGTAGAGAAACCTAAGGACCCGGGATTTGCCTTCCTTATGAATGCAGCCTATTCGTTAGCAGTAACGAGGCGCTTTCATGTTTTGGCCCGTTATTTCATGGCGCTTGCAGACACGTGCCGTACCTGCTGCGCGTCGCAAGGCCGCCACACACGCGAGCGCTCACCTCGCTTTAGGTACGCCAGACTCTGAACTTCGGCCCAGACGCGACCTGTTCGTTGCGAAGTCCCTCCCAGGCGCCGCGCAACTTCTGCAACTTTTGCATAACTGACCTGAAGAGAAACTGAAATCAGAGAAGCTAAAAGGTAATCTCGATGTTCACTGAAAATTAATCTTACTGTAACAATTCTGAAATATGTGGCTAGTAGAATGCCAGCGCTCCCTCCTAGCGCCGCATGCATTTTCACTCAGCACGGAGGTAACTCATGCGGACGCTTAGGTCAATACTTCTGCTTGTGCTCGCAGTCGCCGTTCTGCACCTTCCTCTATTTAGCCAACAAACAACTGCCAGGGTAAGTGGGACGGTGACGGACGCCAGCAATGCGATCTTACCCGGTGCACGAATCGAGCTACGACAGGGAACCGCGCCTCCAGTTGCAGCAACCGCCACCGACAGCCTAGGCCAGTTTACGCTAACTAATCTCGCCCCGGGTAACTACACACTTAAGATCTGGTATGTGGGATTTTCATCCTTGGAGAAGCCGGTTACCTTAACCGCCGGCCAATCCACCAGCTTAAATGGTGTGCTCAAGGTCAGCAGTAGCGAGAGTGTCCTTGTGACCGCCGAGCGGGCTCATGGGGAAGCGGAGGCGATCAATGAAGAAAAGGTTGCAGATAACATTCTTAACGTGCTGCCGGAAAAGGTAATCACTAGTCTGCCCAACGCCAACGTAGCTGATGCCGTGGGCCGACTACCGGGAGTCACTCTGGAACGCGATGAAGGTGAAGGCAAGTACGTGCAGATCCGAGGGACTGAACCGAGATTGTCCAACTTGACGATTGACGGCGTTGAAGTGCCATCACCGGAGGGCGGAGTTCGGCAGGTGAAACTAGACACGATTCCTGCGGACCTGGTTCAGTCGGTGCAGATCAACAAGACGTTGCAAGCCAATCAGAATGGAGACGCCATCGGCGGATCGGTGAATCTGGTAACCAAGAAAGCAGGCGAGCGACCACTCGTTTCCGTTTACGGACTGGGCGGCTTCACTCCCATCGATAATACGGTTCCGGTCTATGAGCTTGGTGCGACGATGGGCCAGCGCTTCGGCACGCAAAAACGCCTGGGTGTAATGGTAAGCGGATCCTACGACTACAACGGCCGCGGAATTGATGACATCGAGCCCGTACCGGGAATTTTGCCCGGCACGACTTTTACCCCAGATTTCACGCAGATGGCGATTCGGCAATACCTTTACGATCGCCAGCGCTTCGGCTTGGGTGGCAGCATGGATTACAGGGTTTCGCAGAATTCGAATCTCTACCTCCATGCCCTGTACTCCGATTTCAAGGATTTGGGCAACCGCTGGGAGTGGGTCATCAATGACAATGGCGGGGCGCCGGGAAGCGCCGTTCCCGCCTTCGATACGGAGAGACGTAACGGTGAATATGGAGTAGCGAACTTATCGGTGGGTGGAAACCACACCTTTGGCATGTCGCTGATTAACTGGCAATTCGCGGTTGGGCGCGCTCGCATGCTTCGTCCCATCGGTGGAGGCGAGTCGCACACGCTTTTTGCGTACACCGGAACTACGAGCAATTGCCAATATGACGCCGCCGCAACCACCAACCCCTACCTGCCGCAATTTACTCCGGCCTGCTTCACTGAAGTCTATAATCCGGCAAACTTTCAACTTCAGCAGATCCAGGACTCGGGACACGGAAAGGCCGCCCAGTTAAATCTCGAAGGTACGGCTACATTCGCCAGAAACTATCACGTTGGCTCGCATACCAGTACTTTCGAGACCGGCTTTTATATTCGCAATGCTCACAAGTTCGACGATTCTTTCGAGCTTGACTACTGCCCAACCAACGCGGCCACCGCGCCATTCATGACGCAGTTCCTGGGCAGTTTCAAGAATTCGAATTACTACAGTGGGCATTACACGCTGGGTCCGGTATCGAATTGGGGGGCAGTGAATCGATTCTTTGGAGCCAATAACAATCTTTTCGATACGGTCTCCGGCGCCTGTACCCCACAGACCGCACCGCCGGGAGGCAACAACAACAATTTCGACCTGGTGGAGCGGGTAACTTCCGGGTACGTGATGAATAGTATCGATTTCAGCCGGTTCCGCGTGGTTGCGGGAGTACGCTTTGAGGGAACGCAGGACAACACTGTCTCGTGCAATTGCGGGCTTGATCCCAATAACCCCAATGCTGGTCCATTGACGGTGCCCGGCCAAGGTTCGTACATTGACGTACTCCCCAGCGTATCGCTTCGCATGCGACTCGACAGCCAGGACAACTCCGCCTTACGCGTGGTTTATGCCCGGGGACTGTCTCGGCCCGATCCCGCGTTCCTGACCACCGCCCACAGCGTTGATAACTCAACGACCCCGCCAACGTTGACGGTTGGTAACCCGGCGCTGAAACCGGAACACGCCAACAATTTCGATATTCTCTATGAACGTTATCTACATCCGCTGGGAGCAATTCAGGCAGGCGTTTTCTACAAGAGTGTCAGCGACCCTATCGTGACCCTGCTATCCAGAACACCAGCTATGTTCATAAGCCAGGCGGGTAACTCGGGCAGCGCCTATATCTTTGGTGTGGAAGCTAGCTTTCAGCAGCACTTCACTTATCTGCCCAGTGTGCTGAGTGGTCTCGGCCTGTTCGCTAACTACAGCTACGCTACCTCCAAAGCCAAAAACGTAAACCCGATGGCGAACCGCACAGACCAACCCGCCCTGCTTCGCCAGGCGCCCAACACTTGGAATATCAGCCCCACCTACGACCGCAAGCGTTTTTCAGGACGGGTTGGGATGGCTTACAACGGGGCTAACATTTTCAGTTACGGGTTCGTGCCTTTCCAATCGGATGGCACACCGACGCCCGGCGGAATCAAAGGTCCTGGGGGAGATGTCTACTTGTTTTCTCATTTCCAGGTGGATGCTCAGGCTAGCTACTATCTCGGGAAGGGGCTTACCGTACTCGCATCTGGGCTGAACCTTAACAACGCGGTATTTGGGTTTTATCAGGGTAGCCCTCAATTTTTCATTCAGCGTGAATACTACAAGCCGACTTATAGCTTTGGTGTTCGCTGGGATTTGGCTCGTGAGAAGTGACGAGGGGAACCGCTGCACGCAAATCAACTGTGGCAGACTGGCGTTTCGAGAGTCCGATCATCTCCCGAACGCAGTCATAAAACTGTACTTTGAAGGTTTGACGCTATTCACCTTTTCGTACGCATACCAATGCCTTCTAGCTAGCTACTAAGGGGTCTGCCACGGAACCAGGCTGACTCGGCGACCCCTAGCAACCACTCAGATTCCAAAAATCGAGTCCGTGTCGGCCGCGAGGGTGGCCGTTGAGAAAAGATGCGGCTCAGCTGCTCGCTCCCAGTCAGGCCTCGAGCGGAGCCGGGGACGGGTGACCGCCCCGGCCACCCGGTGGTCATGAGCGATCTTGGTCCTACTCCGACTTAGTAACTCAGGTCCCCCATTTAGAAGAAGAGTTCGCAATGAAGACCGGTCGAGTTGGCAGCAATATTACATTTATGAATTAGTATTACAGTATCGAGCCAAATATATAGACAACGAATTTTATTATTGTTAAGAACTATTTTGCGTCAATTCCGGCACGCGCAGAATGGTCTCGTCTCAGAAATGACAGAATATAGCCGCTCGGGAGAGTGTCCCAACTTGCCATACTTTAGTCGATGAAATTAATGGAGGCGAAGTGCTGGATCACTGTACTGAGCGCCACAAACTCGCGAATCTGGCGGAGCCGTGTAGAAATCCATTGACATACAGGAGGAGCCCGCGTACATAAGCGTGGTAGTGGCGGTTTTTCCTTATTTTAATAATGGAATGAATGTGTGGCGTTTCACAACTGCAGGTCGAGTGATCGTATTTGTTTACCGTGTCGGTACCCTACAGCAACTAAGATCTGAACAATCTGCCGGACAAATTCCACGACTTGGGCTACGTTAAGGTGCGAGAGTTAGAGCATGGCGTGGCCCAAGCCCCTCAGCGCTGTAGGAAATCATTCAAAGTCTCAAAGAGAAGCTCGCTCGGCTACAGCAGCAGTGGCGAAGCACAGGTCGGGAGAATGAGAGGTTACGCAAAGAAATTGAGGGCTTGCGGAGGCGGGAAAAGCAGCTGGAGCGAGAAGGAGAACAGCTGCGGCAGGAGCAGGAACGGCTGCGTCGGGAACAAGACCGGCTGCAGCTGGAGCGGGAACGGTTGCGTCAGGAAAACGAGCGGCTCAAGCGTCAACTGGAAGAAGCGCAGCGTGCCAACAAGCGGCAAGCGGCTCCTTTTTCGCGTGGTCGACAGAAACAGAATCCCAAGCCACCTGGGCGTAAATCCGGCGTCGCCTACGGTCGGCGTTACCGCAAGAATCCTCCGCTACAAGTGGATGAAGTGATCTCCGTGCCCTACCGGCACACTGCCCCTGCGGGGGTACCCTGGAAGTGGAGAAGGTTGAGAGCCAGTATCAGCAGGAGGTGGTGCGCAAGACCATCTGGCGGCGCTTTGATATTGAGATTGGCAACTGCTGCGTGTGCCATCGACGAGTGCCAGGGCGCGATGCGCGCCAGACTTCCGACGCCTTGGGAGCCGTAGCCGTGCAACTGGGCCCGAGGCCCTGGCCTTGGCAGTGAACATGAACAAGGGCTTGGGGATGCCGCATGGCGATGTGGCTGCCGTGTTACAGGACAATTTCGGTTTACGCGTACATCACAGTACGATCTGCCGTGCGGTGGAGCGAGTAGCGCGTCGAGGCGAGGCCACCTGGCATGCTCTGCGCGACGCTGCCCGCGCGAGTCCGGTAAACGCAATCGATGAAACGGGCCGGAATGTGGAGGCGCAACTGCGCTGGTTATGGGTCGTGGTCAGCCAGCAGGTGACCTTCTGCGACATTCTGCCGGGGCGAGGTTTCCCACAAGCCGCCACGCTGTTAGGCAGCGATTACCAAGGCTGGCTAACCCACGACGGCTGGGCCGTATATTACAAATTCTTCCAGGCAGGACATCAGAGCTGCATTGCGCATCTGATTCGCCGCTGCCGCGATATGGCCGCGGTCAGCACTGCGGCAGCAGTCCAGTTTCCCTTGGGCGTGCGCGGCATTCTGGAAAAAGGTTTGGCTTTGCGCGACCGCTATGAGAAGCAGGAGATCTCGCGGCATGGGTTGTGGACGGCGACCGGGCGGTTAGAAGTGCAGCTGGATCGTCTACTGGAGCGCCATTATCACGATTCTGCCAATCGCCGCCTGGCACAACATCTTTGTCGGGAAAGGCCGTACCTATTCACCTTTCTCTATTGTCCCGGTCTGGATGCAACCAACAATGCTGCTGAGCGTGCCTTGCGACCGTTGGTGGTGGCCCGCAAGAACAGCCGAGAAGGAGAGGTGTGCCCGACTGCCCCACCGGGAACTGCGATGGCGGATTCCGGCCGACCGCGTTGGAGGACAGCGGACGAAGTCAGCGAATCGTTTTTTTTTATGCGCAGCCGCCTGGGGTGAATAACGCCGTGGCGCCTATGTAGAGTATGACCCTCAGTTTATATGGCTCTACTAGCGGAGAAGGCCTGAGGAGCACGCCCGCGGGCTGGCGCTTCTGTGGCCGGACGTTCACCGCCGAGGAACTGGAGTTGATCCGCGACATCGCCGACGACTACGCCGGATTGGCGATCACGGAGATGGCGCGCACGATATGTGAGCTATTGCAATGGAAGCGGGCAAACGGGGGACTGAAGGACCAGGAATGTCGGCAGCTGCTGGAAGATCTCCGCGATCGGGAATGGCTGAGGCTACCGCCGGTGCGGAACTCAGGGCCGTGTGGGCCACGGCAGATCCAACTCAGCGAAGCCAGTGTGCCGCAAGCCGAAGTGGAGGGAACCGCGGGAGAGTTCGAGCCCTTAAAGTTGCGGGTTGTCGAGAGCCAACCAGAGAGTCTGCTATGGACGGAGCTGGTCGAGCGCCATCACTACTTGAAATACCGCGTCCCGGTGGGAGCCAATCTCCGTTATCTGGTGCGAAGCGGGCAGAGAGAAGGAGTTGTGCTGGCCTGTTTACTATGGTCCTCACCCGCCTGGAAGATGGCCGCTCGCGATGAGTGGATCGGCTGGAGTGCGGAGCAACGAGCGCACCATCTGCAGTTCATTGTGAACAACAGTCGCTTCTTGGTGCTACCCTGGGTACGCATCCAGGGACTGGCGAGCAAGATTTTGGCGCAGAGTGCGCGCCAGCTCGCGATCGATTGGGAACATCGTTATGGCCATCGACCGTTGTTGCTAGAAACCTTAGTCGACCCGCAAAGGTTCCGTGGGACCTGCTATCGCGCAGCGAATTGGATCCGGGTCGGGCAAACTTCCGGACGGCCGCATGGACCGGGAGCACAAAGCTCATGGCCAAGCGATCAAAGATATCTACCTTTACCCGCTGACGCGCAATACGCGGCAGCGCCTTTGCGGCGGTTAAGATCGAGGAGAACTACTGCGATGCCTGAACACAGCACAACTTCAGCGGAAATTTATCAGCTTAAGGTTACTTTGCTCGGCACGAGCCCGCCGATCTGGCGCCGCCTGTTAGTGCCCGCAGACCTGACTCTGGCGCAATTGCACGACGTGCTGCAGGTTGCGATGGGGTGGCAGGAGTGCCATCTGCACGAATTCAGTGCGGGAGGCCGACACTTCGGACGGCCTAATCCAGAAGACCGGTTCATGGGAATGCTACCGGTCGAAAATGAGCGCAGAATTCGCCTCTCAAGCGTGTTGCACAGAATCGGCGCGAAGGCGATCTACACGTACGATTTTGGCGACAGCTGGGAGCACAACATTGTTCTCGAGAAACGTCTGCCAGCGGCTCCGACCATGGCTTACCCGATATGCACGGATGGCCAACTGGCCTGTCCCCCTGAGGATTGCGGAGGCATCCCAGGGTTTTACGAGCTGTTGGATGCTCTTCGAGATCCTACGCACGAGCAGCACGAAGAACTGCGGGATTGGGTCGGCGATGATTACGATCCCGACGCATTCTCCACCGAGGCGGTGAACCGAATACTCACGCGTTTGCTTCCGCGCCGAACCACAAGGTCATCTAGGCCGGCACTGACACGGTAAACAAATACGAGTGATCGTGCTCTTCACGCGAGAATGAAGCAGCCGTTACTAAGGCGCAGAATCACGCGAAAGTCTACGAATGGATACTTCGATTACTTCCGACGATCCTCGCTGTGTCTCAAGGTGAGTACGGAGCAGGCGAGAGCATGGAATATTGCGCATTGATATGAATTTACGAGATGCGGGGAGAACTCAAACCCCTGCCGGATCGGAGAACGAAATGCATCCGGACCGGTGACATGACCGAAGCCCTTCGAGATTTCAATTGTCCGTGGGAGTATTTTCATTGAGGATCTGCTTCTTCTCTGGCTGGCATTGTCAGGAATTGGAGATCGCTATGACGAAGATGTCTTGGCTCCGCGCACCCGCAGCTGTCCTCGCCGTGCTATTCAGTCCTCTCGGACTCGCCCTACCCGCTTCTCAATCGTCGACAGCAGGAAAAACCATTGAGACTGCTCTAAGTGGGAGCGATTGGAAGTTGGGCTCGTTCGAGATGGGCGAAGGTGAAAGGCGGGGAGCATTTTGGCCGGAGTTTAACGATCATGGATTCAGACCGGTCGAGGTTCCAGGCGAAGTCCAGAGGCAAGTCGGTCTTCGAGACATGGATCTTTACTATCAGAGCAAAACGCTGAGCCTAATAAATCAGAAGGAGTGGTGGTATCGAAAGAAGTTCACAGTCAGTAAGACCGAGGGGAACAGGCTCCAACGCTTGATTTTCGACGGCGTCGACTACTTTGCCAGCATTTGGCTGAATGGCGAGAAACTTGGAGAACACGAAGGAAGCTACGTCCCATTCTCGTACAACATCACCGGCAAACTTCATCCAGGACAGGTTAACGTTTTGGCAGTGAAAGTCACCTGCCCTTGGATTCCCAAGGGGCGAGGCTTCCTCGAATACATGAAGGGTGATTGGACGACTATTGATCCAGAGGACCAACCCCACATCGATCAGCCTCCATTCTTTCTGGGTCCCTACTGGGATGCGGTTCCAGCCGATGGGAACGCCGCTTTCCCAATGGGGCTTTGGAGAGATGTACGGCTGGTGAGTTCTGATTTCTCAGTGATTGACGACTTGTTCGTTTCCACCAAGGCCCTCAACGGTGATGGCAGCGCCGCGCTGGCGATCTCAGGAACGATCATCAATTATCGCGACCGCGACGTTGACGTTCGATTGAAATTGAAGATCAGTCCGGAGAACTCTACTGCTGAGTCGTTCCCGCTGCCTGAGCAGGGTCTGCGACTTCATCCCGGAGAGAATTCCTTCGCCCTGGAAACAAATGTCAGGAACGCCCATCTTTGGTGGACTTGGGATTTAGGAGAACCGAATCTGTACAAACTGTCGGGTTCCATCTTCACAGAGAAAACTGGCGTTGGCGATACCAGCGAAATTGTCTTCGGAATCCGGACTATTTCCGTCAAAAGTGACATGAGCTATTGGCTAAATGGGAAGCGCCTGTTCTTGAAGGGTGCCTGGTATCCCATGTCGGACTATTACGGCAGCAAGCCCACCCATGAGACTTTCCTGAAGGACCTGCAACTTTTTCGTGCCGCCAACCTCAATCACTTAGTTGCGTTTACTGTGGTCGAAAAACCGGATTTCTATGACCTCTGCGACCGGCTCGGAATTCTCGAAATCCTTGAGTTCCCATTCAATCAAGATGGTCCGGTCGATGTGCTGTCTTACTCGAACCCCCGGCGCGAAGCCTTTGTTCGTGAATCGCTCAGTCAGCTACGGCAAATCATCGTAGCCCTTCGAAACCATCCGTCGATCATCGAATGGGCAGCCTTCGCTGAGGCTCATGCCAAGGGCGGTGGTTGGGGTATTGGAAAGTGGGATTTTGAGCCGTACGGCTACCGCCCATATTCCGACGCTATCGGCAAACTAGTCGCCGACCTGGACCCGGGAACGGTTTATCATCCGAGCCTTTGCGACATGGGAGAACAACATTTCTGGATGGGCAATGCGGGGATGGGCAACAATGACAGTTACAACCAGCATTTCCAGGCCCACACAGGTTTTGTTTCCGAGTACGGTTCGCTCTCGTTGCCTACGCTGAGGAGTCTGAAAAAGGAACTGTCACCGGAAGACTTGTGGTCGGCTCAAAACAGAAGCTTGCCCACTTGGCACGATCTGCCCATTAATGTTTCGGCCTATTCGTACCTCAGTAGCTTCGACTATGACGGCGTTGCCAGCCTTCTCGACCGGGTGAATCAATATGCCGACCGACACGTTCGATCTGTCCAGGATCTCGTTGACGACTCGCAGCTCTACCAGGCCTTTCTCATGAAATACGCCACGGAGGCCTACCGTAGAAAGAAATATGATCCGGTTAATGGAACTCGCTTTTGGGATTACGGAGAAGTGTGGCCGGGAATCCGATGGGGGATCATCGATTATTTTCGAGTTCCGAAGATGAGCTACTACGCCGTGAAACAAGCGCAGTCGCGATTCGCGTTGAACTTCGCCTACGAAGAGGCACTTGAGTCCCAAGTTTCGGGGAAGCAATTGCAAATTCCTGTCTGGATCATTAACGACTTTGCTCAAGGCGTAGCCGTAAGAATTCAGTGCCAGATTCAGGACCTGGCAGGTCACGTCGTTTGGAGTGGAATGTTTGATGCGGACGTCCCTGCCGATGGCAGGAAGCAAGTAGGACTTGTCGAATGGGTTGCCCCTGATACCCCCGGTGTGTACGTCCTTCGCGGGGAAGTGATTGCGCAGCAAAACTACATTCAGGCGTCGGCTTCGACATTCATTAAGGTGACGCCCCGTCTTTTTTCACGGCAGCTCCACGTGCTTCTGATTGGACAAAGAAAATACGCGGTCCCCATTGCCGAGCTGGTACGGGCAACTGGCATGAGCGTTGATGTGATCGATGAACGATCCTTCTCCGATTTCGCCCGGTTGCGTGATGCAGAACAGCTTCGGAAAAGATATGACGTCGTCTGGCTGGCAGCTTTTGATTCGCTTTGGAAATTATTGGACAACGAGGAAGCAAACGGCCTGAAGAATGCCATTCAGCAGGGGGTGGGCTTTATTCATACAGGTGGTCGTGGCAGCTTTCATGGTGGTTTTGGGGAAGGGGCATGCCTGGATTTCACTTCGCTTGTCGACGTTCTCCCTGTGAAAGTGCAAGATCGCTACGATTTGGTTCTTGGGCAGGCCGACGAGCGCACTACGATGTTTTCCGTGTTTTCACTCATAAAGGATATTCGCGTGTCTCAAGAAGGGGACGGAGACTGGACTGACGGTGGGATAAAAGCATTTGGCCTTCCGGGTTTCAACGATACTCGCCTCAAACAGGGCGCGCATCAGGTCCTAAGCATCGATGCGCATCCTCTGTTTGTGATTGGGCAGTACGGGCAGGGTCGTACCGTAGCGTTCACCGGATTTACGCCCGCCTACAGCGAGCAACATGCCGACTGGGACGCGAAAGTCATTTATCCATACTTGGTCGACCAGGAACTTTATCGTTATCCTGTGAATCGAGCCTATTTTTATCTTTTTATGGAACTCTTGACCGCTGCCGTAGGCGAGAAGCCGCAAGTCGACTATGAGACACTTCTAACAGCGAGGGAAAAGCCGCTCTTTGAAACATTGAAAGATCTTCCGGCGGCAAATCTGAAAATGCCAGCCACAGCTCACACCGAGATCTCCGGCGCCAATTCTGATCTATTTATCCAGTTCACGAATGGCGATCGCTACGCGCGCCTCTTACGCGTCCGCGCTGAGTGGGACGGCTCGACACAGGATACTCCTTATGCGGTTCTGTATGACGACAACTATTTCGACCTCATGCCGAGAGAGAGCCGCACGATTTCAGCCAAGCTCCTTCTCCCGACTGGGGCAACCAAGCCAGGCCCCGGAAGGCTAATCGTGGCCGGAACGAATGTTGAACCAACCGAGATCGCTATTAGTTTCCCAATTGCAAAAGCAGCAAAGACCACAGCTGGAACTGTGCGGGGCAAGACGACCCGGTCGCGATGAGTGAGCGCCGTTGGAGGATGGAGGTTGCGGTGTTGCGGGAGGAGACATTGACGCTGTTCGTAATTTATGTTTGCATACGTGTGCTTCGCAAAACTCCGTCGCGCTGCGTTTCAACGTACACATCATGACGTTTCTCAGCTCCTACTCTTCATTCCTTTATTGAGTTTCATTCGTTCAAATCGCGCGTCCCCGCAGCCTGTGGCAAGGGTATTGGTGAATGGCTCTCTGTCTCACGGCAAGGGTCGGCTGAATGCCGGCTTTGACAGCCAGCATTCAGTCCGGTAACTACGCTTCCGATGATCTTGATCACCTCTTTGCGCTGGTCTTCAGGGAAGGAAGCGACCAGCGCTTTGAGTTCTCCAAGCAGCGCTACACCGCGGTCAGGATTGCTATTCTCGGTATTCATTACTTTTCCTCATCCGTCTTAAGAAAGGCCTAAAAGCGATAGACAATTCCGAACGAAGGCTGGGACATGGGTTGCCATTTGTCTGTTTTCAGGGACGCCACGTTGAAGTCAGGTCCCGCGTAGAACAGCCCTCGGTACTGCAAGCGCAGTGCAAAGTGACGAGAGAGGTCGTAATTGACGCCGGCCCCCCAGAGGACAGCTGGCTTGGTCTGAGACTGCGTTCCAGAGACGAACGTCCCCGCGCTAGTGGGGCTGAACTGCATAATGCCTGCTCCCAGCAGGACAAAAGGCTGGAGCCGTGCGGGGCGCCAGGTAAGGTTCAGGACATATGCGCCTGTGACTTCATGCACTCCGGTGTGAACCGAAGATTGCAGTCCGGCAACGGTGAAATACTGAGTGTCCTGCGCATGAGCGTAGTTAAATTCCAAGGTTGCGAATCGTGCAGGTGAGTAGCGAAGGCTCGCCAAAACTCCGGCCGAAGAGGACGCCTTCTGTGCCAGACCATTACCCTCAGCGTGCGACGGGAACAGACCGTTAAAATTAATGCTTATGTCCGCCTTGCTCGATTCCTGAGCGAAGCACATAGAGGCGGTCGCCACGATCCCCAACATCAGAAACTTCTTTATCATGGTTGTCTCCATTTGGAAAATTTGCGAAATCGAATCGCAGGAGTGATAAGAACACTCTGGCTTTGCGACGGCAGTTAAGGCTGGTGGAAATGAGTCAAGTGCCCAGACGAGTCTTGACACTTTCTTAACGAACTTTTGAAGCGGAGCGGGGCATGTTCCCTATGTGCTTGTGGGCTGAGCTTGCCGAACGAGGACCCACGGCTCGATAGTCTTTGTTCTTAACATTTCTGGACAGAACTGGAAGTCCCGCTGAAGCTAAAATGACCGGGTTGAATAGGTTGGTCTATTGCTATTCCATGGGATCGCAGAACCCAAGCCCGGAATCGACCTCAGGCCGCATTCTCGTAATCGATGATGATGCGGAGCTGT
>Ga0126378_10002358_pt1 | contig 13989 bp, 10 predicted proteins | sample PanSoiMetPlot_23_FD_92587 | JGI IMG/M metagenome (GOLD analysis project Ga0126378, IMG submission 92587) | Tropical forest soil microbial communities from Panama - MetaG Plot_23 | ecosystem: Environmental > Terrestrial > Soil > Tropical forest > Bulk soil | place: Panama | collected 2016-02-17 | reverse complement strand
GCGGTGGTGTGTCTCGGGCAGATGGAAGCCAAATAGATGCAACATTCCAACGATCAGATGAAATAGGCCAGAAACACGCAGATACAGTGCAAAATTGGAGACCACATATCGAACGAAATCACTGGCAGTGACGACTTCCGCCGAGGATATCACCAGAAAATTGTAAACAAAGCGGTAGAGGATAAGCTGGACGACACCCCGAAAAATCCACTCGATTCCTCGCTGGTAGATTTCTTGATCATCCGCGTCGTAGTATGTCCGGCGGAACGTTTTGTAATCCACAACGGGGAAGAGCGGGAAGACCACATTCGGAAGCAGGAAGAAATACGAGAGTGTTGCGCTGACACTCACCGGATTTGTCTGATGCCGAAGATCGTATAAGTAGACAATGAGACGAAACATAAACATCGATCCCAGCACCGGCCATATGGCGGTGAGGGAAGGTACGTGGATCCAGTCCACCCGAAAAAGCGCTAGTACGCCGCCCGCAACCAGCAGAAGGGTCACACGAGCGGAAAAGGAGAATCGCAGGTGGCAGATGCTGATCAAGACAATACCGATGCCGACCAGCCAGGCCGCAGACGACCAACCGAAGACTGTTTGGATTCCCATAAGTGAGAGCAGGAGAAAAAAGGACAAGCGGTACGAGAGCGGCAGGAAACTATGAATCAGGAACCCGAAAAAGGTAAGGAATGCGATTCCGTCGTAAAAAGCCTGGTTGCCGATCTTAAATCCGCGGATAACAAGGGTCAGGAGACCTAGTTCGAGAGAAACCAGCAGGAACCTGCGTATCTCTTGCCTGGCTGTGGCTATCTCTTTAAACCAATCCAGCGTAAACCTCCGGCCCAGCGTTATGTCAAGCACCACGCCAGACCCAAGGACGAGGAGGCCGAACCCTATAAACTTAATGTGCTCACTGAGGATCCTTTTCAGCGCGATATCGGCCGCGACTAAGGTGGCAACAGCGAGACCGGCCAAAATCAGGTAAACCGGAAGTTCTTCGCGCGCTAGCGCCTTTCCTCTACTCAAGACGTAAGCTGTATTCACGATTGACCCCTCCGTTGCGTGGCTACCTAGAGACCAAGCCAGCGAGCAATGATATTTCTCTGCATCTCCGAGGTCCCCGAATAGATAGTGCTGGCCACAGAGTCACGAAGAGTACGTTCCACCTCATTGTCCGCTAAATATCCGTATCCACCGAAAATTTGCACAGTAGACAGAGCGGTCTGAACGAGAGCTTCACTTACAAAAAGTTTTGCGATTGATGCATCCAGAGACACACGGGGAGTCTGATTCAGGCGCCAGGCAGCACGATAGGTGAGCAGGCGCGCAGCTTCCAGATGCACTTTCATATCGGCAATGCGATGTGAGATCGCTTGGAATTTGCCAATGGCCTGGCCAAACTGAATACGCGTGCGGGCATACTGAATCGCCTTTTCTAAGAGGCGCTCCATTGTTCCGACATGGCTAGCGAAAAGGCAGACCCTTTCCCAATCCATAGCATGGCTAAAAAGGGTTGCGCCAGCACCTATACCGCCAAGGATCGCATCCTGACCGACATGAACATCTTCGAACACCAACTCGCTTATCAAGCAGGTGCGAAGACCCATTTTTTCGAATTTCTGATCTGCCCGAAAACCTGACTGCCCATTCTCGACCAGAAATGCTGTGATTCCACCGTGAAAGCCCTTCTCGGGGTCGGTAACAGCGAACACCAGGGCCACATCAGCCACAGGTCCGTTCGAACTAAAGGTTTTTCTGCCGCTAATGCGAAAACCGTTTCCATCCGGCTTAGCCCTGGTAGACATGGCAAAGGCATCGGACCCCGAACCAGGTTCGCTCATAGCGTTTACCGCGATCAGAGTTCCGTCGCACAGACCTGGTAGGTATCGGCGTTTCTGTTCTTCGTTTCCGAACTTGCAGACGGGAATTACACAAGAAAGCAAATGGGCGCAGATGGAAAAGACCAGCCCGCCATCGTGGCAACCGTACCCGAGTGCCTCCAGTGCAACCGCTGTCGACAAAGCATCAAGGTCAGCGCCGCCATACTCCTCGGGTACGGCCAGACCCGGAAGCTTCATTTCTCCACACTTAAGCCAGAGGTCGCGGGCAAAATGCGACTGCCGGTCTCTTTCTAGGGCTCCCTTGTTTAGCTCCTGTTGCGCAAAACGAATGATTTCCGCGCGCAGCATTACCTGTTCCTCGTTCAAGGAGAAATCCATCAAGCAATCTCCTTCAAGGTTTGGTAGTCAATTTTGTCCGTGGATGTCTTCGGCAGAGCCTCTCGAATGGCGAAGAAATCAGGCACCATATAGCGGGGCAAGTTCTGCGAACAGAAACTCTTCAGTTCAATTATCGAGGGATGGGTATCTCCCCGACAGCTAAGGAATGCCTTAATGCGAACCCCGTTCTCCTCGTCGGCTAAGGCAATTGCCGCGACCTCTTTGACCGCGGGATGGCGATATAGAGCTGTCTCAATCTCTCCCAGTTCGATGCGGTAGCCTCTCTTTTTCACCATTCGATCGCGGCGACCAACGATAACGTAGTTCCCATCCTTGTCCACAGCAACAATGTCGCCCGTCCTGTACCAACGTCGGCCAGAGGCATCTTCCAGAAAGGAACGAGCGGTTCGCTCAGGTGAGTTCCAATAGCCCTGCGTGACTCCAGCACCCGTCACGCAAAGCTCTCCTTTCTCTCCCTCCGGCACCAATTGGCCGTCTTCGTTCACTACTTTCGTCTCGACATGGGAGCATGACTTTCCGATCGGGAAAGGCTTGCTCTGCTCATCGGGGATCACGGCGGGAAGCTCAAAGTAGGTGCATACATTGGTCTCAGTTGGACCGTACAAATTGAAATATCTCCGGCCCGGCAAAAGCGCCTTCAAGGCGCGAAGATGCTTCAGCGGGAATACTTCGCCGGCAAAATGGATGATCCGAAGGGAGGGATAACGATATTGCTCGAGCTTGCCGTACTGGGCGAGCAAACTAAGAATCGAGGGGGTCGAATACCAAATCGATATCTGCTCCTGAGAAATGAGTGACGCAAGGTGAAGTGGTTCTTTCCCCAACTCTTCCCCAATCAGGACCAAAGTTGCCCCATGCTTGATCGAGACATAAATGTCCAGGATCGAGAGATCGAAGTGAAATGGGGCGTGGGAGGAAAAGCGGTCATGCTGGTTCGGTTCGAATGCTTCCGAACACCAGTTCACAAAACTCATTGCATTGTTGTGCGAGAGCATGACGCCCTTCGGTTTTCCCGTGGAGCCTGAGGTATAGAGGATGTACGCCAAATCGTCTGGCAAAGAAAGAGTTGTTTGGGTAACAGGCGCGGGATTTTTTTCTTGCTCCCGTGTTAAGGCCTCTCTTAAGAAACGACCTCCGCCCACATCGTCCAGTAAGAGCGGATCTTGTATGCTTCCGCCCGACTGATTAATCTCGATCTGCAGCCTTTCTGCGAAACAGCGTTCGATGACCACCGTCCGCACGGAACAGTCCTTTAAGACGTACGCGTTACGAGCGGGAGGGGCAAATGGGTCAACTGGCACATAAGCCGCGCCAGCTTTCAAAGCGCCAAAGATGGCAGCCACGGCATCGATGGATTTTCTAAGATAAATGCCTACCCGATGTCCCGGGTGGACTCCAAGATGGACGAGACGATCTCGAACGCAGTCTGAAAGGATTGCGAGGTCCGAATAGTTAATCGTTGCCCTTCCAGGCTCTACGACGGCTACATGTTCCGGCAGAGATCGGGCCGAGTTATCCAGAAGATAGTGAAGCATCGTCACATTCGATATAGTCCTGCCACGGCGGGAGTCTTAGTATAGTTACTCTTTTGAGCAAACCAGATTGACGATCGAGGCTATGTCGTTGAGATGCTCGACATCAGTCTCGTGAGCTCCAATTTCGATCCCGAACCTTTCCTCCAAAAAGGAAACAAGCTTTAGAGTTGCCAGAGAATCGAGAATGCCTTCGGTGATGAGCGGTGTTGAGTCGGTCAGCGCGTGCGGATTCTCCCCTGGAAGGAACTCCCTTAGAATGAATTCCCTGATGTCTTCTCCTATGTGCCCCATTGGAGCGTTCACTCCTGGTCTATAATTTTTGGTGTTGTGACCGCAGCTTAGCAATCAAAATGCCAGTTCAGACGGGATCGGTCTCACCTTGGGATGCAGCGAGCGGGCGTTGGTTTCCCAATCAAAACCCCGGGGTTTCACTATCGGTCCGCCCTCGGCGGTTCGAGATAGGATGCGTAGCGGAAATCGTCCGCAATCGCCACTGCCACCCAGGTGCAAAGCCTTGCACACCACGTTGCGCAATTTTCCTCACGCGCCGCTGGCGGATGGAGCAAGCATAAGGTCTCCTTGTTACTGATCGAATTGGACAGTCTCGACAACGACCTGGGCCGTCTTCGAAACAACCCGACCGCTTCCCCAAAAGGAAGCGAATTCCCAAGGCGCAATTTTCAGATTGAGTGACCGGGACGACCCATTTTCAGCCCGAGAAGTATCCTTAACCGACGCAACTTGTCAACTGTTAATGATGACAGTCACTGGATAGATTAAGGTGTACACCTTAAGATCATGGTTGAGGCGGTTGACGAGCGCTATTGGGATATAACGTCAATTCACCAGTTGCTCGCTTGCTATCACCCTGTATTTCGCTAGAATCAACACGGATGCTCGTAGAGGATGGAAAAAGGTGAATAGACGGCCCATCAAAGGCGCATCTTGGTTGCCGCGCATCATGAGAAACGTCGAACCTCGCGAGAATCCTAGCTGACGCTATCTTTTTGCCATTCGAGCGCGGCCAGTATTGGCCGACATACCGATGAAGACTGCGACCACAAAACCAACAACACCTTGTGCTGCCATCAGCGGCAATGGTAGGACCCAATCTTGATTGCTACTCTCCTGTGCGGGGAACTTCGATGAAGGCTTCGGCGTCCGTTGAAGAAACTGCAGCAGGCTTTCTCTCGAGCCACCGCATGACCATCACAATCTGGGCCAGCAGCGCGACCGCAACCAGAAAAAACAATATGCCTCCCCGATGATGCAAGGGACCGTTCAAAAAACCCGGATCTACGTAGATTCCAAGCATGCTGAGGGTAACGATCCTGATGGCATTCTTCACCACCACCAACGGTACAACGATCAAAACCAGCAGCACTTTGTTCCATCCAGAACGTAAGTACAGATCTACGATCGCAAAAGTGAGAATCAGCAGACTAATGCTAGAACGTATCCCACTACACTCTGGGGCTACCATGATGGTTAGATGAGGGAGGGAAATTACGGTTCCTTCTTTTAAAGCTGGCACCCCTAATAGGTGAAATAGCTCGCATGATAGGGTAGCGGAGAGGTGCTGCAGGAACTGGATCACGACATTTAGCACACTCTCCGGGGCCGGAATCATAAAAAGCAATAAGGATAAGGGCAGAAGGGCCATGCGCGAGGCATGGCGACCGTAGCAGAGCACAAACAGACCACACCATGTACTTACAACAGCGAGCGCTGAGGATTCAAGACGAGTGATCGAGTCGACCTGAAAGTGATCTTTGGTAAACCACAGCAGCAGAGCTCCCGCCAAGATGGAGCCGCCATGCCACATCGACGGTACCACGTTTTCAAAAATGCTCTCCTTCCGAACAAGAATCAGGAATGCACTAATCAGCGGAATAAGAGGAATGTAGGAATACTCAGAACGACCCGAGAACTTCACCAATTGGAGCAGCGCAACCCGGAACACGATCAAACTCATTAGGAGCGCAGCCAGGAACGCATATGAGCAGATGCGAACTGGAGACAATGGGCGAGCGTCACGCGAAGGTCTTGGATCTTCTGACCTATTTCCGTTTCGAGAAGGTCCGACCGTAACTGCAACCGCCGCCCGCGGACTTTCCTCGAGAGAGAGGTCGGATCTTTCTGATAAGTTCACGCCTTCGGCTCGAGGCGCAATCCTCGCGTGGGTCTCGTCCTGCTGTACAAAATCCGGACTTCGATGGATGGGAGCCTTTTCTCCTCCGTTGCCAACCTCGGCCACGTGCCCACCGAGCACACTGCCCGCCCATTGAGCCAATCGACCAGGAATTTCGCTGAACATAGGTACGAGCAACCCGTTTCAAGACATCGGTCACCGAGGCAGGGATACGGTTAGTGCCCGGCTTGAGCTACGCGAACTGGAAACACAGGACAGATCTAAAATGCCCGCCGCTTGCCCCTGTCGAGCTGGCCGCGATCGAATTCCTCACCCGCATGGCGGCGTCGGGTTCGACAATATCGGCCAAACGATGGATCATTCGTCGCATCGGCAGAGCAGTGCTTGACCATTCCCAGCAGAAGAATTGCCTCCTTCAAACTAGGCTTGGCTCACCGTCGTCACCGCACACAGCCTGGGCTGGGATCCCGTTACATCTGGAAATGTCGTTGGGTATAACGTCTACTGAGGTCCACGATGGAGGTGGCCCTACGCCCGAATGAACACTGCGACGGATCCGGGACAAACCGAGGCTGATAAAACCGTGTCCAGACGTAATTATTATGGGGATGTGGTGTGCTCGAATTAGCCCGCCCGTGGATACTCGAACGAGGTGAGTGGGAGCGTTCCGTCGCCTCGCTTTTTCGTATTTCTCAGGTGGTGGTTTTTCTGAGCTGTATCAATGTCAACTCGGGAGGACAATTGATCCGAATGGGCAGCTCCAGAGTTCCGACACCGCAATTGGTATAGAGGGTCAGATCGCCGACCTTCCGCAAACCCCAGGGATATTTCCGAGCCAACTCCGGAAGGTAAGCTGGTCCCAGGAACGGCAATCGTATCTGGCCGCCGTGGGAGTGCCCGGACAATTGCACACTGACCGGATATTCAGCCGCGTGATCGGCAAAATCCGGTTCGTGGGCCAGCAGTATGGTCGTCTCGTTCCTGGGAATCCTGTACATCGCTGCCGACAGATCGTCAGCATGGTGCAGCACGTCATCCACTCCGGCTATCCATATGCGGCTGCCTCTGGTCTCGAGGGGAACAGATTGGTTGCGAAGTACACGTATGCCTCGTGTTTGAAGGCTGTCTGTAACGACCCCGGACCGGCGGTTCTGATCGTGATTCCCGAGCACGGCAAATGTCCCTCGCTTTGGTCGTAGCTGACTAAGCAACTCGGCGCACGGTTCAGACTGTGTTTCGATATTCGCGATGGCCTTACGTTTGGAGCCAAGGAGAGGCAACGTGACAAAGTCACCCGTAAGAACCACGATGTCCGGGCGCAGGCGGTTGACTTCATGAACCGCATCGCCGATTGGTTTTGCGGTGTTAATTGGGTCGTAATGGAAGTCACTGAGATGAGCGATGGTAAAGCCGTCAAAGGTCGCCGGCAGCTGCGCCACCGATATGACGACTTGCTTTAAACTCACGTGCTGCGCTTCGCGGAGACCCTCGCTCGTGACTACGCCAAAGGTAGCCACCGCTGTGGCCGCTCCGAGCTCTAGAAAGCGGCGCCGCGTCAGCTTACGGCGCAATGCGGGTTGCGTTTCCCGGGAAAAATAAGATGAGAACGGAATCACGGTAAGCGCCGGATAGTGACCGTTTTGCCGAGTGTTCCACCCATGGGTTGCGTGGCACTTCAGTGAATTGGGAATTGCCGTTCAGCATCATGTGGTGCGTACTGCGCGACATTTGCATCGAACATTCTGATCACCGAGGTCTTGCTTCGCGGCCAGTTGTTCGGTTGGGCGAATTGATGGCACGCTATCCCATGTGCCGGTACAGCAGACTGCCAGCGAACTGGGCGAAACGGCCGGGCATCCGTGCAAACACATTTCTTACCAGATAAGCCGAGTTTCCGGCGGACCTGTCAGGAGCATGAGATCCGAAACGAAAATACGACATCTGCGAACAAGCTGCGCCCAAGTGCAGCTTAAACACACTCAGCCCGCGATTCTCCAAATCCGACCTGCCCAGGTCGAATCGCTCCGCTCCTCGGTATTTTTCCTCTTCGATAGCTCTCCAAAACAACATCGGCATCGCACCCAGGCGGTGATAGGTTGCATTTGAACAGCCGTATTTGTAGTAACTGGTTTTGTTATGCGTTAATGTCAGAACACCCCCGATTGGCCTACCATTCTTGGATGCAACTCGAATGGTGAGTCGTTCACCAAACAAATCCCTCAGGTTACGAAACCATATGCTCGGTTGTGGTGGTAGTCGATGACGCCTTCGGGTGAGCAGAAGCAATTCATAGAAGTGCTCGAGATGGGAGTCGGAACGTCCTGCCTCATAGTCGAGGTTCTCGCGCTGCGCCCGCTGAATCTTTCTGCGAATGCAGCTTTTATGGAAACCATCAAAAATCGTGCGCAGACTGGGTCGCAGATTGAGTTGGTGAAAGTTATACTCCCGGTAAGTTCTAAGAGTCGATGCGGACTCGGATGCGGGATGGTGCTGGGCGCAGCTCATTTGGCCTTCTGCTAAGCCCGCGGGAAGCTCGATCGGTCTAAGCTCAATATAACTCCACCTTAACTGCGTGCAATGCTTCTCCAGACAGGAGATGAAATTGAGCAATTCACCGGGAGTATTCACAAGTGGCTGGCAGTGGTCGGAAAACGGAAGCGAGACAAGCCGCGAACCGCTGATCCAACTCCTCACCTCACAAAATGGGATACCGGCGCTCAATTCCGTGCCAGGGGGGCAACTGGTCAGTGCAACCGGTCGGTATCCATAAGTGCGGTGCAACGCTCCTAGCCACGAGGCCGTATGAAACACTGACGCCTGGGGGTGTCGCTCCAGGTGAGCCCATCGCGGATCACGGAGAGGATCAATCCAGTACATGGGGTTCAGGAATCTCTGATTGTCCGTTGGGCTTTCAACGGTTGGCTTCGCTCCGACATCCACATGATGCCCGGCGCCCGTCGGTTTCAAGGCTGCTCCGGGAGACAACTTAGAGGAGGTCAGTCGCCAGTAACTGGCGAGTCGATATTCTTATGGGTGTATCGGCTCTCGTCATTGCCAAGCTCATCGTCCTGCAGGACAAAAGCGAGTTGCCCCATACGTTCTTCGGCGTAAGCGACCCGCGCCCGTTCACTCCCTGGTCCTATAATCCGCCACCGGGTTCCATCCGTCACCATTCGGAGCCGTGCCCGTTGGCGCCACCAGTCGTTCACCTCCCCCGGGGTAGTGATCCATAGTTGCTCATGCGTGCGCAATTCAGCCAAATACGATAACAATCCGCGATAGACAGACTTCGCAGGCGTGCTGGTCAAATAGTCAGGATGAATAATAAAGCTGATGAGGCCGCTTTTCTTCCTAATTAACTCGATCTGCCATTTCCACAGGTCGAGCGAATATCGATTCAAAATGTGGAACAGAGAGTAGTCCTGGATGGTGGTAACCGGCAACTCCAGGATGTCGCCGATAAAGTACGGTAAAACGGTACAACATCCTCCCTTCTGGGGATCCAGATGGGCGACATTGGGAACCGACATGTCATACTCAAATCTTAGAGCTTTCAGCCAGTCGTGATTGCGATACAAGGCCGCCGCACGAAATCCTCGTGCCCTAAATTTGCGAGCATAAGCGTTGATTTTCTCCGCACGCCAATGGAATTCTCGCTCATTTCGGAATAACAGGCCATCATGGTTTAGGTCTTGGACGTTAACCTCGAAGCCGTGCTTTCTGACTTCATCGATGAAGGAAGCGGACACATGGTATCGGCTTTCCGGAACAATCTGATAGGCCGCAGGAATTCCAAATCGGGCATCGATGTCCATGAGAGCCGTACAGTGCCTTAAACCCGCTGGCGTTTCGACGTCGTGAGTCATGATGGCGCAACTGGGCGCGCCGTCCGGCCAGAACCAGATGAAAGGAATTCGCTTGGCCGTCCCCCTGGATCTCAACACGCCCAACAGCAACTGCGCGAGCAGGTCGTCGACCGTGGTGTCGACCGGCCATTGCGGCATGCTTAATGTGTCCCATCCGGTAAAATATATTCTTTGGAAGTGTTTGCGGATGGCACGGGGGAGAAGCGGGCGGAAAAAATAGTAGAGAGCGGCGAGAGGGGAGCGCACAAGGTTCCGATCTCTCTCGCTCACATAGCGTTCATACCGAAGGCCGCGTATAGTTGTTTCCGCTTTCGCTAAAAGCTGACTGGCGGTTTCCTCGCTCGCCATCGGCCTGCCACCGGCCGTGCCACATAACAGGCGGAAATAGGGCTCGAAAACGCCCGACGTCACGCCTAATAGAAAGTCGCGTTCCGGGACGGAATTCGTACAGAATTCCGGACACCTGTAGTGCTCGACAATCAGCTTATTCATTTGCGATCGACTGGGTCGTTCTAGCGAGATGCGGGTAAACAATGAACAGCTTATGCTTCCGCCGCAAACTGCGGATCCGAGGAATGTTCGTGGTGGGTGAAGAGATGCCGATAGGCAAGTCGCAAGTTAGCGACTGAGTATTTCCATGCGAGCTCCTGTTCGACTCTCTTATAGGCGTATTCCCCCATTTTTTGCCGCTCTTCTGGATGATCAAGCAGCCAGAGGATTTGGCCAGCAAAATCAGACACCGGATTATCGATGCTGCTGTACACGGACGCCTCTTGCGCGGTGAATCGGCCTTCTTTTAAATCGTACTGCACGATGGGCTTACCTAGCGCCATATACTCCATAATCTTTATCATTGTCGACATGTCATTCATCTTGCACGGCTTGTCCGGATTTACACACAGGTCGGCAGTGGAAAGGATCTGCAGCAGTTGCTCATCGGGCACTCTGCCGGTGAAGTTGACCATGTCGTCCAGATTCTTATCCTTTACCAACTGACGTAAAGAGGCCAAAGCCGGGCCACCACCAATGCACGTAAAATGAACGTCCTGGCGCTTTTGATGCTTGATCTGTTGCGCGACCTCAAGGAGGGTATCTAGACCTTCCTGATGGCCCATGTTCCCCACATATCCGACTAAGTACGGTTTCCCATATTTTAGTTGTGGATTTGGGCATACTGGCTTGAAACAGGTGGTGTCAGGACCGTTACGCACGAGGAACACCTTGCGAGGATTAAGCTTTCCTCGCTTTACGGCTAGGTCCTTATAGCTTTCATTGGTGACAATGACGGCGTCACTACAGTAGTACGTCAACCTTTCAAGGAGTAACAGACAACGATAAATGAGCCCCTTGCGCTCATATTTCGCGCAGTACAATTCCGGGCTAGCATCGTGATGATCGAAGACATATTTTACGCCCAGCAGTTTGAATGGCAGTGCGACCAAGAATATGTTGTCGGGAGGGTTGCAGCCTTGAATAATGTCAAACCCGTTCTTGAGATAAATCCACCACGTGTATATAGTCTCCCAAAACAAAGCCCATCCATATTCCCACATATAGCCGAGAAAGCTGTTAGCCTCCCTGGTCGCCGGGTGCCGATAAATGTTGATTCCGTTTGTGAAGACATGTTTCTGCCTATAACCGTTGCTGCGCGGACATAGAACGGTTACCTGGTAACCTTGTTCGTTGAGTGCGCAGGCTTCTTTCCAGACACGTCGGTCGAAGGGAACGGGAAGGTTTTCGACGATGATGAGAACTCTTTTGGTCATAAACACTCCGGGATACAGTAAGTGACGGTTAATGCGTCAGTTGCTCGTAGACGCAGGCGGCGTGCCCTTGAGATAGAACACCATATTCCAGTGCCTGCCTGGGTTGGGGACGATCCGGTGGTGTGGAAGGATGACGTCGTTCGCTTCGCAGCAGAGGTTCACATGGTCGGAAATCACGCGGCCACGATCGCACTAATCGTCGAGCTTCCTATCGAGTGTAGGCATCTACATCAGACCGTAAAGGCCAGCGAGTGCGCATAGCATCGTTGCCTGCCCCCAATGCAGCGTAGGAGTCTTGTTGACCACCCCCAGCGAATAACGCCGGTAATAGAAGTAGCCGCTCACATCTTGCATGTGCTCGATGGTCCAGTTCGCAACCTTAAGGGCAAGTGCAAGACTCTCGGGGTCGCGGTCGTGGAAGAACACGAGGGTATCGATCGCTTGGGAGCAACACTGGATGTCAATGGGCCTGGTCTTGTCGTTGTAGTACTTGGGCCTTCCATCAGGCAGGAAGAAGGTATTTTTCCAGTAGAGGTAGCCGTTCATCATGTTCTGTTCGAAGCGGTCATCCCCGGTGCTTTCGAGGTAGTGCTTAAAGGAGTCCAGCACATAGGCCGTGTGGAAATTGTCGATCCAGTGATAGTAGGGGGCTTCGCCGTAGTACCAGGATGAATCCGGCCGTTGGTGGAGAGCCGTATAGTTAACCGCCTTCTCCGCCAGAAGGCGGTACTCCTGTTTCCCGGTGTAGGAGTACGTGCGGGCGAGTAGGCTGGCAGCCAGTGTATTGGCGTTGTGAACCTGGCTGTTGTGTACCGGCGTATAACTAATGCAGGCCGAAGCTCCGTCCGGAGTAGTTTTCACATCCCCGAGGACATGCTCGCAGGCGCTGGCCGCGACCGCGAGGAATCCCTGCTGCCCGGAGCCGGCGTGTGCGTCCAGAAAGGCATGCCCGATCAGCGACGTCCACACCACCGTCGGCATTCCCTTGGGTAGGAAAAAATTGCCCCGCGCCTGGTAGTCGAAATGATTCCCCCAGCAAGCATTGCTGTAATAAGGCGATGTATGTTCTTGCAACCATTGGAGCGCACATTCCGCCTTATCCCGCCAGGTGGGGTCACCGGTGGCGTGATGAAGACGCAGAAATCCCCGAGCCAGAAAGCCCATACCCTTGGTAGAACGACTCGGAGCGATTCCCAGCATCGGTCGCAGGTTGAGGGGAAAGCGCCGAACTCCTTGCTGCAGGCCGGTTCGCAGGAATGGACTGTGGAACGTGAGCGGTCGCAAGAAGCGAGCGCTGAGGCCGTCGAAAGTGTCGTAGCCGCGGTAGTCATTTCTCTCCAGCCACTCGACAAGCCTGTGGATGGCGTGGTGCACTTTCATCTTCAGCAGCTGAGTTCCCGGAGAAAGCGTTTCCTGGCTCCCCGGGAAGAGGCGGTTTCCTGGTTGATTCAGCATGGTCTTCATGGATTACCGATGATTGGATGGAATGCCAAATCAGCGCGAGTGAAGTTGGCTATGGTTTCAAGAGAGGTCGCTGACCCTGGGCCGCAGAGGGAACTTTCGCCGAGCCCATCTTCTTACCTGGCCAGCGAGTTTCCGGCAGGAGGTGCGGGCCGCCGCCAGCCGGTTGCCGATGGCAAAAAGCCGGGCAAGCTGGGAAGCCTGCTGCAATTGAGCCTGCAGCTGATCGCGTTCTTCATAGAGGCTAGCAATGATCAGGTTCCGTTCGATGATTTCGTCGTCGAATTTTTCCTCGGGAACTACAGCATTGGGTGAGGGCGTGCCACCATTTGCCTGGCTGGCAAGCCAGCTATTGCGATCGTATCCCAGGACTTCAAAGTCGGAGCGATATAACGAGTACACTTTGTCCGCCAGCTCCGGGGTATAAGGAGCGTCGCCGGCGATCGACACATTTCTTTCGGCAGTCACGGGAAGCTGGGAAAGACCTAGGTGCCGTTCGAAAGTCCGCAGCCCCTCCCCAAATCGCTCTACCCTTGCAACCAAAGAAAAATTGAGTGCCGGAAAGAAAGTGTGATCAACTTGACGCCTCCAATGCCCGTCGCAGGCCCTCAGATCGCAGTCGTTCGCGAGGTATTCCACAAATTCGGGGAACGAGACCAGGGATTTCTTGCGAAAATCCGGCGGACCGCCCTTGATACGCGCGTAGATATCCCGGGCTGCGGGTTCGCATAGCAGGATTTTATTCCGCCAGGCCGAAGTAAGGCGAGTGTAGGGGTTGCGCACAACCGTCATGCGGAGAATGTCGGGAGCTTCAAGAATTTCTCTTTGGGTCTTATCATCCAACTCCGCCAGCGAAGGCAACGGCACGTTCGAACGAGAATGGATGAACATGTCTCGCCGCGTTTCCCGGGCACCTCCAGCGAACACCTTGATGGGAGGCGCGCCTTCGACGGTTCTCAGCAGCTC
>Ga0126378_10002357_pt1 | contig 13993 bp, 11 predicted proteins | sample PanSoiMetPlot_23_FD_92587 | JGI IMG/M metagenome (GOLD analysis project Ga0126378, IMG submission 92587) | Tropical forest soil microbial communities from Panama - MetaG Plot_23 | ecosystem: Environmental > Terrestrial > Soil > Tropical forest > Bulk soil | place: Panama | collected 2016-02-17 | reverse complement strand
CTGGCCAGTACCGGCGTTCGCGACCACCCAAGCCGAGGCGGGGACATCTGGCAGCGGCATCGGGTTCTGTGTCGGCTGGTTGACCACCACGCCCTGGCTGGTCATCAGCGGACCACCGATCATGCGCGCGGCGAGGCTGCCGAGCGCCGGTTCGGCCGGGTTACCGGCTGGTCCGCCCGTCGCGGCGACGGTAGGCGCCGGGGGAGAAGTAGCGGCCGCACTCTGGACCGCGAGGGTAGCGAGGACCGCACCGACAGCAATGGCGGTGGCTACCCGGCCGCCCAGCGTCATCCTGGTCCCCGTCTCCCGCTGGTGCACAGAGCCAGCCGGACCTGATCGTGATCGTCCTGACGGCAGATGTTCGGCCAGGATGCTTCGTGAAATGCTCTCATCACGGTCAGTGATGATTCCCATGTATTCAGTAGTCAGCACCTTGCGAAATTCCGGCCTCTTGGACTAGAAGTGGCGATGCGTCGCAACTTTGCGAAAGCTTTGATGTGCGGGCATCGCCTGATCGGCGACATGCACGACGCGGCCCGGGCTCCGAACGGGTGGCGTACTTCACAAGAGTGCCCGCGGCGAGGTCGCCGTAGGCTTGTCGCATGAGTCGGATATCGGAGTCAGGCGCGCCGATCGAGGGTGTTTACGGGCCCAAGGATGTCGTGGGCCTCGACCCTGCGAGTGATCTGGGCGAGCCGGGCTCGTTCCCGTTCACGCGGGGGGTTTACCCGACCATGTACCTGACGCGCCCGTGGACGATGCGTCAGTACGCCTGGTTTTCCACCGCCGCGGATTCCAACTGCCGGTACCACCAGCTCATCGCGGCCGGAACGACGGGGCTTTCGGTGGCGTTCGACCTGCCGACGCAGATGGGCTTCGACTCTGACGCTATGCAGGCTCGTGGCGAAGTCGGCAAGGTCGGTGTCGCCATCGACTCGCTCGAGGACATGCGACTGCTCTTTGACGGCATCCGGCTCGATGAAGTATCGACTTCGATGACCATCAACGCGCCGGCTGCGCTGTTGCTGCTGCTGTACCAGATCGTCGCGCAGGAGCAGGGCGTTAGCCCGACCGCGATCACCGGCACGATTCAGAACGACATCCTGAAGGAGTACATAGCGCGCGGCACCTATATCTATCCGCCGCAACCGTCTCTTCGCCTCGTAGCAGATACGTTTGCCTACTGCCGGGCTGAGATTCCACGCTGGAACACGATCTCGATCTCCGGTTATCACATGGCCGAGGCCGGCGCGACGCCGGTTCAGGAGATCGCGTTCACGCTCGCCAACGCTCGCGAATACGTGCAGACCGCCATCGCGTCCGGCCTGCCTGTCGATGAATTCGCACCGCGGCTGTCCTTCTTCTTCGTCGCTAGGACGACGCTGCTGGAGGAGGTCGCCAAGTTCCGCGCGGCGCGGCGGCTATGGGCGCACATCATGCGTGATGAGTTCGGTGCACAAGACCCGCGCTCGCAAATGCTCCGCTTCCACACGCAGACTGCCGGTGTCCAGCTCACGGCACAGCAGCCCGAGGTCAACCTGACCAGGGTTACGCTACAGGCGCTGGCCGCCGTGCTCGGCGGGACGCAGTCGCTGCACACGAATGCGTACGACGAGGCGATTGCGCTGCCGACGCAGAAGGCCGCCACGCTCGCGCTTCGTACCCAGCAGGTGCTGGCGAACGAGACCGACCTGACGGCCACCGTCGACCCGCTCGCCGGGTCATATGCCATCGAGTCCATGACCGATGACATCGAGGCGCAGGCACGCGAGCTGATGGACAGGGTGGCCGACTTCGGCGGCGCAGTAGCCGCCATCGAGCAAGGCTTCCAGAAGGCAGAGATCGAACGGTCGGCTTACCGGATCGCTCGCGAGGTCGACGCTGGCGAGCGCAAGGTGGTCGGCGTCAATGCCTTCATCAGCGACACCGAAGAACCGTACGAGCCGCTGCGCGTCGATCCCGCCATCGAGGCGCAGCAGGCGACACGGCTCGCTGACCTGCGCAATCGCCGTGACTCGGCCGACGTCAGGCGGTGCCTCGACGACATCAAGCGCGCCGCAACTACCGATGAGAACCTGCTATACCCGCTGCGATCGGCGCTGCGCGCGCTCGCCACGATCGGCGAGGTGAGCGACGCGCTCCGCGAGGTCTGGGGCGTGTATCAGCCTCCCGAGGTCTATTAGCCCGGGCTCGCGTCTTCCTGAGTCGGCCCGAGGCGGCGTGCTGAACAGGGCAGAAGTCGCGAAACGGTGATCAATCGACAATCCGGCATCCGCAGCGAACAGACAACCGGAGCGGTACGATGCTGGCCAGTAGAGCGGTAAAGGGTAGTACCTAGGCGGCGGGTGCGGCAGTGCCCCGCCTTGTCTCTTATTTCCCGGCGCTTAGCGCCGGGACAGTTCTGGAGCGGGCATGTTACCGGGCCTGGGCCTGGGGGCTGATGCTAGAAATGGGCATCATTCTCCTGACCCGGCGACGCTTGCTAGCGGGCTGGAGTGATACGAGTTCAATGGAGACACCGCTCAACGTCGGCTCGAACCGGCGCAACCGAATCGCCCGGCACGCCCTAGCCCGGCACGCCGAGTGCGGATGTCTCGTTGCCTACGGGGAGGCAGCGCATGGCTGAGCACGACCTCGAGGGGGAACTCGACGCGTTCCTGTCGGGGCATGAGCCCGAACTCATCGAGTTCAGACGCGACTTGCATGCCCATCCCGAGACTGGTTACCACGAATACCGGACGACCCGCCGGATCGCGCTGCGGCTCGAAGCGGCCGGACTGCGGCCGTCGATCTTGCCGAAGGGCACCGGGCTGACGGTCGATATTGGCGAGGGCTCCCTGCGCGAGCCCGTCGTGGCGCTGCGCGCCGACATCGATGCGTTGCCGATCAACGACGAGAAGGACGTGCCCTACCGGTCGCTCAACCGGGGTGCTTGCCACGCCTGCGGGCACGACGTGCACACGGCCATCCTGCTCGGCACCGGGCTCTTCCTAGCTCGCGCCGCCGCCGCGAGAGCGCTGCCGGGCAAGGTACGGCTGATCTTCCAGCCGGCCGAAGAAGTACCGGGTGGCGCGATCGATGTGATGGCCGCGGGCGGGATCGCGTCCGTTGACCGGATCTTCGCACTGCACTGCGACCCGCGCCTGGACGTCGGCAAGATCGGCACGAGGACCGGTCCGATCACCGCGGCGTGCGACAAGCTGACGGTCAAGGTCACCGGGCCTGGCGGACACACGGCGCGGCCGCACCTCACCGCTGACCTCGTGTACGCCCTCGGCAAGATCATTACCGAGCTGCCGGCGGCGCTATCGCGACGGGTGGACCCGCGCTCCAGCCTGAGCCTAGTCTGGGGCAGGGTCAGTGCTGGTAGCGCAGCTAACGCGATCCCCGACGACGGCGTCGTCGAGGGCACGGTCCGGTGCCTGGACGACGCCGCGTGGCACGAGGCACCCGACCTGGTCAAGGCGTTGCTGGAGTCGGTCGCAAGCGCGTACAACGTGGTCCCGGAGATCAGCTACCAGCGCAACGTGCCGCCCACGGTGAACGAGGCCATCAGCACCGCGATGTTCGAGGCTGCCGCGGATCGCGTGCTCGGCCCGGATTCCATCACCGAGGCACCGCAGAGCCTGGGCGGCGAGGACTTCGCCTGGTACCTCGACTCGATCCCTGGCGCGCTAGCTCGGCTCGGCACCAGGACGCCGGGATCGGCAGCCGATTTCGACATCCACCAGGCGGTGTTCGACGTCGATGAGCGCGCGATCGGATACGGCGTACGGCTCATGGCCGGCACAGCGCTGACCGCGATGCGCGATGGTGGCGCCCTCACTCCCAGGGCCATCCCGGGCGCGACGGCCAGCAGGGATCAGATCGCGGGCGCCGTCGTCGCCTGAAGCCCCTTATCCTTGCGCCCTGACCGCCTGAGCCGAGGCGGCTACTGTCCGATCGACGCGCAGGGGCGTCCGCGCAGCCACAACACGTAGTCCGACGGCGCCCCGGCAGCCTCTGCGGCGTCGGCCATGATGCCGAGATAGCGCGCCGACGGCAAGCCACCTTCGTAGTCGTTCAGGACGTAGAGCCAGGCGAGCACGTCGCCGTCGAGCGTGCTGACGCGAACCTTGGTCTTGCGGTAGTAGCCGAGTGTGGCGCCGTCCCACTCGTCGAGGGCGTTCTCGTCGGCGTCAGAAACCTCGTACAGGACGACGAATACGCGATTGCCCTCATCCTCGACGACGGTGGCGAGGGCGCCTTCCCAGCCGAGATCTTCGCCCCCGAAGGTGAGCCGCCAGCCTTCGAGCCAGCCGGTGCCCTCTTGCGGTGAATGCGGGCAGCGGAGCGCCATCTGCGCCGGATTCATATTGCTGCCATAGGCCGCGTATATCGCCACGATTGACAAGGGTACGAGCCTGATGGCTGCCATCGCTGGCTAACTCAGGTGCAGGCCAGGCCTCCAGCCAACGCCGGTGTCGTCCGCCAGAGCTGGATGCGACAGAATTAGACAACGTGAGCCATCCGAACGCGAGGATCGCGATCATCGGCGGCGGGCCGGGCGGCTACGAGGCCGCGCTGGTCGCCGCTCAGCTCGGGGCCGAGGTCACCATCGTCGAACGGGACGGCCTGGGCGGGGCTTGCGTCCTCACCGATTGCGTGCCATCCAAGACCCTCATCGCCACCTCCGGCATGATGGCCGGCCTGGAAGGCTCCGCGAGCCTGGGCATTCGCGTGAACGGGGCAGGGAACGGGGCCGCGCTCCTCGACGCACCTCGCCTGTACGCCAGAGTCCAGTCGCTCGCCCGGGCGCAATCCGCCGACGTTGCTTCCAGGCTGTCGGCCGAGGGCGTCAAAGTCGTCTCCGGGGCAGCGCGGCTTGCAGGGCCGCACAGGGTCGTCGCGGGTGACGCCGAGATCGAGGCCGATGCAGTGCTCATCGCCACCGGCGCTGAGCCGCGGGTGCTGCCCGGATCCGAGCCCGACGGCGAGCGCATCCTGAACTGGCGCCAGATCTACGACCTGACCGAACTGCCGCAAGAGCTCATCGTGGTCGGATCGGGGGTCACGGGCGCGGAGTTCGCGAGCGCCTACCAAGCACTTGGATCGCAGGTGACTCTCGTCTCCTCACGCGAGCGGGTACTCCCGCACGAAGACGCCGACGCGGCTGTCGTCGTGGAAGACGTGTTCCGGCGCCGCGGCATGACGGTGCTCGGGAGGTCCAGGGCCGAACGCGTAACGCGCGTCGCCGACGGCGTCGCCGTATCGCTGAGCGACGGGCGGACAGTCCGCGGGACGCACTGCCTGTTGACCGTTGGCATGGTCCCCAATACCGGCGGGCTCGGCCTGGCCGAGGCGGGCGTTGATGTCGATGATCGCGGATTCGTTCAGGTCGACAAGGTCTCGCGGACGTCGGCGCCTGGCGTCTACGCGGCCGGTGACTGCACCGGGGTGCTGATGCTGGCGTCGGTGGCGGCCATGCAGGGCCGCATAGCCATGTGGCACGCGCTGGGGGAGGCGGTCAAGCCGCTCCGATTGCGCAACGTGGCTGCGACGATCTTCACCGAGCCGGAGATCGCAACAGTCGGCGTGCCCGAGCGAGCAGTGGCCGCCGGCGAGATTCAGGACGCTGCTGTCGTTAAGCTCCCGCTGGCGACTAACGCCAGGGCCAAGATGCAAGGCTTCCGCGACGGCTTCGTCAAGATCATCGCGCGGCGCAGTACCAGCACAGTGCTCGGCGGCGTCATCGTGGCGCCGCGAGCCAGCGAGCTGATACTCGCGATCTCGCTCGCCGTCGAACGGCAGCTAACCGTCGATCACCTCGCCCACACGTTCGCGGTGTACCCGTCGCTGTCGGGCAGCCTGACGGAGGCCGCTCGCAAGCTCATGCAGCCCGCCGAGGACAGTTTGTAAGCCGGACCCGCCCGCCAAAGGTTGGTTCGCGAGGGTCGGCAGACGGCCGCCGTTAGCGCGTAAGCCGCGAATCGGGGTATTCAGGGCTCATCGCACGCCGCCATGTCGGGTTTCCGCGAACGCATGTACCTTCAGCGCGAAGTTTTTGGCCTCCAGGTACATGCGTTGCCGAGCAAGATCACATGGTGTCGGCTCCTGGCGCGTCATAACCGAAATATCTGGCAGAGAGCGGTGGCGCTGGCGCGCAGCGGGCTGGGTGGCTGCGGGCCGGCCGGGGGTACGCGTGGGCATGGGCGCGCTTCGGCGAAGCGGGTGCAGGCCGGCAGGGGCCGCCGCAGCCGGACAGCGCGCGGCTAGTGGCTCGGGTGGCCGAGATCGGGATCGTCGGGAACGTCTAGCCCGTGCTGGCGAAGCCGCGTCGTCCGGATGTCATCGGCGTAGGCGGCTACCGTGAACACGCTGCCGCACAGGATCAACACGACCATCAGCACCGCGAACCAGGCCGGCGCCGGCAACAGCAGCAGGAGGAGAGTGGCGACCACCGCGCAGATCGGGATGATCACCGCCAAATGCCGTAGCACTGTACGGCCGCGCCAGCCGGCGTCGGTTAGTTCGTGCCGCACCCAGTCCAGGTTCTCAGCCGGCAGCCGGAACCCTACCGAGAACTTGAACCAGGCCAGGAAGCCTGGGTCACCCGGCAGCCTAGCCATCAGCTGAGCTGGCAGATCACGGCTCCGGCCGGCACCGTTTGACCGACACTGACGGATAGGCCCGTGACGGTACCGGCCTTGTGCGCAGTGAGCGGCTGTTCCATCTTCATCGCCTCCAGCACCACGATGGTGTCACCGACCTCGACCTGTTCGCCGTCGGCGGCGACGATCTTAACGATCGTTCCCTGCATCGGGCTGATGAGTTCATCGCCAGAGTGCCCACCGCCGGCTTTACCGCCGCCACGACGGCCGCCGCTCCGAGGCCGTGCCGCGGACCCGGCGCCGGCGCCCCGAGCCGCACCCCGACCGCCGCCGCCGCCGACGCCACCAAGGCCGGCCGGGACAGTGACCTCTAGGCGCTTGCCGCCAACCTCTACCGTGATGCGGTCCCGAGGCTCAGCTTCGCCAGCGAACGCCGCGGCGCCTGAGTACGGTGCGAGCTCGGTCGCAAACTCTGTCTCGATCCACCGGGTATGCACGGTGAACGGCTCGTTCGTGAACGCGGGATCTGAAACGACCGCGCGATGGAACGGGAGCACGGTCGGCATGCCGTCGATCTCGAACTCGGCCAGGGCTCGTCGGGCCCGTTCCAGGGCCTGAGCCCTGGTCGCGCCCGTCACGATCAGCTTCGCGATGAGGGAGTCGAACGCCTGCGGGACCGTCATCCCAGCCGAATAGCCTGCATCCAGGCGTACGCCAGGGCCTGACGGCTGGCGCCAGCCGGTGATGATGCCCGGCGCGGGCAGGAACCCCCGGCTAGCATCCTCGGCGTTGATGCGGAACTCGATGGCGTGGCCCCTCGCCTCAGGATCTGAGTACGTCAGCGGCTCGCCGTCTGCAATGCGGAACATCTCCCGGACCAAGTCGATCCCGGTGACCTCCTCGGTGACCGGGTGCTCGACCTGAAGCCGAGTGTTCACCTCGAGGAAGGACACAGTGCCGTCCTGCCCGATCAGGAACTCGCACGTCCCGGCTCCCACATAGCCAGCGGCGCGCAGGATTCCGGCCGAAGCTTCCCGTAGCTGCTTGTCCTGGGCTTCGGACAGGAACGGGGCAGGCGCCTCCTCCACCAGCTTTTGATGGCGGCGCTGGAGAGAGCAGTCCCTCGTCGAGACGATCACTACGTTGCCGTGTGCGTCAGCCAGGCACTGGGTTTCAACATGGCGCGGCTTGTCGAGGTAGCGCTCCACGAAGCACTCGCCTCGGCCGAATGCGGCGACAGCCTCGCGTACCGCAGACTCGAACTGGCTGGCAATCTCGTCGGTCGTCCGGGCGACCTTCAGTCCGCGACCCCCGCCGCCGTAAGCCGCCTTGATCGCGATCGGCAGCCCGTGCTCGGCTGCGAACGCGGCTGCCTCCTCGGGCCCGCTGACCGGGCCGTCGGTTCCGGCCGCTAGCGGCGCGCCAGCCTGCTTGGCGAGGTGGCGCGCCCGCACCTTGTCGCCGAGCGCCTCGATGGCGGCGGGCGGCGGACCTATCCAGGTCAGGCCAGTTTCGATGACAGCACGAGCGAATTCGGCGTTCTCGGCCAGGAAACCGTAGCCGGGATGGATTGCATCCGCGCCGCTATCGGCGGCGGCTTTCAAGATCTTCGTGATGTCCAGGTAGCTCTCGGCTGCACTCTGCCCGCCGAGCGCGTAGGCCTCGTCGGCCATCGTGACATGCAGCGCATCTAGGTCAACCTCGCCGTACACGGCTACGCTCACGAGACCCGCGTCCCGACATGCCCGGACGATCCGCACAGCGATCTCGCCCCGGTTGGCGATCAGGACCTTGTGCACCGCTTGTCTCCTTTCGACTGTGAGGAGTCTAGGTGAGATGAGCGCCGCCTCGGCGGTCGCCTTGTGGTCGGCTCGCGGGCGCGGCAGGCCTAGGCGCCGCTGGTCAAGGCCGTAGCGGGCGGCAAGAGGTCGATCGACCTCCTGGTCGAGCATCCGGGAGCAAACTGTTGGCCGGCTGGTAACGAGTGTGTTCGGGTGGGACGGGCAGCGATCGGAACAGGTGCTGCTTGCCGCCGGATATCGCGTTACGGTCAACTTTCTCTTGTGCCGCGACGTGAAAGCAGCGTGCACGGAGCTGCGGACCGCCTGTCCTTCGAGCAATTCGTCGAAGGCTCGTCTTCGCACATGCTGACGATGGCCATGCTCCTGACCGGTCACAGCAGGGTTGATGCTGAGGACCTGTTGCAGACGGTGCTCGAGCGCGCCTACCGGCGGTGGTGGCGCATCTGCCGTGCGGGCGATCCGGGTCCGTACGTGCGGCGCATGCTGGTCAACGCGGCGGCGGATCGCTGGCGCTTGCTGCGGCGCAGGCCTGAGCTGCCGTTAGCGCCCGACGATGCGCGACCGGCCGTCGCCGGACCAGCCGGGCCAGACATGACGGCCGCACTCGCCGAGCAGGACCTGCTCTGGCGCGCGCTCGCGAGCCTGCCTCCGGGCCAGCGGGCGGCGCTCGTCCTGCGCTACTACGAAGACCTGACCGAGGCGCAGACTGCGGCGGTGCTCGGCTGCACAGTCGGCTCGGTCAAGACCCAGACATCTCGAGCGCTGAAGAAGCTGCGCGCAATCATCGGGACTGGCGACAGCGATTACCAAGCTGTCGCACCACCTGATCAGCCGCAATCCGGCCGGACGTCACGAGGGCGTGTTAGCCATGGATGATCTCGAACGCTGGCTACGGGCTGCGATGCAGGCAGCGCAGCAGCGTCCGTCGGCGGATCTGCTGGACGGAATTTGGCGTCGGCGGCGTGCGCACTATCGGCGGACTGGCGCCTGGAGCGCGGCAGCTGTGCTGGCTGTGGCGATTGCTGTGCCGTCTGTCCTGCACGCCACGGCTGGCGGGTTGGCGCGGCCGACACGGCCATCAGCACCCGCAACCCCGCACGCCGCACCTGGCTCTGAACTGCTGAAATGCGGAGCCTACAGCGAGCGGGGCATCTCAGGCGGGGAGTTGGATGGGCGCTGGCAGTCGGCTAGCGTCCACGCTGGCCCCGTGTGGTTCGTATCAGCCCGAAACGGTGGCTGGAGTTCGAGCCAACGCTTGCCGAGCGGCAGGCTGCATAATGTCGCCGGCCCGATCGTGGCTGTCAAGAACGGCGTCACCGTCGAGATATCCACTCCGCCGGCTGACTGGTCGCATTTCAAGTTCCTCACCCGTGCGACCCCGTCAGGCAGTTACACGCTGTCCGACGGGGTTCACGGGCTCACGCTCGTCGGTTGTCCGAGCTACCGAGCCCCTAGTACCGGTATCCCGCCCGGCTGGGCTCCCGGCTTCACGCTGTTCTACTTGCCGCTGGGATACATCACTGACCTGAAAGGCTGCCTGCCGCTGCAGATCGCCCAGCCCCCGTCATGGCGCGTCCGGTGGACTGCCGAGTTGCCGGTACAAGGCAAGTGCAGTTAGCCACGGTGGATCACGGCACTGCGCTAGCGCGGCAACGCGCTCGAGCGCCACGCGCCAGGGCCCGGCCTGAGCTGCGGCCGCATGAGCTGCTCCTTGGCGGCCCACCGCGAGCCGTCGGTTTGCTCGGGTTTCGACGACTGGCTGCCGCGGCGCACCAGGGCGTCAACTACCACGGAGAGGGCAGCAAGCTCCGCGGCCGTCGGCTCGCCGCGTACGACCGACAGCAGCGGTTGGTTCTCGGCGGCCCCGGCAGAACCCTGCGACATGACCTCAGCCCTTCGACTTGCCCACACCGATGCCGAACTGGCGATGGACTCTAGCCCAGAAGGCATCGCGCAGCCATTCCCTGGCTTCCTGATAGGCGCGCAGTGACAGGCCAAGCTCCTTCTCGGCGTCGACGAGCAGCTCTTTGTCGATGACGGGCGGCAGGATCGGGCCGGGCAGCAGGTCGCGGATGTTGTCTTCGCCACGGGTGAGTATCCACTTCTGGGCGACGTGCTCACCGGCTTCCTCGACCCGTTCGCGGTCAGGGCCGAGCCGAGCCGACGGCAAGTGCGGTACGGCAAACGGCCGGGAGAACTGCCGGCTGGAGTGGCGCTCCCCGAAGACCTGGGCCGGCGACGGAGCGCCTTGAATGGCATGAGCAGAGACTGACTGGCCAGATCTGGCCGATCCCTGCTCCGCGGCCGAGGCCTGGGTCGGCTCGGGTGCTAGCTGTCGGGTGAAGTACGGCTCCACGAAGGACCGCTCGAGGACGTCGACAGTGTCGGATTCCCAGACCAGCCGCTCAGCCTGGTTGGTGCCGTACGGCGGCTCAACGCCCCAGAGATGGACGCGGACGCCGAAGGCCTGGGCTGCTTCAACCGCCGGCACCATGTCCTCGTCGCCGGCGACCAGAATCGCGTCGGTGATGGCCCGGTGCCGCGCTAGCGCCTCCATATCGGCCCGGATCTGCGCGTCGACGCCTTTCTGCTGGCCGCGCGCGTTCAGGTTGCCGAGACGCAGCTTGACCCACGGCATCTGGGCGATGACGCGCTGGTCGATCGTCGGCACCCGGTCCCTGGCCGCGTCGTACCAGTACACGCGCAGCAGTTCGCCGCGGATATGCTCCTCGGCGTGCCTGGTCAGCGCCTGAATCATCTTGTCGGCGTCGACGCGGTACTCCCGCCTGGACGCGGCGCTGAACAGCAGCTCGCCAGCCGACGCATAGATATAACCGACGTCGACCATGATCGCGTAGCGGGACAGCAGCGGCAGCGGCGGGCCAGTTTCGGTCATAACACTGACGACTCTAATCGCTGTCGCCCGTGCCGGACCGCGAGAAGCCGCGACCGCGCCCCTGTTGGCGGGTCACGACGCGATTTCCTGCCCTGATCAGGCCCGATGTGGACGGCGTCAGATCAGCCGAGAGCTCCGTTACAGCGGGATGTTGCCGTGCTTCTTCGGCGGCAGCGTCTGCCGCTTGGCACGAAGGGCACGCAGCGCCCTGGTCACGTGCGACCGGGTCTCGGCGGGCCTGATGACAGCGTCGACGTACCCGCGCTCGGCCGCGATGTAGGGGTTGAACAGCGTGTCCTCGTACTCAGTGATGCGCTGCTTGCGCAGCTCCATCCGCTCGTCCTGGTCAGTGACCGCAGCAAGGTCACGCCGGTACAGGATGTCTACCGCGCCGTCGGCGCCCATCACGGCGATCTGCGCCGTCGGCCAGGCCAGGTTGATGTCTCCGCCCACGTGCTTGGAGCCCATAACGTCGTAGGCGCCGCCATAGGCCTTGCGGGTGATCACTGTGATCTTCGGCACGGTGGCCTCGGCGTAGGCGTAGATCAGCTTGGCTCCACGGCGGATGATGCCCCCCCACTCCTGCCCGGTGCCAGGCAGGAAGCCAGGGACGTCCACGAAGGTCAGCACCGGGATCCCGAACGCGTCGCAAGTCCGGACGAACCTCGCGGCCTTCTCGGACGCGTCGATGTCCAAGGTTCCGGCCGAGTGCATGGGCTGGTTCGCGACAACCCCGACGGAGGCGCCGTCGACGCGGCCGAAGCCGACGATGATGTTCTGCGCGAACCCGGCGTGGATTTCCAGGAAGTCACCGTCGTCCAGGATGTGCTGGATCACCTGGTGCATGTCGTAGGGCTGCCGCGCCGAGTCGGGGATGAGCGTGTCAAGCTCGGTGTCGGACTCAGTGATCTCGAGCGCGGCAGCGGGATCGGTCGCTACCGGTCCGGACGGCGGCTCGTCCAGGTTGTTGGACGGCAGGTAGGAGAGCAGCTCCCGGGCGAACTCGAGGCAGTCCTGCTCGTCGGCCGCCTGATAGTGCGCGACCCCTGATTTGACGTTGTGCGCGTGTGCGCCGCCGAGGTCTTCCTGGCTGACCTCCTCGCCTGTCACGGTCTTGATGACGTCTGGCCCGGTGATGAACATGTAGGAGGTTTTGTCCACCATGAGCGTGAAGTCGGTAATGGCGGGTGAGTACACAGCACCGCCGGCGCACGGGCCCATGATCAGCGAGATTTGCGGTATTACCCCGGAGGAGATGACGTTGCGGTAGAAGATCTCGCCGTACAGGCCCAGCGCGACGACGCCTTCCTGGATCCGGGCGCCACCGCTGTCGTTGATGCCGATCATCGGGCATCCGGTCTTCAGCGCATAGTCCATGACCTTGACGATCTTCTCGCCGAACACCTCGCCGAGGGAGCCGCCGTTGACAGTGAAGTCCTGGCTGAACACGGCCACCGGGCGGCCGTCGATCGTGCCGTAACCAGTGACCACGCCGTCGCCGTAAGGCCGGTTGGCGGCCATCCCGAAGTCCGTCGCCCGGTGCCTGGCTAGCTCGTCAAACTCGGTGAACGAGCCGGGGTCGAGCAGCGCGTCGATCCGCTCGCGCGCCGTCATCTTGCCCTTGGCGTGCTGGCGCTCGACCTGGCGGGCCGCGCCTGCGTGTATGGCCTCGTATCTGCGCTTGTCGAGGTCTGCCAGCTTGCCGGCCGTGGTGTGCAGATCCGGCCCTGCCGGGGCTGGTCCTGTTGAGTCGGCGCTGGCCGGTTCCACGGTGCTTGGCGGGGCGGGTGCGTCGTTGGCCATGCCGGAAAGGTTAGGCCAGAACTATGGCACCCGCCGCGACGGGTCGCGCAGCCCGCGCGAGAAGCTATCGACATGACGTCTGCGATGCGCCCGCAGCGAACCCCGCTGTCAGCGGCGTCAGTGCGCGCTGCGGCCCTCGCCGGATCCCGCCTGTATACGGCTGTCGACGTGGTCACGCAGACCGGCTCTACGAACGCCGACCTCCTCGTGGCAGCGCGGGCGGGCGCTGCAGCTGGCACGGTCCTGGTCGCCGAGGAACAGACAGCCGGCCGGGGGAGACTCGATCGCGGCTGGCAGAGTCAGCCCGGTGCAGCGCTGACGTTCTCGGTCCTGCTACGCCCAGTGGCCGTCCCGCCCGGCAGCCGGGGCTGGCTGCCGCTGCTGACCGGGGTCGCGGTGGCATCGGCGCTATCGGCGACGACCAGCATCGACGTCAGCCTGAAGTGGCCGAACGACGTTCTCGCGGGTCCCGGCTCCCAAGCTAGCGGCGGCAAGCTGGCCGGCATCCTCGCGGAACAAGCCAGCGATGCAATCGTCATCGGCATCGGCCTGAACGTGAGCGCCGAACAGGACGAGCTGCCCGCCGCCCACGCCACTTCGCTCTGGCTCGCGGGCGCGACCGCGACCACCCGGGAGGACATCCTCGTCAGCATCCTGCGCGAGCTGGAGCTGTGGTACCTGGCGTGGGCGGACAGCCCACAGCCCGGGAACGCCGAGTCATCGGGGCTGCATGCCGCATACCTGCGCTGCTGCTCGACGCTTGGCCACGACGTCCGCGTGGAGCTGCCCGGCGGCGGCTCCCTGACGGGGCGCGCCGTCGACGTGGATGACGTCGGACGACTGCTCGTGCGCGCTGCCGACGGCGTTCATGCGGTCAGCGCCGGCGACGTCGTTCACGTCCG
>Ga0126378_10002356_pt1 | contig 13994 bp, 16 predicted proteins | sample PanSoiMetPlot_23_FD_92587 | JGI IMG/M metagenome (GOLD analysis project Ga0126378, IMG submission 92587) | Tropical forest soil microbial communities from Panama - MetaG Plot_23 | ecosystem: Environmental > Terrestrial > Soil > Tropical forest > Bulk soil | place: Panama | collected 2016-02-17 | reverse complement strand
GGAAATAAAGGTGTATGACGGAACAGATTACAATCTTGTCGGACACATCTCCCTTTCCATCGATGCTGATTCGATGGCTTATGATCCGCAGACGCAATACATGTATGTCGTAAATGGCGGCCGCGCCGCCAAGACGTCGTATTCGCTTATTAGCGTTCTCGACACAAACAGCTCAAAAAAATTACGGGACATCAAGATCGACACAAATTGGTTAGAAGCTTTGTTGTTGGAAAAGTCCGGTCCGCGTATGTTTTGCGTACTGACTGGCCAGAATGCAATTGGAGTAATGGATCGAAGCAAGAACTCTCTCTCAGCAACGTGGCCTCTGCCGCCTTCAGCAAAGCACCCCGTGTCCTTAGGTTTTGATGAGCCTGAGCACCGACTTTTCGTCACGACCCGTGAGCCGGGAAGGTTGATTGTCATGAACTCCGATGACGGCAAGCTCGTAGCAGAACTTCCATCAGTCGGAATGGTGGATGACCTCTCATATGACGCAGCCAGGAAACGTCTTTATTTGTAGGGCGATGGCTTCGTCGACGTCTACAGCCAAAAGGATCGTGATCATTACGCGCTACTGAGGAGAGTGCCCGGGGGCTTCCGCGCCAAGACCGGTTTGCTGGTGCCGGAATGGAATCGGTACTTCCTCGCAGTCCCGCGTCACAAGACGCAAAAAGCAGAAGTGAGGGTATACGACCTAGAGCCGTAGTCGGAGTTTAGTTTTAGCTCAGCAGATTTTGGGTTATGAAAAGGAAAGTTGAGTTCTACTGGCGCTGGCCACTGTTTCGAGCGTCGTCGTTGCTCAATCATCCTCGCCACTTCGCCTCGTGCAAACGATTACTCTTGATCCGAAAGTTGATGGAAAGTTCGATCATTTGGCGTGGAGTCAAAGGTAACCGCTTTTCTTGATCGCATCCCAACATCATTCGATCGAGTTGATCGGTTTAGCGGTCGGCAGTTGAATAAATAGCATCAGCGGTTTAGAGAAGCCAGTTGGGCATTATTTGTTTGCCCGAAGCCAATCGCATGCTGTTCTCGGACCGCGGGCCGGGATCGCGCAAGCTATTTGACTCAACCACGTCTGCAAATACATGCGAGCAGAAACTCGCGGATGCACACCCGGACAGTTTTCACGGGATGCAACGAACGATGCGGCCTTTCGCTAAAGCTGATTGCCAACTGCTAATAGCTGGAAGCTCACCGAAGTGTTTTGGTTGCGGCCATGTCGCGCTATGAAAGCAATCCATGAAGTGCCCATCTTCGTAATGTTTTTAGTCGGCATGCCGAGAACACCAAGCAACTTTGGTATTCATGTCGGAAGGAATTCAGCTGTTTAGACGAGGAGATGAATGAAGAGGTTCTGCGCTCTGATACTTGGAATTTTGGCGATGATCTCACCGGCGCTTTGCCTCGCGCAATTTGCGAACACTGCGCCAAATCAACGCCAAACCACATTCAGCCCCCTCATGCTCATTCAAACAATTTCGCTGGCCGGAGTTGGTGGAGCCCTCGACCACATGGCAATTGACATCCGGCAGCAGCGGCTGTTTGTCCCGGCCGAACAGCACAGAATGAGGAATTGCACTCCGCAAACGAATCGTCTACCCCGACCAATTGTCCATCCAGCGGTCCTTGTTCCAGCACGTACGCTGTTTTGACCAGAAGCTCTCCCCGAGGTTTGCTTTCGCCGATCATTGTGGACGAGTGCAGGTCGTAGAGCGACCGATCGGAATGCGGCAGGCATAAATCAAGGGCGAATTCGTCCACAGTGAGACGCTCGACCGCCATCCAAAGGTACTCGCAAGAATGCACCACTCGTCCGCTGCCGTCGTGTGGGATACGGGAATCGTGCAGCGCACAAACTCTAAGAATGGTTCCGATGCGAAAAACCAGCACTAGCTTTATTCCCTGCTCTATTAACGCCAATTTACCTTCTCTTCAGAAGTCTTTCATATTACCGTGCTTGGATGGGATGCGAGTTTTACACTTCGGCTTATAGACCTTCATGAACATGCCTCGCCGCAGCTCAGGAACAAGCCATTCGATTACGAAACAAGCTGGATGTGTGACCCGCCGAGATTGGTTGCAGGGCGCCGCATGGATGCTGGCAAGCTGCGCTGTTTCGCGTATTCGGGCATTCGCTTCTGACCAAATCAGCCCAATTATGGATACCCTAAGCAGCTACATGTCTACGGCCCGACTACGTGTCCTGCCGGAAGATGTATTACGCGAAACCACGCATCACATCCTCGATACCTTTGCTGCTATGGTCTCCGGCTCTCAGTTAGTTCCGGGGCGACGAGCGGTTGAATTTGCGCGGAGCTACGGAGGAGAGGAGATTGCAACCGTGGTTGCGTCTGATGTGAGGTGTACTCCGATTGAAGCCGCTTTTGCAAACGGCGTGTTGGCGCACTCGGATGAGAGTGACGATGATTTTACGACAGGTGGGGCGCACCCCGGGTGTGCTGTCGTACCCGCCGCACTGGCAATTGGAGAACAGTTCGGCATCAGCGGGTCCCATTTCATACGTGCGGTTGCACTCGGTTACGATGTTGCGATGCGTGCTATAAGAACCGTCGGCCCCGGTATGAAGGAGACTCACAACCTTGTTGGAACTATGGGGGCAAGTGCAGCTGCCGCTTGTGCAGCTAGTTTGAATGCTCAACAGATGACATGGCTCTTGGACTATGCCACACAGCAAGCCGGTGCCGGAATCGGTGTATGGAGGCGTGATACCGAACATGTAGAAAAGGCATTCCTATTCGGCGGCATGGGCGCACGCAACGGCGTCCACGCGGCGTTGATTGTGCACGCCGGTTGGACTGGCGTGAACGATGTCCTCTCAGGGCCAAACAATTTCATCGAGACATACAATCCCAAAGCCGATCCAGCCGGGATGATCGCACAACTTGGCACTCTATTCGGCGTGATGCAAACAACCTTGAAAAAGTGGACTACGGGCGGTCCGATCCAAGCACCTTTAGATGCGTTGGTGAACATCCGCAGCAACCACCCCTTTACTGCGGATCAAGTGCAAGAGGTGGTTGTGCGGGCAGCCACGACTGCCGCATATACGGTAAACAATCGTGATATGCCGGATATATGCCTTCAACATCTCGTGGCAGTGATGTTGCTCGACGGAACTGTATCTTTTGCTGCTGCTCACGATAAGGAGAGGATGCATGATCCCGTCGTCCTTCGTGAACGTACCAAGGTGCAGCTTGTGCCTGACGAAGAGCTAGAAAAGCTGATACCAACCAGAGTTGCTGTAGTGGAAGTTAGGTTGAAGGATGGAACGCAGCTCAGAGATCGCGTGGAGCATGTGCGCGGCACTCCTGAGAACCCGATGAGCAAAGACGAAGTAATCGCCAAGGCTACTGATTTGATGACGCCAATTCTTGGGACCGACAGGTGCAAGAATTTAGTCCAGCGCATCCTCTCTGTCGATACGGTGAGGAATATGCGGGAAATGACTCCGTTGTTAAGGCGTGAGTCGTGACAGAGAGCCTTCCCGATGTGGGACGAATGAGTCCAAGTTTAAGTGCTGCGGCCGTGGGTTCTGCTGCTCCATGGGTCGCATTCCAGCGCCGGTTGCTACCTTGACGTCGAACATGAGCATCAGCGCACTCTGGAGTTGGCGACCAGTTAAACCCGGGATCGAACCTTGAAAATACTTGGGAAGCCGGAATTACGCTTGCGAAGACGCGCTTCTAGCCGCTCCCGAGTCCCAGGCGATACTTCCTTACGGCGAATTTCGGCTCGGCGCTTGTGAGTGGCGAGCGCTTCACGCGACGGGCAAACTCACTTCGCTCACTGCATCTTGGCATTCTCGGCGGAACGAAGGCGCCGAAGATTCCATTTGCCGCTGCGCCAGTGCGATTCTTATGAAGACCGGGCGTTATGCCGCGATGTGGGTCGCAAGCTCGAATTTTGGTTGGATCCCGCTCTCTTGCTCCCGTCTGGAACCCCACCGGGAATTAGTGGAAGCATTTTGTTGGGGACCAAGATCGCGGTCGATGCCTTCGTCATTCCATACCAAACATCCAACCGACAACGGTTGAAGTGAACAAGGAGATTATGAACGGGTAGAGTCCCAATGCCGCGATAAGCCTCAAACAGATCAGCGATTCTTCCCTGATTTCTGTCATTTAGGCAGTATCGCGCTCCCAGAATTGCAGTACTTACCTAACAATCCTAACAACTCGCAGGAACGACCTTTTCTCAAAACAGGACGTGTAATGACATCTGAATGAACCTGGGGCTTCCAATCGTGTGCTGTATCAAGCCTAGCTGGCCCTGTGGTGGAAATGTGTAACAAGGCACGGGATTAAAACACGGGTTAAATGTCACATTGTTGTTGGGTGTGTCAAAGCTGGGATGATTGAAAATATTGAAGAAGTCGGCTGTATATTTTAGGGCAATTCGTTCCGTCAACTTTGTTTCCTTCAAAATGGAAAAGTCTATGCGCGCCTGAAATGGGCCACGGAAGAGGTTCCGCCCTCCCGCTGAAAATTTGTTTTCTACGGTGTCGCAAAAGGTTGTACCGTCGGTGGTCGGGCCGCAGGGAGGGACCCCGTCTTGCCCAGGCTGAAGCTGTGGGATAGCAAAAGCGCTGGGCTTGAGCGAAGGGACAGGCGGCGTCGCCCCTGGATGCCCCTGCTGAATTGCGGATGCCTGGGTTTGGCCTGGGACCAAATTTACGATCGGGTTGGTGATGAAGTCGTTGGCACTGTAGTAAATACTTCCGACCGAGCCGGAGAAGTCGTATACGTTGTACGGCTGTCCGCTTTCAAAAACCATCAGGCCACTCAAACCCCATCCGTTCTCCAACTTGCTCAGTAAGGAATTGTCGACAGTGAACTGCGGGAGTTCGTAGAGATACTGCAAGGTAAAGACATGGGTGCGATCAAAGTCTGAGGACGCGTACGAAGACCGCGGGTTAAGCGGGTTATTCCCGTTGTAAAAAAGTCCCAACCCGCTCTGTTCATCAAGGCTGTGTGACCACGTGTAAGAACCATTCAGAAGTAGGCCATGCTTCAGCCGTTTGTTGACTCCGACCTGCAGGGCGTTGTAGTTAGAAATGGCGTTCGCCGTCCAGAAGACGGAGTTCGGACTGAAGCCTATGTAGGGCACCCGCAGATCGGTGTTACCCCCAGTAGAGGTTTGGATTTGTTCCGAGAGCAATGTTCCACCAGCAGCATCGGTTGGTTGATAACCATAGGAATAAATCTGGCCATTCACGGGGTGCTGCGGAGTTGCAATGTTTGGTTGGTTGAAGGGAATCGGCTCTGTCAGGTGCACTCCATGATTACCTGTGTACCCGATCGTGAATGCTAGATCCTCCATTGCCTGCCACTGCATATCGAAGCTCCAGTTGATGGAGTAGGGCAGCTTGTTGCGAGGATCATAACCGCCGAACAGAAGAGGAGTCGTCCCGCTAATCAGGCCAGCCTGGTTGGGAATCAGACTCGATACGGTTTCTAAATTGGCTGTAGGTGGAGGTGGAGGCGGACTTGTACCGAACGGGTTCGAAAAGGTACTAGTGGCGGTCGCGAGCACAGGTACGGTAAAAGGCGGCTCCAACGTTACTCCGAATGGTCCATTGAATCCGAACCCCGCACTAGGCGAAAACTCCGTGAAAAACTGGCCACGGTCATAAAACATTCCGAAGCCTGAGCGAAAAACGATTTTCCCGTTCAATGAGGCGGGAGTCCAGGCGGCGCCCACGCGCGGCGCAATTCCCCATTGTCTAGGGGTGAGGGTCGAGTCGCCGACGCCACGCGTTCCTAAGGCTTTATTGTTTGCCGCGACTACCAGGCCAATGTTGGTGATCGTGTCCGTGGGGAGATCGTAATGATAGCGGCTCGGATCGAAGTTGGTTAGAAGCCCATCCTTCTCCGAAAGTGGACCATCCCAATCAAACCGTGGCCCGACACTTACGTTGAGGTTTCGAGCCACTGCAATTTTATCCTGCGCATACGTACCCGCTTCGCTGGCTCGATAATGACGATTAGTAATGCCATTGAATAGAACCGAGTGTTCCTGACCAAGGCGCAACGAACTTGTCAAGAACGAGGGAAAATCAAAGAACTCCAAACCGGCGACTTGGTTGTTCAAGTTGTGAATGTTCAGCTGCAGATAGTCCCAGTTGAATCCAACAGCAATGTTGTTACGCCCCCTTACCCAGTTGAGATCGCTGGAACCCGCGTAGCGGTCCTGAAACATGCCCGCATTGGCAAAGTTGGTGACCGGCCCAAACTGCAGGCTTCCGGAATAAAGCGAAGAAACACTGCTGCCGTCGTTGTCGATAGTTATGCCGGGAAAATGCGGGCTGCCGAAAAGGTTGATGCCAAACTCCTGCGGACCAAACGGCTGTGCTGTACTGGCGAATGCTTTCTCTCGAATGTATCCGATTCTCTGCTCCCATACGATATTCGGTGAAACGTTGACGCTGTTATCGATGGAAACCGTATGGCTACCCGCATCCAGAGTGTGGGTAAATCCCGGCAATCCTCCACTATTCCCACCGACGGAGGCGAAAGGATTCGTCGTCGGCGCCACCTGGTAATAGTACTTGCCCGAGACATGATCCTTGCTGCTGACTTTGTAATCGAGGTTAACGTTCGCTTGATTGGCCGTGAACGTGGACGGAGGTCCTTGCTGCAGCACGTCGTACCCTAGTGTGCTCGCCAGGGCGTCATCGGAGGTCTGCGGCGTTGGAATGAAATACTGACCATTGGACAATTTTCTCTGCAGAAGGGCCAATGCAACCGGATCGATCTGGTTGGGATTTACTGTGACTCCAAAATCGGTTTGCGCCACACTTGCCAGTGCCTGGGGACTGCGGTCATTCGTCAAATGGAGTGGCACATTTACCCCGGATGTCCCCAGCAGAGCATCGCGCACGCGGATGCCTGATAAGAAGCGAAAAAGAAAAGCTTATCTTTTACGACCGGTCCTCCCAAGGTTGCGCCAAATCGGTTATAACGTAGCGCCGGAACCTATTGCGATGGCGGAATCAACGGATTGGCATTACGGAAATAGGGTGCCGCATTCCAAATATTGTTCTGGAAGTACTCATAGGCTTGTCCGTGAAAAGCATTCGTGCCGGATTTTGTGATCACCTCGATGTGTGCGCCGCTGTTCGTTCCCTGCGATGCGTCGTACATCGAAGTGTTTACCCGCAATTCGTCGATCGTTTCCTGCGGAGGAGTCGGGAGGGCTTGACCGATGGCGTCGTATACCGATGTGCTGGTTTGTATCTCACCCCCGCTATTCGAACCCGTGGAGAAATTTTCCCCAGTGTTTAGGACGTAACGGTTTGAGCCCACTTCGCTCGTCGTTTTTCCATTGAACAGATTGTTCCCGCTGATGGCATTTATCGTAAAACTGTTGCTGGTATCGCTCTGACCGTTCGCCCAAATGGCACGATTACCCAGACCCGAACTGGAGCCTGAACCCCCAAGAAGTCTGCATTAACACCAGGACTGAGGATTGCCAGCTCGGCGGCTACAGCGTAGGCCAACTGGAACAGCTCCTCAAAGAATGCCAATTTCTCGATCTCGTTGAACGGCCCGGGCTCTGGCGAGCAGGGCTGAGCTGGTGGGTGGAGCCGGGCCAGCGGCCGGAGGCGCGCGTTTGACAAAAGAAATATTCCGAGTTACCTACCAACAGCCACACCCGCGGAGAGGTGTGGCGGAAAGGGGATGCGGAGCAGTTTCGCAATGCCCACAGAGGAGGTGGTGAACGTGACCGGATTATTCAAGGCGACACCGAAGGTGGTTAACGATTACCTCAGGTTGTTTGTTAACCGGCGGGCGTACACCCTCCAGTCCATGCGCCCGCACCCAGCGAGCGGACGTCACATTACTTCCGGCCGACCAACAAGAAGAGCGGAGCGGCGCTTTCGCTGGCAAAAGAGACTATCTGGCAGCACTTGCAGGGCGAAATCACGATCGGCCTGTACGCCATAAGCCCGTGCACACAGCGTTGTAAATGGGTCGCCATCGATGCCGATTACAAGAACGCGATGGAAGACCTCTTGAAGCTCCAGTACTACCTCTGGCAGGACAAGGTGGAACCCGCGCTCGAAATGAGCAAACGCGGGGCCATCTTTGGATTCTGCTGGAAAGGCCGCTGCTGGCAAAGGACTGCCGAATCTACATTCACGATCTGGCGAGGCGGCTGGGGGTGCCAGCAAAGGGTTCCGGCTTGGGGGAGGGCATCGAAATATTTCCCAGGCATAGTGCGATTGGTGAAGGAGGGTTTGGCAATGCCATTCGCGGCCCTCTGGGGATTCATCGAGGGGCCAGCCGCCGTTTCTGGTTCTATGGGGCCGATTACACGCTGGAAGCGCAGATGGCTTACCTCAACCGCCTACGCAAACTGGCAGAAGAGGAATTGCAGGTATTCATCAGCGGCAAAGAAACGCCGGTCTCGGCGAGTGAGCGACGAGTGAAGTCCGAGCCTCGAGTGGAGCGTCGAGGTTGGACAGGGCGATCGGAGTTCCGGATTCTGAATCACGTCGGCAAAGTACGAAAAATCGGCAGGATACGTCGGTCGCTGCCCGTCCTGCGCAGAGTTGGGCCACGACCGCAGTGCGGATAACCTGGCCGTGCTCATTCAAGATCCTCGCTTTTACAAGTGTTGGGCTGGCTGCACGAAGGAGATGATTCGCGCGGCCGTCGGTCATCCGATTCGTGTACGCACTAAAGAAATAGGAGAGCCTCTACAGTGAAAAGGAATGCGTTCTCAGACGGGATAGGACTGCGGTTGTCGCGACAGGCGCTACGGCTGCTACGTGAGCGCGGCATTTTCGCGCAATCGTCGATGGGGCTTCAACATCAGCAGGTCGCGAACCGCTACGTGGTGCGCGGCGTCGAATCAGGCGGCTCTGCTGGGGACATCGGCCGCTACGTGACCTTTGCGCAAGAAGACGGCCGGCCGATCGAATATCTGTATCTGGTGGAGGCGATTGGGGTGAATGGCGTGCATTCGGTTGTGGTGGCCGCCAGCATTAGTCCGACTTGACATGGTGCGCAAAGGGGCGAACATACGAGTTGCTGATCACGCGGCACGCGGCGGGAAAAGCCGAGAATGGCGGCCGACCACCACTCGAAACCAGGGTGTTATTTCGCGGAGTGCATGGCCGCCTGGAACTGGATCTATCGGGAAGAGATAAGGCGCAATCTGGTGCCGTGTTGCCGACTTTCTATTCGCTGTCCGGCGAAGCGGTTGCCATACCAGAACAGTTTACACGAGCGGTCCGCTCGATCGTGAAAGCAGCAAACTGCAACGGTTGTTGTCATTGTCACTATGTCAAGACACCTTTTCAACAACAACAACAACCGAAACAACAAACGGATTGACCAACAAACCAGAGCGGTTGAGCTTAGCGAGCTGTATCGGAAAAAAGGATGACTATCATGACCGCATTATTCTCGCTTGGGCACGTCGTGGCGACTCCAGGTGCACTGCCGGCGCTGGAAAGAGCGAATCAGTCTCCGTCGTACTTCCTGGCACGCCATGCAAGAGGAGACTGGGGCGAGCTTGACGCGAGCGACATCGCAGAAAACGAGTACAGCATGGCAAATGGATTTCAGCTGCTGAGCAGTTACCTGACAGGCCGCGGGGAAAAGCTGTTGATCATAACGGAGGCAGACCGATCGGCTACTACTCTTCTATTGACCGAGGAGTATTGACGACGGATGTCTTGCGACGTTGTACCCCGGAGGATTTCAAACGACCCACCTACGCGACCGCAAGAAGCGCCTGTCGTTTGTAACGAACTCGACTGCCCGCTACCGCGGACGGGAGTGGGAAATCGTAATGGAGGCTTTTCCGGAGTAAGCCGCGGTGATGCTGCTTGGGACACGCACTAGGTACGAAGTGAGCTGGCGGACGATATTTGATTTGGCTGCCGAGATTCGCGCGCAAAGAGAACGCCAGCGCAAGTTGCTTGGGTGAATTCGCGTGCTCTGATGGGGAAAGCCAGCCAGCTGATCGCTCCCGCCGAATCGTTCGGGAGTTCTCGATGACCAGTGTAAAAGGCAATGCTGAATTCGGCTTGCATGTGTTCAAAAGACGCACACCGGGAAAACAAGAGATGGCTACACGATCGGTGTGTGGGAAGACAGTGTCCTACTCGCTATCTGTTTCGATGCATGTTTGGACTCTGCGCTCGCCGCGCTTCGCCGCCAGATGGAACGAGACCGCGGTGACCCTGTTGTTTTATCGCGCAACACACGCGAAACGTCTCGAGGCTAGCGAGCCTTCTGATCTGGCAGAACGGGAACACGCCGCGATCCCTATTTCGAAACACCTGGAACCCAATGCGATCCGACCGAGTGAGGAGCTAGCGGGAAACAAAGTTCTGAGATTCGCGGAAGTCTCGGCCAGGTCAGTTCGAGCCGCGAAGAGGGGTGATGGGAGAGATCGAGAAATATTCGGAATCTCTCTCGTCAACCCGGCGCTGTGTTCAGACAACTAGAACTTTTCGATTCGGGCTTAATGGGTTGAATTTTAGGGAAGGAATTCCTGTAGGAGGACGGAACTGGTACGAATGCGACGTGTGTTCTTGTTTGTGGTAGTTCTGGCCGGGCTTTTTTACGTGGCCCGCCAATACGGCCGAGAGATCGGCCGGCTGTTCGGTACTTCAACTGGTGCTGTATCTCGAGTAGAAAAGCCTAATGCGGGTGCGGGGAGGAACCTCGAGATATTCAACGGCTGAGGCATGGAGGGCGATGCGCGTAGCCTCGGCGTGCGGGCGTTGGACAGGCTCAAGAACCGGTACACGGTGCCGAGACCGACAGATGTCGATTCGGCGATCACCCTTGAGGCGATTCTCGCCCCTGGATATGACATTGGGCGCTGGAAGGTAAAGGAAGGGCGGAAGTCACCGGCTACGTCTGGGACGTGAAACGGGGTGGCATTGAAGGAACGAACTGCCATGCCAGAGATGACCTAGATCGCGATACCCACATTGAGTTGGTACTCGATCCTATGCACAGCGATAGCTCCGCACGGGTGATCGTCGAGGTGACACCACGCTGGCGCTACATCATGCGTGAGCGAGACACCGACTGGTCCACACGGGCACTGCGAGATCAGTTTCGTGGTCGTTGGGTAAGGGTGAGTGGCTGGATGTTGTTTGACGCGGAACACCAGCGGGAGTCAGAAAACACAGCGCCCGAGCGTGCAGGAAACTGGCGAGCAACCGCCTGGGAGATTCATCCAGTGACCTCGATCGAGGTCGTGGCAAGGCCACGGCGAAGTGGTCTGCTGAGGTAGCCGCCCTGTTTTTGGCGAGAGCGGAAAGATTAGGCCGTGAGGTTGCCGGCGGGCGAGGTCGGAAGTGGCATGTTTCGGTCGGCGGCCCGCAGCCCAAAACCCGGCAGGGACTGTGGCTATTTGTGATTGATAACACACGAGTTCGGAAAGAAGACTTTTTGTGGGAAATCAGGCAATATTAAGGAGACGAAGATGAATGACGTAATTGGATCCGTCCGCCAGACCCTGCAGGACTTCCTGGCTCCCGAGCTGCGCCAGCACCGGGCAGAATTGGCCTCCATTCGGGGCGAACTGAGCGCCAAGATCGAAGCCGTTGAAAGCCGCCTGGAGAGCAAGATCGGCGCCGTAGAAACGTGCCTGGAGAGCAAGATTGACGCTGTTGAAAGCCGCCTTGACAGCAAGATCAATGTGGTTGACAGCAAGGTCGATGTGCTCAGGTCAGAGGTGCGCTCGGGTTTCACTGCCCTCGGTGCAGCGCTCGAAAATGCGGTACTTCGTGGTGAGCTATCCACCACCCGCGAAATCGCCGACCTGCGTATTCGAGTTGAGAGATTAGAAAAAGAACGTGGTCAGCTGCCTCAATAACTAAGAATTTCCATTTTTAATTTTTTCCTCGATACCCCACCTGGCGAGACGTGTTCTTACAACGGCCGGCGAGCGGGTAGCAAGAGCTATGCGTGGGAGGGCACAACTAAGGTGTGCGACCCACGACGGCGGTGATGAGATCGTTCTATCGGGCATCGCCGGAAGTGCCGCGCAAGCGCGTGCAGCGGGCAGTCTTGGGGACCGACCACTGATCGTACTGACTGCGGGACGCCCCTTTGCGGTAGGCGATCCAGACATCGATAATGAGCTTGAGGCGTTTTCACGACGTCTCAGTTCACAAACTGCAACCTGAGTTGGCGCGCCTCTCCAGCGAAGGGCGTCAGATCATTGTCGAGAACCAGCCGTCATGGAATTGGCTGGGAAGCGCCGGGCGCGGTTGTCGGCGCGGTCCATGAAGTCATCATGCAGCTCCGGGCGAAATAGAAGCAATGCCCAGTGTTGTTCCACTGTCCCCTTCAGTGGTTACCAAAAACACCTTCCTTTAAAGCAACGCGGCATTGGTTTACCGGAAGCCCGAAATTTTTGACATGCGTGCCACGCGCGAAAGATGCCTCGGGTCAAATCAATCTATTCGAAAGGACGGTTCAAGTGTCATGAAAAGCTTAAACAAAGTCATTCTCGTCGGTTTGGTGGGAAAAGACCCTGAAGTTAAATACACGGCAAGTGGTATTCCGGTTGGAAGATTCAGTCTGGCCACCAACGAACGATTCAAGGACAAGGGCGGGAAATTCCAGGATCGCAGCGAATGGCACAACATTGTGGTCTGGCGGAAACTTGCCGAGATTGTGGGCGACTTTGTATCCGAAGGCGCGCACCTATATATCGAAGGTAAACTCCAAACTACAAGTTGGAAAGACGGGCAGAGCGCAGAAAAGAAATACCGGACTGAGATCGTGGCCAGTGATCTAGTGCTCCTGGGCTCGCGAGAGAAGGGAAATGGAGCGCAGACAGCCGGTTCGGGTAAGGCCGAGGAGGCCAAGCGGACTGCCCGCGCAGCTGGTGCTCCTGGGAGCTCGGACGATGAGCTTCCGTTTTAATTCCGTTCTTCCAGTCGCCTCACTCATCACTATCAAGCCATGGAGGATCCAAATGGCCGCCGCACGGCCGTGCGAACGGCTCTGCACTCGATAATTCAACGGAACTGGTAGCCCCGACCGCAGTACCGGCTGTTGCCGTCAGCCCCTCAACTGCTTCACAGTTCTCGACCGATCAGCTCAAAGTAGGAGCGCAGCTTCGGACGCGAAGCCGTCGGGCCGCAATGCGGCTACGGACGACCGTTACGAGTTGCCCTGCAGCGCACCGGCCACCGTCACTGACACAGAAACCGGCTGCACTTTCTGTTCGACCCATTTTCCGGAGGCGATTCTCTGATGGCTCATTACTACGAGACAGAAGCGCGGGAAACCTTTTGCGAAGTGTGTGGGGAGCTCAGCATGTGTGACGTGTTCGTAGTCGAGTATCCCGAGCAGGAGACCGGCTACGTGGACGAGCGGATGATCTGCGCCGAGTGTCGGCGGGGACCGTGGGGAGTCGATGAGAGTCCGCTCTCAAGAACGCGCACCGGGTTGCCACGAACATAGGGCGATCGAATTTGCAAATCAGAAAACAGGAGAACACGCTATGACCGCAGGCGCAGCAGAAACGCTGAAACCACAACCGCAAACTAAACCGCAACCACAGCCCACAGCCGTGAAGTCCGTCTCACCGGTCGTGCCGATTAAGGTCGGATTCTTCGGCGGCCAAGGAGCGGGCAAAACCACGTCCGCCGCCATGCTCGCGCTTGCTCTATCGAAAGAACTGCATAACGGTGCTCCCGTTTGGGTGACCGACACAGAACCGGGCTGGCAGTTCCTGCGTCCAATGTTCGCCGCCGAAGGCGTGAAGCTCGAGCAGCGCACGGTTCCGACCTTCAAGGCCATGCTGGCCGATATCCGCGAGGCCGAACGCGCACGGGCCTGCGTCTACGCCGTCGATTCGTTGACGATCATCTGGAACGAACTGATGCAGTCCTTCAAAGCCAAGAACGGCGGGCGCATCCTGATCAATGTCTGGGGCGACATTAAGGCGATGTGGGGCGAGTACACCACGCGCTTCCTGAATTC
>Ga0126378_10002355_pt1 | contig 13995 bp, 6 predicted proteins | sample PanSoiMetPlot_23_FD_92587 | JGI IMG/M metagenome (GOLD analysis project Ga0126378, IMG submission 92587) | Tropical forest soil microbial communities from Panama - MetaG Plot_23 | ecosystem: Environmental > Terrestrial > Soil > Tropical forest > Bulk soil | place: Panama | collected 2016-02-17 | reverse complement strand
GTGAACGACGAGCTCGGGGGCCGCAGCCTGGCCATGTTCCCCGAGACGGTCGCCAGGGTCGAGCGCTCCGGGGTGCTGGTCGAGTACCGGGAGCAGGAGAGCCTGCGGCCAGCCCTGGCCGCCGAGGACGAGGCGCGGCTGCGGCGAGGCCGCGGCCGCTGGCTGGATGCCGCCGGGGCGCTTGCAGAAGAGCCGGCGCTGAATCCGAGCGTCCGGGGCGCGGCCGCCGTCCCCGAGGCGCAGGTGACGCCGGCCCGGCTGGTCCGGGCCTTCCCCAGGACCGCGGCGGCCCAGGGCGCGGAGATCCGGGAGGGGGCGCCAGTGGGACCCCTCGCTGCCCGCTCGGGCTGCGTCACCGCGGTCGAGACGCCCGGCGGCCTGGAGGCGGCCGACGTGGTCGTGCTCGCCGCCGGGCCCTGGAGCCCGATGCTCGCTGCGCCGCTTGGCGTCGAGGTGGACGTGCGGCCCAGTCGCGGCCAGTTGGTCACGCTGCGTCCTGCCGGCGGGGTCCTCGGTCGCCCGCTGACCTGGCGGGGGAGCTACCTGGTGCCCAAGCCCGACGGCTCGGTGGTGGCCGGCAGCACCGAGGAGGACGTCGGCTTCGACGAACGGCCGACCGCCGACGGCGTTGCCGGCCTGCTGGACTTCGCGACGCGGGCCGTGCCGGCGCTGGGCGCTGCGCAGTTCGAGCGGGCCTGGGCCGCGGTGCGGCCGGCGACGCCCGGCGGCGCGCCGCTGATCGGACCCGCCCCCGGCCTCTCCAACCTGATGCTCGCCACTGGCCACGGCCGCAGCGGCATCCTGCTGGCGCCGGTCACCGCGGAGCTGATAGCCGGGCTGGTCGACTGACGGCGGGTGACGCGGGCCGGCAGGCGATCCGGGTCCCCGCCGCTGCGTCAGGAGTGGAACACCAGCATCACCCGGCCCTGTGGGTACCGCTGAGCCTGAGCGTCGATCGCTGCCGAGAGCGTGGCCCAGGTGTACACGTAGTTCTGCCCCTGCACGAACCCGGCGTCATTGGCGTACAGCACGCCCTTCGCGTTGTCGTATCCCGTCAGCACGATTACGTGGTAGACGTTGACGGCGCCGTAGTAGGGCGAGATCTTCTGGCCGCCCACCCCGTGCGTCATCACCGGGATGATGACCGGGCGTCCAGCCGCGAGGCTGTGCTCGACCTGGTCGAGGTCCACCTGCGTCACGGCCGGCTGCAGGCCGTAGAGCCTGGTGCCGACGGCCCCGATGTCCGTCAGGGGCAGGTCGAGCACCCCCGGGTAGGACTGCCGCTCCACGGCGACGATCTGGGCCATCGCCGCGTCGGCCTCGGCCGGCGGGATGAGGCCGCGCCCGTCGCCCTTGAAGTAGTCGCCCACCATGAGCAGCGCGGCGGCCTCGCAGTACTCCTCGTGCGGGTTGCCGGCGCCCCACTGGTTGTAGGGCGACTGCGGCGTGTACGGCACCTTGACGAATACCGAGGGCGGCAGCGGGGTGGGCGCCAGGGCGGCGGTGGGCTGGGCGGTCGGAGCGCCGAGCACGACCGCCGCCGACGGCGCCGGACGGGGCTGGCTGTTCTCGACATGACGCCACACCCGGAAGCTGGCGTAGCCTCCGCCGGCCAGCGCTAGGATCCCGGCGAGCACCCCGACCAGGACTTTGGTGGCGAGCATCTCGCATACGATAAGCCTCCACGTTGAGCAGTTCGACCGGCACACTCGCCTCTCGGGCCGTGGTCAACGCGACGCTGGTCCTCGGGGCGCGGGTGGTGTCCCGCCTGGTGGCGCTGGTGACGGTCATCGTGCTCGCCCGCCACCTGGGCGACGACGGCTACGGTCGCTACACGACCCTGGTGGCGTACAGCGCCCTCGTGAGCGTCCTCGCCGACCTCGGGCTGAGCCCGCTCTACACGCGCGAGGCCGCGAGGGCCGCCGGGCGCATGCCCGAGTACCTGGCCACCCTGCTCAGCGGCAAGGTCGCACTGGCCGGGGCCGCCTGCGTCGTGCTTGCCGCAGCCCTGGGCTGGGCAGGCCTGGGCGGCCTGGTCGTGCCGGGCGCGGCGCTGCTGGTCCTGACCACCTACGCCAACCTGCTCCGCAACACGTTCTACGCGCTGGGGCGCCTGGAGTTCGAGGTGATCGCCATCCTGGGCGAGACCGCGGTGCAGGGCGGCCTGATCCTGGTCGGCGCGCGGCTGGGCGCCGGAGTCGCGTTCTTCGTCTGGGTGTACGCGGCCTCCTACGGCTTCACCTGCGCGTGGTGCCTGGTCGTCATCGCAGCGCTCCGCCTCGGCCGCCAGCGCCCGGGCTTCGACCGGCTGCTGTTCTGGAGGTGGCTGCGGCTGGCGTTCCCGTTCGCGCTCGGCGCGTTCCTGACCAACCTGTACTTTCGCGCCGACGTGCCGATCCTGCAGCACTTCAAGCCCTTCGCGGAGGTGGGCTGGTACACGTTCGCCTACAAGCCGTTCGAGGCGCTGCAGTTCCTCCCGCTCGCCATCCAGTCGACGGTGTACCCGCTGCTCGCCGTGTACTACCGGGACGACCGGCGGCGGCTCGGCGTCGCGTACGCGCGGTTCTTCAAGATCCTGGTTGTGCTGGGCTGGCCGCTGACCGTCGGCACGGCGGTGCTGGCCGCGCCGGTCGGCCGGCTGTTCCGGCTCTTCCCGGAGTCGATCCCCTCGCTGCGCATCCTGGCCCTCGCCATCGTGTTCCTGTTCGCCAACTCGGCGTTCACGGCGATGCTGTACGCGATCGACCGCCAGGACCTGTTCGCCTGGGCGACGGGCATCGCCGTTGTCGTGAACGTGGGCCTCAACCTGCTGCTCATCCCGGCGTACGGATACCTGGCCGCCAGCGCGGTGACCGTGGTGACCGAGGTGGCGTTCTCGATCGCCGGCTGGCTGTTCGTGGCCAGGACCGAGCGGCTGCGGTGGCTGCGGCTGAGCTGGCGTACCGGGCTGGCCGGCCTGGTGATGGGAGCCGCGCTCTACCTGCTGGCGAGCCGGGCGATGTACCTCTCGGTCCCGGTGGGAGCGGCAGTCTACGCCGCGTCGCTGTGGGCCCTGCGGGCGGTCGACCGGGACGAGGTCGAAATGGTCCTGCGCGGCCTGCGGCTCAGAGGGACCTGAACAGGGCACCGCGCCGCCGGCCCCGACCCGGGAACCCGATAAGATCGGCTCGGTGTCCAGTGGAGCTCGGCGGAACCACCCCGCTGAACCTTCCTCGCCGGGCGGGAGGGGGCAGCCGGGTCCGCTGACCATCGGCGGCGGCGAGGTGGCCTGGGTCGAGGCGTTCGCGGCCGTCGCGGGCCGCGTGCGCGAGGCGGTGGTGCCGCTCCTGGGCACCGAGGCCGGGCGTGCTGAGCACGGCGTTGGCGCCGGCGGCGACCGCACCGTCGAGCTGGATCGCCTCGCCGAGGAGGTCGCCCTGGCCGGCCTGGCCGAGTTCGCGGCCGCGGGCCATCCCTGCTCGGTGCTGTCCGAGGAGGCGGGCGTGGTCCGCCTGGGGGCCGACTGGCCGCTCGTCATGCTGGACCCGGTCGACGGCAGCCTCAACGCGAAGCAGGGCCTGCCGCTGGCGGCGGTGATGCTCGCGCTGGCGGACGGCCCGCGCGTGGCGAACCTTCGGGCCGGCCTGGTCCTCAACCTCCTGAGCGGCGAGCGGTGGACGGTGGTCCGCGGCAGCGGTCTGCGCCGGAACGGGGCGCCGCTGGTGCCGCTGCCGACCCGGCCACGCCCCGGCCGGATCGGCGTCCTCGGGATCGAGAGCTCCCCGCGCGACCTGTGCCGCCTCCGGTCCCTGATCGAGCGCGCCGGGAAGGTGCGCCTGCTCGGCTCGATGGCGCTCTCGCTGGCCCACACCGCCGCCGGCGGGATCGAGGTCTTCGCCGCACCCATCAGGGCTCGTATCTTCGATATGACGGCAGGGCTGCTCATGGTCCGCGAGGTCGGTGGCGTCGTCTCCGACCTGGAGGGCCGGCCGCTCGAGGATGCCGAGGTGGGCCTGGAGAGCAGAACCACGCTGCTCGCGTCCGTGGACGCAGGTCTGCACCGTCTGGCGTTGGACGTCCTCGGGGCCTGAGGTACGCTCGACGCCGAGACCCCGGCACGGCCCCTCGGAGCGGCGCCGCGCCACCATCCAGCAGCCATGAGAGACGCCCGCAGCAGAGTTGTCATCGAGAACGTCGAGCCCGAGATCGACGGTGGCCGCTTCCCGGTCAAGCGCGTGGTGGGCGAGCGCGTCGTCGTCGAGGCTGACGTGTTCGCCGACGGCCACGACGAGCTCGCGTGCGTGCTCTGTCACCGGGCCGCAGGGGAGGACGTCTGGCACGAGGTCCCCATGCGGCCGCTCCTCGACGATCGCTGGCGCGGCGAGTTCCAGGTCGACGAGGTCGGACGCCACCAGTACACGGTCCAGGCGTGGGTCGACCACTTCCACACGTGGACGCGGGACCTCGTGCGGCGGCTGGCGGCGGGCCAGGACGTGACGGCCGACCTGCAGGTCGGAGCCACGCTGGTGGCGGCCGCCGCGGCGCGCGCCGAGGGCTCCGCAGCGGAGCGCTTGCGAGAAACGGCCAGGCTGCTGACCACCCGTCGGGGCGAGCGCGCCGCTCTGTCCAGGGAGCTGGCCGCCCTGATGGCCGCGCACCCGGACCGCTGTCACGGCACCCGGTACGAGCGTGAGCTCGAGGTGCAGGTGCAGCGCCGGCTGGCCCGGTTCAGCGCCTGGTACGAGATGTTCCCCCGCTCCGCAGCGCCGGAGCTGGGCCGGCACGGCACGTTCGACGACGTGCGGGCGCGGCTGCCCTACGTGGCCGGCATGGGCTTCGACGTCCTCTACCTGCCGCCGATCCATCCCATCGGACGGGCGTTCCGCAAGGGCGCCAACAACTCGGTCAAGGCCGGCCCCGACGCCGTGGGGAGCCCGTGGGCGATCGGCGGGTCCGAGGGCGGCCACCGGGCCGTGCACCCGGACCTGGGCACGCTGGACGACTTCCGGCGCCTGGTCGAGGAAGCACGCCGCCACGGGCTCGAGATCGCGATAGACCTGGCCTACCAGGCCTCGCCCGACCACCCCTACGCCCGCGAGCACCCGGAGTGGTTCCGGACCCGTCCGGACGGCACCATCCAGTACGCGGAGAACCCGCCCAAGAAGTACCAGGACATCTACCCGTTCGACTTCGAGTCCCCGGAGTGGCGCTCGCTCTGGACCGAGCTGCGGGACGTGGTGACGTTCTGGGTCGAGCAGGGGGTCCGCACCTTCCGGGTGGACAACCCGCACACCAAGCCGTTCGCGTTCTGGGAGTGGCTCATCGCCGGGGTCAGGCGCGACCACCCCGACGTGATCCTCCTCTCCGAGGCGTTCACCAGGCCGCGGGTGATGTACCACCTGGCCAAGCTCGGCTTCGACCAGTCCTACACGTACTTCGCCTGGCGAAACCAGGCGTGGGAGCTTCGCGAGTACCTGACGGAGCTCACCAGGACCGAGGCCAGGGAGTACTTCCGCCCCAACTTCTGGCCGAATACGCCCGACATCCTGACCGAGGCGCTGCAGACCGGCGGCCGCGCGGCCAGCGCCCTGCGCCTCGTGCTGGCCGCGACCCTGGCCGCGTCGTACGGCATCTACGGGCCGGTCTTCGAGCTGGCCGAGACGACGCCGCTGCAGCCCGGCCGGGAGGAGTACCTGGACTCGGAGAAGTACGAGGTCCGGCACTGGGACCTGGACCGGCCGCTGAGCCTGCGGCCGCTGATCACGAAGGTGAACCGAATCCGGCGCCAGCACCCGGCGCTGCAGCAGGACCGGACGCTTCGCTTCCTCCAGACCGACAACGAGCGGCTGCTCGCCTACGCGAAGACGAGCGAGGACGGCTCCGACGTGATCGTGGTCGTCGTCAACCTCGACCCCCTCTGGAAGCAGGCCGGCTGGGTGGAGGTGCCGGTCGCGCCGAGGGCGGGCCACCCGCCCTACCCCGCCGAGGACCTGCTCAACGGCGGGCGCTACGTCTGGCGCACCGACGGCTGGAACTACGTGGAGCTGGATCCCGCCGTCACGCCCGCGCACGTGATGCAGGTGCGGCGGCCGCTGCTGCCGGAGGCGCGGTGACCGACGACAGCACGTGGTACAAGGACGCGGTCATCTACGAGCTGCACGTGCGCGCGTTCCGGGACTCCAACGGGGACGGCATCGGCGACTTCAAGGGCCTGATCGAGAAGCTGGACTACATCGCCAGCCTGGGGGTCACGGCGCTCTGGCTGCTCCCCTTCCACCCGTCGCCGCTGCGTGACGACGGCTACGACATCGCGGACCACTACGGGGTGCATCCCCCGTACGGCAGGCTGGCCGACGTCCGGAGGCTGGTTCGGGAGGCCCACCGGCGGGGCCTGCGGGTCATCACCGAGCTGATCTGCAACCACACCTCGGACCACCACCCCTGGTTCCAGCGTGCCCGGCATGCCCGGCGGGGCAGCGCCGCCCGCGACTTCTACGTCTGGAGCGACTCCGACCAGCGGTACCCGGACGCCAGGATCATCTTCAAGGACACCGAGACCTCGAACTGGGCCTGGGACCCCGTGGCGCAGGCCTACTACTGGCACCGGTTCTACTCGCACCAGCCGGACCTCAACTTCGACAACCCGCAGGTCAGGCGTTCGATCCTGCGGGTGGTCGACCACTGGCTCGGCATGGGCGTCGACGGCCTGCGCCTCGACGCCATCCCCTACCTCTTCGAGCGCGAGGGCACCAACTGCGAGAACCTGCCGGAGTCGCACGAGTTCCTGCGCGAGCTGCGGGCGTACGTCGACGAGCGGTACCCGAACCGGATGCTGCTGGCCGAAGCCAACCAGTGGCCGGAGGACGCGGTCGCCTACTTCGGCGGCGGGGAGGGGGACGAGTGCCACATGGCGTTCCACTTCCCGGTGATGCCGCGCCTCTTCATGGCGCTGCGCATGGAGGACCGGTTCCCCGTCATCGACATCCTGGCCCAGACGCCGGCCATCCCGAGCAAGGCCCAGTGGGCGCTGTTTCTCCGCAACCACGACGAGCTGACGCTCGAGATGGTGACGGACGAGGAGCGCGACTACATGTACTGGGCGTACACGCAGGACCCCGAGGCGCGCCTCAACCTGGGCATCCGGCGCCGCCTGGCCCCGCTCCTGGCCAACAACCGGCGCCGCATCGAGCTCATGAACGCGCTCCTGCTGTCGCTGCCGGGCACGCCGGTCATCTACTACGGCGACGAGATCGGCATGGGCGACAACATCTACCTCGGCGACCGCAACGGCGTCCGCACCCCCATGCAGTGGAGCGGCGACCGCAATGCCGGGTTCTCCACCAGCAACCGCCAGCGCCTGTACCTGCCGGTGATCCTCGATCCCGAGTACCACTACGAGGCCGTCAACGTGGAGGCCCAGGAGGCCAACCCCCAGTCCCTGCTCGGCTGGATGAAGCGGATCATCGCGCTCCGCAAGCGGTACACGGCGTTCGGCCGGGGCACGATCGAGTTCCTGCATCCCGAGAACCGGCACGTGCTGGCGTTCGTGCGCCAGCACGGGGAGCAGCGCATCCTCGTGGTGGCCAACCTCTCCCGGTTCGCGCAGGTGGCGCAGCTCGACCTGTCCGCCCATCGGGGCCTGGTCCCGGTCGAGCTGTTCGGGCGCACCGAGTTCCCGGCGCCCCAGGACCAGCCCTACCAGGTGATGCTGGGCCCGCACAGCTTCTACTGGTTCGCGCTGGAGCCGCAGCGGGTGGACCAGGGCCGGCTGGCGCCGCTGCCGGAGCTGTCGCTGCGCGACCGCGAGCTGGAGCGGACGCTGCCCGCCTACCTCGTCGGCCAGCGCTGGTTCGGCGCCCGCAGCCGGCGCATCAAGGAGGTCCAGGTCGTCGACTCGGTGCCCATCGCGGACGCGGTGGTGAAGGTGGTCGAGGTCCAGTACCACTCCGGCGACTCCGACACGTACGTGCTGCCGCTCTGCCCCAACGGCGAGGGCCGCATTGTGGACGCGCTCGGAGAGCAGTCCTTCAACCACCTCCTGCTGGAGGCGATCGCCCGGCGCCGGCGCTTCCGGGGCGCTGTCGGCGACGTGATCGCGCTGCCCACCCCGCACCTGGACCGGCTGCGCGGGCTCGACGGCGACCTGGCGCCGCGACTGTCCGCCGCCGAGCAGAGCAACAACTCGGTCATGTTCGGGGAGCGGCTGATCATGAAGCTGTTCCGGCGCCTGGAGGACGGCGTCAACCCCGACCTGGAGATGTCCCGGTTCCTGACCGACGTCGGGTTTCCCAACGTGGCTCCCGTGGCCGGGGCAGCGCTCTACCGCCGCGACCGGGGGCGGACCGCCGTGGTGGCCGTCCTGCAGGCGTACGTGCCCAACCAGGGCGATGCCTGGAGCCACGCGCTCAGCGAGCTGAGCGGTGGCAACGGCGCGATCGAGCGCTACCTGCCCTACGCGGAGGTCATGGGCCGGCGCACCGCCGAGATGCACCTGGCGCTCGCGTCGCGACCCGGCGACCCGGCGTTCAGCCCGGAGCCGACGCTGATGCACGACGCCCGGTCGGCCTACCAGTCCATCCGCTCCCTGGCCGGCCAGGTGCTGCCACTGGTGCGTCACCGGCTGGACGACCTTGAAGGCAGGGCCAGGGACGACGCCGACATGGTGCCGGAGACGTGGGAGCGGCTCCACGAGCGCATCCGCGGCCTCCTCCGCGGGCCGATCGCAGCCCGCCGCATCCGCTGCCACGGCGACTACCACCTGGGCCAGCTGCTGTTCACCGGCGGCGACTTCTTCGTGATCGACTTCGAAGGAGAGCCCTCCCGGCCGCTCCGGGAGCGCCGCCTCAAGCGCTGGGCGATGAAGGACGTCGCCGGGATGCTCCGATCCTTCGCCTACGCCGGCCAGGCGGCGCGGGTGGCGAACGGCGCGGAGTGGGCGGCCGCGGCCGGCGACGCGTTCCTGGCTGCCTACCTGGAGGCGGCGGCCGGCGCTCCGTTCGTCCCTGCGACCGCCGAGGAGCGAGCACTGCTGCTGGACGCCATGCTGATCGAGAAGGCGCTGTACGAGCTGCGCTACGAGCTGGACCACCGCCCGGACTGGGTCCACATCCCGCTCCGGGGCCTGAGCGCGCTGGCGGCCCTGCGATGACGGACGTCGCGCCCCGCCAGCTGCTGACCGAGGACGACCTCTACCTCTTCAACGAGGGCAGCCACTTCCGCCTCTACCGCAGCCTCGGCTCCCACCCCACCCCGGTGGGGACCGTCTTCGGCGTGTGGGCCCCCAACGCGGAGGCAGTGTCCGTCGTGGGCGACTTCAACGGCTGGAACCCGGCTGCGGCCCCGCTGACGCCGAGGGGAACCTCGGGCATCTGGGAGGGCTTCGTGCCCGAGGCCCGCCCCGGCGGGATCTACAAGTACCGGGTGGTGGGGAGGGGGGGCGTCTACCGCGCGGACAAGGCCGACCCGCTGGCGGTGCACGCCGAGGTCCCGCCGCGCACCGGGTCCGTCATCTGGGACCTGACGTACGACTGGGCCGACGGCGAGTGGATGCGCAACCGGTGGAGGCGCAACGCGCCGTCCGCGCCGTGGTCGATCTACGAGGTCCACCTGGGCTCGTGGATGCGCGTGCCCGAGGACGGCAACCGCTCGCTCAGCTATCGCGAGCTGGCGCCGCGGCTGGCGGCCCACGTGGAGCGCCTGGGCTTCACCCACGTCGAGTTCCTGCCCGTGATGGAGCACCCGTTCTTCGGCTCGTGGGGCTACCAGACGACGGGCTACTTCGCCCCGTCCAGCCGCTACGGCACGCCACAGGACTTCATGTTCCTTGTGGACTACCTCCACCAGCGAGGCATCGGCGTGCTGCTCGACTGGGTGCCGTCGCACTTCCCGGCCGATGCCCACGGCCTCGCCTACTTCGACGGCACCCACCTCTACGAGCACCAGGACCCGAGGCGCGGCTTCCACCCCGACTGGAACAGCTACATCTTCAACTACGGCCGCCACGAGGTCCGCAGCTTCCTGACCTCCAGCGCGCTGTTCTGGCTCGACCGCTACCACGCCGACGGCCTGCGCGTGGACGCGGTGGCGTCGATGCTCTACCTGGACTACTCCCGCCGGGCGGGCGAGTGGGAGCCCAACCCCTTTGGCGGCCGGGAGAACCTCGACGCCATCGAGTTCCTGCGCCGGCTGAACGTCGAGGTCTACGCGGCCCACCCGGACGTGCAGACGATGGCGGAGGAGTCGACCGCGTGGCCGATGGTCTCCCGTCCCACGTACGTCGGCGGCCTGGGCTTCGGCATGAAGTGGGACATGGGCTGGATGCACGACACGCTGCAGTACTTCCGGCACGACCCGGTCCACCGGCGCTACCACCACGAGGACCTCACCTTCCGCAGCCTGTACATGTTCAGCGAGAACTTCGTGCTGCCCCTGTCCCACGACGAGGTGGTGCACGGCAAGGGCTCGATGCTGGGCAAGATGCCCGGCGACGACTGGCAGCGCTTCGCCAACCTGCGCCTGCTCTACGGATGGATGTTCGCCGAGCCCGGCAAGAAGCTGCTCTTCATGGGCGGTGAGCTGGGCCAGCCCGGCGAGTGGAACCACGACACCTCGCTCGACTGGCACCTCGCCCACGAGCCGCTTCCCGCGGGGCTGGGCCGCTGGCTGGCCGACCTGAACCGGCTGTACCGGTCGGAGCCGGCCATGCACGAGCTCGACTTCGACCCGGCCGGCTTCTCCTGGGTGGACGCCAACGACTCCGACCAGTCCGTGGCCTCCGTCCTCCGCTCCGGTGCCGGCCGGCACGTGCTGGCCGTCTGCAACTTCACGCCGGTCCCACGCACGCCCTACCGCCTGGGGGTGCCCTGCGGCGGCCGCTGGGACGAGGTGCTGAACGGGGACGCGCCGGTCTACGGCGGCAGCGGCTGGGGGAACCTGGGCGGCGTCGAGGCGCACGCGGTGCCCTGCCACGGCCGGCCCTTCTCCGTCGACGTCACCCTGCCGCCGCTGGCGGCGGTGTTCTTCAGATCACCGCAGCCGCGCGCGCGGCCTGCCTCCGGCCCGACCCGAACGCGGCTGGGCCACCATCAGGGATCCCTCGAGACATGAGACCGCTGCACCTCGCCCTCGTCTGGCACCTTCACCAGCCCTACTACGCGGACGACCTGACGGACACGTACCTGCTCCCCTGGGTGCGGCTGCGCTCGACCAAGGACTACCGCAAGATGGCGGCCCTCCAGGCCGGCTACCCGCGCGTGCGGCAGACGTTCAACCTGGTGCCGTCCCTGCTCGTCCAGATCGACGACTACGGCCGCCTGGGCGAGGGCGACGGGTGCGACCACGACCTCTTCCTGCGGCTCAGCCGCAAGCCGGCGGCGCAGCTGACGGCCGAGGAGCGCACCTTCGTGCTGCGCTGGATGCGGGAGTCCCCGCGGTTCCTCCGCGTCCAGGCCTCCCCACGCTACCGGGAACTGGCGGCCCGCCCGGAGACCGAGGCGTTCACGACCGAGGAGATCCGCGACCTCCAGGTCTGGTACAACCTCGCCTGGTGCGATCCGGCCTGGGTGGACTCGGACCTCCGGCTCTCCCGGCTGAAGGCCCAGGACCGCGGCTTCACGGAGGCGGACAAGCAGGCCCTGTTCGATGCCCAGCTGGAGCTGCTCCGGCGCGTCGTGCCCGACTTCGCGAACCTGGCCAGACGGGGCCAGGCCGAGCTGACGTTCTCGCCCTACTACCATCCGATCCTGCCGCTGGTGGCGGACCTCGAGGCGGCCAGGGAGGCCGACCCCGACATCCGGCTGCCCAACCGCAGGTACGCCCACCCGGAGGATGCGCTCCAGCAGATCGAGGCGGGCCGCGAGGTGTTCGCGAGCCTGACGGGCATCCGCCCCCGCGGCATGTGGCCGTCCGAGCTGGCGGTGGGGGAGAGCGTGGCCCGGCTGGCGATCCGGGCGGGCGTCGACTGGTTCCTGTCCGACGAGTCGGTGCTGGGCCGCTCGATCGACGTCTACCTGGGCCGCGACGGCGAGGGCCGGCTGCACCAGCCGGAGCTCCTGTACCAGCCGTGGCGGGTCGAGCGGGAGGGCGGCTCGGTGACCGCGGTCTTCCGCGACGCCATGCTCAGCAACCTGATCGGCTTCGAGTACCACCGGCTGCCGGCCAGGGACGCGGTGGGCGACTTCATGGCCCGGCTGCGCCGGATCCGCGAGCAGCAGGGCGAGGACCGGGACTTCCTGGTGGTGGTCGCGCTGGACGGCGAGAACCCATGGGACTTCTACCCCCGCGAGGGACACGACTTCCTCAACGCGCTGTACGAGGAGCTGGAGCGGTCGGAGGACGTCGTGTGCACCCCGGTCGGCGACTTCCTGGACCATCATCCCCACCGCCTGGAGCTGCCCCGGCTGCGGGCCGGGAGCTGGATCGGGGCGAGCCTGGACACCTGGGTGGGCGACCCCGAGCACACTGCGGCCTGGGACCTGCTGGCCGAGGCCCGCGACTGGCTGGAAGACTACGCCGGCCACCATCCCCACGAGCCGGGCATCGAGGCCGCCTGGCAGGAGATCCGCATCGTGGAGGGATCGGACTGGTTCTGGTGGTTCAGCCGGAAGCACGACTCGGGCATGGACACGATCTGGGACAACCAGTTCCGCCTGCACCTGCGCAACGTCTACAAGGTGCTCGGCGCGAAGCCGCCGACGGTGCTCTTCCGACCCATCGTGGACCCGGCGGCGACCGAGGCGCGGCGCCTGCCCGAGGGCCTGTTCACGCCCCGCTCGGCCGACGACCCGGCCTGGCGCCTGGCCGGCCGGTTCGAGGTGGGGACCGGCTTCGGGGCTCTGCACAAGCCGGTCGAGCTGGTCGAGCGGCTGCTCTACGGATGCGACGAGTCCCGCCTGCACGTTCGCGTGGACAGCCCGCTCACCCCCGAGCAGCGGGCCGCCGGCGACGTAGCCTTCTGGCTCTACCTCTCGGGCGTGCCCAGCGGCGAGGAGGTGGGTGAGCCGTTCGCGACGCCGCTCCGTCCTGCCTCGATCGCGGACCTCGGGTTCGAGCCCGGCACGGTCGTGCGGGTCGCCGGGGGCGAGCTGACGGTCGCCCGCCTCAACGAGAGCCGGACCGGGGCGGTGGCCGTGGCGACGGAACCGGTGCCCGCCCAGACGTGGTTCTCGGTGCCCTTCCGCGCGCTGGACCGGGCCGGCGGAGAGCCGTTGCAGCTGGCGCTGGTGGTCACCCGCGACGACCGCGACGTCGAGCACGTGCCGCCGGTGGGCTCGCTGGGCCTGCGGGTGCCGCGGCGCGCCGGCCCGGCCGGAGCCGGCGACGGTCGGCGGCTCAGCGTCCTGATCGCCGCCGCCGAGGTGGCGCCGTTCGCCAAGGCCGGCGGCGTGGCCGACGTCACGGCCGCGCTCGCCAAGGAGCTGCGCCGGCAGGGCCACGACGTCCGCCTGGTGCTGCCGCGTTACCGCCAGATCGCCCCCGAGCGGCGCGGGCTGCGGGTCGCGCTCGGCGGGCTCCGGGTGCCGCTGGGGGACCAGGCGCTCGAGTGCTCGATCCTGGAGGGCCAGCTCCAGGACGTGCCGGTGTACTTCGTCGACTGCCCGCAGCTCTACGACCGGGACGGCATGTACGGCTTCGCCGACGACGACGCCCGCTTCATCTTCCTGTCCCGCTCCGCGATCGAGATGCTGCGCCCTCTGGGGTTCGTGCCCGACGTGATCCACGTCCACGACTGGCACGCGGCCCTGATTCCCAACCTGCTGGAGCGGCTGTACGCGGAGGACGCCGAGCTGGCCCGGATCGCCACGGTGCTGACCCTGCACAACCTCGCCTTCCAGGGCCAGTTCGGGCCGGCGACGCTGCGGTTGGCCGAGCTGGAGGGATGGGGCCTCATCCGCGTCGGGGTCCCGCACCTGGACGACGTGGTGAACTTCCTGGGCCGCGGCATCTTCTTCGCCGACGTCGTCAACACGGTGAGCGAGCGGTACGCGGAGGAGATCCAGCGGCCGGAGTACGGCGAGG
>Ga0126378_10002354_pt1 | contig 13995 bp, 19 predicted proteins | sample PanSoiMetPlot_23_FD_92587 | JGI IMG/M metagenome (GOLD analysis project Ga0126378, IMG submission 92587) | Tropical forest soil microbial communities from Panama - MetaG Plot_23 | ecosystem: Environmental > Terrestrial > Soil > Tropical forest > Bulk soil | place: Panama | collected 2016-02-17 | reverse complement strand
TTGGAAACTTGATATTGCCCTCGGCCGGCTCGTTCCAGGTCGCACCGAAATCATCCGACCACGACACCGTAGCGCCCCAGTGCTCGCTCTTGTTGCCGAGCAGGATTCGCGGTTTCGCCCCGCCGACGAATGCTGCGGCCGAAACCGATAAACCCAGGAAATGCGGACCTGACATGGTGAAGACGCCGTGCCTCTGATCGCCGCAAAAAAGGAACGCCCCTTTTGCCGTCCCGACTGTCACGACGACGTCGCCCTCATGCGGCGAGAGTTTTGTCGCGCTGTTCATCTTGTTCCCTCCGCCGGCCTGCCAGGTCAGGCCGGCTGTTCAGAGTTGATCATCCAGGGAAGTCCAAAGCGGTTGGTGACTGAAGCGATTCCCCGGAACGTTGTAGCTTTTGAACTGCAAAGCGCGATATTTCCGTCCTGGTCGCCCGGTTCCGAGAGGTGCGTCTTGTAAGGCGGTGTGGCTTCCTCCAGCGCCCTGCGTGCACGCAGATCGCGGACCTGACCTCGGGCGAAGTCCGGGACCATTTTAAAAGCGGAGATGGTGATCATAAAGGCTTCCTCTCACGATCTAATCACGCGTGGGTGCTGATTTCACATAGAAGCCGATTGCCCGGCAGCACCGCAAAGTCCGTGCCGTACGGCTCAAGACCACCTCATGTTTGCTCATGATGATCTGCAGAAGCATAGGAAAAACGCTGCACCAGCTTGTCAATCGCGCCGGCCCAGCCTTGTTCGTGACTGATCCGGGAAGCCTCAGTCTTGAGCTGCGTATGAGTGAGCGTGAGCTCGGTGCCGCTATCAATTGGCTCGAGTTCGAATGCGAGGCGAGAGAGATTGCCCGCTTCATACGGTTCGCCGCCCGCAGTCCATTGCCAACTCATGACCAAGCGTCTAGGCTTCTCGACCTCCAGATATTCGCCGGCACTCTCGTGCTCACTTCCATCCAGCATGCGAAACCGCACCCTGAAGCAGCCGCCGACGCGCACATCGGTCTTGGCAAACAGAACAGGACCTGCGTCAGGTCCCCACCAGCCGGCGATCCCTTCTGGCGTTGTGAGTGCTTCAAAGACAATAGAGGGTCGCGCTTTGATCCGCCGGACGAGCGTGAGGGTTCTCATCGCTTTTTTCTCCTCGCTTCGGCTTCCTTGCTTTCGGCATAGCTAGCGAGCCGATCAAGCCTCCTCGACCAGAAGCGTTCATAACGACCGAGCCAATCCGCCGCCTCCCTGATGGGCTCCGGGCGGAGATGGACGGTCACGGTGCGTCCCCGTTTCGCCCGAGTGATCAGGCCAGCGTCATCGAGGACGTCCAAATGCTTCATAACGGCCGGCAGCTTGATCACGAAGGGCCTCGCCAAGTCGCTGACTGAGGCGGTTTCCTCTTGCTCCAGCCGCGCAAGAATCGCCCGCCGCGTGGGATCGACCAGGGCTGCAAAGGTGCGGTCGAGCTGACTGGCTCTATAGTTCACCACTCAGTGAAGTATGTGAGTGCGTGCGCGGGATGTCAAGTTGGCCTCGGACTGACGGCGTCGAGATTTCGTGGAGGTTTACGGATCCGTTGGTTCTATGGGACGCCAACTAGAGTAGGCCGTTTGGCTGACTTCCGTGCACAGCGCTTAGATCCAAACGCCTACGCTCTATAGACGTTCGGACTTAGCACCATCGAATCCGGTCCCTGCTGACGCTAAATTGTTGAATGCATCGGCGGGTCAATCTCAAGTGTTACCAAGACGGGAATCAGCGGACTTTACTGGGGCGCCTTCCTCGCTCTAGCGCGTTCGCGATTGCCTGCAGATGATGCTTCGGTGCTGAATCGACGTCCGCCGAGCGTGAGCTCGAGTAGGTAGTTGGCGTCGCGCGGCGTCAGCCACCGTCGTCTCGCCATTCAGAAGACTGAGCATCAGTGCTGCGCGACGCTTTGCCGTCCAGCGCTGTACTTCCGGCGAGTGCCGTTCGTCTGCAATATGCCACCTTGTATATTGGAGCCACAGCTCGCCAGCTCTCTTGACCTTGTACGATTGGCGGCTCGATCTCGAAGGGGTGCAGTATATGCGCTAAGTACCTGGCTACTGCGCCCACTTTTCCCGGTCCACGTTTGGGAGTTCAGGAACCACCCGGTCGTGCGGCAAATCCAGACCCGCTGTCTTGGACGGGCGGTGGTGGCGTCGAGACGCGCCGGCTTCCAGAGAAACCCAGCTGAACTTCAAAGTCCGCCACTCACCAGTAGTTTTTCAGCTACTTCCGGCGCCATTCTCACTTTCCGAGCGCTCGCTAGGAGCTTTTGCGCGATAGTCGGAACTCCGCCGTCGGAGTCTGGAAACGCCTGAAGATGCGCGCCAGAGAGCCTTTCTGGTTGCACCGCAGCGGGTCCATCGCTAAACCTGGCCAAACTCCAGGCGCTTGAGAAGGAACTCCAGACGTTCCGAGAGGGAGGCGGTTGCTGAAGCTCTTCGACGAATTCACCGCGCGGTAGCGCGGCTGATGCCGACGCGGCGCGGGGTGTGAGCTGAACGACTTTGTCAGCAGTCCCTCTGCAAGACCTACGAAAATCGCAGTTCCGCAACCTACTACGATTCCTCACGAGAGATCGATCTTTCTGGAACATTTCGCATCGCATTGCGGCTTGCATTCTGCCTTTCATAAGACAGCGAGTTGAATCCGAAAACGACGGAGTATCTGTATGCTGCAGCAAATTATAGAGGAAATAAGAAACAGCAGTTTTCTCTCACCATGGCTCATTGCCCCATCGATCTTTTTCTTGTCGGTTATCGTCCTGCTGATAATGAAAAAATCGACCCTCGCGATTGTCCGCGCCCGCGTCGCTGGAAACACGAGTTGGGTTTGGGCGGAAACGTTCATCGAGGCACTTTCGCCGGCGCTGACAGTCGCAATTTTCGCGGGCAGCGTTGCATTCTTGGATCGCATGCTGCCGCTTTCGCCCCGATCGGACCGTATCTTTGATGTCGCGGTGACAGGCGCCCTCATCTTAGCTCTGATCATCTTTGTCGATCGCATCAGCCGCCGCTTAGTCGAGCGCTTGGCGCTACGGTTCTCCGTCGTGCAGGGGGCGCTGGGCCTATTTCAGGGCGGCGCGCGCGGGGTGATTATCGGGCTCGGAGTGCTGATCTTTCTGGACAGCGTTGGGATTTCGATTACACCCCTGATTGCTTCACTAGGAGTCGGGACCTTGGCTGTTGCTCTGGCTCTCCAAGACACTTTGGCCAACCTGTTTGCCGGCGTTTATATGATCGCGGAAAAGCCAGTGGAGGCTGGTCATTTCGTGAAACTGGAGAGCGGTGAACAGGGACACGTCATCAGGGTGGGCTGGCGCAACACGCGCATCAGGATGCTGAACGACACTGTGGTGGTGGTGCCGAACAGCAAGCTTGCGAGCAGTGTCATCACGAATTTTAGTCTGCCGAACCATGAATTTGCGGTGAGCGTGGATCTCGGGGTGGACTACGATAGCGATCTTGAACAGGTCGAACAAATCACTCTCGACGTAGCGCGCGAACTGATGACGCATTCGGACGAAGCAATATTCGGATTTGAATCGCGAATGCGCTATCACACTTTTGCCGATTCGAGTGTCAACTTCACCGTATGGCTGGGGGCACGCGATTTCGTTTCCGGAATGAAGATCAAGCATGAGTTTATTAAGCTTCTGCATCGACGTTATCGAAATGAATCTATCTCCATGCCTTTTCCAACACGCACTTTAGACTTCAGACCCAACACCATTGCCAGAATGCGAGAGCTAATCTCTACGCTAGAAAAAAGACCTGAATAGAGACGCGAGTTCAGACATACGTCGAAACCTCGCGGCTTGTCGGGGGAATAGGATCTTCTCTCGCTGTGCGCGTCGACTTTTCCAATATGCGTGTCTCGCGCGTCTTGGTCATCTTCATATTCAGGATAGTTTCACTAACGAGTACTGACCGGTTGACGCTCTCGGAAGTGGGATCTGGTACACGCTTACAGTGCTTCGGGTGGGGACCCTAAGCCATCCTGTTATGTTTCTACATCTTTATAGGGTTTCGAGTAGTTGGGTGCAGCTGAAACGATTCGGTTCTACTCTCCTCGAAGACAGATTCTATTTGGTTATGGACCACTTTAAACAAATTTACTGACAACAGCCCCCTTACATCTAATCTGTTGATAGATGGAGATATGCTTCTGTCTCTTAAGGGAAAGATCCAGTGAAAGCAGCGCAAGCTAGGTTCATTGTTAAAATCGTTGCTGGTTTTACCTTCATACCTTGCGCTCTGGCTATAGCGCAGCACTCTACGCTGGCAAGTGCCGCCCCGGTCGGAATACTTCGAGTCAAGCCCAAAAAAACTCAACTTTTAGTTGAATCTCTCCAAGTTTTCATCGAAAACCAAGGAAGGCCTCGTGACAATGTCGGGAACGCGGATCTCACGGTAATCTTTGGAAATGAGACATTACCGTTCAAGGTCGCTTGCAGCTGCACAAAAGAAATCATCGCGCCCAAGCAAAGCGTCGCAGCACTAATCGCTTTCCAGCCGACGGCCCCAGGAAAATATACCGCTACCTTCTCCATCGAGAGCGACGCTGGGAAAGGGCCCGTGAACATAACCCTGGCCCTTACGGGAATCGCCAAGGGCCAAGCGCCATCTTCATCGGCGGCAGTAGAGGGCAACTGAGCTGTCGGCAAGATTTACTCAGTCTCGATCGTCATTAAGCAACGCTTGCGAATCTCCGATGAAGGATTGCGGTCGAACATTGGCACGGCGAATGCGTAAACGGATCGGCCACACCGCAGGAGGTTGTTGAGTGACAACTTCGCTCAGCAGCGAGGGAACATTCGAACCTTTTATTCCAGCCCGTCTTGATCGACTTCCGTGGAGTAGGTTTCATTGGCTGCTGGTCATCGGGCTGGGCATCACGTGGGTCCTTGATGGCCTGGAGGTCACGCTGATGGGAGCAATCAGCGCGGTTCTTCAGCGGCCCGATGTTCTGCATTTTTCTGGCGCTCAAATTGGAGCAATCAGTTCCTGTTACCTTGCGGGCGCGGTTCTGGGCTCGCTGGTTTTCGGACATTTGACGGACAGATACGGACGCCGCACATTCTTCTTCATCAGCTTGGCAATCTATTTGTCGGGCGTAGGTCTCACCGCTTTTTCCTGGAGCTTATGGAACTTTGCGCTTTTTCGGTTCATCACCGGGACTGGTATTGGCGGTGAGTATTCGGCCGTCAATTCCGCCATCGATGAACTTATTCCCGCTCGTTTGCGAGGAAAAGTCGACCTGATCGTAAATGGTAGCTACTGGCTAGGGGCGGCTGCGGGTGCGGCATCGACCTTGATTATTCTTAACCCGCGGATTCTGCCTCTGCAGATCGGATGGCGCGTCGGATTCGGTGCCGGCGCGATCATCGGAATCGCAATCCTATACTTGCGCAAGTTCATTCCCGAAAGCCCGCGCTGGTTGATGACGCACGGGCAGCTGGATGCCGCGGAAAAGACGGTGCGCCACGTTGAACAGACCGTTGCGCAGGAAAGCCGACAACGGCTAGAAGCGCCGCCGCAAGGCTCTACGATCAGGATTCACGAGCGCCATCGGTTCGGGCTGATCGCGATCCTGACGCCAATTGTAACCATGCTGCGAAGCCGTTCTGTGCTGAGACTTTCACTGATGATCGCGCAGGCCTTTGTTTACAACGCAATGCTTTTTACCTATGCGCTCGTGCTAGCGCGCTTTTATGGCTGCCGGCCAACCGCACTGGAGTTTACCTCCTGCCCTTCACATTCGGGAACTTCCTTGGTTCATTAGTGCTGGGACACTTCTTCGATACGATCGGTCGCCGCCAGATGATTGCCGCGACCTTTGCGATCGCGGGTCTGCTGCTGGCACTCAGCGGATATTTGTTTTGGCGCGACGCCTTGACGGCCACTAGTCAGACTGTCCTGTGGACCGTCATGTTTTTTCGCTTCCCCGGCGGGTAGTTCGGTATACCTCACCGTGAGTGAGATTTTCCCGCTCGAGATGCGCGCGCTTGCGATAGCGATTTTCTATTCGGCCGGCACTGCGGTGGGCGGCGTCGTGGCGCCGTGGTTATTCGGCCGTCTTATTGATAAGGGTTCCAGGCTCGATCTGTTTGCCGGTTATATCGTCGCCTCGACGCTGATAATCGGCGCAGCGATCATCGAAATCGTTCTTGGCATCGCCGCCGAACGAACCAGTCTCGAGAAAATCGCCCCTCCGCTGTCATCAGCGGCTTGAACTGGCAGCGGTGGTTGCCGCTGGCAGAGCAATACTTCTGGTTGGTGGAGGTCACGTTTCCACGGGGTGGATGGATTCGGCTGCAGCCGGATGCGGACGAATCGCTATTCGGTAACCGGCGCGGCGGGACACGACCATCGAAGAATGGGTTCGGCCCTTAAGTTCCCTCACCGCCAAGAATGTTCGTCGCGAGTCCCGCCTATCCGTGCCGCAGCCATGCACCCCTCAAGTAGCGGGGATAACCGACCCTTGAAACGTGATGCTCGAATTTTAATCGCAACGTCAATCCCCAAAGAAATAGCGCGTTTGATGAATCGGTGGCTCAGCTGGCCGAACCCGCTGTGCACGAGTTGTGGAGGACGAGGAGAAATTGTTTAAATTGCGCATGAACGAGCCCTACATCGTTGAGTAACATGTAACGCACGAATGATCTTAATCAAAAATGGATTTGAAGACCGCGTGCGAATGCGAGGTGACCCATGATCCTTGGGAGTTGTCAGTGCGGCGGAATCAGGTTCGAGATTGAGAAAGTCACTGCGATGACGCACTGCCATTGCTCGGTGTGTCGCAAAACGACCGGCGCCTCGTTCGCGACCTTCGCGCACGTGCGTTCGGCGCGATTCAAGCTGCTGAGTGGCGAGGACCTCATCAATCCTGGCCACGAATGGAAGCCCGGTCACGCGAGAAGCTTCTGCGGCCGATGCGGTTCTCCGGCGCCAAAATTCGTCGAGGCGACCGGCATGGTGAGCGTTCCGGCGGGACTGTTCGACGGCGACCCGGGCGTGCGCCCATCTATGCACGTTTTCACGTCGTCCAAGGTTTCCTGGGTCGATCTCAATGACGCTCTTCCCAAGCACGAGAAGTGGGTGCCGGGCTTCGTCCCGCGCGACCTGACGTGATTCCAAAGGTTCTCGGATCGAGGTGTGATCTTCAACCCAGACCGCTCTACAAGAGCGGCCATCGTCGCCTCGGAGATGAATTGATACGCGCGGGCAGGCGATAGCCCTGTTGGTCCCATGGGCGCAATCCGCGGTGAATCGAATGTCCTCCTGAACCCCTGCTCACTCAGATTTTCAAAAAGTCAAATTCGGCGACCCCCTGGCGGTTCTTTTGATACACGAATGTTCCGCCAGTAGCACCCCGATGGCCGCCATTCTCCAAGAGCGGCTCTTCTCAACTACTTTATTTCGCGAATCTCGTCCGTTGCCGCAGGTCGAATTGCCCAGGGGCGGACGGTTCGGGTTCCTGGGAGGGAACCTGGGAGAGCGCTCTTCCTTACAGACGCCTAGCCCGCCAGCCTTTCGGCAGCCGTTCGTCCGGCGTCGGCCGTCTGGGTGAGAAAGGTAGCCAACACCTTGAGTTCTGCCTCCCCGTAATCGGCGCAAATCTCATCAATCAAGGTGTTCATTCCTGCATAGAGTTGCATCAGTTCTGCGATGCGATGGCGTAGCGGCCTCACAACGACGGCCCGCCGATCGGAGGCGTCACGGCCGCGTGCTACCCAGCCGCCGCGTTCGAGGCGGTCGAGTATGCCGGTGATCGTGGCGGGGTGGAGACCGGCGTGCCGGGCCAATGCGCTCGGGCTCAGCGGACCGCGAAGGGCGATCAGGTCGAGACAGTCGAGGTCCACATCGTTCAGGTCCAGGTGCGCGCCCACGCGATAGTTGAGCAGCGAGAGTTGAACTCTGAGCTCTCGCAAGGAGCGCTTGATCGCGGCCTTCAGGCGGCGCCTGGGTGTGGACGCGGATGAAGTTGATAATACGGGTTTCATATGATATTGATGTCGTATATTTTGATATGCGGATAATTTTTACCATGGTTCGTCGCACCATGCTCGCCCAGGGGCTTCCAGCTGACGTCCCCGGCAGGCTGCTCGGCTACCTCGCCGATCACGTTAAAGGCCAAGGCCTTCGTCGGCGGCGATAGAGGAAATTCTAGGGCGCCAGGCACTGCCCTTTGTCCAGTGGGCGATCGACCACGCGGCTGTCTTTCGAGGTTAAACCATTCAGATTCACGCGGTTGCGGTTCGCCCGTTGAACTCTATCGTTGGTGGAGGAAGAAATGAAACTTACGATTTTTGCCGCCACTGGTGGCATTGGCCGCCAGATTCTCGATCAAGCTCTTCTTGCCGGTCATGACGTCACAGCGGTCGTACGAAATCCGGACAAGCTCTCGGCTAGAAAGATACGGGTTGTCGCAGCGGACCTAAAGGATCCTGACCCAGCAACCCTAGATACCGCCGTCCGCGGCGCCGACGCGGTGCTGTCCGGGCTTGGACCGCGGTCGTTGTCCGAGGCAGGGGTCGCGTCGCAGGGTACCAGGGCTATGGTCCAGACAATGAAGGCTGCGAAAGTCCGGCGCATCGTGGTTGTTAGCGCCGCTCCGATCGGAACCGTGCCTTCCCCAGGCCGCCCCAACCCGCCGAAGCACGATGCCGGCGACGGCTTCTTTATGCGCAATCTGTTCAGTCCGCTGACAAAAACCGTTCTCAAAACACACTATGCAGATCTCGCCCTGATGGAGGACATAGTGCGAGACAGCTGCCTCGACTGGACCATCGTCCGACCGCCGCGTTTGACCAATAAAGTACTCACCGGCACTTACCGTACTGCATATGGGCGGAATCTCCCGGGAGGAGTCACGATTTCGCGCGCCAACGTCGGGCACCTTATGCTTCGAGTCCTCAAGGAGCCTGAGACCATCAACCAGGTTATCGGAATTGCTAACTGATGATCAGGTGGAGCGTTGCCGCCGCTGGAGAAATCCGGATTCCAGCGCGACGTATTCCTTCAGGGTCTCGTTCCAAATCGTACGAGAGATTTTCTCGGGGTGACGCCGTCTCGCCGGGCAACCGCGAGGTAGATCGCAAGCGGAATCGGCGCCGTTGCGTTAATCGTGAAGGATGCGCTGACTTTCTCCAAGGCATTGGCGTCGAAGACGCTCTCCATGTCGGCGAGCCTTTCGATCGCAAGATCGACCCGGAAGAGAGAAATCTGAAAATTACCGGTAGCTTTTCGTGAGATGCTCGTAGCTTCTGTGCTTAACTTTTGCACCCTTGTAGGATTGCGCCGGAACTTGAATGGTCAGAGAGTCGAAGTTGAACTGCTCGAGGAGCCTGCTCTTCTTTCCGCGTTGAGCTCCGAGTTGCGCAATTTTGGCGACCTGCTTACTTGCGATCGATGTAAGGATTCGCGCGAGCTGATTGGTGCAATCTTAGTGGTTCCTGCCGCTGGCGCGTCTTGAGCATTGTGTGGCCCCTGCCTTCAACAAATGCCAAAATCGCTCGGCCGCGTGGTGTAAAAACCCGCCCGTTATCCGGCCATCGTCAATCCGCCGCTAACGCTGATCACTTGTCCGGTCACGTAGTCTGCGTCGGGTGAGACCAGAAACGCCACCGCCCCCGCCAGGTCCTCGGGCTGGCCGAGCCGGCGAAAGGGGATGCCGCGCGACATCGCCTCCAGCACGCCTTCGCGGCCGGCCATTGCTTCGCGCAGCAGCGCGGTCTCGGTCGGACCGGGACACACCACGTTGACGTTTATCTGGTTGCGTGCAAGCTCGCGCGCGAGGGTTTTTGAAAACCCGATGATCGCGGCTTTGCACCCCGAGTAAACCGCTTCGCCGGTCGATCCAACCCGCCCGGCGTCCGAAGCAATCGAGACGATTTTTCCGCTCCCGCGAGCCTGCATTTTCGGAGCGATCGCGCGGCAGCAGTTGAGTACGCCGCGATAGTTGATCGCGATGATCTTCTCCCAGGTTTCCGGTGCGCTGTTGACGAAGGGCTCGAGCTTGTCCCACCCCGCGTTGTTCACCAGAATGTCGATCGGCCCGAGCTCTCGCTCGACCGTAGCGGTGGCCGCGGTCGCGTCTTCGAATTTGCTGACGTCAAGCTTGACCGCGATAACTTTTGCGCCGGTGCTTTGAATTTCACCGGCAGTTTTTTGCGCGGTGTCGACTTGCACGTCCGCGATTGCCACCACGGCGCCCTCCGCCGCAAGCCGCGTGGCGATGGCACGACCAATTCCCTGGGCCGCACCGGTCACGATGGCCACTTTGTCTTTAAGCCTGCTGATCCCAGACGCCATCTCGGTTCCCCTCAGCGGGCGATCCATCCGCCGTCGATTACGAATGGTGCACCCGTAGCAAAGGGAGCGTCGTCGCTGGCGAGGAACAGGGCGGTCCGGGCGATTTCCTCGGCTTTACCGATCCTGCCCAGCAACGAAAGGCGATCGTTCGCCTGCGAGGTGACGCCTCCTTGTTCGGACACGCGCCCCACCATTGGGGTGTCAATTACCCCTGGGCAAATACAATTGACTCGGATCTTGTAGCGCCCGTACTCGATCGCTCCGACCCGAGTCAGGGCTATGACGCCCGCCTTGGCTGCGCAGTATGCGGCCGCGCCTTTGATGCCGACGATTCCGGCGACCGACGCGGTATTGATGATCGCTCCACCACCGCGTTTGATGAGATGGGGCAGGGCATATTTCATTCCGAGCCACACCCCGCGGAGATTGATTGAGATGACCCGATCAAACGCTTCCTCGCTGAGCTGAGCGAGAAAGCCGCCTTCGCCCTCGATGCCGGCGTTGTTGTACTCGATGTCCAGTCCGCCATAGCGACGGGCGGTCTCATCGCACATCGAACGTGCGTCTTCCGAATTGGATACGTCGACGCGCATCGCGAATGCGTCACCACCCTCCCGGACGATTGCCGCGGCGGTTTCCTGCGCTGACGCCTCGTTGATATCGACGGCCGCGACCTTGGCGCCCTCGCGCGCGAACAGCGATGCGGCGGCGCGGCCCATTCCCGAGCCAGCCCCGGTAATCAAAGCGACTTTCCCGGCAAGTCTCATCACGCTATCTCCGTGGGCGAATCGTTCTGAGATGCGACGATAGCGCATTCGCCGCCCGACCGGTTAGCGTGCGGTCACCGGGCTTTCGAGTATTAGTGTCTTTGACTACAAAGAAATCAGTGTGCGAGAACCTAGCATGCGCTTTGACGGAAAAGTTGGAATTGTGACGGGCAGCGGATCGGGAATCGGACGTGCGACGGCTATCGGATTCGCGGCGCGCGGCGGAACTGTCGTTATCGCCGACATCAATGAGGAAAATGCCCGGAAGGTCGAGCGCGAAATCATCGACGCCGGCGGGCGCGCCAGCGCGATGTCGGTCGACGTGACCAAACCGGCGGACATCGAGCGCATGATCGCGGATGCCAACCGCCGCTTCGGGCGAATCGATTTCCTGCACAACAATGCCTTCGGGCTGCCGGCTACCGCCCAAACCAGCACCCAGGCCGCCGGACGGCTCGCCGACGTTGAGGAGTCAGTGTGGGCTTACATGATAGAGGTCGGACTGACCGCGGTCTGGCGAGCGATGAAGCGCGTGCTCCCGGTCATGCGTTCACAAGGCTCGGGTGCCATCGTGAATACCGCGTCAATTTCCGGACTGCGCGCCGACTATGGCATTGCCGCCTATAACGCCGCTAAGGCCGGGGTGATCAACCTTACGCGCGTAGGTGCGATCGAGTATGCGCGCGATGGAGTGCGGGTGAACTGCATCTGCCCGGGCGCCATCGATACGCCGCTGCTCGCACCCGCGCTGGAGCAGCCCGGGTTCGCGCAGCGGTTTTACGAGACGATTCCGATGGGACGGCTCGGCAAGCCCGAGGAAATGGCAAATGTCGTCCTGTTTCTCGCGTCTGACCTCGCGTCGTTCGTGACCGGCGCCGCGTTCGTAGCCGACGGCGGTCAGACCGCCAAAACTGGCAGTCCCTCATTCATGCCCGAATAGGCTTCACCATTTGGGGATCGAGTGCCGCGACGGCTGGCGGGCCGGTGCGCCGGAGATAGACGAAGTCGTGCTCGGCGTGGACGGGGGCTAGCCACTCCGGACATTGTTGTTGACTAGGTACTAAAGGTCGTCGCCCCCGGATCCTTCGCCGCTGTCGTCGAAATCGCCGCCCGACTCCATCTCTTCCATTGCTTCATCGAAGTCGTCGCCGCTGAAGTCCTCGCCCATCTCTTGGCCCATTTTTTTCATCATCTTGGCGACGCTTCGCGGATCGTTCTCGTCGAAGTTTCCGAGCTTGGATGGATCGGAGAGAGAATCAAGCCGCTGCTCCTCGCTCTTGGGCATCGCAAAGCGCGACATAAGCTTCTTCATCTTGCTGCCGCCGCAGTGTTTGCATTGTGCGCGCACCCGTTCGCTGACGCGGGTGGTTAAAACGCTCGTGCGTCGATGACAGTCCTGGCATTCGTATTCGTAGATTGGCATGGGTTCTCTTGAACTACTCTGCGACTATTTCGCTCGATTTCAAGGGGGTCAAACATGCGATCGACAAGGGGCCGCGTCACCGCAATAGCCCCGGCCTAAGGGGGAATACGAAAGAGCATCCGGGTATTGGTGGTCGTCACCGCGCCGACCAGCTCGCGCCTTACATTGAGGGTCGAAGCCACCGCATCAACCGTCTCTACGATCATCGCGGGTTCAGTCGGCCGGTTTTCAAACCGACCGCCATGTGGCCACGGGCCGTCGGTTTCAAGCAACATGCGTCCCAAGGGGACCATCTTCGCCAGGTGTTTGTCGCGATCCCGGTAGGCGACTTCGGGGGTGAGCGAAATGAAGTAACCTGCTTCCAGGATGGCATAGGTGGTTGCATCGTCGGATTTGTGCCAATGAAATACGGCGCGGCGAACTTCGGCTTCCCTGAGGACTCTCAGCGCCTCACGCGCGCTGTCGTGCGGGGCGTGAATGATCATCGGGAGATCTGCCTCAACCGCAGCGCGGGCAAAGCGCGCGAGGTTACGCGCCGCACTTGCAAGCCTGCTGGGCTCCCGGGCCTGCTCCCCATACCAGGGCATCCCGACTTCGCCGACTGCGCAGAGCAGAGCGCGCTCAGTTCGAATCAGGGTTAGAGCCTCTTCCAGGTCAGAATCGGTCAGCTCGAACCGCTCGGGGTGATATCCGCACGAAGCATAGACCACTTGCGGATACCGCTGCGCGAGATCAAGTACGCGCCGGTTCGAGGTCCCCCCTGTTCCCGGCGTGACCATTGCCGTAACGCCCGCTTCAAGAGCGCGCTTGATTGCGCTGGACGGGTCGGCATACTGGTCTGCGTCAAGATGAACGTGGCTATCGATCATCCAATAGATCTCAGGCTGCGAGCGCCGATGCGTTTTGGCGCCCAGGGCAAATCCTACCTTACGCGTGCGCCTCACGCGTAGCGAAGACCGATGAGCGGTCTGCAGTTGATGTGGCGCAACACCCGCATGGTGGTGTTGTGCGCTATCTCAGCAGCGCTGTATGCCGCGGTGCTGGTGCCGTTCAAGGTCGTTCCGCTGATTCCGGGCGTCACCGAGCTGCGCCCGGCCAACGCGATTCCAGTGGTATGCTCGTTTCTCTTCGGACCCGCGGCGGCATGGGGTAGCGCGATCGGCAACATGATTGGCGATTTCTTTGGTGGCGCCTCGCCCGGAGACATCTTCGGGTTCTTCGCCAACCTGGTCTACGCGCTGATTCCGTTCAAGGTGTGGGAGACGATAGGAGGCGGGCAGAGCCCGGTTCCTCGCACGCCACGTGCGGCTGCGAAGTACGGCTTCGCCTGCTTGGTCGCCAGTGTCTTGTGTGCTGACCTGGTGGGATGGGGCGACAACGTGCTTGTGATTCGGCCTTTCGCGATGCTCGGCAACGTGATCATCCTCAACAACATGGTTTCGGCCGTGGTCCTGTCACCGTTCATTCTTGCCGCT
>Ga0126378_10002352_pt1 | contig 14003 bp, 12 predicted proteins | sample PanSoiMetPlot_23_FD_92587 | JGI IMG/M metagenome (GOLD analysis project Ga0126378, IMG submission 92587) | Tropical forest soil microbial communities from Panama - MetaG Plot_23 | ecosystem: Environmental > Terrestrial > Soil > Tropical forest > Bulk soil | place: Panama | collected 2016-02-17 | reverse complement strand
TTGCGTCTCACCAGACATAGGTTGTCGCTGTGACGGATTTGATACTCAGCAAGCCCTTGCCGCCTGCAACGGATGCTGTCACCGCGGCGGCGGAAGGTGCGGAGACGGCGACGATCCCCTCGGCCGATTGTCCAGAGGGTACCTGTAGAGAGAGCAAGCTGGCTACGGGGCGCTCATGTTTCCCTCACAATTCGCCGATTCGCGAGGCCGCGTAGCCGACCACGCGCGGATCGAGGACTAGAAACGGCAGATAAGGTTGAACTCGATCTCTTGAAGGGTTTCACCGAAGCAAAGAAATTTTGCGCGACCTGCCATCACAGGTTCATAGGCAGGCCGTTTAGCACCCTGCTAAAATCTTGACGCTATGAAAGCTGCCGACTCGCCGTTCGGGCCAAAGACACTGGCGGAGGTTCCCGCGGCACCGCTGACCCTTGAGGGCTTTGGCATCCTGCACCAGATGTTCCGCCTACGCCGCCAGCCCTGGCGCGCGATGCCGGAATCGCAGCGCCGCCAAATGGTTGACGATGCGGTCAAAGCCTTCACCGCGATGGCGTCGCGCGAGGACGGCGAAAGCGCGCTCTTCGCGGAGCTGGGACACAAGGGCGACCTGGTGGTCATTCACTTCCGTCGCACCTTCGATGAGCTGAATGCGGCGCAGATAGCTGTGGGAGCGCTGCACCTGAGCGACTATCTCGAACCCACTACCTCGTATGTTTCGGTGATCGAGATCGGGCTGTACGAGGCCACCGTCGCGCTTCATGCACGGCTGGCCGATGAGAACATCCGACCGCGCACGCCGGAATGGCAGCGGGCAGTAGATGCGGAACTCGCAAGCCAGCGACATAAGATCGCATCGCGCCTTTATCCGAAGATCCCCAGTCGGCGCTACCTGTGTTTTTACCCCATGGACAAGAAGCGCGAGGGCGAGCAGAACTGGTATCGCCTGCCGATGGAAGAGCGCCGCCGCCTCATGCACGACCACGGAATGGTCGGACGCCGGTTCGCCGGCGAAGTGACTCAGATAATTTCGGGTTCGATCGGTTTCGACGATTGGGAATGGGCCGTGGATCTGTTTGCCGACGATCCGTTGGTCTTCAAGAAGCTCGTGTACGAAATGCGCTTTGACGAAGCGAGCGCGTCATACGCCAGGTTCGGTCCGTTCTATGTGGGAATCCGGTTGGCTGCGGCAGACCTGCACAAAACTCTCGCCGTCTGATCCCATATCCGCGAGGTCTGCGGAGTCCCTGAATCCAGATCTCCAGGAGCAACGCGATGATCACCCCGGGCGACGATTTCCCAATTCATCAGACCCCTGAGCCGGTGCAGCAGGTTTTTACCAGCGATCGCAACTTTTACGATCGATTTTTCTTTAACGGTTATTGGCGTGATGGCGAGCCCTATTTCTCGGTGGCGATGGGCATTTACCCTAACGTCGGGATAATCGACGCCGCCATGAGCGTGATTGCGGGCGGCACCCAGCACTGCGTGCGCGCGTCGCGGGTACTCGGTGCGGACCGACTGGACACTCGCGTCGGACCGATCTCGATTGAGATCGTACGTCCGACCCGAACGACGCGGGTACGGGTAGATCATACGGAGCTCAAGGCGGACCTGACTTTCGAGGCGCGCGTCAATCCCATCGAAGAGCCGCGCTTCACGCGACGCGCCGGCCCGCGAACCGTGATGGACCTGACGCGTTTTACTCAGCATGGCAGCTATTCCGGGACCCTCGCCGTGGCCGGGCATAGATTCGAGGCCTCCCCATCGCAGGTGTGGGGTTCGCGGGATCGTTCATGGGGCGTGCGCACCCTGGGACCGGCGGATCCTCCGGGGGTTCCCTCTACCGCCGCACCGCAATTTTTCTGGCTTTGGTCTCCAACCAACTTCGAAGATCTGTGCACCCATTTCGACGTGAATGAGAACTCCGACGGTTCGCGCTGGCACGAGTTTGGAGCCGTGGCCAAAGCCGAGATGGCTGCTGCCGCGGAGCTGGCAACAGCGGTGGATTGGCAGGTCAACTACCTTCCCAACACTCGCCACGCGCGCAGCGCGGACATTATGCTCACGGTACAAGGCGTGCAGACCCGCATCGAACTCGAGACGCTTTACAACTTTTATATGCACGGCATCGGCTACGGACACCCGAAGTGGGGACACGGGATGTACGTCGGCGCCGATGCATCGACCTATGAGTCGTTCAAAGTCAGTGAGGTGGATCAGACGCAGCCACTCAATCAACACATCCAGGCCGTGTGCCGCGCAAGGTCAGGTTCCCGTGAAGGAATGGGAATTTTGGAAATGCTCGTAATCGGAGCCCACGAAAAGAGCGGCCTTAAGAGCCTGCTCGACATGCATCCCTAGGTAAAGTTAAGGCGTCATATCCGCGCGGGACGCATCTCGGCTTGCCTGAGGTCGAGATCCTGCCAAGATGCGGCGGGACCTACCAACTCCGCTCTTTGGCGCAGTTCGCCTCAGCCACGCAGCTTATCGAATATGCGATTGACGAACCCTGCCGCTTTGGGCGCCTCGGGAGGGGCGGGCGGCTCCTTGCCGTCGCGGAGCGCCTCGAAAATCGCCTCCACTTCCCCGTCGACCGGGAAGCGGCCGGTCCTGGCCTTCGAGAAAACGAGCGCGTCATTGACGAGAACGTCGAACTGACCGGTCGAGCCGGGCGTGATTTCGGTAGCTTCGCCAAACCGCCCTTCGAGTGACGCAGCCAAACTGGCCGCGCGAGGTTTGTACCCTCAAGCAGAGCAGTAGAGAATCTTGGTCGCCATGGTGCGAGCCTACCCCGATCCGCGGCACGGCTCAAATCTCGCTGCCCGACAAAATCTGAATACTACAGCGTATTGACGGGTTGGTACTCGCCAAACACTTCACGCATTGCATCGGCAATTTCGCCCAGCGTGCACCACGAACGGACCGCGTCGACGATTGTGGGCATGACATTTGACCCGTCGCGCGCTGCGGTCTCCACTTGCTTTAGTGCCCGTGCTGCCTTGGCCGAGTCGCGCTGGGCGCGTACCCTGGCGACGCTTCGCTTCTGCTTCTCTTCGAGCTCGGGATTCACTTTCAGGATGTCGGTGGGCAGCTCATCGCCGGAAGTGAACTGGTTGACGCCCACGATGATTCGTTCCCTGGTCTCGATCTCGCGCTGGTAGAGATAAGCGGCATTCTGAATCTCGCGTTGCAAATAGCCTCGCTCGATCGCGGCTACAGCGCCGCCGAGATCGTCGATCTTCGAGAGATATTCGGAGGCCTTCTGTTCGAGCTGCTGGGTCAGGCTTTCGAGCAGGTACGAACCGCCCATCGGATCGATGGTGTCCGCGACGCCTGACTCATATGCGATCAGCTGCTGCGTCCGTAACGCCAGCAGCACCGAAGACTCGGTCGGCAGCCCCAGCGCCTCGTCTCGCGAGTTGGTATGCAGCGATTGCGCGCCGCCCAGGACGGCGGCGAGCGCCTGTAGGGTCACGCGAACGACGTTATTGTCGACCTGCTGTGCGGTGAGGGTTGCGCCGGCGGTCTGCGCATGAAAGCGCATCATCGTCGAGCGCTCGTCCTGCGCCCCAAACCGTTCCTTCATGATGCGCGCCCACATTCGGCGCGCGGCGCGGAACTTTGCAATTTCCTCGAAGAAGTTGTTGTGAACGTTGAAGAAAAACGACAACCGGCTCGCGAAGCTGTCAACCGTCAGTCCCGCCTTGAGCGCCGCATCCACGTAGGCGATGCCGTCCGCGAGTGTAAAGGCCAGTTCCTGGGCAGCGGTCGAACCTGCCTCGCGGATGTGGTAGCCGGAAATGGAAATCGTGTTCCAGTTGGGGACTTGTTTCGAGGCGAAGCTGAAGATGTCGGTTATGATCCGCATCGAGCCGCGCGGCGGGTAGATGTAAGTCCCGCGCGCGATGTATTCCTTCAACAGGTCGTTCTGAATCGTCCCGTTGACCTTGTCCCACCCCACCCCTCGCCGCTCCGCCACGACCAGATAGAGCGCGAGTAAGATCGCTGCGGTCGCGTTGATCGTCATCGAGGTTGAGATCTTGTCCAGCGGTAGTTCCTCGAGCAGCGTTTCCATGTCGGCAAGCGAGCAGATCGAAACCCCGACCCGGCCGACTTCGCCACCGGCCAGCGGATGATCAGCATCGCGCCCCATCTGGGTCGGCAGGTCGAAAGCCACCGAAAGCCCGGTTTGCCCTTGCTCGAACAGGTAGCGATAGCGGCGATTCGATTCTTCTGCGGTGCCGAAGCCGGCGTACTGGCGCATGGTCCAGAGCCGCCCGCGATACATGGTCGGTTGAACGCCACGGGTGAAGGGATACTCGCCTGGAAACCCGAGGTCGCGGGTGTAGTCAAATCCGTTGGAGTCGGTGGGATCGTAGACCTGATTGATTTCGATTCCTGAGGTGGTGGAAAACTGCTTCTTGCGTTCTGCGCCGCGCTTGAGTGCCGGGGCAAGCTTGCGCTCCTCCCAGCTCTTGCGCGCGCTCGCGATCGGGGTGCGGTCGTCGTCTGTCATGATGGTTACTCGATTACCAGCAGCAGTTCGCCCTTCTCCACCGTCTGGCCCGCCGCCACCTTCACTTCAACAACCTTACCAGCCTTGGGGCTCTTAAGCTCATTCTCCATCTTCATCGCTTCGACGATGATCACGCCCTGATTGGCGGTCACCTCATCTCCGGTCGCGACCAGCACGTTGACCACCCGACCCGGCATGGCGGCCTTTATCTCAGCACGTCCGCTGACCTCCCGTGGTCCTTTGCGCGCCCGCAGGGCATGACGGGCGGCATCGATCAAAGTCACTCGTGTCGCACCGGCGCGGGATGCGACAACGATCTCTTCCCCTTCACGTACCAGGTCGAAATCGAACGAGCGGTTGTTCAGGATGATTGACACCGAGGCCGGTCCGACCCGACGCAGGTCGGCTTCGAAGCGCTGGGCGCCGAAGCTGATCGCGTAGGTTTCCGCCGAGAGCTCCTCGACCTCAACTTCATGCTCCGCGCCCTCAATGGTCGCGATGTAACGCACCGCCGCTTTATCTCCTCAACATGTCAAGCCGTCCGAAGGTACGCCACGCGGAACCGCGATCGCGCCCGGGGCCGGCAGCGGCCGGTCCTTGCGCGTGATTGGTGTTGCGCTGCAGCGCGACAGCTGCCAGCAGCATCGCAGCGGTACGCGCGGAATCGGCGTCCGGGGCGGGGCCCGCGTCCGGATGATACTCACGGCCGATGAAACTCGTGTCGAAATTGCCGGCCAGGAATTGCGGATGGTTCACGATCCAGCGATGAAACGCGAGATTGGTCGTCAACTCGCCCGCGATCACGAATTCGCCCAGCGCCCGGCGCATGCGGTCGATTGCCTGCGCGCGATCGGTACCCCACGCCGCGAGCTTAGAAATCATCGGATCGTAGAAAATGGGAACCTCGGCGCCCGGATAGACGCCCGCATCATTGCGGATACCGGGTCCGTCGGGGAACCGTAACGTCTCGATCTTTCCGGGCGCGGGCACGAACCCGGCCGCCGGGTCCTCCGCATAGATGCGGCACTCAATCGCCCATCCACGCTGGGTAATCTCGCTCTGCTTAAAGGGCAGCAGCTTGCCCGCCGCGATTTCTATCTGGGTCCGCACCAGGTCGATGCCGGTGACCATCTCGGTGACCGGATGTTCAACCTGGATGCGGGTATTCATTTCCAGGAAATAGAAGTTGCGGTCCGCATCGGCGAGAAATTCGATGGTTCCCGCACTGCGATAGTTGACTGCTTTGGCCGCCTGCACCGCGACCTCACCCATCCGCATGCGCATGGCCGGCGTGACGAATGGCGAGGGAGACTCCTCAACCACCTTCTGATTACGGCGCTGGATAGAACACTCACGCTCGAAGACGTGAACCGTGTTCCCCTTGTGGTCCGCCAGCACCTGCATCTCGATGTGTCGCGGATTGCGTACGAATTTCTCCACGTAAAATCGCCCGTCACCGAACGATGATTTTGCCTCGCTGGATACGGTGCGCACTACCGAGGCCAGGTCGCGGTCGGCTTCCACCAGCCGCATCCCTTTGCCTCCGCCACCAGCCGCGGCCTTGATCATGATAGGAAAGCCGATCTTCTTGGCGATCGCGCGGACTTCCGCCTCGGTCTCCAGCGTCCCCGGGGAACCGGGCACCACTGGCACGCCGGCCGCCGCCATCAGCTTGCGCGCTTCAACTTTGTCCCCCATCTTTTCGATCGCTTCTGGGGGCGGGCCGATCCAGACGATGCCGGCTTTCTCGACCGCGCGCGCAAAGCGTGCGTTCTCCGAAAAGAATCCGTAGCCCGGATGAATCGCGTTAGCACCGGTGCGCTGGGCGGCATCCAGAATGCGATCGATTTTCAGATAGCTTTCGGCCGCCGGCGCAGGACCCACCAGCACCGCCTGATCGGCTTCGCGCACATGCAGTGCCGCGCGGTCCGGTTCCGAGTAAACCGCGACCGACTCCAGGCCAAGATCGCGGCACGCCCGGATTATGCGGACCGCGATTTCGCCGCGGTTGGCAATCAGCACTCGTTTAAACATTTGATCTCGGGAGCTCTCGACCTCAGGTCTTTGCGGGACCGGTGTGAAACCGGGTGATGACATTCGGCCTCACAGCGGAATATTGCCGTGTTTGCGCGGCGGATTCTTGTCGCGCTTGTTTTCCAGCGCCTTCAGCGCCGAGATAACCCGCGGACGCGTGTCACGCGGCATCAGTACTTCATCGACGTAGCCCAGTTCGGCCGCCTTGAAGGGGTTGGCAAACTTCTGACGGTACTCGTCGATCAGGCGGCTACGTTCCTCCGCCTTCATTTCATTTCGATTGAGGATGTTGATCGCCTGATCAGGGCCCATGACCGCGATTTCGGCGGTCGGATATGCGAAGTTAAGGTCTCCCCGGATATGCTTCGATGACATCACGTCGTAGGCACCACCGTAGGCTTTGCGCGTGATCACCGTGACTTTGGGAACCGTCGCTTCACAGAACGCATAGAGCAGCTTGGCGCCGTGCCGGATGATGCCGCTGAATTCCTGCGCGGTGCCGGGCAGAAAGCCGGGGACATCGACGAATGTAACCAGCGGAATGTTGAATGCGTCGCAGAAGCGCACGAAGCGCGCCGCCTTCACCGATGCGTCGATATCGAGACATCCCGCCAGAAAGGCCGGCTGGTTGGCGACTATGCCGATCGAGTAGCCGCCCACCCGCGCGAAACCGACCAAGATGTTGCGCGCGAAATCTTTCTGAATCTCGAGAAAATGCCCCTCATCGACGACGCGCCGGATAATTTCGCTCATGTCGTATGGCTTGTTCGGGTTCTCGGGCACGATCGAATCGAGCTCGGGATCACGGCGGTCCGGATCATCGCCGGTGGCAACGAAGGGCGCGTCCTCGACATTGTTGGACGGCATGTAAGACAGCATCTCGCGCGCCAGCATCAGCGCACCCTGGTCATCATCCGCCTCCAGGTGGCAAACGCCGGACTTCTGTGCGTGGGTGTCCGCCCCACCCAGCTCCTGCATGGTGACGTCTTCGTGGGTCGCCGCCTTAATTACGTCGGGACCCGTGATGAACATGTACGAGGTATCGCGGACCATTAGTATGAAATCAGTCATCGCCGGCGAATACACGGCGCCACCCGCCGCCGGTCCCATGATCAGCGAGATCTGCGGAACCACTCCCGAAGCAAGCACGTTGCGCAGGAAGATGTCGGCATAGCCGGCCAGGGAGACGACTCCCTCCTGGATACGCGCGCCGGCGCCGTCGTTGAGTCCGATGACCGGACACCCGGTCTTGGTCGCAAGGTCCATCACCTTGCAGATTTTTTCCGCGAATGCCCCCGACAGACTCCCGCCAAAGACTGTGAAGTCCTGGGAGAAGATACATACGCGGCGGCCGTCGATAGTGCCATAACCGGTCACCACGCCATCGCCCGGGATCTTCTGGATGTCAAAATCGACGATCCGGTGGGTCTTGAACTTGTCGAGCTCGACGAACGAGCCGCGATCGAGAAGAAATTCAATACGCTCACGGGCCGTCATCCGGCCGTTGGAGCGTTGGCGCTTGAGCCGCTCCGCACCGCCCCCGAGCTCAGCCTGGCGCGATAATTCCTGGATGCGGTCGAGGTTTTCCTTAAGTCCCATGCTCAAATTCCGGGCAACAGAAGATGATACGGCGTGCGAACCCGCGGGCGCAACGCGAGCGCCGCAGAATAGATACCGTATGTTCATGCACGGTTAAAGGCGCCGAGAAAGCTGGGCCCCGCGGCCGATCATCAGGTTCGGGCCCATCACCCCTGCCATCAGCCCGGTCGAAACTTCGGGGGTCAGACCGCCGCGTCGGTTTCCTGATATTCGGGCGAAATCGCCTCGAGTTCCTTGCCCGCGGTCTCCGGAAGGCCGACGTACATGATCAGCGGTGCAATCATCCAGATCGTGGTCATGTAGGTGATGGCAGTCCAATGGGAGTGCGTGTATCGGAAGAGCCACCCTTCGAGCAGAAATCCGATCGCACCGCCGGTGGTTCCCGCAGCCGAAAGCGCGCTGCCGGCGGTCGATCGATGGGAGGTCGGGAACAACTCGGCGGCATACGCCGAGAAAATCGTGCTCGCCGCAGTGTCAAAGAACAACATGAGCACCCACGCCGAAACCACGCTGCGCCCCGACGCGTTGTAAATCCAGATGGTCACCAGCGGTGCGAGCAAATAACACAGTGAACCCATATGTCGACGCCCGAAGCGATCGCTGAGCCGCCCTACGATGATGTTGCCCATGATTCCGACCGCTCCCCCGATAAAGAAGAGCTTGGTGACGTCCGCCGGGGTGTAGCCATGCGCATCCTGCAGATACAGGGGAAAAAAGAATCCCGCGGGGTTGCCGCCCATATTGCCGAGAAAGGTTACGCTTAGGAGCATCAGCAGTCGCCCCGGGTAGGCGCGTAACAGCACCACGAACGGTCGTGCGACACTGGACAGCCGCTGTGCCCTGTGGGTGGCTTCCTCGAAGCGGTGGCTTTCCGGCAAGGCTCGGCGCAGCGGGATGATCAAGACCAGGGGAATCAGCGCAAGAGCATAAAGACCGCGCCACCCGTATGGGATCACGTTGACGAATCCGAACACCAGCGCCGCGATCCCGTAGCCCACCGAGGCCAGCGCCCCGAGCAGGCCGACCGTCCATCCCCGCACCCCGGCATCAACCTCCTCGACCAGAATCACCAGAGCCACGGTTGCCTCTGCGCCGGCGAACGCGCGCGACAGGACCTGGAAAATGACGAAGGTACGCTGATCGGGCGCGAGGGCGCTCAGTCCGGTGAACACCGTGTAGCCAAAGATCGTGTAGAGCAGGAGCTGGCGGCGTCCGAAGACGTCCGCGAGCGGGGTTATCAGCAAGGACAGCAGGTAGCCGAGCCTGATGAACGACGCCATCACGCTTAGCCGCCCTTCCGCGATCTTGAGTCCCTGCTGAATCTGCTTGAGCGCCAGGCTCAGCAGCGCGCGGTCGTACTGATCGAAGAATCCCGCGGTGATAGCGATCGCAAATACCCGCCATTGGCGGCGCGTGAAATCCGGGGTCCGCCCGAACGGGCCGAAGTGAATACTCCAGCGCTCTTGGTCGCGAGACGGCTCCTGCGCTAGCGCGGTCTGAGCATCACTCATGGAAGCTGCGGGCTCGGAGGATCGCGTTCACCGAATTTCCATCCTGAGGGAATCCAACCCGCGCAGAAAATACGAGCCCTTGTAGGTCAGGGGCGCCGAGGGATCCGCGAGATGGAGCTCGGGAAGGCGCCGTAGGGTTTCACCGATAGCGATCGCTCCTTCCAGCCGCGCCAGCGGTGCTCCGATACAGAAGTGCAATCCTTCGCCGAACCCCACGTGGTCACGCGGTTCGCGGGTTATATCGAAGCGATCCGGGTCGGGAAACTGTGCCGGGTCGTGATTGGCCGCCGCCAGCAGTACGAAGCATTCGGCGCCTGCCGGTATCGCAGTGCCGCCGATTTCTACGTCGGCGCGCGCGCGGCGTGAGGTCGCCTGCACCGGTCCGTCATAACGCAGCATCTCTTCGATCGCACGCGGACCGAGCGCTGGACTCCGCCGCAGCAACTCCATCTGCTCCTGATGCCGCCCGAGCGCGAGCATCCCGTTGCCAATCAGGTTGGTGGTGGTTTCGTTGCCGGCCAGCAGCAGCAGGAGGACGAAGGCAATAAGCTCCTCGGCGCTCATCGCCTCGTTATCGACGTGAGCGGCAACCAGCGCGCTGATCAGGTCGGGACCGGGCCTGGTGCGGCGCTTATCGATTTCGCGGGCGAAGTACGCGCGTAGCTGGTTGGTGATCCCAACCACGTCGTCCGGAGTCGGCTGGCCGGGGAGCGTGTTTCCGCCGGCGATGATGATGTCAGACCATTCTTTAAAGGTCTGGTAATGCTCGGGTGGAACGCCCAGCATCTCCGCAATCACCATTACCGGGAGAGCGTTGGCCAGATCGGCCATGACCTCGAAGCTTCCCCGGCGCTCGACTTCATCGAGCAGGCCGGTGGCGATTTCGCGAATTCGGGGTTCCATCTCACGAATCCGGCGGGGAGTGAAGTCGCGGGAGACGATCCGTCGCAGCCGAGTTTGCACCGGCGGATCGGAAAAGAGCATGGTTGCCGCACCGCGGAATAGTCCACGTTGCCGGAGTTCGGGACTTATCTGCTGCACGCTCGAGAACCGCGCATAGTCATGCAGGATCGCGGTTACATCTGCATAGCGCGCAACAATCACGGCGGGCTGGCCGAACAGGTCGATGGTGCGCGGAGAGCCGTTGAGCAGCGCCTGGTAATAGGGGTAAGGATTGTCGCGGAACGACTTGTCCCACGGATTGAAGTAGATTCCTGTAGATTGAGCTTCCATCCAGTGACTTCAGTCTCTTTGACTAACTCCGACCGTCCAGACCAATGGCAAGCTCGATGCCACTTTCAAAGGACGGCCTGTCTCGCAAATCCGCGACGCCAGCCGCAGTGACCGGGCTGCGTGCAGTCAGTTCGCGACCTTAACCGAATCTAATCGATCGCCATTTCCAGGTGCGCCAGGCCCCGCAAGAAGTAGGAGCCCTTGTACTTAAGCGGCGCCTCGGCATTCGCCTGACGCAATCCGGGAAAACGTTCCAGCATGGTCGCGATCGCGATCGAACCCTCCACCTTGGCCAAGCCCGAACCCAGACAAAAATGTATTCCTTCGCCGAAAGCCAGATGGTCATTCGGATCGCGCCTGATGTCGAACTTGTCGGGGTCCGAGAAGTGCGCGGGATCGCGGTTGGCGGCCGCGACCATCACGAAGACCCCGGTGCCCGCCTTGATGTCTGTGCCGCCAACATTGGTGTCGCAAATCGCGGTCCGAAAGGTGGACTGCACCGGACCATCGTAACGGAGCATCTCGTCGATCGCGCGCGGCATCAGCTCGGGTTTTTGACGCAGCAGTGCCATCTGGTCCGGATGACGACCCAGGGCGAGTGTACCGTTGCCAATCAGGTTGGTGGTGGTCTCGTTGCCGGCTAAGAGCAGCAGAATCACGAAAGCCAGCAGCTCCCCGGCATTCAAAGCTTCGCTCTGTTCATGGGCAGTGACCAGCGCGCTCACCAGGTCCTGTCCGGGCTTACCGCGACGTTTTTCTATTTGCGTCGAGAAAAACTCTCTGAGCTCGCTCATGGCCAATTTGATGTCGTCCGGCATGGGCATGCCGGGAAGCACATTGTCCGCCTCGACTATCTTGTCGGACCAGTGCTTGAAGGTCTGGTACATTTCCGGAGGTACGCCGAGCATCTCGGCGATCACCATGACCGGCAGCGTGTTCGCGACGTCCGCCATAACATCGAGACTTCCCTTGCGCTGGGCCCTGTCGACGAGCTGGGCGGCGATTTCGCGAATGCGAGGCTCCAGTTCGCGAATCCGCCGCGGCGTGAAGTCGCGTGACACGAGCCTGCGAAGACGAGTGTGCACCGGTGGATCCGCCACCAGCATCGATGGGTCTTGGCCGAAGAGGTTGTTTTGCTCTTCGAAGCCGCTGGTGGCGAGCTGCGCGCTCGAGAAATTCGCGTGATCCAGCAAAACCGCCCGGACGTCTGCGTAGCGCGCGACCAGCGCCATGTCCATCACCAGGTTGATGATTCGCGGAGGCCCTGCGAATAGCGGCCGATAGTGCGGATAAGGATTCGCGCGAAAGTTCTCATCCCATGGGTTGAAGTAAATTTCCGCAGAGTCGGTAGTAGATGGCGTCGCAGCCATGCCTATTCCTCCTTAGTGGGGACCGCCCGATGAGCGCACGGAGACGAGAATCGAGGTGGTAAATTTCTTAAGCCATGAAACTGCCCTAACAAACGCCGGCGGGTCGTCGCCGGAGTCAGAGAACAGTTCGCGCTCGAGCCCTAGCGCTTCAAGCTGGCCAAACACCAGATCGATAAGCGCGTCCAATTCCTCGTCGTGGCCTGCGGGCCAATCGAGGATCTGCGCGAAACCAAGGCGTATTTTCTCGGTGAGTCGCCGGCCGGCGGTAAGCACGAGTTCTCGCAGCGTCGGATCAGTACGACTGGCAACCACCAGTTCGAGCCAGGCGTAGAAGGTCGGTCCTTTGAACACCGGCCATAAAAGGTCGATCAGGCCCTCTAGCCGATTGACCGGATTACCGGCAGGAAGCTCGCTGGATAAGGTGCGCACCTCCTCGGCGCGCAGATCGAAAACGTACTCAAGAGCCTTTACGACCAGCTCATTCTTGGTCGGAAAGTGATGGAGCTGGGCGCCGCGCGAGACCCCCGCCCGCGCCGCTATCTCGACAGTAGTGGTTCCCGCGTAGCCCCGTTCATAGAGACATGCGACGGTCGCATCCATCAATCGTCGACGCGTCTCGGCGCTGCGTTCTTCCTGAAGGTTAGGCATTTTCAGGTCTAAGTCCTTCTACCATCATTCTTGACTGACGCAAACAGTCCTGATTGTTTTTTTCAACACCTATTTTGCAACGTCGAGGACTGCGGACTTTTTTAGCGACCGCGGAAGTTGGGACGGCGTTTCTCGAGGAATGCGCGCACGCCTTCCCGGTAATCTTCGCTGTTGAAGCACATCGCCACCAGCTCGGCGACGCCCTCGAGATCGCGCTTGCCTGAATCCTTGATGCATTCGCGAATCGTGGCTTTGGCGGCCTCGATGGTCAGTGGCGCGTTGGCCGCCATCCGGGTCACGTAATCGCGCACACACGACTCGAGCTCCCGGGGTTCCACCACCCGATTGACGAGTCCCATCGTGAACGCTTCATCGGCGTCGAACAGCCGCGCCGAGAAAAGAATATCGCGCGCGTTGGCATGACCAACCGTTTGGGTGAGCGCAATGACGCCTTCGAGGGGGTACGCCAGTCCCAGTCGTGCAGCCGGAATTCCCATCCTGGTTCCGCGCGCGGCGATGCGAATATCGCAGGCCAGCGCGACCTGGACGCCGCCTCCGATGCACACGCCCGAGATCATCCCGACGATCGGGGTCGCACATTCCAGCATCGAGTTGATCGCGCGATTGGGCGCTTCGCGGTAGTTGCGTGCCTGTGACGCATCCGAGCGCAGCGCTGGAAACTCGGAAATATCGGCGCCCGCGATGAAAGCTTCGGGCGTCGAGCCGGTTATGACGATGGCGTGGATCTCTTCGTCGCGGTCGAGCTCAGTGATCGCCTCGGGAATTCGCTGCCAGGTCCGGAGATTAAGCGCGTTGCGCACCTCGGGACGATTGAGCACGACCCATCCAATTGGTGGTTCGTGTCTGACGAGTACCGGGTCATTTGAATTTTGCTCGCTCATTGCCACGTACGCTCCCGCGATACGATTTGAAGACGGTGAGTCGAATGCATTCGAGTGAGGATTTTGAGCACATTTGAGTGCTGGACGAAACCGTGTGCGGAAGGCGGGCCCCAGGCTGGCGTAGTGGCGGGATTTAAACTCCTCAGTACCGGCCGTCGAACGGCTCCTGCGATCCAAGGAATACTGGCTG
>Ga0126378_10002348_pt1 | contig 14013 bp, 15 predicted proteins | sample PanSoiMetPlot_23_FD_92587 | JGI IMG/M metagenome (GOLD analysis project Ga0126378, IMG submission 92587) | Tropical forest soil microbial communities from Panama - MetaG Plot_23 | ecosystem: Environmental > Terrestrial > Soil > Tropical forest > Bulk soil | place: Panama | collected 2016-02-17 | reverse complement strand
CGGCCGCGACCGGCAAATGGCTCTGGCGATTCTCCGCGACCTCCTTTCCTCTCCGAATTCGTAAATCACGTCGGCAAGCTGTCGCTCGTCGAGGTGGTTTACCACTTGTTCGGCGGTACGCTCCGAATGCGGATCCATCCGCATATCGAGCGGTCCTTCCGCCTGAAAACTGAATCCGCGCGCGGCGTCATCGAGCTGCAGACTACTGACGCCGATGTCGGCCAGGATGCCGTCCACGCTTCCCGGCTCGACGCCCTTCGCAATCTCTGCGAAAGAGCGATGCAGAAGTGTGATCGTCGGCCAATCGACTTCCGGCTTTCGGCTTCCCGCTTCCGCTTGTGATTCGCTCCGGAAGCCGGGAGCCGAAAGCCGAGAACCGGCTTTTTCCAGCGCCTGCGGGTCCTTATCGAGCCCAATCAAATGTCCCGGTGCGCCGAGGCGTTTTGCGATTTCGTAACTGTGCCCGCCAAGGCCCACCGTGGCGTCGATATACATCCCGCCACGCCGCAGGTTTAAAAAGTCGATCGCTTCTTTTGAAAGAACCGGAACATGGCTCGCTTCCCTTCCACCACCATGTCCAACCCCCTGAGGGGTTTCTGTATTTCCCTCGCCCACTAGATGCCCAGTTCGTCGAGCGTCTTCTCATCCTCAGGCGTGAACTTTTCGGTTTCGATCTCTTTCATGAACAGCTCCAGGTTCCGGACCACGAGGTACGTCAAGTTCCCCAGAACCGCTACCTCTCCCTTGATTTGCCCTGATTCCCGCAACAACTGCGGCAGCAGCAACCGGCCTTGCCCATCCATTTCGACCTGCTGCCCGTAGTAGTTCGTCCGATCCAAAAATTTCTTCTTCGTGGGATTGAAATTGGAGAGCCCAGCCAGCTTGTGCTCGATCCGCTCCCACTCCTCGAAGGGATACACTTGAGCAACCTTGCCATCGAGACTTGTGATGTAAAATTGCTGCCCATATTTCTCGTCGATCACCCGCTTGAACTCGGCCGGAATCTTGAGACGACCCTTCTCGTCGACCCGGGTTGGATGATTGCCGCGAAACATGGCGCATAAAGGAGGAGAAAGCAGCGAAAGATTCGGTCAATACGAGGCGATTCGAGCTGTTCATCGATCTGTTGGGTCGGATTCCCACCGGCTCCACTTTTTCAGCTCCTCGCACCCACAACCCTATCGAACTCACCACTTTCTACCACTTTGTACCACATCTTAGCCGTAAGTCGTTTATTGTCAAGCAGAAACTTGCAGTTGTTCGTACCACTCGTACACTCACCGAAGAAAACGCCAAGGCTTGTGGTGAATCAAATCAGTGACCACAAGCAATTGCGTTAATGCCCTTGGTTCTTTCGCTATTCTTTCGCTCACATTTTACTTGACCTCCGCCAGTGGCGCGGATTTTCTTGTGGAAATTTGAAGGTTCGGCCCTAGTGACGATGCCTTTTGTCGCTGCTGCAATCGTCGCAAGCAAAAACGATTTCAGCATAGGAGGGCGGAGTCATGCGTCGGTGGAAGCATAGTTTCTACGCCCATCGTTTTCGCTCCCGCCTTAGTTTTAGGACAACAGGATTCCACTCCACCCCTCTACCCAGCTCCGGGAAATCAAGCGCAAGAGGAATCCCGGCAAAACGCGGAAGCCCAGCCGAATGCGCAGATGCCGGTGTTCCGGGTGAACGTGTATGCCCGGAGCGCCAAAGCGGTGAACTACCGAAACCGGGGTGGCTCTACCACACTGGACATGAAGGGGACCGATATGGAGCCAGAGATCACCGGCCGCGCCAAAGTGGACGGCAAAGCCGGGAGGCTGGCAATCGATGTGGAACTTAACCATATGGACCGTCCGAACGCCAAGTTCGGTGGTCAGTATCTGACGTATGTTCTCTGGGCGGTCACACCCGAGGGGCGAGCCGTCAATCTAGGCGAGGTGCGTCCCGGCGACGACGGCAAAGATAAGCTGAAGGTCACGACCGACTTGCAGGCATTCTGACTAATCCTGACCGCAGAACCGTAGTATGCGGTGACTCATCCGAGCGATGTAATGGTCGCGCAGAACGTCGTGCTCCCGAACACCAAAGGCTTCGAAGAGCCGATCGATGCCAAGTTCGATGTCCTCGAAGGCAAGCAGTACACCATCGACGTTCCGGTCGAGCAGCTACCTTCGACACAGGCCCAGCCGAATATGCCTCTCGATCTGCTGGAAGCCCGGAATGCGGTTGCGATCGCAAAAGCAGCCGGAGGCGAACAGTACGCGCATGGCAGTGTCAGGAAAGCTGAGGACATGCTGCAGCGCGCCGAAGACTATTATCAGCGCAAACAGGGACGCACTCCGATCGGCACTGCCGCCCGTGGCGCCACGCAGATGGCGGAAGATGCGCGAGTTCTGACTCTCAGGAAGAGGGAGCAGGAACGCGAGGAAACCGCGCGTCGTGAGGCCGCCGAGGCACAGGCTAGAGCTCAAGCTGAGGCAGACGCTGCAAAACGCGATGCGGATGCTGCTCAAGCTGAGGCCAGTGAAGACGCTCGTCGTCGGGCAGATGCCGAAGCAGCCCGAGCCCAGGCCGAGCAGCAGCAAGCCGCGCTGCAGGCACAGCAACAGCAGACTCTGGCTCAGGCTGAAGCCGCGCGCGTAGCGGCCGAGGATGCGCAGCGCAAGAGGCTGGAAGCGCAGAATCAGCTAGACGAGGCGCAGCGTCAACGCGAAGAAGCCGAGGCCCAAACACAGCAAGCCGAGCAGCAAAAGGACGAAGCGATTCGACAGAAGGAGGAAATGCGCGCACGGCTCGTGGCCCAGCTCAACCAGGTGTTGCAGACTCGCGATACTGCACGCGGCCTGATCGTCAGCATGCCCGACGTCCTGTTCGACTTCAACAAGTACACGCTGAAACCTGAAGCTCGCGAAAAACTAGCGAAGATTTCGGGAATCGTGATGGCCTACCCCGACCTGAAACTCGAAGTCGAGGGACACACGGATAGTATCGGCAGCGACGACTACAACCAGAAGCTCTCGGAAGAGCGCGCCAACACGGTTCGTGGATACCTTGTTTCCCAAGGCCTGAGGCCCGACAACATTTCGTCGGTTGGATTGGGTAAGGCAAATCCGGTTGCCGACAATGGCACCTCGCAAGGGCGCCAGCTGAATCGTCGTGTGGAAATGGTGGTTTCCGGCGATGTCATTGGCACTCAGATCGGCACACCTGGAATCACCCTCCAGCCAAGTGCGCAAAATCGCGAGCACTAGCTCTTTCACGGTGCGGTCGGTTCAAATGCCGACCGCATTTCCTTTTCGCATCGTTTCGCGTCCCTACATGCCGTCATAAAGGTCTGTCCCCCCGCTGTATACTGGCCGCCCCGAAGGACTCTTTTCAGATCAGGTTTGAGTTTGTGTAGGGACGGACGCATTCGTCCGTGTCCCGAGGGCCGAAAGCTCCAAGCTTTCGGCGACACGGAGTGATCGTGAGTTCTCGCCACTTCGCGAGAAGGGTAGACGCAGAGCGTCGCTCCGCGCCCCGAGGGCGGCCAATCTGTTTACGAAGGGAGTACACATGGACACACTGACCCGCTTCCACGCCGTGGATCAGCAGAAGAAGATTTCTAGGCGGGTTCGCGGCTGTCTCGATGCTAGGCGCCTGCACGGACCTGCTCCAGGCACAGGCAACGGGTCCAGCCGCGACTGAGCCCAGTGTAGTGGGGGCGGAAGACGATCAAGGGACACGATCGCGACAACTACGTCGGCATTTTGCATGAGGTGCGGGAAAAGACGCTGGCCGAGTTTCGCAAGCGCGATGACGCATGGCTGGTGGCCGTCGACAAGGCTTGGTTCTGGGGACCGACCAACAATCTCTGCAAGTGGTTTCACGTCTGCGAGCATGAAGCCCCATCACACCGGACAGGTTGCCCTCTTAAGGAAGCGCATTCCCGGTGCAAAGACAGAGGCCAACTCTTAACGTGATGTTTAAAGGGCTATGCCCGCCTGCCCGCGCACATCGTCTGCGATATTCGATCCCGACACGAGTAGGGCAACGCGCCCTGAGATCGGATTCGCGACATACGCTGCAGTAGCCGCGGCTCCAGCTGGTTCTGCGAGTACATTTTCCTTCTTGTACAGATGCCGAATCGCATCGATCATCTGCCCTTCGGTTACCAGCACAACGTCGTCGACCACGTTGCGAATGTCCGCAACATTCCCGGCATCGGGAAATCGCGTAGCCAGACCGTCGGCAATGGTATCGCAGGTCTCAGTAGGGACGGGCTTGCCTGCACGCCAGGACAAAACATACGACGGCGCCCGTTCTGCTTGCACTCCAATCACTCTCGTTTGCGGCGAGAGCTGTTTGATTGCCGCGCCAATGCCCCGGATCAGTGCTGTGTCGCCCATAGGAACGAACACAGCCGAGAGATCAGAACACTCCTCAAGAATTTCCGCGCCGATCGTGGCCGGCCCGGCGGGGAGCTCCGGAGAAGTAGCATCGCTGAGCAAGTAGACTCCGGCCTTGCGTGAATATGCACTCGCTTTTTGAGAGGCCGCAGCGAGGTCGTTGCTGCCCTGACAGAGGATGCGCGCACCCAGGTCCTCAATCCGTTTACGTTTGACCGGATTGGGTGGGTCGGGCAGGAAAATCGTCGCTGACAGTCCGAGGGTGCGCGCGGCAAAGGCCGTGGCGGCTCCGTGATTGCCCGTACTCGATGCCGTGACTTCGTCGATTTTGCCACGCTGCATATTTTTGATAAGAGCGTATAACGCTCCGCGCGGCTTGAAAGAGCCGGTAGGCAGCGCGGTCTCGAGTTTCAAATAAACATCCGCATTCGGCCCACTCAGGCTTGGCGCTCTCACGAGCGGAGTCGGAGGAAAATACGCCCTCAGCAATTGCTGCGCTTCACGGATCGCCGACATTTCAGGCAATGGGGACATAGATGAGCACCAGACCTGCAGAGGGGTTTTAACTAACCTTCAAAGATGTTTTCGAAAGTTAGCTCGAGACTAGGCTTCGATACCTAACTTGTCAAGTAAATTACAGAGGTTAGACAAATCGTGCCGGGTCGGGACCGATGTGGCGCAATCTCACTTGGCTGGTTCTACGAAAACGGCGGTGCCATATGCCAGGACCTCGGTAACACCCTGCATCACTTCGGTGGCATCGTAGCGGGCTCCCACAACGGCGTTGGCGCCGAGTTCGGCCGCGTGCTGCAGCATCAGATCGAACGCTTCCTGTCGGGTCTTCTCGCACAGATTCGTCAGCAGCGTGATGTTGCCGCCAACCAGCGTCTGCAGGCCGGCGCCGATGGTGCCGAAAATGGAGCGTGAGCGCACCACGATCCCGCGCACTACTCCTAGCGTGCGGGTAACGCGAAATCCGTCCAGCTCAAACTGCGTGGTGACCATGTTGTGACTGACCATCCGACCAGCACTGTACCCAGTCGCCATAGAATGAAGGGCCCTCCCTGATTCGCCGCCCGCGCCCAGACCCGGCGGACAGGAAACTATAGCGCGGGAAAGCTTGCTGCGCGAGTGTTTCCGGGAAGCGGCGAAAGTCGGTGTTACGTCCGTGCGGCCCACTGCCCAGAGTATGGTCTCGCATAAAATAAATCCAAACGCGATGGGTGGGGTCTGGCGTTGTGGGGCAGGCGAAATGACCTAGCGGGACGCAATTCGCGACCTAGCAACGTTCGGTAAGGAAGATGCCATCTGGGCAGCCTTTCCGTGGACGGAAGATTCTGAGAGCTATGTACGCCCCGAACCTGAATCGGGCTTTGTAAAAGATCTTGAAAGGCCCGGATTCAAATATTTTCTGCCGCTTCTTGTTGCTTCTGACGTTCTTGAAGACTGGGTGGCTAGTCTGAGCGTAGAACCAACGCTGGAAGAGAAATGCCAGCGCCTCATCAGGTATGCCAATACAGACGCTTAGTAATCTGTTGGGGCGCGGTTCACTCCAGCTCCGCCATGATTAGAAAGTCCCCCGCGAAGTGGTCATACTCGATGCGCAGCAGGTTGGGTTTGCAGCAGACCTGGCAGTCTTCCACGTAGGACTGGCGGCGTCCGGCAGATTCGTCGACCGACGTGACGTTCCACTGTCCGCAGGAGGCGCATTGGAAACCGGCTTCCACTCTGCCGGAGAGCTTACCTCAGTGGCTGAAGCCAAGTCTCAAAGACTCGCGAACGGCACGACTAAAGTCGTCCCCTTCCCGATTGTCTTTCATCCCTATATCTTGTTCCACCCCTATAATGACGAATCCATTTCACTCTGGCATCGTGAATGTTGAATAATCACTGCACGTTTGGAGGACCCATGATTTCGCGACGAAAGTTTCTGGAGGTGGGAGGCCTAGTAGCGATGATTCCAGCGGCGCAGGCGAGTTTAGCTCGATCGCGAGGAACGCGCGAGAACGAGACCTTGCCGCCTTCGATCGCTGCGCTCAAGTCGCGAAAGGGCGAAGCCAAACCCATCACACGCGAGGAACGGCAACAACGGCAGGAGCGCGCGCGCCAACGGATGAAAGAAAACGGACTCGACGCAATCGTCCTGATGACCGGAACTTCGCTGCAGTACTTCGCGGGAATCCGCTGGTGGGGCGGCGAGCGGATGTTCGCCCTTGTGCTGCCGGCCAGCGGAAACGCTTTCTACGTCTGCCCTGGATTTGAAGAAGGCCGGGCGCGGGAGCAGATCAAGAATGCTCCCGAGGGCGAGCATCCCGACGTGCGGATCTGGCAGGAGGATGAGAGTCCATACCAGCGCCTTGCTCAAGGTTTGCAGGATCGCGGCATGGCGACGGGCACGATCGGCCTGGAAGAGACGATAAGGTTTGTGTTTTGTGAAGGGATGTCGAAGGCCGCGTCTCAGGCGAAACTTGTAAGCGCGACCCCGGTGACGGCCGGTTGCCGCATGATCAAGAGCCCGCACGAGATTGCGCTCATGCGTCTTGCGTCGGAGGTCACCTTGGCTGCCTACGAAGCGACGTACCACGCGATCAAAGATGGTATGACCCAGCCTCAAGTGCAAGACCTCGTTCAGAAATCGCACGAACAGCTGGGATTCACCGGAGGCGCCGATGTGCAGGTCGGGGAGTTTTCTGCGTTTCCGCACGGGTCCGTAACACCACAGGTTGTGCATGAGGGAACCATCGTTCTGATGGACGGTGGGTGCTCGGTCGAAGGATATGAGTCCGACATCACACGGACATTTGTGCTTGGGAAAGCTTCCGACAAAATGAAGAGCGTGTTCGAAATCGTGCACCGTGCGCAATCGGCGGCACTGGCGGCCGCTAAGCCCGGTGCAGAATGTGGCTCCGTCGATGCGGCGGCACGGAAGGTTGTGACCGATGCGGGTTATGGGCCCGACTATAAATACTTCACCCACCGACTCGGCCATGGACTGGGCATGGATGGACATGAGTGGCCATATCTCGTACGCGGTAATCCGGTGAAGCTGCAGGCGAACATCACGACCAGCAATGAGCCGGGAATTTACATTCGCGGAGAGTTCGGTGTTCGCCTGGAAGACGACATGCACGTCACCGAAAATGGCGCGGTACTATTCACGCCGCAGAGTCCGTCCTTGGAAGATCCGTTTGCTCGGGCATAGCTATGGCAGCGATTCTCAAGAACGATTGGCCTGCTGGGATCCTCAGGCCCGGCGAATCGTCGGCTGCGATTCCAGATCGGTGAAGGTGAACTTGTAGAGATATCCCCTGCGAACATTGATTACCAGCACGGGCCGAAAGCAACCGATGCAAGTCCCTCCCGGACGCCGGACACTGGGATAAACGACTCCGCTCGATCCGAGCGCCAGAAGCTGAGCAGCCAACGCCTGCGATGCATCATAGCTGGTCGGCGAAAGGTAGTCGGCGTAGGCAGCGGAATTTCGTAAATCATGAAATTCAGCGCGGAAATCGGCCAGGTAATCGAGATATTCGGATTCGTCTGGTTCATTCCAATTCGTTTCCTCCAGCCAGAGCCGGCGATGGTAGGCGACCTCCACGTGGGATGTCTGCAGCTCAAACGATGCATACCAGGCAGCGCGATCCGAAGAGTTGAAGCGCGAGCCGGAAGGCCTGGGATGGCAGAAGGCGGCATTAATAATGCGATAAGAGGGAATGCCGAAAACAAGTTCGCGTTCGTCGATGCCGGGCGCCAGCCGCGACTCGGCAAGCAAGCGGTCGTTCGTCGCATTGTCGAGTTCGAAGATGCCTTCCAGGGTCTTGGGATCATCGGTCAGACGGGCGAGCACGGATACGCCGCCATCGGCATATTGCGCGGGAATCAGGCGATGCGTATCGCGCTGATCGATGGGACTCGTGGGTGGAATCATCATCATTCACCACCATTACGAGGTGGCAACCGGTTCAGGTTGAGCAGTTGTTGTGTGGTTATTTTCCGCCGCGGCGGCTGTCGAGCAATCGGCGCACGCCGATCATGGCCGGAACTCCACCTCGGGTCAGATACTGCATCGGCGGGCCATCGTTGAACATTGGATTGGAATTCGGGCGCGAAACCCACTGATTTGCCAGCTGCCCATTGAAGAGAATGTTCAATGCTTTGAAAATTCCGATGAGAAGAGAGATGCGAGTGAGCTCATCCTGTGAGAGCAGGCCTTTGCGGTTCTTCTTTAGTTCGAAATAACGTCCATGCGATGCGCCACCGAGTAGGGTCATGGCGTCCTCGTTTCGCAGTTGCCACTTGTCCGCAATCGCGAAGAACGCGGCAATCGCCGGTGCGCTCAGGCGCGCACGGGTAGCCGGATCGGCTAAATCGGGCACCTTACGAAGGTCCAAGCCAAGATCCGGGACTTGGGCGAGTGCATTCATGCCAGTGACTCCATTACTGGACTAAATTATAGCCTAAATTGGACACAATGCAATAGAAATCCATATCCCCCAGCATTTTCAGCGAGATAGCTCTCGGCTTATGGCTCAGGGACCGGCGGACAACCGGGAAACTCCTGCAAGTAGGTGTTCCCGATGTAGCCCAGATAATCGATGCCGATTTCACTGGTAAAGAATCCGTCGGCGGTAAGCTTGCGGAGGAAGCTGAAGAACTCAATTCCCTGCCCCAGGCTCGAATCTGTCTTGAGATTTTTGCGATAGGCAATCAGGTCGAGTATTTCTTTCTGTTGCTCCGCAGCGCAATCCAGGTAAACCTTGCCATAGCGGTCGCGGCACGTATTGTCGAGCCACATGATGCCCCCGCCGAGCGTGAGTTGATAGTCCTTGTTCTCGCTGGTGAGCAGGTCGATGAACTCGGGGGCCCCGGCTTCGACCGCGCCTTTCGATTCTTCGTCGGCGGGGATGACCGTGTTGCAAAGACTCTGTAGAGTTTTGTAGGCGTGCGCGGAGAAGAACTTGGGAGGGTACGCGTGAGTATCCGCGGCGGCCTTCTCGGCTTTCACCATGCGGTGCGCGTATTGTGCAGCCTCGAGAGGAATTACGCGCAGGACCGATCCGGCAGCCGCAGTCATGGAGAGCGATTTGAGAATGTCACGGCGCGAGAAAGTCATTCTCAGGCTCCCAGATTCCCCTTCTTCGCTTCGTCCAGCAGATAATCGCAGGCGCGCCAGGTAAGCGCCATGATCGTGAGCGTCGGGTTCTTGTCCGCGTTAGTGACGAAGCATGCGCCATCGGTGACGAACAGATTCTTTACGTCATGCGCCTGGCAGAATCCGTTCACGGCGGAGGTCTTCGGACGCTCGCCCATCCGTGCGGTTCCAACCTCATGGATGATGACGCCGCCATCGGCGATGCCGTGGGGATGCGCGGCATTCTCCAGCGTTGAAGGAATGAAAGTACCGCCCGCGGCCTCTACGATCGCGCGGTAGGTATCTTGCATGTCTTTCGCCATCTTGATTTCGTTGTCGCTCCACTTCCAGTAAAAGCGGAGCACCGGGATTCCCCACTGATCGACGGCAGTTGGATCGATCTCGCAATAGCAATTCTCGTTGGGGATCATCTCGCCGCGGCCGGCCAATCCGATGTAGGTGCCATACTTTTTCTTGCACTCGCGCTTCAGCGAAATCCCGTAGCCTTCGACCTGATCGCAGAGGTCGTCGTAATCGCCAACCCGGGGCAGGCCGCGGCCGCCGCCGAATTCGGTGTGATATCCACGTAGAAAGTCATTTCTGCGGTCGAACTTCCACCACGGCAGGTACATGTGCATTCCACCGACACCATCGTGATTGTGCGCGGGCATGTTCTCAAGCTGAGGGAAGTACCCGCCAGCGTCGCTGCCTACCGTGTCCATGAGGTAGTGACCCACAACGCCGGAGGAGTTCGCGAGACCGTCGGGGAAGAGCGTGGACCTGGAATTCAACAACAGGCGTGCCGACTCGCACGCGCTTGCTGCCACAATGAACGCGCGCGCATTCACCCGCCGCTCTTCTCCCGTGGCTTTATCGATGTAGGAAACCGCGGTGACTTTGCCATCCTTCCCAACGACAAGCTCCCTCGCCATCGCTCCGGTGATGAGCGTGAGACGCCCGGTTTTTTCTGCGGGAGGAATCATCGCCTGACTCGAACTGAAATTTGAAGCGGTCTTGCAACCGCGTCCGCATTGCGCGCAGTAGTGGCAGGCGGGACGCCCATTCAGCGGTTTTGTCAGAATGGCAAGGCGGCTGGGAATACAAAGAATGTTGAGATGGTCGCAAGACTTCTTGATGATGGTTTCTGTGCAGCGTGGCTTCGGCGGCGGCAGGAAGATGCCGTCGGGAGCGCTGGGAATGTTCTCCCGGGTCCCGAATACGCCGATGTAGGATTCGACCTTATCGTAGTAAGGCGCGACGTCTTCGTAGCTGATCGGCCAATCGTCGCCCATCCCATCATGCGAGCGGACTTTGAAATCCACTGGCGCCATGCGCAGGGCGATGCGTCCCCAGTGATTGGTGCGGCCGCCGACGATCCGGGAACGGAACCATCGGAACTTTGAGCCCGGAGCCGAAACGTACGGCTCGCCCTCAATCTCCCATGCGCCGTTAGGGGCCATGAACTCGTCGTTCAGCTCGCGCCGCGCCCGGCCGGCAATGTCGCCCCCACGATGTGGCAAGTCGTAAGGCCAGACGTGTTCTTTATAGTCGCGATCAGGATCGACGGACGGTCCCGCCTCGAGCAATGCGACGGTCAGGCCGCCTTCGGTCAGCACTTTCGCGGCAGTGCCGCCCGCGGCTCCGGAGCCGATGATGCAAACCTCATAAGTTTTCGGAGTGCGTTTAACCTGCATGGTCCCTGATAAAGCTTGTCCCCACAAAAGTCGCCGCCGCGGGCGCGGCGGCGTTCGTACGCTAGCTGGTCGCTATACGCTCAGTTTCGACAAATATTCGTAACTGGTCTTGATGCTGGCGAGCGGCTGTTTGGGATGATCGTGCTCAACGATGTAGTACTTGATCCCAGCCTGGTCAGCATGGGCGAAAATCCGCTTCCAGTCGATCACGCCGCTGCCCACTTCAGTCAGGTCCACGGTGTCTCCGAAGTTCTGCGAACCACCCTGCGTCACCTTCGGCATGGTCTTGACGTCCTTGACGTGCACCAGCGGGAATCGTCCGGGAAATTTCTCGAAGTACTTAACGGGATCGGTTCCTGTGGTCGAAATCCACGCGAGGTCCATTTCCATCTTTACGAGGTTGGCGTCGCAGAGCTTCAGTAATTCGTCATAGGGCAGCACCCCGTTGGTCGGCAAGAACTCGAACCAGTGGTTGTGATACCCGAACTGCATGCCCGCCGCTTTGGTCTGCTCGCCGGCTTTATTGAATTTCTCGGCAGCCTGCTTCCAGATATCAGATGACTTGCGCAGGTCCTCGGGAATCCACGGGCAAATGATGTATTCGAGCCCGATCGCCTTCGAGAACTCAATGACCGACGGAAACTTCTCGTCGAGCTCGTCGTACTGCACGTGGGTGGAGGGTGCTTTCAGCCCGTTCTTGGCCAGCACGGCCTTGACCTGATCGGCGGTGCGCCCGAAGTAACCGGCAAATTCCACGTTTTTATAGCCGATTTGAGCGACCTTCGCGATCGTGCCTTCGAAGTCTTCCTTCATCAGGTCGCGGACGGTATAGAGCTGCACTCCAATGTTCTTGACCTTAGGTCCCGCCGCCCAAAGAAATCGACTGGGCAGCAGGGTTAGGGCCGCGGCGGTGCCGGCAGTTTTCAAAAACGTACGACGATTCAACGCATGGAAACTCATAATGGCGTTTCCCTCCGAAAGCTCCCTTGGGGCTGAAGTCGAATTCGTCAGAATTATACGCGGGATGGGAAAGGATTGTAGCGAGCAAAAACGATTTTGCTGGCACACGTGCCCCCAATGAATCAGGCGCCGCGGGCAAGGCAGAGGACGGCGGGGCCGTCCTCTCGATTCCAATCACTTCCCCGACGCAACCTGCAGGTTGTTGTCGACTGAGAAAGTGCCGGGGACGCCCTTGGCGCGAATGTTGACCAAGTCCTTGTCGCCCTGACTGTCCACCACACCTTCCAGCGTCACATGCCCATTCTTGACGATAATCCGAATCGGCTTCTGCACACCCAACGAATACTTCTCCAGTGACGGATATCCATAGATCGCGTGAAACAGCTGAATGCGGAGCCGGTCATCAATCGAAGAAGGAGGCAGCGCTTCGATCTGATTATCGACGCGTTCGACGCCCTCGATGCGTTTCACAGCATTCTCGGCATCGGACTTCAGAACCGGCCTGACGACTTGCCCCAGCAAGGTCACGGTACCGCCGTCAACCTTGAAGGCAATGTAGTCGAAAACTCCGAAATAGGGGAGCATCAGCAATTCGTGACGAACTTCCCGGATGATGCGCTCCTGTGACTGGGCGGTGCCCTTTTGATTATCTTGCGCGACAGCGCTCAAACAGAAAAGCGCGAGTAGAGTGGCGAGAGAAACAAGGGATCTGACTTTCATATCCGACCTCGCTGCGTATGCGACCGTTAGTGGATGCGGTTGATGAATCTCTAAGTTGGTCCGAGACTTCGAAGATTGTAGACCCAAGAAGGGGAAAACATGGCGGACATTCTTTATGTCCGCGGGGAAACCCAAATTGCATCCGGAGGAACCGGAAAACCGCATGGGTAAGTTCACTAACGGGAATCCAGTACCAGGCGGAGGCCTTTCACGCGATCTGACAGCCGAACGTCTCCACAATTTTTCAGAATCCAGTCAGCTCCCGCTGCCTTCAGCGCAGCACGCTGCACGGTCGTGGTAAATGCGATGACGCTGGCGTGTGCTGACTTCCCGGCGCGAACTCCGGCGGGAACGTCTTCTACCACGATGCAATCTTCCGCCGGGAATCCCAGGAGGGCGGCACCCTTCAGATACGGTTCCGGATGTGGCTTGCCGTGTTGAATGTCATTCGACGTAATCATCTGGCGCGGGAGCGGAAGACCGGCGGCCTTGATTCGAACTTCGGCCAGCGCTCGCGTGCATGAGGTCACGATGGTCCACCGCTCCCCAGGGAGGGTGCCCAGCAGATCCAGAGCACCTGGCAGCGGAACTATGCCCTCCAGATCTTCGATCTCGCGGCGCTCGACTTCGCGATTCTCTGCTTCGGGATCAGCATTTGGGAGATACTCGCGAACGGTGGTCAGACTCGGACGTCCGTGAGCCGCGGCAACGACTTCTTCCGGGTTGAATCCGTGCTCTACCGCCCATTTGCGCCAAACGCGCGCCACGGCGGGCGTCGAACTGATCAGGACTCCGTCCAGGTCGAACAGCAGTGCGGCACAGGAGATTTCGTTCATAGAAGCGGAGGAGCGCAACAAGGATTCGGCACGGTCTAGCGATTCTAAATCAGGCGATCAGGGTGACAGCTATCACCTTGGCTCGTATCGGCTATCACGCCATTGTTTCGTTGCTTGGACTAAAATGTATTCTCGATTGCCGGGGTGCGCCGATGGTATCCAAATGCGCAAATCCCGAGTGCTCCGAACGTTTCTTGTATCTGCACCAGGGAAAGCTCTTTTCGCTGACGCCGACGCCCGAACTTGAGTCTGTGGGAGGAAGGTTTGCCCCTCTGTTGTATGAACGATTCTG